>OFRO01000578.1_pt1 | contig 12482 bp, 24 predicted proteins | sample 1543091 | NCBI WGS metagenome assembly OFRO01 (sample SAMN07774217, study PRJEB24372) | wastewater metagenome | isolation source: Exp Tend NO 10WW | collected 2016-02
AACTATAAACAAAAAACCCGCACCGCTTTCGCGTTACGAGTTCTCTGTACTTTGAATCAATTTTACGCCCATGTAAGCCTTCGACGAGTCAAAGCCTTTGATGGGAGCACAAAACATTTTGAGCGTTATTAATTCCAAAGTACTTCAATTCTATCATGAAGCCTCCATGAACGCAATACCCTCATCTGACGTTCATGTGAATATCCTGTGAATAACATCTCGTTGGCTTTACCTTTATGGGCTAAGTGTGTTACTATAAAAAACGAGGAAACGATTGACTAGTTCACTTCCACCCTCAACTAAACTAGCTATTTTACAGAGACGCACATCATGAGTGCGTTTTCTGTTGTCCACAGGTCAAGTTGATAGACAATCTTTATGAGCGTATAATGAAGACATGAAAATTCTCAATCTGTACGCGAATATCGGTGGAAATAGAAAACTATGGGGCGATGAGCATGAAATTACTGCTGTTGAGTTAAATCCTAAAGTTGCGGAAATTTATCAAGAGTTTTGGCCGAACGATAAAATGGTTATTGGTGATGCTCATGAATATCTCTTAAACCACTACGAAGAATTTGATTTTATCTGGTCATCCCCACCTTGCCCAACACATTCACAAGTAGGAAGATTACGCGCGTTCAATAAACACAACGAAGCAACGGGGCAGTATTCACCGGCAAAGTATCCTGATATGCAACTTTATCAAGAGATTTTGTTACTCAAGCATTATTTCAAGGGTAAGTATTGTGTTGAAAACGTAATTGCGTTTTATGAACCACTCATTAGACCAACTGAATTTGGGGGACATTGGTTTTGGACAAACTTTCCACTTCCAGTTATTGATATTGGAACACGAGGTATGGGTAATAATGAAGATATAAATAAACGGTGTGAAGATTTGGGATTTGATATTGAAAAACTAAAGGGTAGAGGAATAGATAAACGATTAGCCATAAGAGATTGTACAGAACCAGAACTTGGGAGACATATCTTACAATACGCTATAAACCCCATAGAATTACAACCTAGTATTTTCTAACATGGACTTCATCCTCGAACAACTCCCCCAACGTGAACAGTCTCTATCCTCCCTGTTCGCTTCCCACGTCATAGACACGCGCAATGTACGGCAACAATTTACCGATGAGGCGGTCGCAATCATCAATAAAAGCCGGGAAGGTACAAAGTGGAAACCTGTGACCAAGCGTGCAGTGGCAATCCGTATCAACTTGGTTTGTCCGAAAGAGGGCGGGGATGCGTGGGTGGTAGACTTTAGAAAGGCGTGTACGTCGAGCAAGAACTACAGCAAGACGTTTTGGGGCGCTAGTCGTAGATGTTTATGAGTGACTTCTCCTCCATTGTCTCGCGATCAAAAAAGAACGCGAAGAAGAAACCGAAGCGTATCAAGAAAGAACCCTACAAAGTACCCAAGTGGTTTTCCTCATTGAAGCCGGGAAGTCACGGCAACACTCCCTCTCAAAAGAAAGCATGGAAGGTGGTTTCCGATTATGTCCGAGAGAGAGACTTCAAAAAGTACGGCGGTAAATGTGTATCCTGTGACCGCATTCTTGCACGTTGGGAAGACGGACAGGCGGCGCATTATTTCCCGTGGTCAGTTTTGAACGGACTTGCAAAATACGAACCGAAAAATATCGCCCTCTCCTGCGCGATTTGCAACTATGGAAGCGGTGCAAACATCGGCTATGCGTTTGGAAACGAATTGAAACGAAGATATGGAGATGGGATACTCTCGGAGATTGCCTCTCTGAATAAAAGTTATCGTGGAAAGAAGATGGAAGAATGGGATTTAGTTGATTTTATTGCACGTTTACGCCCTGATTTAGTGCAAAAATAAGGTGTCTTTTTCTATATTCTTAGCCGTATAATTCATATTTTATACACAGGTATCTTAGTTATACCTTGCGTGATACACCCGTATCACGTATACTTATTTCAGTAAGGTCATTGATAACTAAATAACTCGGAGATATATGGTTGCGGTGGGAACAAATGGGGGCCGTAAATTCGGCAAGCATTCGTGCATCAAAAGTTCCGTAAAGTTGTTAGCTCTTGACCCCGGACTAACCCGCAACCATATGTATCTGAGAATGCAAATTAAAAAAATAATTACAAACAACTATGTTGAAACTCGATTACAACAAAATATCCGAAGTTCTCCAACCACTCAGAGACAAGTACCGAGAAGCACAAGAGGAAATGGAAAAGCAACAGCACCTCATGGATTATTACGACAAAGAGATGGACAGAGTATCCAGGTTGGAACGTGAGAGGCAGTATGCGCTCCCCCAAGTTTCCAAGGATGAAGAAGACGAAACCCCGCAACCAGGAGACGATATGCTCGGAGACTATATCGAAAGATGTGCAGACGATAGCAGGATTACTGGTTCACAAGACTAACATGAAACAACAAACCTTCGAGGAGTATTTACAAGATAGACACGCAGTACAATATCACGGAACCGACGACGACATGCCCGACGACTACGAACGATGGCTCGAAGACCTCGATAAGCAGATGTTGATTACAGAGGCGCAAATATGGGGAGTGCGAGAATGTTTAAGAATCGCTAAAGGAAAATAACATGAAACTTATCATTTGGATTGCACTAAGGTTTCGACTGAGACATAAGATATTTGGTGATATGTTTATGTGGTTCCAAAGAAAACAAGTTCAAAAATTCATAGACGATATTGATTTAGACGTAAAAGATATAAAACTTATACAAAAATGAAACAACAAACCTTTGAAGAATTTTTGCGAGAGAAGTATGAGTTCTTTTATGAAGATTATGAAGGATGTGAAGAAACAGAAGACGAATCTTCAGATAATTTTAACCAGTGGATTGCGGAACTCGACACAAACAAAGTTATCGAATACGCAGAACGATGGGGTACCGAGTTGAAGCATGTGTACTCCCTCAATGTTATCAGTGAAATTCTAAACAAAAAATAATCATGATGTATGTTAAAACCAGAGATTCCCACCCCCTCTATCCCACCTTTATCCCGATGACCAACACCCAGTACGCCCTTCGCCTCGGTACAGCGTTAGCCATTATCAGTTTATTTGTTGCGGTATGGATGTAGAGTGTACGTGCAAAGACATCGACATGGACCATCTCCATTATGCGGATTGTCCGAAATTACAAGAATTGTTAAACGAAGAAGAACATGGAAATCCTCAATAAGATTCAGAAAGAACTCAAGGCTCCGAAAGGACAGAAAAACACGTTCGGGAATTACAACTACCGATCGTGTGAAGACATCCTCGAAGCGGTGAAGCCGTTACTTGGAGACGCAACGCTCACGCTCACGGACGATGTGGTCATGCTCGGAGACCGTTTCTATGTAAAGGCAACCGCAACTCTTCGGAATGGAGATGCTACCGTAGAAGTATCCGCTTTCGCACGGGAGTCCCTCGATAAGAAGGGAATGGACTCGGCACAGATTACCGGAGCGGCGAGTTCTTACGCTCGGAAGTACGCCCTCAATGGACTCTTCTGTATCGACGACACAAAAGACGCTGATACGCAGGACAACACGCAAAAAGACACAATCCACCACTCTGCCCCGCAAAACGCTCCTAAAGCGACTGTAGCCCCTAAAAAGACCCCTTTCGAGGTTGCTACCGATAAGATTAGCAAAGCAGTCACGGCAGAGGAACTCGCTACCCTTTCCGCACAGGTCACGGAGAGCACCAAGTTGAACGAAGAGGAGAAAATCACTTTACAAGAATCTATCGAGGCGAAGGCTTCACTCATTCCCTAATTATGGCAGAAAAGATTTATGCAAACGGTGTTTTCTTTAACAAGAAACACCCCAAGCAACCCGAGTTTGTTATTGGCTCACTGTCGATTATCAAAGACAAGTTTACCGAATGGCTGAACTCCCAGGAACCAGATGCAAGGGGATACGTTCGATTGCAAATCCTCAATGGTCGAGAGGATAAACCTTATCTTGTGGTCGATACGTTCAAAACAACAGCGAAGGTCGAGCCTGAACAAGTAGTGGAAAACGAGGACGATGACATTCCCTTCTAGTTATGCAGTTCCGAGCAGTCATTGAGAACGGAAAGCCCCGCATAGACACCCCAGAGAGTTATAAACGGTATCTCTCGGGGTTCAATGAAGGGGAAAAGATTGTGATTGACATTGAGAAGAAGAAAAACAAACGCTCACTTTCTCAGAATGCTTACTACCATGTGTATCTCTCAGTCATTGAGGCAGAAACAGGAAACACCGCAGACGATTTACACGAATACTTCAAAAGAAAGTTTCTCCGCCCACAAGAGAAAACAATCCTAGGAGTAGAGATGAAGTTACCTGCTAGCACGACGAATCTTTCCAAGCATGACTTCTCGGAATTTCTCGACCGTATATGCGCCCTCACGGGAGTACCCATCCCAGACCCAGTGCTCGCAGGATACACGACCGGGAATGATTATGTGAGCGCACCAAAAGCAGATTATCCGACGGAGGATTATAAACCAACTGAATTTGAGTAGTATGAAAAAAATTGAATTTAGATTATCTACTGAGAATATCGCAGACCTTTTAAGAGGAAGGCAACTTGTATACAAAACAGACGAAGTGAGTGTGTGTATATACCCCGAAAATTACGGATTTTTCATAACACCAGAAAAGATGCACGAACTCAAAAGAGCAATGGTCTTTATTGAAAATCAATCAACATTTGCACTCTTGGAAACCATCTTGAAAGAAGCATCTAAACCCATAACTCCTGTATGAACACCAAAGACCTTGTAAAGCAATTCCTCGAAGAGACCCCCGCAGGTCGTGAGCGAAGAAACCGTGGAAGAGCAATATGGAGGGTGTTAGAGCGCAAGTACAAGCCTATGGAGTCCATGACGATTGAACAGTTCATCGTGTATCAGCCAGAAATTGAAAGCATAAGTCGGTACTTTAGAATGGTGCAAGAAGAATACGAACACTTGCGAGGTTCTGACTACCCAGACGGGAAAGCACTTTCACAGGAGAGGCAATTGGAACTTGGGTACGCTCCCGGCTACGAACGCGACATAAAGTTATCAACAGGTTGGGCATTGCGGTGATACAGAATAAATAATATAATTAACGTATGGAAAAAGCAGACAAACGAGTGCGCGTGACAGAGAAGACGATCAAACGTCTCAACAAGTACCGAGCAAAGAAAGGAAAGGTCGATAACGATTTTATTATCAATGAAGGGTTAGATGAGTTGAACAAGAAGAAGTAGGTTCTTTCACAATAAAGGTTTCAGATGGGGGAGGGTGTCACTGGTGTGGCTGGGGTTGCTCCTAATACTGTTCGAATCAGGAAAGTAGTCTTGCTAAGACGAAAAACTATGGTAGTTCGTAGATTCGATTTCTACACTTCCCCACCTGAAACTTTTACAAGTCGAAGGACAAAGAATAGCCGAGAAGCGAACCCGATGTGCAGATTGCATGTTGCGCGACTCTCGGTGAACTCTTTGGTTGGGGAATAAGCACATGCACAAATACGCCATGGCACTTGACGGCAGATGATACTCTCACCGTGTTTCAAGGAGGGGTCGCCCCCTGCGTAGGTTTAGTATCGCCATTGTGCAGTTGCTTGTTTCTCAACAGTTCATTGAAAATTAGGTTCGTGCATATCCCCCGTGTCATACCGCTAATGACTAGTCGCCCGTCGCTGACACATAAGAAACAGCAGATGATGAAATGAAGCCGAGTAGCCCTCGGCATACGGGGAATGTCCATGAACAGTTCGGTGATTACCTCATGAGGTGGCGGAATAAGACGCTAGACCTACTAAGACATTGGTGCTGTAGGTGAATATACCTCACTGTCATGCAAGATGAAATTTCTTGCCCTCATGATGTAGTCACTGAACAGAAGTTTCCATCTATCCCCGTCGGTCTGTTTCTATGCACAGTATTGTGCGACTCTGGCCGGAGATAAGGTCGTGGGTCAAATCCCATTAGAAACGGACGGGGGTACATGGACGCTTCATTTAGTAAATAATTTAGAGAAGAGTATGTTTCCAACATCAACAATAGTAGAATTGAATCAAAACAGTGCGGAGTGTATTAAGGCGGTAAATGATTTTTCAGAAACTATCTATAACAATATCTGTAATGGAACTATCACGCACGTTCCTACTGGTATTTATGACTATATGATAGGCATCCCATTATTTATAATTATTGCAGTATTTGCACTTTTTTGTGTAGTAGGATTGGTTGCGTTTACCTTTAGTTTACTTGATTAACATGCCCTCCTTCACCCTCCAAAACCTCTTCCGCATCACGAACGCCTACTACCGCCTCGTGTTCGATACCGCAGAAGACCTCCACGCCACCTACGTCGAGTATCTGATACGGAGAGAAGGGGTGAGTCGGCCCATGGATCAGGAAGAGGTCGAAGTATTTGCGCGGAAATTAGTAAGGATATTAAAGTGAAATATGAGAAGACACCTAAAGAGAACTCAATATAGTTTGAGTGAAAATGTATGGTTATATGAGGACATGAACGGACTTAATGTTATAGCGGAAACTAAATCTGGGAAAATTGAGTCACTTATAATCCCAATATCCAAAATTCGTGGATATATCAATAGGCGAGATACTAAAGGAAAAAATCATGAGACAAATTAAATTCCGCGCAAAACGAATCGACAACGGTGAGTGGGTGTATGGGCATTATTTCCAGGTAGATGAAAATCATACCATTGTGACAAAGGACGGAGTGTATCGTTTCATCGACGAATCCACCCTCTGGCAGTTTACGGGGCTGAAAGATAAGAATGGGGTGGAGATTTATTTCGGAGACTTGATAACTGTTGATGGTGTTGATGATGGAAAGTCTGTTCACGAAATTAAGTGGGAAGATGATTTGGCTCAAATTGAATTGCCACGATATGGCGATGGAAGTCTTTATAATAGTGGAGGGTACGAAGTCATCGGAAACGTAACAGACAATAAGGAACTCCTATCATGAACAAACACGACCCCCTAAACAGAAAGTGCCTGCAAAATTGTGTTGTCAATCGGGGAGCAAGGGTATCTTGTGCACATTTGCACCATGACTGCACCTGTCCCGCACAGAAGGAAGACCCATTCAGTGATTTTATGAAATCTCAAGGGATTAACGTGGTTGATGTTACTCCCACACAGAAGGAAGAGTGTCGCAATGATAGAAACCTCGAAATGATTGGCGTGATAAGTCTATTCCAATCAAAGGTGTATGACACTGAACAGCTATACAAAGAAATGGAAGAGATTTTCAAGAAAGACTGTCTCTCTCAAATCTCCCAAGCTGAAGCACGAGGACGGGAAGACACTATCACTGCGTTTGAGGAGTGGGCGAAGAAGTACCGCATATTTACTTCTACTTGTGGACATACAGGTGACGAAGAGAAAGGCTACCAAAAAGGACTTACTGCGGGTGAAAGTTTATTCCAAGCCGACCTCCTCAAATTCGCTGACTCGCTAAAGAAGAAACATGAAACCAATTAAAATACACATCCAAGCAGACGATGAACTTGCTAAGGAAGCGTTCAAAGATGACCCTCGCGTGATATTGCATCCATGTGAGAATCCTACCTGTACCGCCACGTTCAATGATTGCAAGCACTCTCGTTCCGCTTCCTCCCTTAAAAGTAACGCACCAAAAGTATGAACCCCCAAGACTACGACGAAGACGGAAACAACATCGTGCCATGCCCGATCTGTTTGGATGTTTACTGTCCGAGCAAGGAAGGTGGAAAGTGCCCCAAAGAAGATGAGTTTGCGAGAGACATGGGAGCGAAGCCTGCGGTGGAGGGTACGGAGACAGAGGAGGCGTTGGTTGAAGACGTAAAATACTTATGTAGTCCATTAGCAGAGAGAATGCCTGATGGTGTACGCCTGACTGCGCTCATTCACGTTGCGACCAAGATGATTGACGCTCTTCAATCCACCCGCGCAGATGAACGGGCTAAGTTGGTGAAGGTGGTGAAGGGGATGGAACGGCATTCATGGGACTCTGGGATATACAACAAAGCCCTCGAAGATGTACTCGCTAAAATTTCTCAAGTATGACACCTGAACAGACACTGAGGGAACGCTGGAATATCTGGGCAAAAGAGAAAAACCTATGCACGGACTGTACTGCAATGTCTGAAGAATTCTTCCTCGCCCAGTTCGACGCAATGCTTGCACAGGATATTGAGAAGATTGAAAATTCTCCTGATGACTCAACTATTTTTGCAAAGTCCATCCTCGAAGCCCGCAGATTATCACTCAAAAAATGACCATGAAAACAGCAACAAAGTTTCTCTATGTGCTCGTTCCGTTCGTCGCATCGTTCATCTTTGGGTACGCATGCGCTCAAAATCTATTTGGGATGCAGGTGTGGTTTGTTTTTTGGTCCATCCTTTGCAGTGTGGTTACAATTTCAGCCCTGATAAGTGTAAATGGAGATTAATATGACAAAAGAAGAATGGGCAGCAGCAAAGCGAGTGAAGGCGGCTTATAAGGGGTAATATAATTTTATGAAAGAGAAACAAATGACATACGACGAATTTATGAAACAATACGGAAAGTCTGACGAAAAATGGCGTTTCGATTTATTTGATATTCGTTGCAAAAAATGTGGTTCCATAAAGGTTGAGTTCAATGGCGATATGGTTGATGAAAGTGGTTATTATGGAGAAAGTCACATCGAAAATCACATCGTTGTTAAATGTCATGACTGTGGGAATGCTTTTGCTTTAGTAAGCAGCGCGGACGTATTTGGTAGTTGGTGTGGTTGTGGCGATTAAGATGCATCCTGAAGACCCCTGCCCCCACCGCAACGGACTCCTCCAGCAGATGGGTGACGTGTTGGTGTGCTATCTGTGTGGTTAATCAATAATGTTGAGGATATGAAGTATGAAATAATGTTCCATTATGAAGGCTATGGTTTCTACGTAGATTATGACAACAGCACCCCAAGGAAAACAACGAGGAGGCAGTTTGATTCTGTCGATGAAGCAGTGAAGTTCGCGGTCGGATGTGGATACGCTGCGAGTTTTATAATCGTGAACGTTGCTTGGGAACCTAACATTCGGGTAGGAAGTTAATCAATAATTTTGAAGTATGAAACAAATGTCATCGTGGCTGAAAAAAGGAAGATTTAATGAGAAAGATGAGTACTACACTCCTCCAATCCTAGTCGCTCCTATACTTCAGCACATCAAACCTTCTTCCACAATTTGGTGTCCTTTTGACACAAAAGAAAGTGAGTTTGTTCATGCTTTCAAAGAAGCAGGGCACAGCGTCACTGCGACTCATATATGGAATGGCGAAGACTTTTTCACAACAAAAATACCTGAGTGTGACTACATAATTTCAAATCCTCCTTTTACTCAAAAATTAGAGGTATTGAAACGTCTTTATGAGATAGATAAACCATTCGCGATGATACTTGGATTGCCTATTCTGAACTACCAATCAATAGGAGAGTTTTTTCTCGATAAGGAATTACAACTTCTCATTGTAGATAAAAAAGTCAGTTTTGACGGAGGTACGGCAAGCTTCAATAATAGTTTTTTCTGTTACAAGATGCTCCCAAGAGATTTAGTATTTGCTCATTTGGAAAACAACAATTCAAAAAAACATTTTGTGAAATCACGAATGAAAGAAGAAACCCCCTCATAACGAGGGTAGACACATATATGAAAGAAGAACCAAAGTGCGTACAGTGTGGTGAGCCAATGGGAACGACATACGGGAATGAGAGTTTCGCCGCTCCGTTCTGCTCAGAGCCTCTTTGTCCGAATTATGGACTGCTCCAGTCTGTAATTATCCCAGAAAAAGAAATCCCCCAAGAGTCAGGGGATTAAAGACTAGAATTTCGGCTTGGCTTCCTGCACTTCCTCGCACTTCTTGGAACAGGTCCCAGAGGCTCCCCAGCGGCCGTAGAACGCTGAAACAGGCTTCTGGCACACTATGCACGGTTCCTTGGATTGCACCTCTTGTGGAGGCGTTTTGACGGATGTGGCTTTCATGGAAAACTCCTTCTCGGGTTCACGACAAATTCACGGACGAAATCGACGACGAAACCAGGAACGGTCCCGTGACGGATGTACTCGGCGAAACACATCATGCAGCGAGGTTCCGCGACATGGTACTTCCAGAAGTAGGCGGCTTGGAAGAGGTCAAGTTCGTTGATGGGCTTCCCGGTCTTTTGAAACCAGAGGAGGACCGTGTGAATGTGGGAGCGGGTCATAGCATCTCCTTCCACAATAGGAATGTCGCTGGTAGAGGTGGTAGGCGCGGTCCGAAAGCGGGAGTCCGCAGGTGTGGCAATACGGTCCAAAGTCGAAGCATAGTTGGGTCCACATGGGGTATCCTTGTGACAAAGAACTTGATTTATTATACCACATTGACACTCTCTCCGCTTGGAGTAAAATACATTATAGGCTGGTTGAAAGGGTACGACGCACGTGTTTTCTGCCTTGCTTCTGTGGGGCCTCGGGCACGCGCATCCTCCGACTGGTTCGGCTATAGGCCGCAGGAGACAATGGGGACAATTTTGATACAACAATGCCTTACGGCTCGCGGCACGCCTGAAAGACCACCTGGACTAGGGGTGGTTTTTCTTTTGTGGTATACTTGGGTGGAAGTAGATTTAACCGCCAAGTTTTTCTTCTTCATCAGAATCGTCGCCTTTGGAATTTTTCTAAGATTTTTCACGAGACGCACTGGATAATACCAGTGTGTTTTTGTTATTCTTAGCCCTATTTCTCACATATTGTCCACACCTTAGCGTGCGCCAAGCACTTTACTTAGCGCACGCTAAGCATATAATGTATCTATCAGGCTAGTCCCCTGAAAGAACAATAAAAAATTATATGAGTAACCTATCATATTGTCGGTTTCAGAATACGCTTGGTGATTTACGAGATTGTGCGGATTTTTTCGATGACACTCTCGGAAAGCACGAATCATACGCAAGAGAGCGAATGATGAAGATGATTAGAAGTTTAGCGGAACTCTACCCAGAGGGTTATGAGTTTTCAGTGGAAGAAGACGACGAAGAAGAGGAAGACGAAGAATAATTAAACCTATCATATGAAAGATTATTTCACACAGAATCGTTTCAAGTTTCTCGGCAGTGCAGTGCTGTTCTTCGCAGTCCTTAGTCTCGGTGCATATTGTAGACCTGCATACGACTTTGCTTTTAGTGTCCTTGTCCCTGAGCCGAAGGTGTATGTCGCAGAGAAGTCGGATGTGGAGAAGGAAGTAGACACCTATTTGTCCTCTTCTGAATTTCAGTCGGAGTACCGCGCAGAGGCAGAGGCTCGGGTGAAGTTGAAGATTGCAACCAAGTTGTCGGTGGAGGCGCAGGAAGCAGCACAGATGGCATCGCAGTATGAGATGCGTGCCCTCAATGGTATTTCACCGGAAACCGCTGCGGCCACGATTGCATTAGAAACTAAGTCGGGGAGACGACCTAACTAGTATGGACGACATAATCAAAGAAATATACAAGACCAATAGTGCTATCAATGAAATGGAAAATTTTCTTTGGCTTCTTGAAAAGTCAGATGTTGATTCAGATTATGGAACAAAAACTAGACCGTGCAGGAACGAGTTCAGCGAGATGAGTATAAGTTCCTATATTTGGACTGGTTCACAAAATCCAAAGTATAGCAAAAGAATTGAGAGTATAGAGGTAATGAACGAACTCTCTAATGTGATGAAACCTATTCTCAAGATGAAAATTGAAGAGAAGAAATTACGATTATCTGAACTCATTAAATCATGACACTCTTCACTACAGAAACCGCAACCCTCCACGGCGCAAAAGGTCGAGCGAACCGTTGGGGCAAGATGAGCAAGAAGGCGAAGAAGGCACACAGTAAGATGATGTTAGAGGCTAAGAAGAAGAAACATGCGGTACTTTAGTACATTCACCGGCATAGGAGGGTTTGAATTAGGAATAATAAAAGCACATGAAAAGTTGCGCACTCAGAACGAGGGACAGGGGCTTCAAGGAGTTGGAAGTGAGGAAGGACAATCTCGCGAACGCCCTGACCTCAGTGCAGTCGGACTCACTTGTGTTGGTTACTCCGAAATCGACAAATATGCAGTCCAAATTTATCAATCACACTTCCCAGAACAACGATGTGAAATACATAATAGACCCACAGGGGAGAACGAAGAAACAACTTCGACCAACTCTGACAGTGCCAACATTACGAGCCAACACACACGGCAATCTACCAATGGTTGTGGATGCCGACACATTAACTATGGAGATATTACACGCATCGTCGCAGAAGAACTCCCAGACTTCGATTTGCTCGTTGGGGGATTCCCTTGTCAGGCTTTTAGCATCGCTGGAAAACGGAAAGGTTTTGGCGATACCCGAGGGACGCTCTTCTTTGACCTTGCGCGAATACTGCGAGCAAAACAACCTCGATTATTCGTCTTTGAAAACGTTAAAGGACTTC
>OFRO01000581.1_pt1 | contig 12438 bp, 22 predicted proteins | sample 1543091 | NCBI WGS metagenome assembly OFRO01 (sample SAMN07774217, study PRJEB24372) | wastewater metagenome | isolation source: Exp Tend NO 10WW | collected 2016-02
TCTCCACGCCAAAGCTCGGTCTTTGACTTTTCGGATGGAGACCTTGGAGACGGTTTTCCGTCCGTAGATTTATCTACGGAAGTATCTTGTTCATGCTCTTGATCCTGATCCTGGCTTCGTAGGGGCTTAGATGGGGCTTCGATGGGGCTTGTGGTTGGCGCTGGTTTTATGTATGAATTTGGCAGATTGAATGCTACTGAAAACCTAGCACGAAACCCAATGCGCAATTGCTCAGAAGACACCTTTTCAAGCTCCCTGGCAACCCCTATGCATCGCTTGTCTTTCGGGTCCAATGTCTCGCCAATCTGGTATGCAGCCATGCGAACGACAAACACCTCCTCGGTTGTCTCGTCATACCGGCAAAATTCCGCTTCAATGAGTCTTGCAAGGGCCTTGGAAGCCCCTTCAATGCCCAACCCAGTTTCATGCGCCATATACAAAACTGGGCAATGAAACACGCCGATCATGTTTGCGTGCGGGCTGGTCATTAGGTACAGCGCTAGAACTTGCGCCTCTGGACAACCACGCAGGGACTTCCCGGTAGCGCCGATCCAGAACTGAGGCGACACAATTCCGTAATCACGCACGCGCGGCCCCCTTCATCCCCTGCGCATCCCGCTCACCCATCGAATCAAAGCACTCAGCCTCCCGCACCGCCCAGCGCGCCTCTACTTGGGCTTTCATTTCCTTGAGCGCTCGTTGCGCTTCCTCGCGGTCGCCAAGAGCCATGGCGATCTCTACGTCTTTGCCGGCTAGCTGCGCGGCCAGAGCCCGGCGCTGGTCTATCAGGGTGGATAGGGTGGATAGGGTGGATAGGGTGGTCATGCTGTTTCCATTTCGTTCACAGCTTCAATTTCAAAAAGCGCCTCCTGCTTGAATCCGGTGTCGCTTGCAAAGCGTTTCGGAGCCAACTCGAGATTGATCTTTGCCTGTTTGAAGTAGCTGTCTTTCAACTCGATACCGATGGCCTTGCGTCCCATGGAAACCGGGCTGTAGACCTCGGAGCCAACGCCCATGAATGGAGTCAGCACAACCTCGCCTTCGTTGCTGTAAAGCTCGATCAGGCGGTCAATGACATCGAGCTGCAGCGGGTGAACGTGTTTCTCGTCATCCTCTTCCCGGCTGTCGCGGAATGGAAGCACGTTGTCGATTCGGATGTCGTCCCACACGCTGGAGGCGTACCGCTGCCATATGTAGTGGGACAGCTTGTTGCTCTTCGGGTCTTGGTGGTCCTTGTAGTTGTTTTGCAGGTATTCCCAAAGCTCTTCCTCGGTGAACTTTGACTCGTTCGCGTTGTTGAAGGCGCGCAGGATGTTGGGGAGGATTGGTGTGTCGCCAAAGTAGCGCTTAAGGCCGTTTGGGTGCGTCACAGGCACTGCGTTGTCGCCTTTCTTGGTCATCACCAACACATAGTCAGGCATGGCTGTAAAACACTGCGTAGAATCCTCGACAATCAGCTTGTGCATCAGGCTCTTGACCATCGTCCGCATGCGAACCTTGAGTGGTTCTTTCCAGATCGTGATCCGGTTGCGGTACTGGAACCCGTGCTTTTCGTGAAGCCGGATGATTTCGTGCGGGAAGTCCCACAGCCGGCAGGAGTTATCGAAGACATCGGTGCAATGAACTGCCGTCACGCGACCCGGCTTGGTGACGCGGGCGATCTGGGCGATCAGGAATTCGTATTGCTCCAAGAACTGTTCGCGAGTTTCGCAATTTGACATGTCTCGCGGGTCTGAGCTGTATTGGTACAGACCGCAAAATGGGGGTGAATAAATTGACAAGTCAATGCTGCTATCAGGAATACTCGGCATCACTTCCATGTTGTCGCTGTTGTAAATGCTGTATTCAGGCGTATGAATCTCTTGTTTGACTAGCATGTGACTAACTCCTTGATGTATTGCTTTTCAGTGTTCTTTTTGCTGTGAACAAATTTGTGGCACTCCTTGCACAGCAAAACTAGGTTGGATGAATCAGTCCGAAGTTCTTTGACTTGGAAAGAAACCAGGTGATGTATATGGAAAGTCCCGCGGCTTACTGCGGTGTTGTGATGCTTGTCGCATCGTTGGCAGGTTGCGTTATCTCTGGACCAAACAACCTTTACAGCGTCAATCCATTCCTTTGATGCATAAACAGCTTGCCGTTCTGGTGTCATTCCACCGGTGAAACAAGGGTGTTGATTGCCGAACTTCCCTTTCCAGAACGGCTCATTGCCCTTCCCCCATGGGAGGCGGCCATCAGCCAATGCAATGGATCGGAGTCTTGCTTTTGTTTCTGCCGAATGCGACATCCCCAGTGATGCGCTGCCATCCTTTGGAAGGTGATCGGTGTTGTGTCCGCGCGCGCGAGTTTTCAGGCCGTAATTGGTAATCCACTCCCAAACTCTTTTTGAGTCACGACCAATTTCAGTTGCGATCTGATTCGCGCTCTTTCCAAGATCAAGGTATTGATGTTTCAACCATTCCTTGGTGAATCCCATCGCCTCGCGCTGCGCGATCTGCCACTTTCCTTTGCACGTTGAGTTACAAAAGAAGTTCCTCACTGGCAATTTCGTGTTCGGGTTAATTGGCCACCGAATCAGTGATGCCTGGCAATAAGAGCAATTGGTATTGATCTTTGGCATGGTTACGCTGCCATCAAAAAACTTGGCAACTTGCCGACGTTTGAAAATTCACGACGAACATCCGTGAAATCACGATTGGCCGCAGCGACGAGATTCCCGTAAAGCTCAATGGCCTTTTGGGTCTTCTGATTGAGGGCTTCAAGTACTCGCTCTTGGCCCTCGCTGATCACCATGTCGCAGGTGACTTCTGACTTCTGCCCGAAGCGCCAGAACCGGCGAATGGCTTGGTAGTACTGTTCGTAGCTCCATGTCGGAAAGAACACCGTATGCGTGCAGTGCTGCCAGTTCAACCCCAGGGAAGTCATGCGGGCCTTGGTGATCAGCCGCTTGATCTCCCCACGAGCGAATGCGACAAGAATTTCCTCCTTCTTGTCAATTGACATGCCGCCAATGATTTCCACCGCATCACGGTCAAGTTGGGACAGAAGCTCACTCTCTTCGTTCAGGTTGCACCAGTAGACCGAGGTCTTGCCTTCAGCCAGATGAACAGCACGCTCGCAACGCTCTTTCACGGTCAGTTTTTGCTCTTCCCGGACCTCTGTCATGGTTGCGGCTGGCATGGCGAACAGAGAGTCCTGGCCATCCATACACCAGGTCTTGCTGTTGTTCACAATGTGCTTCTTCACGTGCAGGGCTGGCAAGTCGTAGCCCTTGTCAGAGAAGCCAAGGTCCGATGGCTTCTTGACCATCACAGACCACTGGTTTACCCAGGCGAAGAAATCGCGCTCAGCATGTGGCTTGAGGTAGAACTTCTCCCCTATGTTCCGGTTGTTGCTGTCCACGCTGTTTTGATTGGATTTAAAGAACTTGGTCAGCATGTCCATGTAACCCATGTAACCCAGCGCCTCGGAGCTATTGCCGAGTTCAATGAAGTCGTTCGGGCTAGGCGTTGCTGTGCTCAGGAATCGATACGGGACTTGCTTGATGAAGGCAACAATCTGGTCGCGGGTCTTGCCTGCAAAATTCTTCAGAATGCTGGATTCGTCCAACATCACGCAAACGAAGTCGCCAGGGCTCAACAGGTGCAGCCGTTCGTAATTGCAGACTGTGATCTTCTTGGCCAACGTCCCATCTTTGCTGTGCGCAATGTCATCCACGCCAATGCGTACAGCCTCATCTATGAACTGAAAAGCCACGGCCAATGGCGTGAGAATCAGCACTCGTTTGTTTGTGTGGCGGATGATGTTTTCAGCAATGGCAAGTTGCTGCATCGTCTTGCCCAAGCCGGTGTCTTCAAAGAGTCCAATTCGGCCCTTGCGCACGGCCTTGGTGATGACGTGCGCTTGGAAGTCAAATGCTGAGTCGGGCATCCATTCCGGATCAAACCCAAAGTCGCTAGCACTGTGCTTTTTCCGCCTGATGAAGTCGGAGTAGTCGCTCATGATGCTCATTGGTTATGCGGTGTGGAAGAAAAACCCCCAAGGGCCGGAGCCCTCTGGGAAAGCCGTGCCGGAGTTATGAGCACGGTGGGAGGAATGGGGGGCGGCTGTCATTTAGGCGCTCGGTGCGGTTGCTTGGGCGTCGGTGTAGTTGCGCCATGCAGCGGGACCGCGCATGTAGTTGCACGACCGGCACACCGGCTGCACCTCTTCCAGTTTTCTGTAATCCCGGTGATCCCAGTGCTCGGCTGGCTTTTCGCAGTCAACGCAAAGCATGTTCTTCACATCGGGCAACACTCCGGTACGGACGGCCTTTTTGAGAAACTTGCTGAATGCGACACGAAGCTTCACCACCTCTTCGTAGCAGTTCCAGCAACGATAAGAAAAGTCGTGCCGGTTGTGAATTGCGCCGCAGTCAATGCACCGACCACGTTCCATGAATGGAAGAGTTCTTGCCATCTAGGCCACCTTTTCTATTGGTGCCAAGTCCGTATTTCTTACTGCTGCCCAGTTCGTGTCTGGACAAAGTTGCTCGACACTGATGCCGCTTGCCAGCATCACGTCCGGGGCCTTGTCAGCCGGAACGCGCCCCGTCTTGACCCAGTGTTCGATGTGCTGGCGGATAACCGAACCGCCGATTGCCTGGGCAAGCATGGATGGGCTTCCTTGAAATCGGTCAAGGGCTTTTTGAATGCCGGTTTGCGCAACCGGAGGCGCTTCTTTGGAAGCAAACTCAGTTGCCCACGAAATGACTTCGAGGTAATCGAGTCCATCGAACCACTCACTCTTCATTCGACGTGCAGCGTTCTCTGCGCAACGATCGATCAGCGCTGTCTCGGCTGGCACACTACGACCGATGCATTCAACGATGTGGTGCTCGACCAATTCGACGCCCATGCAGGCAACGCGATCAGCGTGCGCGGCGATGCGCGCGCGTGGGTCAATGGACCGGCCAACCTTGATGTGGCCATTGGAGAAGTGGCAGACATAGAGGTATTCCATTTAGGCCACCTCTTCCGCAATGACTGGTGCGCCAGCAACGCCTTTCAGCTCTGGCCAGATCAAGTGCCAGTCCTTTTGGCGCAAGTCCCAACGCATGACTTTCCCCTCCGTGAACTGCTCAATGGAAACGGCTTTTTCCGGCGACACCGTGCGCGCTCCGGTTGCCATCTGAGACAAGTAGGACAAGGGAATTCCGAGGGAAGCGGCCAGCTTTGTTGCGTTGCCGCGGTCCTCGTCGATGTGGTTTTGAAGGTTCATGTTTACTCTCGCTTTTGCGAAAGTATAGGATGCTTTTGCGAAAGTTGCAAGTGCTAAAGTTTTCCGATGAAAATGAAGCGCCCAGAGCCGACCAAGCCGCCCGCCGAGGCGGCTTTTTCATGTCCGCTCGCTTCGCGGATGGTGGGATTGTAGGGATTTTCCCCTATTTGCGAAAATACTTTCGCTTTTGCTTGCATTTAGCTTTCGCAGTTGCTATAGTTCACCCAACGCACCAAACAACACTGTGTTGCCAGGTGTGGAGTGATCAACCAAGGAGTGGAGCAAATGGCGACAAAGAAGGCTACCAAGCCACAGACAGCGCTAGTACTGCGCTGCTGCGCGGCAGACATGAGCAGCAAAAACGGATTCATCTGGCCGGGCGTAGGAGAGACGGCAACGGCTCCAGATTGGAAAGATGACGGCGAATGCGGCCACGGACTGCACGGATGGCTTTATGGACAGGGCGACCACGGCACAAGTGACTACGCCACGTTGAGCGACGCCAAATGGCTAGTTGTAGAAGTCGTCCTTTCTGAAGTACGGATGCTTGGCGGGAAGTGCAAATTCCCGTCTGGGATAGTGCGGTTCGTTGGCGCAATGTCCGAATCTGCCAAATACATCATTGAGCACGAGCCACAGTCGAAAAGAGTTGCTGTGATTGGAGCAGTGTTGGAGTGTGGCGAAGGTGGCGTTTTGCAAGGCGGTGCGCTGTCAGTGTTGACCGGTGGTGACTCCGCCACGATGACCGGTGGTAACTACGCCAAGATGACCGGTGGTGACTCCGCCAAGATGACCGGTGGTAACTCCGCCGTCATGCATTTTCAGTATTGGGACGGAAAGCGCAATCGTACTGTTGTCGCCTATGTGGGAGAGGACGGCATCAAGCCAAACGTTGCGTACAAACTGGATTCCAGTCACAAGATTGTCGAGGTGCAATCATGAGCCCAGCTCAAAAAGCGCTTCAGCTGCGCACAGAGCAATTCAGCCTGGCCCTCAAGCTGATCCGCGCATCGCTGCAAACACAAGAGCAGCTGTGCGATCTACTGCACACAGCAGGGACCACGCTGGCAGCAGCGAACTCCGGAACGCTGGAAAAGCAGGACGTGGCACTGGTCGACGCGCTGGCAGACGTCATTCAGTACCGAACAGATGCCGAGGTCGAGGCGCTGATTGACTGCGTCAAGGGAATCACGACGGTCGAGGTGCAGTCATGAAACACGTCTCCATCCCCGGCTTCGTCTTCATGCGAACCGACCCATACCATGCGGCTCGTGAGCCAGCTTACGGCTGGGCAGAACATGACTTCGGCGCCGACGGAGAAAACTATTTGAGCGTTTGCGCAGCACCGCTTGAGTTCGATCTGCCGGATGACTTCGATCCGCGAGCTAATCAAATCGAAACGCTCAAGGCGGCGAAACAGAAGCTGATGGCCGAGTTCTCTGCGCGCTGCACAGAGATCGAGCGACAAATCAGCAAATTGCAAGCGATTGAGTATGAGGTGGTGGAAGCATGAAAGCCACCATCGCCATCACCTTGCTGCTGGCCTTCGCACTGGGCGCATTCGGCCCAGCCCTGGACGCAGCGCCAGCCACTGAGCCCACAGCTCACGACCGCATGCGCGCCGCTGCACAAGCAATGTGCGGCAGTGAAAACGCGGCATGGGAAGAAGTCGCGCCAGGCCAGATTCAATGTTTTACCAAGCGCGGCGCCAAGACCAAGAGGACAACACCATGACTGACGCACTCCTGATCTTCGTAGCTGAACACTGGAAATTAGTCGCCTGCTTTGTCGCAGTGGCAATTGCCGGACTGACAGGCCCATTCATTCGCGTCGGCGGTGAAGAGCCGCACACGTATGACGAGCGCCTGGCAGAGAGCGAAGCGCGGCTTGCACAAGAGCACGCAGAGCGCGAAATCGAGCAGCGGCCACGGGTGCGGGCTGGGAGCGAAGTATGAACCTAGATCAACTCGCTGACGCTGCAATGAAACGCCTCGCTGAACACATAAACCGCGGCGCAGGCCAGCACCAGCGGGCTATCCGCAAGGCGTTTCTGGCGCTGATCAAACAAACGAAGGGGCGCGATCATGTCTCGCATGGGTGAATGGGCTCTTGAGTTGCAAGAAGCAGAGGACGCACTCGAATCACACATTTTCAACACATCACAAAGGAACACACATCATGAGCATCGCGACAATGATTTTGGGGCAAAGTGGAACCGGCAAGACGACCAGCCTTCGCAATATGAACCCGCCCGACGTGCTGCTGATTCAAGCGGTAAAGAAGCCGCTTCCCTTCCGCTCTGACAAGTGGTTGCCTTGCACAAAGGCAAACCCGCAAGGCTCCATTCTGGTGACTGACTGCGCACCAACCATCGTCGGGGCAATGGAGCGCACCAAAAAACCGATCATCATCATTGATGACTTCCAATACATCCTCGCAAACGAGTTCATGCGTCGGGTATTGGATCAAGCCAAGGGCAACGAAGCCTTTGCCAAATACAACGAAATCGCCCGCAACGCTTGGGACATCCTGATGGCCGCTGGGCGTCTGCCAGATAGCACGCGCGTCTACATCCTGGCGCACACGCAGGAAGACGAATCAGGCCATGTCAAGGCCAAGACCATCGGCAAGCTGTTGGATGAAAAAATCACGATTGAGGGTCTGCTGACTATCGTGATGCGTACCGCAGTCATCAATCAACAGTATTTGTTCTGCACGCAAAACAGTGGCCTTGATACCGTCAAAACGCCTATGGGCATGTTTGAAGACGCCCACATTCCGAACGATCTAGCGGCGGTTGATGCTGCTGTCGTTGACTATTACAACCTCGCTCAACCCGCTTAACCAACCCAAAGGAAAAACTATGTACACACTAGACCCACAAGCCGCCCGCAAAGCCGATACCACCGGCAACCAGATCAAGGAAATCGGAAAGTATGTCGGGGCCTTCACTCAGGCCGTGGACATCAAGACAAGCAAGGGAGGCAAAGGCGTGGCCTTTGTCTTCAAATCCACAGCAGGCCAAAAGGTAAACCTCGCCGTGTACACCATGAGCGCGGATGGCGAGAAGTATCAAGGCTATGACGCCCTGATGGCAATCATGACTTGCATGGGACTGCGCGACATCAAGCCAAAGCCCGGCCATTTTCTGAAATATGACTTCGACTCAAGACAGGATGTGCAAGTAGAGGGCAGCATCTTCCCTGAGCTGTGCAAGCCTATCGGCGTCCTGCTGGAGACTGAGGACTACGAAAAGCAAGACGGCGGCACTGGCACGCGCATGGTTATGAAAGCGGTGTTTCAAGCTGCTACTGAACTCACCGCAAGCGAAATCCTGGACCGCAAGACAACACCGGAGCAACTGCCGAAGATGGTTGCAGGACTGCGCCACAGGCCGCTCAAGGCGGTGAAGTCACATGCACCCACACCACAGCGCCAGACGGCCCCTGCTGGCGGTGGCAGTGGGTTCGACGACATGTCGGATGACATACCTTTTAATTAGAACTGGTGTAGAATGGGCGCATGAGTAACGCCAACATCAGTTCTAAAACATGCTTTAAATGCGGGGAAACTCAGTCCCGCTCAGAGTTCTACAAACACTCAGCCATGGGTGATGGACTAATGGGAAAGTGCAAGACATGCACCAAAGCAGATGTCAACGCCCATCGCCTAGCTAACCTGGAAAAGATAAGGCAGTACGACCGTGAACGCGCAAAGAATCCGCACCGGATTGCCAATGCTGCCGAGCAAACAAAACGGTGGCGCAGCGAGGACAGGCGTAGGTGTGTTGCTCACAGTCAAGTCGCCAGAGCCATCCGGGCTGGGGTCATTGAAAAAGAGCCTTGCTGCGTTTGCGGATCAGAAAATTCGCTAGCGCACCATGAATCCTATGATCGACCGCTTGAGGTGGTCTGGTACTGCCAACCGCATCACAAAGCACGACACAAAGAAATGGCCTTAAAAGGAATTGAACCATGACAAACGTTTCTCTCTACAAAGCCGCGCACGACGTACAGCAGCGCATATCCCTCTGTGTTGACGAAGATGGAATTTTGGACACTGATCGCCTAGACATGATCGAGGCCACATTCCATGATCGTGCCGTGGCTGTCGTTGCCGTCTACAAAGGCAAGGGCCACACCATCGAAACGCTCAAGAGCTACCTTGCAGAGATTCAGGACAAGATCAAGCGCGAGGAAACGAACCAGGCGCGCCTCAAGGACTACCTGCAGGCTTGCATGCTGATAACCGGCACAGACTCAATTAAGAGCGATGACGGCCTATTGACGGCAACGCTGTACCGAGACCGCGATGAATCTGTAGAGATTGACGAAGGCGCAGAGTTCCCCGTTGCGCTGTGCGCTGATCCAAAGCCGCCAGCACCATCAAAGACGAAAATCCGCGTCGCTATTCTTGCTGGTCAACCAGTATCCGGAGCTCGGATTGTGCGGCGTGATCGGCTGACTATCAAGTAGCCAAGCCGCACGGTGGCCACTTGACCTACAGGAGAGAACTACATGACCGACACGAAACAACCCGAGGCGCTGCGGCTGGCAGAGACGCTCGAAGCTCTTGGTGACTACAACTTTGCCACGGAAGCAGCCGCTGAACTACGCCGCCAGCACGCCGAGATCGAATCGCTGCGCGCCGACCAGCCGCAGGAAGGAGCAATCTACCTTGGCGTGCCGGATGAAGAGGCCATGCCGACGCCTACCGCTATGGATGGCCCAGGTGATGGTCACGTTGTGCAGCAGTTTCGCAGGCGAGATTGCACGGACTGGCATGACGGTCACGCTGATCACACGGATGGTGGTGGTCCATACGAGGAACGCACGCTATACACGACGCCACAACCAGCGCCTGCCGCTGAGCCTGTGGAGGCACAGCAACCCGGCATGGCTCCTGCGACGCTCCCTGATGAGCGGGCAACGTTTGAGGCGTGGATCAGCAAAGACGGCGGCGACCTAAGCACCTTCGGCAGCGGAAGAAATATCCACTACAGCAACAGCGCCGTAAACAACGCTTGGACTGGCTGGAAAGCCCGTGCATCCCATTGGCAAGCACCAGCCCAACCAGCGCCCGCAGCGCAGGACGATGCGAAGGACGCGGCGCGGTATCGGTGGCTCACTGATGGTCACGAGCGCCCAGCTACGCGCATTGTGCGGAATCAACTTTGCGAACGACTTCCCTGGATGAGTTACAGCGCAGTGTCCGCCGATATCGACGCCGCCATCGCAGCCAGCAAGAAGGAGCCGACATGAGCACCCGCACCTGGCACAAAGGCCCGCCACCGTTTCCTGGCTGGTGTAATGCGAGTTGGAATTTCAATGATGGGATATGGCGGTGGTGGAATGGCCGCTACTGGAGTAAGTCTGTCGTGAGTTGCTCACCAGTGGCGAGTGTCAGATGCGCAGCCCGCCGACATGAGCAACTTCAAGACACTCTCCAGATCGAATGGACAGACTACTGGCCCGAGAACGCCCGTGTTCCGCGCATTGATCCGAGGAGCAAGACGTGAACAGCGCCGACATCCTACGCATGGCGCAAGAGGCTGACGTGTGGGTAGCTGGCCAAGAACCATACCAGACGCAACTTGTACGCTTCGCCGAACTGGTAGCCAAAGCCGAGCGCGAGGCGTGCGCAAAAGTGTGCGAGGAACACGCCGCTGATATACGCAGAGGACACGATCTTGGCATTTCGTATGCCGATGTGGTGCGGTTGCGCTCTAACGCCTAAATTAACAGGCTGGCCGCTTGCGGCCAGTCCAGCGACCGGAGGGAGCGATGTTGAATGAATTGTTAGGCAACGAAATTACGGTTGGGCGCGAGCATATGTGCCGTGATGCGGAACGCCACGCAGACGCCCTGCGATATGTTGACGGGCTGCTGGTTGAGTGCATTGAACTGAGCCTGCGAAACATGCCCGGCAATGAGATTGATGGGCCGCTGCATTGGCGATTGCGGAAGGGGCGCGAGAAGCTGCGGGCGGCGGTTGAATCGCTTGAGCGCGGGTATTTGGTGGAAGTTCCTAACGCCGCTGCTGACGCGGCGAAGCTCGCCGTCCAGCAGCCTGTTATGCAACGACAAACCGGAGGAAGTATGAACGATAAAGAGCTACTAGAAGCAGCCGCTAGGGCTGCGGGGATCGACTACGACACTGAAGCCAGCAAGCAAAAGGATGGCATCAAAGTTTGGTGGGGGTTGTGGTTGCAGTATGACCGCGAACCCAACGAGTTCGACCGCCGCTACTGGAACCCACTCACAGACGACGGTGACGCGCTGCGGCTGGCAGTGAAGTTGCGGTTCTGCACAAAGGACTTCGCCCCTGTTGACACTCCAGATGTGGTGCAGGCACCGCCAGATGGAGCGCAGTTTGGCATGGTTGAGATATGGCGCCAAGACGATGACGACCCGATCTACGTCGAATGGTACAAGGCGGGCGCAGATCGTTACGCCGCCACCCGCCGCGCCATCGTGCGCGCCGCCGCCGCGATTGGATCGCTGCATAACGCAGAGTCGAACGGTGGCGCAAGCCATCCGACTCGGACGCCCGGTTAAACCGAACTTGGAGAAGACCATGAGATTAGTAAAACTTGAGATTGAACTTGTGCAGTACGGCGAGGACAAAGGTCAGTACAAAGGGGTGGCCCGGTTCGATGGGAGCACCGGAAGCATTGCCCTAAAACTGAACCAACATCATTGCGAACAGATGTTTTTGACGTGCGCCGAAGGCATCGTTGATGTTGCCAAAGCAGCGGCAAAGATGTTTGTGGCCGAAGCGATGGGCACGATTGAAGAGGTGAAGACGAAGCAATTGAGTACGGTTTAACGCCGTTGCTCAGCGGGAGCCGTAGGCGATCCGATGCAGCAACCTGTTATGCAACAACTTTAGGAGCACTGATGACGCCGTTAATAACTGAAATGGTGCAGCTATCACCAAACCCGGAACAGGCCACATGGTTTGATTTGGGGCACATGGCGCACACCGATGGACAGCGCGTACAGGCCGACGCAATCATGCGCCTGCCATTCGACAAGACTGCGATTGTCGGCATTGACAAAGACGGCGCGAAGTTTGCGCTGTGGCTAGTCGGTGGCGAGGGTAGCGTGGCTGTTGGTGGTGTGTCAAAAATCGCATACGCCGGTAAAGATGGGCATGGCGCGTTCGGCAAATACTTTG
>OFRO01000586.1_pt1 | contig 12345 bp, 15 predicted proteins | sample 1543091 | NCBI WGS metagenome assembly OFRO01 (sample SAMN07774217, study PRJEB24372) | wastewater metagenome | isolation source: Exp Tend NO 10WW | collected 2016-02
TCATGCCTTTTAATATTCCGCCGATTACCATCTCATTATAGCGATCAAGCGGTTTTGACGGCGCATTACGATGAAGACATTGATTGTAGACCATATGCACTGTGATACCTTTTTCACGCTCTTCGATGCGCAGTTCGTTGTAATACCACTCCGCAACAAGATCTGCATTCGGATCATGGATCATACGTGCTGCTTGCTGCCGCTCCGTTTCTTCTTTCGGAAATTCATAGATCTTCTCGCCGGCAAGTACTCGTGAATATGCTTCGGCAAAAAGCTGATCTCTGTTTGCTTGCAGCCATTCGATATTCGCTTCTTCCGCCACAACTGCCACAGGTAGCCATCTGCGATTACCGGTTTCGTCTTTGAGATACTCTGATTGATTCGTCGTCATCGCGAATACGCAGCGGCGCGGGAAGTCTTGTGTCATGCGGTCAAAAGGAACGCGATAGCGATCGCTCTGGACAGTGATGATCGCCTTCATGCGCTTCACTTCTGTGCGAGAAAGCGTTTCACCTTCAGAGAACTCAATAATCGCTTTGCCGGCGAACTGCATGAAGAAATCTTTATTGTCTGTGGACATCGTCGTTTCCGAGTGCCAATTTCCTCCCAAGACTGCGAGTGACATACTCTTCTTGATTCCTTGTTCTCCCTCGAGCACGAGCACATAGTCGAATTTGCAGCCGGGGAAGACGATGCGTTTCACCATCCCCTTGATCCAGTTCGAGCCAACGGCGCGATGATATTCATTATCCTCGACGCCGTAGACGGTTGAGAGCCAGGTATCGAGTCGTGCTGTTTTGTCCCAAACAAGCGTACTCATGAAATCTTTCGCGGAGTCATATGAATGAAGCTTCGACGATTTGCTAATTGCATCTCTGACCATCTCTTTTCCGACGCGCAAGAAACAAGGATACTTCACTGATATCGCTGTTTGAATAATGATCTCATCATTGTCTTCACGACTGCGCCATATGTCGCCGTCTTTGATCTCATAGAAATTTTTAAAGGTATCGTACCGGAACCGGCCGGCAAAGTCGGTATCATGTTCGAGCACTCGGAACATGTTTTCTGTGTTGATGACAAAAACTTTCTTATCGTCTTTGACGGTATAAAGAAGATCTAGTGCCGGCTTCGCTGCTTCCGGGATCTTGTAAACTTCAGTGCAGCGCGATATCGCCGCGGCGACGGTGCGATCACGATAGTCTTTACGTTCTTTTGTCTTCTTCCTCGAACCTAAAGGAGAAGCAAGCCAGATGCGCTCGATCTGGTTCGCGTCTTTGCCGGCCCAGAATGCGAGATGTGTGCAGAGCGACATGTCACCGGAGGATCCATCACCTTTGTATTCCGAGAGATCGCCTTCGTAAAGTTTCTTAATCTTGTCGCCGTTCTTCGACTTAAACATCTTTTTGAGCAGTGTCGTGTCATCGAGAATAGATGACGAGGAAGTTTCGACTTCTTGCGTGGTCGGAAGGATGTCTTTTTTTTGCGAGATGATCGGCTCAAGTAACGCGAGTAGTTTCTCCGGCTTCATCGTACGCACGTCCTGTTCGGCACCATAGCTTTTTCCTGTCGTGCAGATATACCGAACAGTTTATATATTTCGAATGGCGCTTTCTTGTGATGAGTGATTTCGATCGGTTCTGTGACTGCGATAAATATATGAAGACCGGTTCCGGATTGCGAGATCTCAGTGTATGACGCAGCAGAAAGAATGAGATCTGCGATCTTCTCTTTCTCATCCGAAACTATTTTGCCATTCTCAAGCACGTGATCGATGTCGATGCATACGAGCTTCTTGTCGGTAAGCATGATGCCGAGCTTGTCACTCTTGGCGATCGCGACTTTGGCCGTCGACCATGTAGAGGTATCTGTCGATGATGCTTTCTTTCCGTTCACTCCGTACGGAATTTTCGTGATGCGACCTTTCACTGTTTCAAGTTTCCAGTTGACCCAGCGCTCTTCTTTACCGTATTTTTTTATTAATGGACTTTTCATGCGTAATGCTTTTTATATTTCAAATACAAGAAAAGTCACTCGATTGCACCAACCTGTGATAGATTGATCGAGTGACCGTTTTTAAATTCGAAAAAAAATTTTATCAGTTGGTGCATGCAAATTATTATACGCTCATTTTCATCAAGCCTTCATGAACAACTCATCACACCTGTGGATAACCCCTATGTCAAGTTGCATACCTTGCATACCACTTGCATACCTCTCACACAATAGGTATGCAAGTCAAATATGGCTAACTATAGCCGTAAAAAACACTACTTTTCCCCATTTGCATACCTTGCATACCTTTTTCCGTTATTAGGGAAGAAAAGTAACCAACTTTGTGATAGATGGAGATACTCAGGGAGTAATATAGAAAAAGGTATGCAAGGTATGCAAATTCATCTTCAAAATGTTTTTGTGAGGCTAAGGTGAGCCGTGGAATAGGTTGCATACCTCGAAGGGGTAGGTATGCAACTTGCATACCTAATTTGACAGGTTGTGTTGTAATTTGTGATTTTTTGATGAATTTTTTGTTCAATTTTTGCCCAAAAATCGAGTGAAATTTTATTTCACGTACCCCGTACCTTCATTTTTTCAGTGTGCGCATGCACATCAGTGAATAACTATCTCTTGACATTGTTTGGATGTGCTATGATGTGGGCATGAAGAAACGAGTGACAAAAAAGAAACTCGATGGCTCAAAAGCTAAGTCAAATGGTGGTCGTCCGACCGCAATGACAGAAAAAGTTTTACGAAAAATAGAATATGCTGCGGCGATGGATTGCAGCGTCGGAGAAATCTTGCTTTATGCGGATATAAATAAGGATACTTATTACGAATATCTCAAGAGAAATCCGAGTTTTTCGGAACGAATTGACAAGTTACGTGAATCGCCTGTTCTCGCAGCGCGTGCGACTGTCGTGAAAGCGATCAGTAAGGGCAAAAACTATAGTAATGCTATGGATTATTTGGCTCGTAAGCGCAAGAAAGAATTCTCGCCGCGTGCAGATCTCGACATCACTCATCATGTACCGAAGCCGATCCTCGACGTGCTCAATCCGAAGGAAGAAAAGAAAGAAGAACCATTGATACCTGAATAAAAATGTATAGCGTCACTACTGCTACAAGGAAAGTCGCTGCAATGACTGCGCGTATTCGTGCGGTTCAGGGCGGCACATCAGCGTCGAAGACCGTTTCGATTATCCTTGTGCTCATCAATCTTGCGCAGAGTGATAAAACTCCGACACTTACATCAATTATGTCCGAGTCGATGCCTCACCTTAAACGTGGTGCGATGCGCGACTTCCTTCAGATAATGAAAGAGCATGAGTACTTCGAGGATGGTCGATGGAATAAGTCGGACTTTACTTACACGTTCGAAACTGGCTCGAAGATCGAGTTCTTCTCTGTGGATCAGCCGGATAAAGTGCGCGGCCCGCGTCGTGATCGCGGTTTTCTTAATGAAGCGAACAATAACCCATACGAAACATTCGATCAGCTCGAGGTGCGTACAAAGGAATTCTTTTTCATCGACTGGAATCCGACGAATGAATTCTGGTATTACACCGACGTCGCCGGTAAGCGTAATGATGTCGAGCACATCATCCTCACGTACAAAGATAACGAAGCGCTTGACCCAGAGATCGTGAAGTCGATCGAGCAGCGTATGGGCCGTGTCGGATGGTGGCAAGTCTACGGCCTTGGTTTGCTCGGCGAAGTCGAAGGGAAGATCTACAAAGATTGGAAGATCATCGACGACTTGCCGCATGAAGCGAAGCTTGAGCGTGTTTGTCTCGACTTTGGATACTCGAATGACCCGAGTGCGATCGTCGGGCTTTATAAACATAATGGCGGTTACATCTTCGATGAGTGGGCGTTCATGAAAGGACTTTCGAACAAACAGATCGCCGACATTATCCTCAATAAAAATACGAACAAGTCGCTTACGGTCGCGGACTCGGCCGAGCCGAAGTCGATCGATGAGATCGCATCATACGGAGTTACGATCATCGGAGGCGAGAAGGGGAAGGATTCAGTCGCGCACGGCATACAGATCGTTCAGCGTCAGCGTATCAGCGTTACGAAGCGTTCGGTCAACATCATCAAGGAATACCGTAACTACCTGTGGCAGACTGATCGCAACGGTAAGATTTTAAATGTTCCGGAACATCAATTTTCTCATTCAATGGATGCTATTCGGTATGGTGTCACAAACATCATCAAGATAGCTGCGCCTGATCCTTTGATGGAGTTGCGTGTTATCCAAAACCGCAAGCGCGGTAATCAATTCGCATGATTATCTACCTGACCAAGTCAAAACTCTTTACCGTAGATCCGGCTGATCGTTTCGCCGGCGAGTATGGTGTCTCTCCGAAAGTTTGGAAAGAGATGTGGCGCCGGTATAAGCTGCTCGATTATAAACCGGTCGAGCTTGCTGCGTTCTATCACTTCACCGTCGGCTCAAAGATATCGACGAAAACGATCAGCCGATGGATCGTGCGTACTGAAATTTACTGTATGAGCTCGATCGTAACTCAAAAAGGAGTGCGCGTAGTGAAGAGTGAATACTTCAAGGAGTTCGAACATGAAGTGATGAAAGAGATCACCAAGCATATGAAAAGTGGTGACACTCGCTCAAGTAATGTTTTGGTGTAGTTGAGCCGTCGTTTTGAATTCTGGTGTCCGCTTTTCATTTTACAAAAGTACGACAGAGTATTATTCCACCATGCAAGAACCCTCAATCTTTGCGCAGATACGAAAGGAGTCGCAGGATTTTTATTTCGGATACATTCAAGTTGTACCCGGTTACACATTCAATCAATACAATACGATTAAGCGCGCACATCTCTACCTTAATTCGAGGTATGAAGATGATTCGCTCTATCAAGGTCTTTCAAAATTGTTTTTCAATGTCGTCATTGCGCCCTGCGAAGTCGCGATGCGCATGCTCAATCTCGACACGAAGAACATACGCCTGTGGCCGCTTAATCCAAAGTCTCAGTTCTCGACATATCTTCTTGAGAAGGAATTAAAGCTTTGGCTCAAGAAGTCAAAGCTCGGCAAGATGCTCAATCAAATCGCGGAAGAGGCGCCGCGCTTCGGCTCCGTGGTCATTGAGAAAACTCCGGACGGTGCAAGGCTCGTCGATCTGCGCAAGCTTATTCTTGATCCTACTGTCGAACGTATTCAGGAGTCGCGGTTTGTCACTACGATCCACTACATGACACCTTCGGAGCTTCAGAAGACCGGATGGGATAATGTAAATCTTGCGATCGCACGTTTCGGAAACAGAAATGCGCAGCAATCATACGAAGACAAGCTCGGTAATCTTAATCTGCAAAGTTCGACGCCATACATCAAAGTGCATAAGCGTTACGGTGAAGTTCCTCAATGGTGGATTGATCCTAATTTGAAGCCTGGTACTCCGGAAGGCGATAAGTTTGTGAAGTCGCTTTACATCGTTTGTGGTGCGGACGAGACATTTAAGAATAATGATGGCAAGTCGATGGGTGAAGCCGGGATCATCATGTTCAGCTCGAAGTGGTCAAAGGAATGGCCGTACAAAGATTTCCACTACATGAAGACGAAGGGTAGGTGGCTCGGGATCGGTATTGTCGAAATGCTCTTTGATGTTCAGGTGCGTATCAATGAACTGAAGAATCAGAAGCGTGTATCAATGCAGCTTTCCTCGATGCATCTTTTCCAGACAAAGGATAAATCGATTGTGCGCAATGTACTGACTGATCTTGAATCCGGAGATCTGATGCTGTCGCAGAACGGCATTGAGCCGATAGTAAATGAAGAGCGTAATCTGCCGGCGTTCAAGGACGAAGAGGCATCATATGCGCATCAAGTCGACAATCTTTCTTTTGCATATGAAGCGATCCGCGGCGATCAAGGAGATTCTTCGACTCCGCTCGGAACGACACAGATCGCGGTTGCACAAGGTACGTCAGTCTATGCGTTCAAGAAAGAAAATCTCGGTTTGTTTCTTCAGGAGTTCTTCAATGATCTCGTTATGCCGCAGCTCATGAAGGATTTGACACCGGAACATATCATGCGTTTCACCGGTTCGCTCGAAGAGCTTAATAAGCTCGATGAGGCGGCGGCCGAGCTTCATGCGAATGATTATGTCAAAGAACAGATCCTCAATGGCAAAATCGTACTTCAGACGGATATGGACTCAGCAAAGCAGAAGGCACTTGATACTTATCGTAAGCTTGGCGAGTCACGATTCTTGAAGATTAAAGATGCCTTTTACGATGACGCAGAATTCGAATTCGACTTCCTTATTACCAACGAACAAGATGATCCGGCGAAGATTGTAGCGAACACTCAGGCGGTCTTTACTGCACTCGCCGCAAACCCGATGATCCTTAATGATCCGCGTATCAAGCTTCTGTTCTACAAATTTGCGCAACAGCTTGGAGTGTCGCCGGCCGACATCGAACTTGCCGATAATCAGCATCAACAGCAACAGATCGCTGCGCAGCAAAATCCTCAGAACCCCAATCTTCCGCCGCAGATTACTCCTCCTAAGCCGGTAGTACCGGTAGCACAATAATTATGGAGATCGATCTCAAAAAGTTACAAGAGAAATTTTTTAACGATCCGGATTGGGGTATGATGGAAGCGTTGATCGAATCATACATTGATCCGCTACGCGACATGACGACTGTGGATACTACGCAGCCCGGAGAGCATGTGAAAGCGGAGATCATTGCGAGGAATCTCGCTCATGATTCGCTTTACAAGTTCCTCGGTGATTGCAAGGTAGTCAAAGGTCGAATATTAAAAGAAAAAGGTAAAAATCCATTTGAATAAATATATGAATGATGCAAATAGAAACACAGCGCTTCCGGATGAGAATCAAATGACGGTATCTCCTGAGCCTCAGTTCAACGGATCAAGCTCAGGTGACGCGCCTTACATCGCTCCGGCGAACTTGAGTGATGCAATGGAGACAGCGGGCGCGGTAGGAAAACCGGTCGTTGCAACATCTGATCTTACTGCAACCGGCTCATACGAGACGAATCCCGAAGGATTAAGTATTCCGGTCGGCAGTACTGGCCCAGATAAGGGTGGTCAATGGGAGAGGCCGCAGCCTCATGACTACAACTCATTAGAAGCGAAGCGCATAAATCAATAACAGCATGGAATCATACAACACTGCTCTCCCTGATAAGAATCAAGAAGAAGTGACTCCGAAGCCTGTTATGGGCGGGACGATGATGGGTTCGAATACTGGTGGTAATGATGCTGAGCGTAACACTGCGCTTCCTGATGAGAATCAGTCGAGAGTGCTCCCTGCCTATCAAGTCGGCTCGGTCGGGCCGAATCCCACTCTTGGAGTATATGGCCCCGGTTATGTCGAAATGCCCACTGATGAAGATTCAGGGACGAAGATCGGCGAGAATGATAGTCAGTATTATCAGGTTCCTGGAACCCCTCATTATGGTGCTCAGGATTCGAGTAAGGGTCACGATAATTAAGTATGTCAGGAAGAGATGCACAAAATCCATATATGATGATTCGTCCAAATGATCCGGGCGCGGAGATCGTTCAGCTTGTGATTGAGTATTACCGTTCGCATCGTAATACTTTCAATTCAACTGAAGCGACCAACGTCGGCACGACTGTGACATCGATCTTGAATGGAACATACAAGGTGTAATTCAGTGAGGGCTTAGCGCATAGCCACCTCCTTTAAAAAGCATAGCGCATGTGATTGACCGGTTCACTTTAAAACGGTTTCTAACCATAGCTTATATGGCAGATGATTCAAAAAATGGGATCCCGACCCTTAAAGAGGGCGCCACTCCGGAAGAGGCGAAGCAGTGGGCGGATGACGTAGCAGCAAATAATGCTCGTCTCTATGCTCGAGCTAAAACAGCGGAAGGTTTTACTCAAGATCCCACTTCGGGAGAATGGGTAAAAAAGGAAACTAAACCCGCTGACCCGGTTATTCTCCCTTCGCAACCGAAGGCTGATGATGCGCTTTGGGATATTGCCGACTATATTCGTGAAGGATATTCTCGCGATGACGTATCTTTTATCATGGCGAACGGTGGCCGCAAGGCCCTCGAAGATCCGAATTCTTATGTTTCGATCGCTGTTAAGGCGAAGATGCAGCAGAAGAGAGCGGAAGACGCCGCATCTCAGGCAAACGATACTTCCGGTATGACTGAGATAGAGAGAAAGTATACGCCGGAACAACTCAGAGCAATGTCGGCAGCCGATCTTGCGAAAATCTTACCCCACGCGTCGTAAGACGTACCGGGTAATCTAGCTTTACCCATATGTCCTCAAGTACTACAGGTCTTTCGGCCGCAATGAGCATCTTCTACGACAAGACGTTCTTGGAGAGAGCAAAGGTAGAACTTCGCCACGACTTCGGAGCTGATGTGAAGAACATCCCGATGAACAGTGGTAAGTCGATCGCCTTCACTCGCTTCACGCCTCTCGCGATCATCACCTCTGCGCTGTCGGAAGCAACAAATCCGTCTTCAGTCGACATGACTGCCTCAACGGTGTCATGTACGCTCGCTGATTACGGTAACTGGACTCAGGTCGGTTCGCTCTACTCGATGACCTCTATCGAGGAAGGACTTACCGAGCATGTTTCAGTTCATGGTCAGAACGCAGGTGAATCGATCGATCAGCTCATCCGTACCGAGCTCAATACCGGTGCAACCGTTTTGCTTCCTTCGACTCAGGCCGCAATTGTCTCTACTTCTGCAATTCATACCACTGACACGCTCACTGGTTTGGAGATCAGACGTACTGTACGCGCCCTCAAGAAGAATAAGGCACAGCGTTTCCCCGGCGGACTTTACCGCGGTGTCATTGGCCCAGATACGGCAATGGATCTCTTCGGTAACTCGGAATGGCTTGATGCTCATCGCTATACGACCGCAGATGCGATCGAGCGCGGTGTGATCGGTAAGCTGCACGGAGTTGAATTCGTCGAGACAAATAATCAGCTCATTACTCTCTCAGGTGGGTTCTCCACTTCAGCGACGAATGTTGCGAATATTTACTCGAACTTCATCTTCGGCGCTCATGCTTACGCGATCGTCAATCTCGGTTCTCACAATGCACCGATGGTGTATGTGAAGAATCCGGGAGCGAATTCGACCGACAATCCTCTCGAGATGTTCTCGACCGTAGGATGGAAGATGCCTTTTGCAGTTAAGACTCTTAACTCCAACTGGCTCTACAACCTCAAGACGGGAGCTACCGACGGATTCAACGGCGGATAAGCCGAAGTTCCGGCCAATCGAAAGAATGGCGTTCCCCCTTACTACTCTGTGTGGTTCGGGGGAATACACAGAGCGTCATTCTTTCCTGTAGCGCTTGGGATTAAAATTAATCTCATGCAAAAGAAAAAAACAGTATCAAAGAAAAAGACAGCAAAAAAGACGATCTCTAAAAAAAAGGTCGTCTCAAAAAGTGTACAGCGCCGCGTCTCTATTCAGATGAATGAAGAGATCAATAAGGTTGCGCAGTTCACATTCAAGGAGATTGAAGTCAATCTTGTTTTTCGTAACGGGATGATCGGTTATACGTTCGAAAAAGACGGAAAGACATTCGGCCAGAAAGTAAAGCCGGAAGGAGAAAGCCCTTTTCAGGTCGCATGTGCGACATTTCTTGTGCTTCAGAATTTTGTTGAGACATTAGAAGCTGTTCAACTCATCAAGGAATAATATGGAATATACTGCAAAGGAATTTGAAGTAGTCATCCAAAAGCTTGATCCGAAATTTACGATCACGCCGAATATGAATCGTCAGGCGAATAATGAGAACAAGATCGGGCTCAATAATATCTTTTATGAGGGTCGAAACTTCGATCTACCGGTCGTCGCTGATGTTGTGAAAGATACGATCGATCCGAATCATCGATATACGTTTCCGAATGGCTACGCACCGCGCATATGGACTTCACAAGAGATCGTTTCACGGCTCGAAGCGTTTTTAGTGAATTTGAAATCAGGGAAGCTCGATGAAGATTATAAAGTAGATGGCGACAAAGATGAGTAAAAGAGTCTTATTGACTGGGATTAGCGGTTTTGCCGGTTCGCACATTCTCGAGCACATCCTTGTGAATACTGATTGGCATGTCGTCGGTATTGCGTCGTGGAAGCACAAAGGCACTCCGGAACGCATTGAAGAAGTACTCAAGGGAGATCCCCTATGGCGCGGCCGCGTCGAGATCATCACGCACGACCTTGAAAGCCCGATCCCACCGCGCACAATGATCCGCATTGGCCGCTGCGACTATATTCTGAATGTTGCATCGGACTCGCACGTCGATCGGAGCATCGAAGATCCTGTTCCGTTCGTGCAAAACAACGTCAATCTTGTTTTGAATATGCTTGAGTTCGCTCGAGCTTATAAGCCGGATGTGTTTCTTCAATTCTCAACGGATGAAGTGTACGGTGTCGCTCCGGATGGGGTGAATCATAAAGAATGGAGCTCAATCGTACCGTCAAACCCCTATTCAGCATCAAAGGCATGTCAGGAAGCGATCGCGATCTCTTACTGGCGTACTTACGGCGTGCCGGTCATCATTACGAACACGATGAATTTATGCGGGCCGATGCAAGATGCCGAGAAGTTTATGGCAAAAACAATCCGTCTTGTTCAAAAAGGGGAAACAGTGCCAGTACACGGAACTCCCGAGCGTATTGGTTCACGATTCTATCTTCATGCGCGGAATATGGCCGACGCAGTTCTTTTCCTTCTTAAAACAGTGACGCCGAGAAAATACGAAGATGGCATCGAAATTCAACCCGATCGATTCAATATTGTCGGTGACACAGAATTGAATAATCTCGAGGTTGCGCAGATGATGGCTAAAATGATGGGTAAGGAATTGAAGTACGAACTTGTTGACTGGCACACCACGAGGCCCGGCCATGATTTTCGTTACAGCCTTGATGGAAAAAAACTTCGAGATCTTGGATGGAAAGCTCCCGTTGATTTTGAAACTTCTTTGCGCACTTATATTCAATGGACACTCGCGCATCGGGAATGGTTATAGTATACTTGTAAGATGAAACACGTACCGTGGAACAAAGGATTAACCAAACACAATAGCGAAATCATTGCTCGCATCTCGAAAAAGAAATCTGCATGGTGGAAAAAGGAAGATAGATCGGAAACAATAGCACGAATTGGTAAGGCATCAAAGGGGAGAGTTTTTCCCAAGATGGAAAAGTCAAAAAGTTGGAAAGGCGGAAGGTACGTCGATAGTCGTGATGGGTACGTACTTATTTATCAACCGGAACATCCGAATGCTCGAGGCGATGGCTACGTGCTAGAACATCGTCTCGTAATGAGCAAGAAGCTTGGTCGTCCGATTCATCGTAATGAAGATATTAATCATTTGAATGGTGATAAGGCAGACAATCGATTGAAAAACCTTCGCTTGGTGAGTCACTTTGCTCATTATGAAGAGCATGGATGTCCCAAATGTTCGTTTAAGTTTTTCACAAGATGACACAAAGATTATTCAAACCTTACATCTCATGGCGTGCGAGATGGTATGCTTTAAGAGTATTGTTTTCGACTCAGATCGCTGAGGGTGAATGGGTCAAACGATTCGAATATGAGTTTGCAAAAAAATTCAATCTTCGGAATGTTGTTGCTCTTAATTCTGGTACTTCTGCTCTTGAGCTTGCCTATGAACTAGCAGGCATAAGAGAAGGCGACGAAGTTATCACGCCGGTACTCACATGCACGGCGACGAATATTCCTTTACTCCATCGTAAGGCAAAAATTATCTTTGCGGATATTGATTATGATCTAAATATCAACATCGAAGATGTCAAAAGAAAAATTACTGACAAGACGAAAGCGATTGTCTTTGTTCACTTCGGAGGAAACAACCGAGGACTTCGAGAACTTTTGCAAATCGCAAAGGAAAAACATATTACGCTTATTGAAGATGCCGCTCAGGCAGTTGGAAGCGATTTTTGGGGACAGAGCGACTATACGTGTGTATCTCTCCAAGCAATCAAAACCCTTACAAGCGGTGATGGAGGATTTCTTATTTGCAAGAACAGGAACGACCACGAAAAAGCCAAAAGGCTCCGTTGGTTCGGCTACGACAGGGAGGAAAAGCAAAAGAAAGGCGACACGGACCTCATAGAAGCAGGATACAAGTATCACATGAACAACATCTCGGCGGCTATTGGCCTCGGGAACCTTCGGAGCATCGACAAGGTGATTGCCCATAGGAAGAAACTCATGGCGATCTACCAGTCCTACGGCTTCTCCCCCGGCATATGGATGACCACAGGCCTCACGCCTCTCTATTCCGTGATGAAGGACTCATACGCTCGC
>OFRO01000587.1_pt1 | contig 12326 bp, 17 predicted proteins | sample 1543091 | NCBI WGS metagenome assembly OFRO01 (sample SAMN07774217, study PRJEB24372) | wastewater metagenome | isolation source: Exp Tend NO 10WW | collected 2016-02
TCAGTTCTGCCGAGTTGCTGCGCATATACGACCCCACAGGCAATGGCCGGGTCACTTCCAACGGCTTATCACGTGAAATGCGCCGGGCCATGATACCACTGGTAAACGGTGACAAGCCGGTGCGGGGACCAGAAGGTCCGGCCAGATACTATATTTTGCGAAACGTAGATCACTGGCTGACAGCCAGCGTAAAGGAAATCCACGAGCAGTTGAACGCTCAGCGCAAGGGTGTGGTTGCCGAAATCACCAAAGGTAAGCGCTATTAAATTGCCGCATAATGCGGTTTCCTAATGCTGAGGAACATCATGACACGTATCAATTGCATTCCAGTTGACGAACTCACCGACGCCCACTTAGGCGCTGAATATCGCGAGCTGCCAAGGGTCTTCGCCCTTGCTGCTGCTGCCTATGCCCGCGGTGACAACCCTTCCACATACCCTGACGCTTACACGCTGGGCAAAGGGCATGTGAAGTTTTTCTATACCAGGCTGGGCTACCTTGCCAAGCGTTATCAACAACTGGTGAACGAATGTCTACGGCGCGGGCGCAAGGTAAATTATCATCAGGTCCCTGACATTTACAACGCACTGCCACCAAAGTGGCGACTGGACTGGACACCAACACCAGAAGCTCAGGCCGTAAATCGTCAGCGCATTGCCGATAGGCTGGAGGGCAAATGACCGAAGAATACGCCCCACACGTACCGCAGGCTTCTATAGAAGACCTGGGTGACGGCTGCTATAACCTATTGGTGGACGGTGCAGTGCTGGTTTCAGTGGTAAACCATCAAGGCCGCCGCATAGTACGCTGGCAGGTTTACGGGCCGGTAGAACTGAACGTGGCCACTGCGCTGATGATGGAGTTTGCGCACTTGGTCATGCTTATTAACGGCGACGTCACGTTGTCATCTAAACCAGAAAGGAAATCCAGCCCGGCGGCAGCACCCGCCAAAGTATCAACTAAGCGGTTTACCCGCAAACGTATCACCTTTAATAGGAGCTAACATGAAAGCATACAAAATCACCGCAGTCCAAGACGAAGAAGTTTTGGCTCGTCGTCTTGCAGGCACACAGGCCTTGGCAAAGGAAGCACAAGCCGAGTTGATGGACAAATTTGATTTGTCCAAGAAGAGCGTGACCATCGAGGACGAGGAAGTGCCCATGGACAAGCCTTCTTTGCTGGAGTACTTGAATGTCCTGCTGGCCGAGCAGGACGCGGTTGAGGAGGACGACAAATGATTGTTGCCGTCGATATGGTGAACCATCCGCCGCACTATGCAATCTCGGACAACAACATCGAGTGCATTGACGCTATCCGCGCAGCGCTGGGCCGTGAGCAGTTTATCGGCTTTTTGCGCGGCCAGGTTATCAAGTACCAATGGCGGCTGGGCAAAAAGGGTGACCCGGTGGAAGACAACGCAAAGTCCGTGTGGTACGCCAATAAGCTGAGCGAGGTCTTGAATGAAGCCTAGCACGGCTTTTGAAATCCTGGGGCTGCCAAAGAACGCTACTACCGACCAGGTAAGAAGTGCGTGGAAACGGCTTGCTTCCGTCACGCACCCGGACCGCGGTGGTAGCTCTGACAGCTTTCACAATGTACGTACTGCTTACCAAGCAGCGCTAGAGCACGCGGCAAAACCTAAGACCTGTACTAAGTGCCAAGGGTTTAAGTTCAACATCACAACCAACGGGTTCATGCAACTGAAGCTGCGCTGCACAAGGTGTGGTGGATCTGGGGTAGAACCATGAAAAGTCTTATGCTGGCCGCTACCGTGGCCAAAGAAAACCTTGAGGCCGTTAAGCTGCCAGTGTACGGGTCATATAAATATGATGGCGTCCGAGCCTTTGTTAGCAAAGGCTGCGTGCTTAGCCGGAGCATGAAGCCCATCAAAAATAAGTACGTACAGTCTGTACTGGGCCTGCCGAAGTATGAGGGCTTGGACGGTGAACTTATTGTTGGTAGCCCCACGTCGCCGCAAGTTTTCAAGACCACTACATCACAAGTGAACAGTATTGCAGGCGAGCCTGATGTCAAGTTTTATGTGTTTGACAGCGTTGACGACGGGCGCAAGCCTTTTTTCCGCAGGTACCAGGCCTTCAAGACCGTGCAGAACAGCTTGCTGCATGTGGTACAGCAAGACTTGTTGACCTCGTATGAAGCGCTGTGCAACTTTGAAGCTGCTGCCGTGGCCGAGGGCTATGAGGGAATCATGTTGCGGTCACCTGATGGCCGGTATAAATACGGCAGGTCTACTTTAAGTGAGCACTATTTGCTAAAGGTCAAGCGTTTTGATGATAGCGAGGCGGTTATCACCGGCTTCCAGGAGCTTATGCACAACGGCAATGAGCTGCAGGTGTTGGAAACCGGGCGCAAAGAGCGAAGCCATAGAAAAGAAGGCATGCGCGGTTCAGGCACCTTGGGTTCGCTGGAAGTGCTTGGAATCAATGGCCGGTATAAGGATGTGGCCTTTTGCATAGGCTCTGGGTTTGACAGCAAGATGCGCCAGCAAGTGTGGGACAACAAACACCTGTATCTGAACCGTGTTGTTAAATACAAGCATTTTGATGTCGGCGCAGACAAGGCGCCCAGGTTCCCGATTTACTTGGGGCTGCGCAATCCTGACGATCTTTGACTGTTACAACTTTTTTATCCAAAACTGTTTACAGCACCAGTAACCTACAGTATGATTCATCCATCGACTGCGACAATCCCGTTTGCAGCGATAGCTGAGGAACCCATCATGAACATCATCAAGACTGTACAAAAGCGCGACAGCGCCGTCGCCATCCTGCGCAAGCTGGGCTGCGCCAAGACCGACTACGATGCCTATATCACCAAGACTGCGGACGGCTTGTTTGCTGTGCGTGTTGGTGACTTTGAAGCCGGTATCAAGGAATCGATTGGCAAGCCTGTCAGCGTGGACCAAGTGAAGAAGGTGGAGGCTGCCCGCGCCGCGCTGAAGGCTGCTGTGGAAACCAAGAAGAAGGAAGTGAAGAAAGTGGCGGCCAAAAAGGCTGCCGCTGACCGTGTGGCGCCTGTGGACAAGGCCTCGCCGGACGAAAATCAATCGCAGTACATCCGGCGACTTATCCGTGCCGGGTATACCAACCAACAGGTGTGGGCTGCCTTTTCCAAGGCCTTTAATGCCGGCCCCAACACCAAGTACTTCCCCAGCTGGTATCGTTGGACCATGCGCAAGGCTGGCGAAGCGGTTTGATTGTTCAACTCCGGAGATCCACTATGACCACTTACAAATTCCCGCGGCACATTGCCGCTTGTGGCGACCGTGCATACGAGTTGCGTCAAAAGCGGCTTGCTATGCAGCGTGAGGTTGACGCCATCGAGGCAGAAGAAAAGGCGCTGAAAGAGCACATCATCAACACCTTGCCCAAGTCCGAGGCTTCTGGCGTCGCTGGCAAAGTCGCACGGACTTCTATCGTCACCAAGACGGAACCGCAGGTGGCGGACTGGGAGGCGCTCTACAAGCACGTGAAAAAGACGGGCGAGTTTGATTTGCTGAACCGTGCCGTGAACAAGGCGGCCGCCAAAGAACGTTGGGAGCGTGGTGTCGACGTCCCAGGCGTGGTTGGCATGACTGTGGTCAGCGTGTCGCTGGTAAAAGTATGAGTTCCAAAGTTTTACGCACTCTGGCGGTAGAGCTTTGGGCTGCCGGCGACCCAGGCAGCAACAACCAATATGCCGAAGAGCTGGAAGCTTGCTGCACCGCTATTTACGGCGCGCTGCCTGAAAACTTTCCCGCGCGTCCGCAGTTTCGCATGGGTGCGCGCGTGCGTAAGAAGTCTGGCAGTGCCTGGGAGGGTCGCATTGTTGGTATTTACAGCACGGCCCTGACGCCTGAAGGCTACGCAGTGGAGAGTGATGCGCACCCAGGCAGTGTGCAAATCTACCCTGTGCATGCTTTAGAGCGCACCTAACTGCGTTTTTGTATCAAGTTTTAATGACGGCGTTTTGCCGTATATTAGTCACTCGGCTCGCCGAACCTAAGTACTTAACAGCAAGGAAACATGATCATGGCCACAAAGTCCAAGCCCGCACCTAGCAAGCCCGCACCTAGCAAAACGACAGCCGTTGCTAACTGGGACGAGGAACTTGCAGCACAAGCCGCTGCCGCACAGGCAATGGAAGAGTCCACTTCCACCGGAAGTTTTTTCTCCACTGCCGGCGGCATTCTTTCTTTCAACGACGTACCAATGCCGAATAACGAGATGGCGGTGCTTATTGCAGACCACATTCTCGAAAATCGCTACTACGAAACCGCCTACGATCCCAATGCCGTGTCGCCACCTACGTGCTTTGCTTTTGGCCGCGACGACAAAACCATTGCGCCACATATCACCGTGGTGGAGGCAAAGCAATCCATGGCAGGGGCTTCGGGTCTTTGTGCGGGTTGCGAGATGAACGAATGGGGCTCCGCCAATGTCGGCCGCGGCAAGGCGTGCAGTAACATCCGTCGGCTTGCTGTGGTCAGTGCAGGATCATTTGACAAAGACGGCCGCTTCGACATGACGGATGAAAACCAATTGCTGGCCGCGCCCATTGCATTCATCCGTGTGCCTGTCACATCGGTGAAAGGGTATGCTGCTTTTGTCAAGCAAGTTGCCGGCGTTTTGCATCGTCCTCCGCACGGTGTTTTTACTCGCATCAAGCTGGTGCTTGATCCAAGCACACAGTTCAAGATGACGTTCGAAGTCCTGGAATCGGTGCCAAATACGCACCTGCCCGTTGCCATGCAGCGTCACGACGAAGCCAAAGAAGTCATTGAGCAGCCGTATTCGCTAGAGCAGCCCGAAGCGCCCGCCCGAGGCGGTAAGGGTGGCAAAGCACAGCCGCCCAATCGTGCACGTTCAGCGCCAGCCCGCGGTGGCAGCAAGCGCTATTGATCAACGGCCGCCCGGCAAGGCGGCTTATCAATCATGGCCAAGAAAATACCAAGGCCTGTTGTCGTCGACTTTGAAACCGACGGCATCGAAGACAGGCCGCTCTATCCACCGCTGCCCGTGGGTGTGTCCATTAAGCCTTTTGGTAAAAAGGCCACCTACTATGCGTGGGACCACAAAACCAAAAACAACTGCACTCGTGCTGTTGCGCTGGCAGCTTTGAAAAATGCCTGGGCAAACCCAGACGGCATTTTGTGTCAGAACGGCAAATTTGATGTGGACGTGGCAGAGACGCACATGGGGCTGCCCATGCTGCCGTGGAACAAGATCCATGACACCATGTTCCTGCTTTATTTGGACGACCCACATCAGGTAGAACTAGGCCTGAAGCCTTCTGCTGCACGATTATTGAATATGCCTGCGGACGAGCAGGATGCGGTGTGTAGCTGGTTATTGGAGCATCAACCGGTGCCTGATGTGCGCATCAGCAAGTCCCGCACCAGCCCCGTTTACTTTGCTAAGTACATGCGATGGGCGCCAGGTGACCTGGTAGGCACTTATGCAAATGGTGACACCCTCAGAACTGAGAAGCTGTTTAAGTTGCTGTACCCGCGGATTGTAGAAGCGGGCATGCTTGATGCTTACAACCGTGAGCGTGAATTGATGCCCATCCTGCTGGATATGGAGCGTCGTGGTGTGGCCGTAGATATGGCGCGCCTTACCAAGGACGTGCAGATTTATACGGCGGCCCGGGAAGCCGTAGAGCAATGGATTATTGAAGTTATCAAGGCGCCTGCCGATATCAATTTGGATTCCGGAGCGCAGCTTATTGAGGCAATGATCAAAGCCAAAAAAGCAGACCCAAATTTGTTGCCGTTGACCCCCACGGGCAAGTACCAAACCAACAAAGCGGCCCTTCTTATGGGCGTTACAGATCCGGCATTGCTAGGCGTGCTGAAGTACAGGGCGCAGTTGAAGACCTCACTGGGAACGTTTATGGGGCCGTGGTTGGCCATGGCAAAGCTCAGTAAGGGGTTTATATACACTTCGTGGAACCAGACTAAATCGGCTGAATCTGGTGAGTCCGTGGGTACTCGGACGGGCAGGCTCTCCGCCACTTGGTTTATGAACATGCCCAAAGAATTCTCGCCCGTGTTTCGGCATGAAGACCCAACTAACAAAACATTGCCTACGCTGCCTGCGGCATTAAAATGGTTGCCGTCTTTGCCGCTGGTGCGTAAGTACATCACGCCATTCAAAGGCCATGTGCTCGTGGATCGCGACTACTCACAACAAGAGCCTAGGATTCTTGGCCACTTTGATGGCGGCCAGCTTTGTGCAGCTTATGTAGCCAACCCATGGATGGATGTCCACGACTACGCAAAGGCAGAGCTGGAAAAGGTTGGCAAATTTTACGACCGTAGGCCGGTGAAGAACACCAACTTGGGCCTGATTTACGGCATGGGCGCGGCCACTTTGGCTGAACGCAATGGCATGGCAGTCGAAGAGGCCAGTGAACTAAAAGCGGCTGTACTGCAGCTTTACCCGGGCCTACGTAGTATGTATGCCGACATGAAGCTGCGTGCTAAGTCCAACCTGCCCATCCGTACATGGGGCAGGCGAGTTTATTATTGTGAGCCGCCAAAATTAATTCAGGGCAGGTTGCGGACGTTTGACTACAAGATGGTCAACATTCTTATTCAAGGGTCCGCGGCGGATTGCTCCAAAGAGGCGGTCATACGGCTACACAAGGCAATCAAAGCCGCAGGGAAGCAGGGTGCGTGGTTTCTAGTTTTGCAAGTCCATGATCAGCTGACAATGAGCGTGCCAGTAAAAGATCTGCATATTGCAATGGAGACTTTGAAGACGGCCATGGAGTCTGTGGAATTTGATGTGCCTATGCTGTCGGAAGGTTCTTATTCCCAGACTGACTGGGCGTCTTTGAAAGACTATGACAAGCGCGGCCAGCGCGTCAAGGAGTAACTGTGGCATCAAAAATTATTCCCATCAAACCGGTTTCTGCGTGGAGCTTTAGCCGGTATCAGGATTATTCCCAATGCCCGCGGCTTTTCAAATTCAAGCATGTGGACCGCATGAAGGAGCCGGAAAGCCCGCCCATGGTGCGCGGAACCGCTATCCACAAGCTGGCAGAGTCCTATATTCGAAGTGATTTGCCAAAACTGCCGCCAGAGCTGAAGTTGTTTAAGGACGAGCTAAAAACACTGCGCGACATGTATAAACGCAAGGCCACTTCCATGGTAGTGGAAGACAACTGGGCGTTTACCAAGGAATGGGACGAAACTGCGTGGAATGACTGGGCCAATTGCTGGGTGCGCATTAAGCTGGATTGTGCTCACCATGAAGCTGAAGATGTATTGGTGGTCACAGATTGGAAGACCGGCAAGTTCCGGGCTGAAATGAATGAAACCTATGTGGAGCAGCTAGAGCTGTACGCTCTTGCAGCTTTGTTGCTACATTCGCACATTAAGACAGTGAAGCCGCGGCTATGTTATACAGACGAAGGCCGTACATATCCCGCCGACGCAGACAAACAAGGCGCGCGGCCTGTCAAATTGCAGTATACGCGCACTGATATACCTCAATTGAAAAAGACGTGGGCAAAGCGAGTAAAGGCCATGATGTCAGACACGTCTTACGCGCCACGGCCTAACGACAAATGTCGTTGGTGTTGGTTTGGCCAATCGGGCAAGGGCAAGGGCGGTCCTGGTCTTTGCGAATACTAGGAGAAGATGATGCACGTTATGTTGGATTTGGAAACGCTGGGCACGGCACCAGGGTGCAAGGTGCTCAGCATTGGGGCCGTGGTATTTTCTGCCGACGGACTTGGTGCCGAACACTATGTTGAGTTGATCCGTGAAGATCAAGGCAATTTGACTGAAAACCCGGACACACTGAAGTGGTGGATGGGCCAACCGGCGGAGGTCCGTGATCGGCTATTTGAACCAAGCCCAGAAAAGATTTCACTGCCGGCAAGTTTGGCCGGGTTCAACACATGGTTGGGATCTTTGGGTACCCCTCGGGATATCTGCATGTGGGGCAACGGCGCTGATTTTGATCAGCCTATTTTGTTGGCTGGTTATCGCCAAGCAGGCATTAAGCATGCGTGGGGCACTTACAACAATCGGTGCTATCGCACTCTTAAAGCACTGGCTCCTGAATTGAAGATGGGCGGCAATCGTGTCGGTGCCAAGCACAATGCACTGGACGATGCAAAGTCCCAGGCTTTGCATGCTGTGCAGATTTTTGATAAGCTTAAATTGCCGTGGGCGTAGAAGCCTATATAGAGCAGCGGGTGTCCAGCTTGGCACTTGCTGAGTTAGGCGTGGACAGTGTGAAGATGGGCCAGGACGGCTGGCCTGACAGGGTGTTTTTAATACCTTGGCTGCCACTTTTCATAGAATTCAAACGACCGGGCGCCGGCTTAATGCCGCGGCAGGTGGAGCGACTGCAATACTTACGCAGCACCGGTTACTGGGCCGAAGTACACGATACTGTAGCCGGAGCTATGCAGACCATTAGGCTGGCGTACAAATTGGCAAAAGATCATGGACAACAATCTAGCTTTTTACGAGCCGCCGGTATCGTGGACTCCACACCACTACCAAAAGCAGGCCATGAAGTTCTTGATAGAACACGCGGCCGGCGCGCTGCTGTTAGATCCAGGTCTGGGCAAGACGTCGATTACTCTGGGCGCATTAAAGGTGCTGATGAAGCGAGGGTTGGTGCAAAAAACTCTAATCATCGCCCCGCTTCGCGTGTGCCAATTAGTGTGGCCCGTGGAGCGCGACAAATGGAAAGACTTCAGCGGCCTAAGAATTGAAGTCTTACACGGGCCTGACAAGGACAAAGCACTGCGTCGTGATGCAGACATCTATGTAATCAATCCCGAAGGACTGGACTGGCTACTGGGAACAGAAAAATCCAAAAGCATAGTGCGCCGCCGTAATTTTTTGACTGGTGAGGTAGTAGACAGCACTAAAACCGCCGTGAAAGTGGACGTGCGAGCTTTTAAGAAGCTGGGATTTGACACCCTGATCATAGACGAACTCACCAGGTTCAAGTCTGCAAGCAGCCTGCGATTTAAGGCGCTGATCCAGGTGCATAAGACATTTGGTCGGCGCTGGGGACTCACCGGCTCGCCGGCCGCTAATGGGCTGCTGGACTTATTTGGCCAGTTTTACATACTGGACGAGGGCAGGTCACTAGGTAAGTATGTCACGCATTATCGCAACAAGTACTTTAACCGGGTCAATACGTTTGCATGGGCTCCTATGCCAGGGGCCGAGGAGCATATTTACAAGGCCATAGAACCACTGTCCCTGCGTATGGCGGCAAAGGACTTACCGGAGCTAGTCTACAACACCATAAAGCTTGAGCTGCCGGAACTGGCCCGCCAGGTGTATGACGCTTTGGAAGAAGATCTGATGGTGATGATTGACAACAAACGGGTAGTTGCTGCAAACGCCGCCGTGATGTCTGGGAAGTGCCGCCAAGTGGCCAATGGCGGGCTTTATGCCGATCCCGAGTTGGTCACCAAAGACTTTAAGTTGCCTAAGGCTAAGCGAGACTGGTGGGACCTCCACACAGAAAAGGTGGACGCCATAGAAAGCCTAGTGGAAGAGCTGCAGGGGTCGCCGTTGTTGGTGGCTTATGAATTCAACCACGATCTTGCAAGGATCCAAGCCAAATTTGGCAAAGATGTGCCATACATCGGCAAGGGTGTATCGCTTAAGCGAGCAAAGGAGCTGGTTAATTTATGGAACGCTGGTAAGCTGCCATTGTTGTTTGGTAATCCGCAGGCTATGGGCCATGGCTTGAATATGCAGGAAGTGGGGCGCCATGTGGTTTGGCACTCGCTTACATGGGACTATGAACTCTATGACCAGTTTATCCGTCGTGTTTTGCGCCAGGGCAACAAGCACTCTAGCGTAGTAGTGCACCATTTGGTCATGCGCAATACTATTGACGAAGCAGTATTGCTGGCCACAAAAAGAAAAGGTCGCGGCCAACAGGCCTTGTTTGATGCGCTGATAGAGCTGAAAAAAAGTCGTAAAAAATACTGATACTGTTGCAATTTATTTTACGCAGCGACTGTTTTATAGTATTATCTATCCACGGTCATGTGATCGTGCTGAGGAAATCTAGGGGCTGAAAATGGACGCAATCACAATTCGCGAAACTGGCTACGCTGAAATGGCCTACCTTGCTGCTGACGGCGTGCCGTGGCACGGTCACGGTCAGCCGCTGCAGGCCGACGCTTCTATCGAAGAGTGGGAAGTCGGCGCTGGTATGAATTGGCGTGTTTTGCGCGGGTTGGTGCGTTATGCCACGGAGCATAACAACGGTGGCATGATGGTCATGCCAGACCAGCATGTGCTGTTTCGCAGTGATAACAAGAAGCCGCTGGGCATCGTGTCACCCAAGTACAAGGTTGTGCAGCCAAAGCAGGTGCTTGAATTCTTCCGCGATTTGGTGGCCACAGCCGGCTATCGGCTTTGTACAGCAGGTACTTTATTTGACGGTCGCCGGTTCTGGGCGCTCGCTTCCATTGGCGAGTCGGCCGTTGTTATGGGCCAAGACCGGGTTGACGGATTTTTGTTGTTGGCCACATCTTGCGACGGTACCATGCCCACTACTGCAACTCCTACATCTGTGCGCGTAGTTTGCCAGAACACCATGCGCCTTGCGCTTAGCATGAGCAAGCGCACTCAAGTTGTTGTGCGCCACATCAGTCGCTTTGATCCGGAAGCTGTCAAAGATGAGCTTGGCTTGGCCCGCGGCGCGTTCCATGAGTTTATGGGCGCCGCTCGTGCGTTGGCCAAAGTGCGCATGCCCGTGCCACGCGCATCTACGTTTGTTGAGAAGCTGCTGGTGGACACCAAAATGGTTACTGCTGAAGACGTCAGTAATTCAGCGTCCTTCAAAAAGATTATGGACCTGTTCCAGGGCTCTGCCATGGGTGGCACACTGGTAAGCGCCGAAGGTTCTGCATGGGGCTTGGTGAACGCCGTCACTGAGTATGTCGACCACCATTCCAAGGCTGTCAGCACTGAAAACCGCATGGCCAGCGCTTGGTTTGGCCGCGGCGACAGCTTGAAGACTACGTCTTTTGAGCAGGCGTTGGCGCTGGTGTAACGCATAGCACTGCGGCCACAACCGCGGTGCTTAAGGCTGCATATGATTGCCAAGATTTGTATTGATCACAATCGGCGCACTTGCATTGAAGTGCACCGTGACAATAACTTTGTCAAGTTTATCCCGATGACTGCTGAAGGTTTGGTTGTCAATGAATTGCCGTTGATAGCTTTTGACCGCCAGTTTTCGTGGCTACCCGGGTATGAGGTATCTAAGGCTGCAAAGCTTTATGCCGAATACGGCGTCCAAGTTGGCGCCAGTCATGAGGTTATGCAAGTGCTGGCCTCTTTAACAACTCTCACTGAAAAGGAAATCACCATGGCTACTGCCAAGAAAAAAGCGGCTCCGACCAAGGCCGAAGGTAAGGCCGCTGCGCCGAAGAAGGCCGCTGCGCCGAAGAAGGCCGCTGCGCCGAAGAAGGCCGCCGGCAAGCCCTCTGTTGCCGAGCGGTTCCGCGAGTTGATTGTCGAAGGCAAGCTGAACGACAATGACATCTTTGCCAAGGTGCAGAAGGAGTACGGCCTGGACGACAGCAAGCGCCGGTACGTCAGCTTTTACCGCTTTGACTGCAAGCGGAAAGGCCTGATCAAATGAACCTGGGTTCAGTCTCTTCACGGGAGCTGCTGGAAGAACTGAGCCGCCGTGGTGGGCATTCAGGGGTGCTGGCCGATGCAGCACTTCTGGCTCTCCGCAAAGGCGCGGACTATCACAACGGCAAACAACCGAATGCGGCAGACCGCGCCGCTTATTTTCCATTTGGAGTCTTGAGCTACGCTCAAATGATTCACATGAAAGCCATGCGATTTGTCAGTGTAGCGCAGGCTCCAAATTCTACGGTCAATTTTGAAAGCTTGGCCGATACTGCGACAGACATCATTAACTACGCCAGCTTTTATCTGGAAGCTGCAAAACAAGGGCCGAGTCATGGAAGCTTGGGGTAATCTTATGCGCCAGATTATGGCCAATGGCGTAGATAGGCCAGATAGAACCGGCGTGGGAACGCGGGCATTGTTTGGATGTTCTATGGCGTTGGATGTTTCCAAAACATTCCCGGCTGTTACAACTAAGCGGCTGGCCTTTAGGCCTTGTATGGGTGAACTGGCGGCCTTTTTGAAAGGCGCTGATAACTTGGCCGACTTTCACGCCGAGGGATGCCATATTTGGGACGCCAATGCCGCGGCGGTAAGCATCCAGATTCCGTCGGTGCTGACGGAGAACGCTCGGATTGTCATTTCCGACACGGGCGAAGGGATGTCGCCCAAACAAATCCGA
>OFRO01000588.1_pt1 | contig 12325 bp, 20 predicted proteins | sample 1543091 | NCBI WGS metagenome assembly OFRO01 (sample SAMN07774217, study PRJEB24372) | wastewater metagenome | isolation source: Exp Tend NO 10WW | collected 2016-02
GCGTCCGGAATAACCGGGTTGGTCTGGTCTGTATCCAGGTCGAGGTCTGTGGCTACGCCGCCCACCCCTTCACCGACGCATGGCACCCCGGACCCAACTTCGCCGCGCTCATGGCCGCGATCCGGGCCTGGGGCATCCCCGACGTGTGGCCGGCCGGGCCACCGCCCGCCTACCCGCGCGGCTCTGACCCCAGATCCATGTCGGCGTGGCTCACCCGCGGCGGGCACTACAGCCACTCACAGATCCCCGGCAACGACCACGGCGACCCGGGCGCCATTGACATCGCCGCGATCTTCGCGGCAGCCCCCGAAGGAGACGACATGCCTACAGCAGCAGAGGTCGCCGCCGCCGTGCTCAACACCCGGTACGCGGAGTACGTCGACGAGTACAAGGACGGGGTCCGTACCCAGCGGACCATCGCGGACATGATCTACGCGACCCATCGCAACACGGTCGTCCTGACCGGCCAGGTCGGCGCTCTTGCGGGCATCGTCGCCGCGATGAGCAAGGGCACCCTGACCGCTGAGCAGGTGATCGCCGCCGCCAGGGAGGGCGCCGAGCAGGCATTCGCCGAGGGTGTCAAGGTCGACGTCACGGTCGGAGGTGCGCAGTGATCCTCCAACTCCTCTATCGCTTCAAGCCCCTGAGGACCTTCGCGCAGACCCTGGGCGCCGCGCTCGCCGCCGATGGTGTCGGGCTTCTCGACACTGACTGGCCCGCCCGCCTGTCAATGGCGGGCATGGCCGGGCTCCTCTCGCTCCTGATGATCTGGGGCGAGGGCGGGCAGATGCTCGCCGACGACACCCGCGTCACGGGCACCCTGTACGACCCCAAGCACGACTGACCGACACCCAACCACCCCAAGAAGGCCCCCACGATGGGGGCCTTCCGCATTCCCGGAGGAGTCCATATGGACCGTATCTCGACCCGCTGCATACAGTGCGGCGCACTCGACGATCACCCGAAGGTGCATGTCGCGTCCTTCGACGACGCGGACGTCACCTACCACCACGACTGCTTGCCCTACGCGCTGCGTGAGCAGGTCTGTCTCGACCCGGTCGCACGCCAGGTTGTCGAGGCCGCCGAATCCGGCATCCGCGGCGCTGCACTCGTCGCCCTCATCCCGACTCTCCAGGAGGGCTGACCTATGGGTGCTCTCAGCCAGGCCCACAGCAACAACATCCTCGATGCGTCCCTCGGGACGGCATCCTTCGTGGCTACCACTGCCCCGGTCCGCTGCCGCCTCATGACGGCCAACGGCTCGGCGACCGCGGCCGGGACCGAGCTGGCAACGTCCGGTGGCTACACGTCGGGCTCCGGTGCCCCGTCGGTGACCTTCGCGGCGGCGTCGGCCGGGTCAGCGGCCAGCAACTCTGCGGTGACCGTCACCAACATGCCGGCGACCACCATCACTGGTGTCGAGGTCTGGGACTCGGCTGGCACTCCGGTCCGCAAGTGGTGGGGTGCGCTCAGCGCGAGCAAGACGACCAACTCGGGCGACACGTTCACGATCGCGTCCGGGTCCCTGACCGTGGCCTTCCCCTGATAGGCGCGTGACCGGTGGCCGTCTCGATCCCGTCGATCCTGACCCAGGGGTCCTCGGGCACTGACGGCACCACCTTCACGACCGCGTCGGTGACGCCGGTGGCAGGTGCGGTTACGGTCGCGCTCGTCACCGGCAACCAGACGGCGTCCATGGCCGACCCGACCAGCGTGTCGGGTGCGGGGTTGACGTGGACTAAGGTCACGTCGAAGACGACGACCTCGGCGCAGGTCAACGTCTCGGTCTGGGTCGGTGTCGGGTCGGGCTCGGCTGGGGCGCTGACCATCACGTGGCCGCTGACCGTGTCCGGGTCGACGTGGCAGGTCTGGTCCCTGACCGGCGCGGACACGGTCAGCCCGGTCGGGCTGACCGGGTCATTTACCGGCACATCGACCACACCATCGGTCACGCTCGCGTCGGCGCCCGCGTCGACATCCACGACGCTGACGGTCCTCGGGGTCAACTCGACCTCGGCGACCGTCTCCGCGTCCACGGGCGTGACCGCGCTCGGCACCCAGGTCACCAACACCACCCCGAGCATCAAGGCCGCGTACGGGTATGCCACCCCGGCCGCGCAGACGATGACATGGTCGGCGTCGGGTGGCACTGAGAAGGCTCTCGTCGTCGTCGAGGTCAAGCAGTCGACGGGCGGTACCCAGAGCGGCGCCGCGGCGCTGACCCAGGGCTCGACCCTCACCGCTGCCGGCGTCGTGACCGATCTCGGGGTCGCCGCCCTCGCCCAGGCGAGCACCCTCACGGCGACCGCGACACTGACCAGGCCTGCGGCGGCCGCGCTGACTGCCGGGTCGACCCTGACCGCGACCGGCGCGACGGGACAGTCAGGCGCCGCAGCCCTGACCGCCACGTCGACCCTGACCGCGTCCGCGACCGTCACCGAGCAGGCCGCGTCGGACCTGACGCAGCCGTCCACGCTGACCGTCGCCGCAACCGTTACCGATGTAGCAGCCGCCGCGCTGACCCAGGCGTCCACGCTCACTGCAACGGCCACCCTGGCTAGGCCCGGGACTGCCGCCCTGACGCAGCCCTCGACCCTGACCGCGACGGGCACGCTTACCCGGCCGGGTGCGGCGGCCTTGACCCAGGCGGCCACGCTCACGGCAGGCGCCACGGTCACCGGGGCAGGCACCGCGGCGGCACTGACGCAGGCCGCCACCCTGACAACGACCGGGACCGCCGCCAAGATCGCTACGGCCGCGCTTACGCAAAGCTCGACACTCACCACCGCCGCGAAGGCTCTCGTCGGTGCCGCAGTCGACCTCGTCGCGGACGCCGTCCTCACCGTCGCAGGCAAGGCGCAGCAGTGGGCCGACGTGCTCCTGCAACAGGACAGCACCCTGACCGCCGCCGGGGTCGCTCAGCCCGCGGTACTCCCGCCCACCGAGCCGGCGCCATCCGACCGGACCCTCACCGTGTGCGCCGAGACCCGGACCTACGCCATCCCCGCGGAGGACCGGACCCTCACGGTACCGGCCGAGTCCCGCACCTACGTCGTCCCCGCTGACAAGGAGAACCTCTCGTGCTGCTGACCTTCAGGATCGACAAGGACGCGCGGCTCGACTTCACCTGGAAGTGGACCGACTGGCTGGAGCCCGGGGAGACCATCGCGTCCTACACGCTCACCCCGACCGACATCACCGTCGAGTCGCACTCCCTGACCACCCCGACGACCGTCACCGCGTGGGCCAGCGGCGCATCCGAGACCGCGCGCCCCCGCCCAAAGATCAGGTGCCACATCGTCACCACGGCAGGACGCCAGGACGACCGAACCGTGTCCTTCCACGTGACGGAGCGCTGACCTATGGCGTACACGCCCAACCCGACCTGGGTCGACGGTCAAGCGGGCGGCACACCGATCACGGCGGCCGCCCTACAGCACATCGAGTCCGGGATCGCAGCCGCAGCGACTGTCGCCGACGACGCGGCCACCGCCCTCACCGGCAAGGCATCCACCACCCATAAGACCAGTCATGCGACCGGCGGGTCGGACGCCATCGCCCCAGCCGACATCGGCGCCGCGACCGACACCGCCCTGTCCGCGCTCGATGCGACGGTGGCCGGGCTCGCCTCAACGAAGGCCAACATCACCGACCTGACGACCGTGACCCGAGTCACGGTGACCGCCGCCGGCGTGACCTCGTCCTCGACAACGTTTGTGGCGACGGGCCTGCAGATCGTCGCCGGCGCGAACGAGGCCTGGGAGTTCACGGCCCTCGTCCACTACGACGGTGACGCGACCGCGTCCGTCGGCAACATCTCCTTCAAGGTGACCGGCCCGTCCGGTGGCGGGGTCTTCGCGAACATCCACGGCCTCAACGGCGCCGCCACCAACACCGCCTCCGGGCATCGGACCGAACCGATCTTCGCCCTCGACACGGCGACAGGTGCTCTGGCCACCGTCGGTACCGGCAATGCTCGCGCGGCCTGCCTCATCACCGGATACGTCACGAGCGCCGCGACGGCAGGGACGTTCGCGCTGATGTTCAACCAGGCGGCGGCCTCGGCGACCCCGACGAAGGTGTACGGCGGGTCAGTCCTGACGGCGGCCAAGGTCGCCTGATGCTCGGGCAGCGCGCCTCGACGCGCCGGGCACGACGCCCACCGGCGCAGTACGGCACGACCGTCACCGGGCTACCCACGGCGACCGGGCTCGCCGACTCGTACGGTGTCGTCGTCCACCCCACCTATGCGGCGTACCAGCCGACGGCAGGGATCATCACGACCCTCGCCGACCTCGGCGTCAAGCACATCCGCACCAACCACCTGTACTCATCGACCGTCGCGGCCTTCATCGCCGACCTGTACGCGGCGACCGGCATCAAGACCAACGTCACCATGGGCAAGCCGAGCCTGTGCACGCCGGAACAGTCGGTCACCTTCGCGGCCGCGCTCCCCTCAGCGGCCGTCGCGAGCGTCGAGGGCCTCAACGAGTGGAACCTCGTCGGCGGGTCCACATGGTCGGCTGACGTCGGCGACTACCAGCGCCGCATAGTCGCCGCGATCGCCGCGTCCGGGCCGCAGTGGCTCAAGGACCTCCCCGTCCTCGCCCCCGCACCGGGCGCCCGCATGATGACCGGATGGCCGGCGGACCAAGACAGCAAGTGCACGCTCGGCAACTACCACAACTACCCGGGCGGCAGCCCCGCGTCGCTACGGCTCGACTCGATGGTCAGCCAGGAGCACACCCGCTCCGGTACCAAGGCCATCGTCGTCACCGAGACCGGCTGGCACGACGCGACCTCCTCGACAGGCACGCACGTCCCCACCCCGCAGTGGGTCATCGACGCGCAAGAGGTCCGGGTCCTCCTCGAGCACTACGCCCGCGGGCCACTCACTGACGGCCCCCTCGCCTCGGCGACAGGGCCGCGCCGCGTCTACCGGTACGAGCTGGTCAAGCAGGGCACTGACCTGACCGACCAAGAGCAGCGGTTCGGCATCGTCAACCCCGACGGGTCCAAGACCGCTGGGTACACGGCCATGAAGCGACTCCTCGCCCTGTGCGTCGACACTGCCGGGCCGACCGAGTCGATCACCGTCCCAGCCGTCGGGTACGCCGTCAACGGCGCCGGGACTGACCTGCGCTGGGTGAGGGTCGTCCGCTCCGACGGGCACCACCTCATCGTCATGTGGCGGGACGTCGAGATCTGGGACAAGACCAACAAGGTCGCACTCAACCCCACCGATGACCAGGTGACGGTCGTCTTTGACCGCAGCGTCGACGTCACGGTCCGGGCTCTGCAGGCCGGGACCGCGACGACCACCACGGGCGCGACAGCCCTGCCGCTGACCATCACCGCCGTGGAGAACTACGTCCTCGACGTCACCCCTGCGGCCGGGTCGTCACCCGGCTACGGCGGCGGCGCATACGGCACGACCCCTTACGGAGGCTGACATGGCGCGACCGACACTGCCGACGACGGGCGCAACATCCTGGGACACCATCCTCAACAACGCGATCAACGCCGTGTCCGACCAAGCCGACATCGGCGCTGCGGGAATCTTCACCAAGGCCCGCGCGACCCGCGCACTCGTCTTCGCCGTCGACTTCCCGGCAGCGCTGAGGCCATCCGCGACCGACACGGGGACCTCAGTCTGGGTGTGCGACGGGACCGCCGACGACGTTGAGATCAACGCCGCGATCGCCACCGTCAGCGCCAGCAACACGACCGGGCGCGGGACGAACGGCGGCACCGTCCAACTCGCCGGCCGGGCATTCCCCCTCGCCGCGCCCGTCAAGGTCCGAGCCCAGACCCAGCTCCGCGGCGAGGGGATGCACCAGACCTTCCTCAAGCCGACCTGGTCGTCCACGGCCGGTGACCCGAAGGTCGGCGCGATCGAGCTGGATTCGACGACGCTGCAGCACGCCGCCGTGAGCGACCTCGGAATCGACGGCAACTGGACCTTTGAAGGCAGCGGCATCTACTTCGCGGTCGGTGACTCCTCGGCGTGGGACTCCGAGCTCCGGATCAGCAACATCTACGTGATGGGAGTCCGGGGCCAGGGCGTCCGTCTGGTCGCGGTGTCGCCGAACTACAAGTTGCGCGGGCTCAGCGTCGACAACCTCTACTGCCGCGACACCGGGCTCAACGGGCTCTATACCACCTCGGTGGACTCTCACTACTACCGCGTCGACGTAGGCTCGTCCGGCTCGTACGCGGCGGCTAACCTGGCCGCCTACAACAGCCTCAACAACGACACCGGCACCAGCGCGCGCACCACCGACACGGCCAGTCTCGCCGCCGGCATCTACTCGGCCGGGGCGAACAACAAGTTCGTCACCTGCAAGGCCTGGTACAGCGACGGCTACGGGTTCGCGATCCGCCACGGGTCGCGCAACCAATTCGTCGGCTGCGAGTCCCAGGACAACTTCAACGACGGGTTCTACTCCTCGTCGTCGGCCACGATGTACACGGGCTGTATGGCCGACTCCAACGGCTACGGCTGGACCGGGTCGGCGTACAACGGGTCAGGGTCGGGCTTCCGGATCGGCGGGTCCGCCACCCTCTCGGCGTGCATGGCCTTCGACAAGCTGGAATCCGGCAGGGCAGGCACCGGGTCACCGCGCCCCGCCCAGCAGATCTACGGGATCAATATCGCCGCCGCCGTCAACGTCATGGGCGACCTCATGACCTCACAGAACGCGACCGCCTCGTACGGTGGCAGCACGCCCGCCAACGGGGCAATCAACTCCGGAGGTAACGCACTGCGCGTCCTCGACACCGCCACGCCGTAGACCCACCCCGCACCCAAGGAGGGGAATGAACGTCACCCTCACAGGAGGCACACTCACCCAGCCCGTCGTCGCCGAACTGACAATCGACGGGGCGACCCACGTCGCCACCGAGCCGCAGACCGGTATCTTCGGGTGCGGGCCGACCCTCTGCGCGGCACTCCGGGACTTCCGCTCAGCCCTCACCGAATGGCTCGACGCGCTCGAAGACCTGGGCGACGAGGAGATCCATCACCTCTACGACATCCGCGAGCATCTGCGGAAATACCTGGTTTCACGTTAGAATGATTGGGCCTGGACGGAACCCTCCCGCTCAGCCCCGGTCGCCACCGACTGAGCACGCACGACAAGACCCCCCACCTTCGGGTGGGGGGCCTTCTGCGTTTCCCGGGCCTTACTTGCCCAGGGCCTTGCGCAGCGTCGGTCGGCTGATCCCCGCCTGTCGGGCAGCCTCAACCTCGGACATGCCCGCTGCGACAGCCGCGATCGCAGCGGCCTTCGCGCGCTCCATCCACTCCCGCCCCCTTGCTCGCGCCGCCTCGGACTGGCGGCCAGTAATGCACAGCGTCTCGTGTGCGCGGCCATAGACCATAGCGGCCCCCCATGCGGCGAGACGGTCGTCCGGATGGTCCGGCAGGAGGTCCGGAAGCGGCTCCGTGTCGGAGGTCACCGCAGCCACCGCAGCAGACCACTCCTCATCGAGCGCGGCGATATCCACCCCTCGTCGGCGTGCGTCGCGGCGCAAGTCGCTCCATCTAGCCGTCATCCGCGCGAGACCGCGTGTCGGGTACGTCAGCGCGAGGAGGGTCAGCTTCTGCTGCGGTGCGGACGCGGGCTCTCCGGCCACAAGCTCGTCGAGGTGCTCGATGAGCGCGATCAGCCGCCCGTACACAAATCCCTGGTCCTGGCGGGCGTGGCGGTAGTCGATGCTGCTCATCGCGCGAACTCGTCACACGCGGCGCAGTCCTGGGCAAACGGGATGCCGTGGGTGCAGGTGTCAGGCTCGACCGGAGGAGCCTGGCGGGTGATCGGGTCGCCCTCGTCCTGGATGGAGCGCATGAGGTTGGCGAGCGCCCACTGCTCCTCAGGGCTGGTGAGGCCAAAGACGGGGTCGTGGCTAGCGGGCGGCTGCTCGTCGGCCCACCGCGCGGCGGCGTCGGTGAGGTAGTGGAGGTCGGTGCGCTCGGCGAGCCGGGACAGGTCGGGGGCCTGGCCTCCGCGGCGGGCGGCGAGGAGCATCAGGCCGAGCGTGGTTGCGAGTTGCGCCTCACCCCGGAGCGTGACGGTCTCCTGGGGGTGGCCCAGCGGCGTGCGCGGGCCACCGATGCCGCGGAAAGGGGACTCTGGGTAGCGACTGTAGGTCCTGGTCTTCATCATGTAAACCAATTTACAGGCTACTGCACTGCCTGTCAACACCTTTACACCCTCGGGTCGGGGAAAGGATGCCGCCGAGGACACCTAGGGGGCGCGGCCCGTCACTCCGGCTGGTAGACGACGTCCGTTACGACAGCCACCAGGCGAGTGTCACACCCCGAATGAGCAAGGTCGCGGCATCGACGTACGTGGGCCGGGTGTGGGGTGCGTCACTGACCGATGGGGAGAAGAGGTCCGAGCACGGCGAGCGCGGCGCGGCGCTGGGCATCGTCCGAGCGGATGTAATGTGCCTGCGTCGTCGCCACCTCGCGGTGGCCCAGGATGTCCGCGATCACCCGCTCAGGGACGCCCTGGGAGCGCAGCAGCGTCGCGCAGGATGCCCGCGCACCGTGGAGCGGCACGAGCGGCGCATCAGCCCGCGTGAGGGCTTCACGCCACTCGCCCCAATCCTTCCTGGGGTCTTTGGGCTTACCGCCGCCGAAGACCAGCCCGACGCACCCGGACCGCTCGAGCTGGTCTTGGAAGACGGCGGCAACGAGGGGGATCAGAGGCACGACGCGGTGCGAGGACTGCGACTTGAGGTCGGTCATGACCAGTCCCTTGCCGGTCTGTCGCTGTAGTGCCCGCTCGACCCGGACATACCCTGCCCCGTCGTCTAGTGACACCATCGACCAGTCCAGACCGAGCGCCTCGCCTTGCCGGAGCCCGAGCATGAGTGCGCACACCCATCGGAGTCGGTCCTCTCCCGGCAGGGCTGCGAGCAACACCCGACGAGCCTCGTCGGCATTGAGGTAGGCGTGGTGTGCAGTGGGCACGGGTGGTCCGCCGGCGATGGCCGCGGCGTTGATGAGTGTCCGGCGCTCCGCTGCTGCGACACGGAGGCAGCGCCCGAGGATAGCGTGCGCCTGCCGGATGGACGCTGGTGACTTCCCGGCCGTCCTCATCGCGTCGTGGAGCGCACGGACATGCTCGGGCGTCAGCTTGGACAGTCGGATGTGCCCCAGGTTGGGGATGATCCACTGGTGGACATATGTCCGATATCCGCGCAGCGTGCTTGGGCGGTTCCGGTGGGCGGCGATCCGTTCGAGCCAGTGCGTGATCCACTGTTCGAGAGTGGCGTTGTCGGGGACGACGCCGGAGTCAATGGACGCCTGGAGAGCCTTGCGCTTGGCGATGACTTCGCGCTGCGTCTTGCCGTAGACGGTCTTGCGGACGCGCTTCCCGCCGACGTATCCGAGGTCCACGATGCCCACCCACCGCCCGTCACTGGCGCGCTGGTAGATCGACCCCTCGCCCTTGCCCCTACGGACTGTCATCGTCCCCCCTGCTACTCGGCATAGTCTGTAGCCAATACTGTAGCCTGGCCGTGCCTAGGTGTACCTAGGCACTCGTGCCTTGACCAGGCATTATGTGCGCCCCCGGCAGGAGTCGAACCTGCGACCGGCGGATAAGAAGTCCGCAGGGTTGTACCTAAAAACCCCGCGTTTGACAGCCTATCGTGTAGCCGTCCTCATCAGAAACGTCCAGGCAAAGTCTCTCGATGAGCACCCAGGCACCCGCCGCGACGGGGCAACCCTCGGCGCACAGCCCCATATCAGACATGAGCGCACGCTAGGCCTGCTCGGCGTGCTGCTGCTGTCGCCGTCCCCGGCGCGCGTGGTCAGCGTCGGGATGCTCGCCGTCGGCACGGTGCTCGCCCTTGTCGTCGGCGCAGGGATGGCGCGGCAGGCAGACCAGCGGGAGCGCTGAACGACAAAAAGCCCCCCTCGCTGCCGGAGGGGAGGCAGCGAGGGGGGCGTCTTCGGATCGTCAGAAAAACATGGCGAATATCTGACACAACCTCTTGACAGGAGTATATACACCGGGATACGTTCTACACATGACGACGACGACCACCCACGCGGCACCCGCCGCCCGACCCCAAGGAGGGGCCATGACCACCACCACCGCCGCCCAGGCCGGCACCTACATCGCGACCGAGGTCGCGTGGCACGGCTCGGCGAGCGAGGCGTGGGTCGCCTCGCGACTCGCCTCGGCCGGGTTCGACATCGACGCGGCGACGGTCATCGCCTTCGCCGTCGAGTCGGGCCTGCTCCGCCCGATCCCCCGGCTCGGCGGCTACACCGTCAGCCGCAAGGTCAACGCCGAGGTCTTCGGCGAGACCTTCGCCGAGTGGTGCGCGGCGTGACCGCCACCCGCCGCGCACCGCTCGCACTCGGGGAGTGCGAGCGGTGCATCGACGGCGAGCACGGCATCATCAAGGACGGGTGGTGCGTCTGCTGCTCGTTGCTGATCGAGGTCGACGATGCCTAACGCCCCCAAGACGCCGCTGCGTTCGATCCGCGTCGACACCGACCTATGGCGCGCGGCGCAGGCCGTAGCCGCCGCGCGCGGCGAGAGCCTGTCGGACGTGATCCGGCGGGCTCTCGTCCGCTACGTCAAGCGCGGCGTCGCCGCCCTGGCCCGCCTCGGATCGACCAAGGGGACGGCCGCATGACCTACGCCATGGGCACCTCCGAGGCCGCCACATACGCAGGCGTGCCAGCCGACGCCATCCGCGACGCCATCACTCGTGGGGACCTCCCCGCCGGGCGCGTCGGCAAGCGTCGCCTCCTCATCCGCCGCGCGGACCTCGAAGCGTGGGTCGACTCCCGAATCGCTCTCGGGTCACAGGAGGGCGACGACGCATGACCGCCGACGACCGTGTCGCCGCCGCCCTCGCAGCCAAGACGACCAAGGCCGCCTGCACCGTCTGGATCGGCGCGTGCAACACCCACGGGTACGGCGTCGTCCAGATCGACGGCGTCGTGCACCTGGCGCACCGTCTCGCCTATGAGGCCGAGTACGGGCCGATCCCCGACGACATGGGCATCGACCACCGGTGTCGAGTCCGCAACTGCGTAACCCCCGAGCACCTCGAGCCCGTATCGGCAGCCGAGAACGCGCGTCGTGGTCGTCGGGCGTCGTCGCTCGCGGTCGGTGACACGTGCGCGAACGGGCACCTGATCGAGGCTGGCGGGCTGTACGAGCGGCCGTCGGGGAAGACCGAGTGTCGCCTGTGTCGCCAGTCCGAGTCGTCCCGGAAGGGCATCCAGCGTCCGACGACTCAGCGTCGGGTCGCTGACACTCGCGCGGCTCACGCCCGCGCCTCCTGATCGTCCCCCGCCCGTCTCGCAGGCAGCGCGCCGGGCGGGGAGACACCGAACAAGGACCAGCCCCCGAGCCGATGCAGGGCAATCGGGGGCCGACAACAGGAAGGGTACCAAATGAGCAAGGTTGAAGCTCGACTGCGGCGAGTGTGCTGCGAGATGCGCGTGACCGGGGCGCCGGAGACGAGGGGCGGCTGGGCCACCATCGTGGCCCCCGAGAGGGTGCAGTGGGAGGCGTGGGTGCTCCCCGACGCGCGGCTATTCGCCGATGTCACGGTCTTCGGGCAGGACGTCGATGGCATACAGCGCACCGCGACGTTCTTCCCCGCCTACGACGACCGCCCGTCATGGATTCCCGCGCCCCCAGCGTGGTACGTGGACGCCGTCGCCGAGTTGCGGGCAGCGGCCGAAGACCTTTCGCGTGAGCGGGTGGCCCGATGACCCGCGAAGAGATCGCGGCCGTGGTCGCCACGCTGAACGAGGGCGACGAGGTCGAGGTGGGGATGACGTGGTTTAGGGAGCAAGAGCGCCGGGCTACCGGTGTCCTCTACCGGTACAGCGGCAGCCTGTGGCTCTTCGGATATGCGGTCCGCTGGGATTACGGCGCCCCCGGGAAGTACATCACCTACATCCGCCTCGTCAAGAAGGCGCCCATCCCCGAGCCGACCCTAGTCGGCACGGTCGTCATCACTGACCTGGGGAAGTTTGCGGTGTTGGCTGACCCCGACGATGGGAGTCTCTGTCGGTGGGTCGATGCCTCCGGAAATTGGAGATCCTGGCAACACCTCCCCAACCCGCGCGTGGCCACTCTCGCCGAGGTCGAGGCCATCTCTCGCGGTGAGTGGGTGGCTCGATGAGCACTGTCCTCGCCGTCACCCTCCTCATCGTCTGGACCTCGCTCGTCCTCGTCGTCGTCGCCGGGACACGCCACGGCCACGAGCAGTACCAGCGCGGCTACGAGGCTGGTCAGGCTGCTGAGCGGGCTCGGTGGTCAGCGTGACCACACCCACC
>OFRO01000589.1_pt1 | contig 12321 bp, 18 predicted proteins | sample 1543091 | NCBI WGS metagenome assembly OFRO01 (sample SAMN07774217, study PRJEB24372) | wastewater metagenome | isolation source: Exp Tend NO 10WW | collected 2016-02
GAAGTTAGAGATAAAGATTGATGGATGTGGAAATCGCGACATCATCGTTTGTGCAGAACCTAGCGCACCATAGGAGATTGAAATGAAAAAGCAATGTGGTTTTGCCGTCTTTGAATTGATGACAGTAATTCTTGCGCTTGCCGGCGTCGGCGGATGGATTGCCAACATCGTCAAGTTGGTTGGCAGCAATTTTGAACCGCTGACTGGAATGGTGGTTGCTCGGGCGATTGGCATCTTTGTAGCGCCACTTGGCGCAGTGCTTGGGTATCTGTAACAAAGAGATGACCTACGCCTGCCAGCAATACACCATAGCCCGCCTATGCCGATACGACCGCCGCGCAATCGACCGTAGGTGCGACGGATGCCAACGGACAACGGATAGCGAATACCTGAAATCTATGGGGCTGTGGATTGTTGGCATATCGCACGCTCTGCCCGTCTTTGAGCACGATTCACTGCAAAGGAATATCGAATGCAAATCGAACAGCTAACCCGACTTCTGCTGAATGACGACGAAGTTGCAGCCATGTATGAGGTCTGCGCAGTGGCACTCGAAAAGAATCTGCTAGAAGGTTATCCGCTGGCCTTTGCATTGGCGATAGTCGAAACGCTTGCCGAGTCAGACGACATTGATATGCCGGACGGCGTTGAACAGATCACGATCAACTGAGACGCACATGCAGATAATTGAATCAGAACAAATCGAAATCATTGAAACGATTGGTTATCCAATCTACAACCTGTTGGCAAACTGGGCTGATTTTCAACATACAGAAAAACCGAAGCTTGGTTATGATTCAAAATCTGCTGTGTTCTCAAGCGGTGGAATCCACTCTGTGAGCGACTGGGAAGACTCGCAAGAGGTACAAAAATGGAATAGTGTAGATGGTGCGTTTTCCAGCTTGTGCAGCAGAAGCCATGTTCATAAGGCCGCGATTATGCAGTTCTATGGGCTATCTGGCGCTGTGTTCAGGTTTCCGCGTGGAGGATATAAGCAGGCAGTGATTGACGCCCACGATATGTTTGCAGTTCTTCTCAGGCAGCACAATGTTGTTTTCTAGGCTGACTCAGGCGCATGATGCGCTGATCGTCAGTGTTAAGCGGCGCGGCCTTGTGCTTTGTTGATTGACAGATAAATAAAATCAATGGATAATTTTCTCGGGGAGAATTTCGCCCTGAGTTTCACATCTGAAAGCCGGACTTAGCGCGGATGAGCCGTTACGGAGCGCGTAGTATCGAGACTAGCCAACTCGTTAATCGGGTCAATTAAAGGCTACACACCCTAGCTTCACAGCCTCGCACATGCGGGGCTTTTTAATTTGCGCCATGCAAGCATTGAAAGTGATGCGCTTGCCTTGTAAGCAAGAAAAGACGCTGCAAGTTCGTCGCGTGGCTCCAGATTGACGTTTCATCCCTCCGCTAACCGCATGCCGCCAGCGCGAAAGCGTAAGCCGGAATGGTGGCAACCTATTACCCATTGAGAGGCTTATTGATATGACCGCCAAAGCGATGGGGCGGCCATCAAAATATCGCCCTGAGTTTGTTGAACAAGCGAAGAAGCTATGCAAGATAGGTGCTACAGACCTAGAAATAGCTGACTTCTTTGGGATAACAGTTAGAACATTGTTTCGCTGGAAAAATGATTACGACGACTTTTGTCATGCCCTAAATGAATCAAAGGTTATTCCAGACGAACGGGTAGAGCGCAGCCTGTTCCATCGAGCCATTGGATACGAACACGACGAAGTAGATATTCGCGTCATAGATCACCAGATCGTAAAAACGCCAATCAGAAAGTATTACCCGCCAGACACAACTGCATGCATATTCTGGCTGAAGAATCGCCGCCCTGACTTGTGGCGAGACAAGAGGGAAGAAGCCGCACCGACCGAAGGAAATAGCGACGATCTGCTGAAGGCGATTGCCGAGAAGTTGCCAGACTGATGCTGTCACTGCAAACATCAAAGGAGCTTGGCCGCTGGTACAAGCTGATTGAGCATCCGGTACAGACTGCGCTGGTTGCTGCGGTCGGTAATGGAGTCAGGTTTCCGGTAGTTCCCGCTGGCCGGCGTTCAGGAAAGACTGAGCGGGCAAAGCGATTCGTTGCCAAGCAGGCAATGAAGAATCCGAACGAACGCTACTTCATCGCCGCTCCGACGCGCGACCAGGTTAAGAAGATTTACTGGGCAGACATGAAACAGTTATGTCTGTGCAGCTTGCAGAAGAAAGCGCCATCCGAAACCGATCTGATTATCTACATGGATAACGGGTCAGAGGTTCATCTGATTGGTTTGGACAAGCCGGAGCGCATTGAGGGAATTCTCTGGACTGGCGGCGTCATTGACGAGATTGCAGACATCAAGCCTGACGCATGGGAAGCGAACATCCGGCCCGCATTGGATACGTTCAACCCGACGCGCCCGGAATATCGCGCATGGTGTTGGCTGATTGGCGTTCCTGATGGCCTTAACCATTATTACGACATGGCTAAGTATGCTGAAACGGCCAACGATCCGGAGTGGAAGTGTTACCACTGGAAAAGCTCTGAAATTCTTCCTGCCGAGACTATTGCTGCTGCCAAGCGGCATATGTCAATGCGGCAATACAAGCAGGAATACGAAGCCGATTTCGTTGGTGCAACGGGGCGGATTTATGAAGACTACAGCACTGACAACCACACCGATGCAGTAATCGAGCCGCACGAACAACTGCTATGGATGCATGACCAGAACTTTACTCCGCTATCGTCTGCGGTAGGCGTTCGGCGCAATGATGGCATGTCGCTGATGCTGCTTGATGAAATCGTATTGACCAGCGCCGTATCGAAGCAGTCGGCCATAGAGTTCGTCGATAAGTTCAAAGACCATCAGAACAAGCATGTGTTGATCTATGGCGACCCGGCAGGTCAAGCTGGCGAGAAGCACGGACACGCGAGCGACTACGTTGATATTGAGTCGGTTCTAAAGGCGAATGGTTGGACATTCACGCGCAAGGTAAAGCCGGCGCATCCATCTATCAAGGATAGACAGAACTCGGTCAGGGCGATGATCTGCACGGCAGATGGAAACAGACGGTTATTCGTCAATCCAGTGACTGCCAAATGGTGCGACAAAGGACTATCAACCGTTCAGCTTCAGGAAGGATCAACCTTTCAGGAAGACCAACGGAACAAGTATCAGCACATTACGACTGCCATCGGTTACTGCATTGATGTCGAATGGCCGGTCATAAAACGTATTGCGACCATTCAGCCACTACGCATCTAGCGTTATAGAGCGCGACGATTGACGGCTTCAATTAATGCGGTTCCGATGGCCTTGGTAGCAGTAGAAAACTCGCCTGATTCTGTAAGTTTGATTAGCGCATCGTTGTATTGAGCAACTAGGCGCAATTGCATGATGCGACCGCCTGAGCGAATCAGTGATTGCTTGCTTTCCAACGGAGAAAGCCGACCCGTTGCGGGCCGGCCTCGTTTATTGATTTGATTCATACAAGAGCCGGATGGATGCCGCCGTGCGGGCGCCCGAAGCGATTTAATTTGACTTCGCCTGTGTAGTTTTCAACAAGGCGCTTTTCGACAGCATTGAAAGCCTTTTCAGCAGCCATCCATTCGGCTTCTGTAATCGCTTCTCCGGCATGCATCAAGCTGGCTACAAAGCTCATCGCTTCGGATTCTTGTTCCGTTCCTTGTTCGCAGCGCCGGAGCAGCATTTCGGCGGTGATGCCGTGATAAACACTGGTCGGCTGGCTGTTGTTTATGTAGGTCATTTCGATCTCCGTCTGTGTGGTGAGTTGGTATATTCAATATACACTAATTAAATATTAGTGCAACTGTTTTTGAGGTTTTTTATGCCCTATAACCCAGCGCAGCCGCGAGTTCCAGCAGGGGTTCCGGCAGGTGGTCAATGGACTGACGGAACATTCTTTCATGACGCCGGCCAATGGACGCACCCAGGAACCGGGCAGAAGCGCATTTACCTGAACAATCACGACGCCGGTCAGGGAAATAAGGTGTGGATTGAAGAAGGTGAATACGCCGGAATGAAGTGGAAGGCCAATATGAAGCAGGAAGGATGGGGAAGTACAAGCGCAGCTTCTGTTCGTGCCGGATCGAATAATCCTCGTGATATAGCGGCTGAAGCTGCTAATTCACTGGTCGGAAAGCACGGAATTAATGCTCGCGCCGCTTCATTCAGCGATTTGTGGAAAATGGCAAGGCCGGAGAAGTTGAAGCGTACCGAATGGGATAAGTTGGACGCAAAAATAAGGGCAAAATTCATTAACACCGGCGGGCGCTTGTATGACTAAAAACACAGTACGCGAACAATCTGCCTCGGTTGTGGCACAAAGTCGCCATTGGCCTTTGATTACCGCGCTGCTCGGTGGCACGGCGACGATGCGCGAAGCCGGAGAAACATTCCTCCCGAAATGGCCGAATGAGGAACAGGACAGCTACAACACTCGCATTGCTATTGCCACGCTGTATCCGGCGTTCTCGCGTACTGCAGAAGTCCTGGCATCAAAGCCATTCTCTAAGCCCGTAGCGTTGCAGGAAGACGTACCTACGCGCATAGCCGAGTGGATGAATGACTGCGACCTGCAAGGCCATAACCTGCATGTGTTTAGTTCTCAAATCTTCCGAGACTGTATTGACTACGGGGTGTCCGGTGTCTTGGTCGATTACCCGCCGGCCAACGGCATCAAGACGCAGGCCGATGAGAAGGCTACCGGAGTTCGTCCGTACTTCACCCGTTACGCTCCGGGTACGGTTCTAGGCTGGCGCACTGAGCGCATCTCCGGCGCGGAAAAGCTGATTCAAGTCCGCTTGCTGGAAACCGTCACTGAATATGTCGGCGACTTTGGCGAGCAGTCTGTTGAACAAGTGCGCGTTCTATTGCGTGGTCAGTGGCAGGTATGGCGCAAGGCTGATAAGGCTGAAGAGTGGTTCCTGTTTGACGAAGGCACGACTACGATCAACGAGATTCCGTTTGTCTTCTTTTACGGTATCCGCAAGGCTACGGGCGTAGGCGAAGCGCCGCTTATCGAACTGGCTTACCAGAACGTTGAACACTGGCAATCGTGCAGTGACCAGCAAACCATCCTACATGTGGCACGCGTTCCAATTCTTGCCATCATCGGCGCAGACACCGATACGCAAATCACAGTTGGCGCAAAGAACGCCGTCAAGATTCCGCAGGGTGGCGAAATGAAGTTCGTCGAGCATTCAGGCGCAGCGATCGGGGCAGGGCGGCAATCGATCCTTGACCTTGAGGAACGGATGCGTCAGACGGGCGCTGAGTTGCTCGTGCTGAAGCCGGGCGATGTGACCGCCACACAAGTCCAATCAGAGAACGAGGCGAACCGCTGCGCCTTGCAACGCATCGTTGAGGACTTCGAGGACTCGCTAGACCAGTGCCTGCAATTCATGGCGATGTGGATCAACGAGCCTGAAGGCGGACATGTATCGCTGTTCAAGGATTTTGGCGCCGCGAACCTTGCCGAAGCATCTGCCGAATTGCTGCTCAAGTCGAATCAGGCCGGCAAGTTGTCAGACGAAACCTACTTCGGCGAACTGAAGCGGCGCGGCATCGTCACGCCCGATGCGACATGGGAAGACGAGCAGGAAAAGATTGCCGAGCAAGGGCCGGCTCTTGGAACGATGAGCGAAGTCGATCCGGTCATTGATCCTGTGCTGGCTGATCCGGTTGAGCATGTTGAACAGCAGACGCTTGACCTGTCGCCAGTGTTGGACGCCATCGCCGCAATCGATATGCCGGAACTATCCGACGACAGCGAACTGAAGGCATCTATCGCTTCCCTGTCTCAGCAGGTTGCCGACCTATCCGCACAAGTCGCAGAGCCGCAGACGGCAGAGCTAGACCTATCGCCGGTCAATGACGCCATCGCTGCACTGGCTGAGAAGGTCGCGCAACTAGAAACCAAGGAAGAACCAGACGACGCCGACGAAGTGCGCCAGATCGTCTCGGAATCAATCGCGCCTCTGCTCGAAAAGATTGCCGAACTGAGCGCCAAGCCTGAGCCTAAAGCGCCTGATCTTGATGGCCTGCGCAACAGCCTCATGCGCGATTTGATGCTCGCAATGAATCAAATCCAGCAAGTTCAGCAGCCGCAAAAACCGTCGCTTGTCACAAAACAGATTGTGATTAAGCGCGACGCCGATAACAACATCATCGGCGCAGAAATGACGCCACAGACACTTAATTGACAAGGTGCCTCATGAGCGACAACGAACTAATGGGAATCATCCTGCAACGCCTGAACAAACAGGATTTAACGCTAGACGAGATCAAGGGAAATCAGTCCGAACTCAAGGGCAAACTCGACACGCACATGATGATGGAAGCCGAGGTGAAGCCTTCCATTGATGAGCTTATCGCCGTGCTGAATGGCTCAAAAATCATTGGTCGATTGGTCATATGGGCCTGCTCATTCATCGGCATGGTATGGGCCGTGATTGCATGGGCTAGGGATCACGTCAAGCTGTGAAACTCTCAATCGAGCAGGGAATTCTGTACGTCAATAACAAGTATTTTTCACGTTGCGAGGCATCAAATGGACGCTCGGATTTACCAAATGGCCGATTTGAGGTCACAGCATCAGTCTCGCATCGCCACGGCAGAGTTCTACCGCAGGTTCATGGTTTCGGATGGATTGGCTTTGATGACCAGTGCGATGTCATTTTGGGCAACGTACGCGGCAAGGATGACCTCATACCATGCCAGCATACTGTCGGCGTGCTACTCGCAAAGCTCGAACTTGCTGAAGACGACGGGAAAACCGTCTGGCTGGAGGTAGCATGAAAGACTACGTTTCCCTACTTTCCAATGGCAACGTCAAGGCGTTCCTAGCGCTCATCAAATACACCGAAGGCGCAGGCTATCAGACGCTATTCGGTGGCGATAAATTCACCTCGTTTGACGATCATCCGCGCCGCGCTATCACGAAGAATCTAGGCGGCAAGCCGATCACTTCCACGGCAGCAGGTGCGTATCAGTTCCTTTCCAGAACATGGGATGAATGCGCCGCCGCCTGCAACCTCGATGACTTCTCGCCACTGTCGCAGGACGTTGCCGCGCTGTTCCTGATCGAGCGCAGGCGGGCGTTGGATGCGGTCATTGAAGGCGACTGGAAAACCGCGCTAGAGCGTTGTAACCGTGAGTGGGCTTCACTTCCAGGTTCGCCCTACGGCCAGCCGACCAAGACGCTGGAAACCTGCCTGTCGTTCCTCTATGCGAATACAGAAAAGGAGGAAGCCCCGGCCCCCGTCCCTTTCAAGCAACCTCAACCGGAGAAGAAATCATGGTTCCATTCGTTGCTGCGGCTCTTCCGCTCTTAATCGAGGCTGCGCCGGCACTGATTCGCTTGTTCGGTACGGGCGAGCAATCAGAGAAGAATGCCAAAGCCGCTGAAGCGGTTGCCGAACTCGCAAAGCAAGTCACTGGCGAGCCGACGATTGAAGGCGCGGCGACCAAGATTCAAGCAGATCCTGAGTCAGCCGAAAAATTCAACGCGGCGATTCAGTCGAATTGGTATGAGCTGGTCGAATCCGGAGGCGGCGGCATCGCAGGCGCAAGGAAGGCGAACGAGGCCTATCTGCGTCCGGATGCTTTGGCTTTCGGGAAAACACCGGCTTTCTGGATTAGCGCAATCCTCATGTCAATGGTTTTCATGCTGCTGGTGGATGTGTTTTACGTGCATCCGGAGCGGTATGACGGGAATCTGCAAACGCAGGTAGTCACAGCCTTGCTACTCATCATCGGCATGGTTTCTTCATATTGGTTAGGCACTTCGGCAAGTTCGCAGCGCAAAACCGAACTCATGAACAAATAAGGAGCCATCATGGCACTGCAATATTCAAGCAACATCTACCTTGGCCGGCTTGATCTGGTCGAATCAACTACCGGCGCTTCTGCGCTTCTGAAAATCTATTCCGGTTCCCCGACTACCAACTGTGCCGCCGCTGCGCCTACTGGCTTGCTGGCGACGATTACCCTGCCGTCAGATTGGATGAATGCCGCATCCGGCACTACGAAGACGCTTCTTGGTTCATGGACTGGCACCGCATCTGGTGGGTCTGCAACGGCTCCGGCGTCGTTCCGCATCTACAACAGCGGCGATACCGTCTGTCACGTTCAAGGCTCTGCTGGCGTCGGTTCCGGCGATCTTCAGGTTAATGGCACGATCACCAGCGGCCAGACGGTTACTGTCACCAGCTTTACTTTGACCGCAGCAAATACTTGAGATAAACCATGCTTACCATTACTCAGCAACAAACCCTCAAGGCGCTGGCGATTGCCGACCCGACCGCTGCCGCCCTTATCACTCAAGGCAACGATACCGGCCTTGCTGACTGGTTCAACACGCCGACGACCACATGGATTTGGCGTACCAGCGTGCCAGCCGATGAAGTCTTAGACGCCATCACCTGGGCCAACCTGACGCCGGTCGATGCGCCGGACGGAACGCAGTTGTACTCCAACCGCCTCAAAGCGTGCATCTCCAAGCAGATCAACCTGCAGATCCTGCTCCAGTGCCGCGAGCGCATCTCCGGGGCCAAGGCCACGATCCGCGCCGGGCTGTCGGACGCGCTGCTGAACGTTCCTTCCGGTGCCGGTGGCGCCACGCAAAGCGCCGGCTGGGCAGCGGTCAAGGGCGTTCTTTCGCGCTTCGCAACACGCGCCGAAGCGGCCCTGGCGACTGGCCTCGGCACGCAGGCCGCGCCCTCAACTCCGGCATTCGACGGCCAGCTCGGCTACATGGAAATGCCGGCGATCAAGGCAGCCTGACCATGGCCGGCGAAGCGATCGTCAAGTGGGGCACGCAGAAGACGCTGGAGGCCAGCGGGGCATCGATCGGCTCCAATGCCGTGGTGCAGGCCAACGACGCGACCTACAGCCTTTCGGCGGACGGCGCGAACTACCCGGACGCCGAATTCGTTCTGGCGGCCGCGTTTTCCGTAGCGCCGACCGAGGGCGGCGTGCTGGCGCTCTATGCCCGGCCGCTCAACATCGACGGCACAGCCGATGCCGAAGTGCCGGAGTCCGCGCTGCCCGTCTGGTTCGTTGGCCAGTTCCAGGTCAATAACGTCACGACGACGCAATACATGACGCTGCTCGGGCAAGACCTGCCGGCCGAGGCGGAGTATTACATCCACAACGTCAGCGCCGCACAGACGGTCAGCGCCGGCTGGTCGCTCAAGGTCAAGCCGCGCACCATCGGGCCGGCCTGAGTCATGTCGCGCACCCGCACCCGGCAGCCGCAATGGGCGGCGCGGATTGACTGGTCGAACCGGTTGGCTCGCGGATTGGTCTTCGCCTCGCTGCCGGGGGTCGTGTTACAAAACCTTGTCAATGGCCGGGCGGCTTCGGCCATCGGAACCGGCGGGGTTACGGTCACAAGCGGCGGGCGGGCGCGAGTCTTCGCAGCATCCGCAGCGCACCGCATGAATTACGCCGCGCCGATCTCATCCGGCGACATGACCTTGCTCACCGTGGCGATTCCGTCGGCACTTTCCGCAGCGGCATTGTTGGGTGTTTTCGCACCTGGAGCGTCGGCCGCAACGTCGAATTACCTGTCTATCGAGTCCGGGCCGAACTACAGCGCAGTCAGCACGGACTCGGCGAACTGGAGCATCGCTACCGGCCCGGCGCCTGTTGTCGGCAAGCCTGTGGTGCTGTGCGGAACATTCAAAGCCAGCGGGGCCAGGCTGTTATACCTCGACGGGGTCTATCAAGCGCAGAACGCGACAGGCCGTAATCCGGCAGGGCTGACCGATGTAGTTGAGGGTTGTTACAACGGCGGATCGGGAACCGGCTACGTGTCGCCGTTTGCAGGTTCGATCCTTCTGTCGCTGGTTTTCAATCGCGTGCTTTCGGCGGCCGAAGTGGCTGCCATTTCGTCCAACCCGTGGCAGATTTTCAAGGGCCGCCGCAGCTTTCTGGCCGCCGTCGCGACCGTCCAGGTCGCCCGCCCGGTCGCCGACCTGTCCAACACCGGCTGGGTGCCGTCTTCCGGCAGCGACCTCTACCCGATGATCGGTGAGACGGTGCGCGACGACGGCACCTACATTTCGGCGACCGCCGTCGGTGCGCTGTGCGAGGTCGATCTCACCGATCTGGCCGACCCCGCCGTCTCGACCGGCCACCTGCCCACGCTGGTGCTGTCGGCGCCCGGTGGTGGCGGCATCACCATCCGCCTGCGCCAGGGCACGACAACCATCGCAGCCTGGACATACTACCCCGGCCCGCCCGCCACGGAATACACGCCAACGCTCTCCGGCGCCGAGGCCGATTCGATCACCGATTACACCGCGCTTCGCTTCCAGTTCGAAGCCATCGCTTAAGGAACAGCCATGCTCTTGCTTAAAAACACATCCAGCCTGCTGCGCGTTATCACCGGGCAGGCATCGCTGATCGAAGTGCATGCCTCATGGGTTGATTTTGTCGCTGGTGGCGATCCGCTGCCAGACAGCCAGAACACGGTGATCTCGACGGCGACCACAACCACCGTCGTCGGCAGCCCGGCAAGCACGAACAAGCGAAACATCACGCACCTGAACATCACGAACAATCACGCCTCGGCGTCCTGCCCTGTGACCGTGGATACGACCGACGGCACTACCCCCGTTGAACTGATGTCGTTCGTGCTGCTGCCCGGCGAAAACATGATCTTCAACGAAGAGGGCCGTTGGTCGCACCGCGACTCGCAGGGCGCCGAATATCCTCCCGCCGGCCTCGGCAACTACGCCGGTCGCTCGATTCCGTTCATGAAGACCTCGACCGCCAGCGACGTGGCCGGCTGCTGGTACTGCACCAGCAAGGATGTCGGCTATCCGGGCGCCTGGGCACCGGGCACGCCGGGCGTCAATGGCCGTGTGACGGATGGCACCTCATCGGCAGATTACGGCTGTATCCCTATCGCCAACCCGGCAACCGGGGCGAACTACCTGGCCGCGCTCGAAATGGCCGCCTCGGTCAATCACACGAATGATTTCTTCGACTGCCTATGGGTCAATTCCGGCCTGGTCGTCACAACGACCACGGAACAGACGCTGACCACGCCGACGCTGCCGGCGCGTGATGTGAATGGCACGACCAGCGGCGAAGGCTGCACGATTGCGCTGCTTTTCACGGCAGCTTCGACGCTGGCGGCCGCAGGCTCGAACCTGACGGTGCGCTATACCAACAGCAAGGGCGTGGCGAACCGGACGGCCACGCTGACGGCCATCGCCGGTTCGCAAGTGCCCGCCACGCCGGTCGTCGGCACCATCGTCTGGTTCAGCCTGCAGGCCGGCGATACCGGCGTGCAGTCGATCCAGGGCATCACGCTTGGCACATCGATGCTGACCGGGTCGATTTCGCTGATGATCTGCCGCGACATCTGCACCATCGGCACGACGATCCCGAACGTCTCGGTGCCCAAGAATCTCGGCTCACCCGGCATCCGGCTCTACAACGGTAGCTGTCTGCTGCACAACATCCTCTGTTCGGCGACGACTGCGACCTTCTTCTCCGGGTCGCTGGCAGTGATGGAAAAGTAAGCCGTGGCCGCACCGAAAGGGCTATTCAGCAAATACGCTGTCCGGGCCGGCTGGTTCAGCCGACTCGGCGCCCGCTCGGGTTGGTTTTACGAAGGCGGGCTGTCGGCCCAGGCCTTGGTCGAAGTCCGCGTCCATTGGGCGCAGTTGCAGGTTCCGGCGGCGTCTGGTGGCGGTTCGGTAAGCGCAACGCTCGCCGTTACGGAATCGAATGATACCGCGTCAGCAGCGGCGACGATTGCGCTATCTGCAACGCTGGCCGTAAGCGAATCCGCCGATACGTTATCTAGCTCGGTATCGGTTCCTGTATCAGCCACGGCCAGCCTGACGGAATCAGCCGATACGATCAGCAGTGCGGCAAGTGTCATCGTTTCAGGTTCGGTATCGAATACAGACGCGCCGGATACTGTTTCTGCTTCCGGTACTGTCTCCATCGGCGCAACGCTGGCGCAGAATGAAGCAGCGGATACTGCATCCGGATCGGCAACCGTAGCCATTGCGGCAACGCTCGCAGTCACAGAATCTGCGGATAGCATTTCCGCTGCGGCTAGCGTTCCTCTGTCGGCAAACCTTGCGGTTGTTGAGTCTAGCGATTCTCTGGCGTCTACGGTTGCGGTAGCAATTGTCGCCAGCTTAAGCACTACTGAATCAGCAGATACGGTTTCTGCGTCGGCAACGATCATTGATGGGGTTAATGCCGCACTTAGTGTCACCGAATCAGCCGATACATTATCAGCATCGGCGACGGTGCCGCTATCGGTCAA
>OFRO01000591.1_pt1 | contig 12230 bp, 32 predicted proteins | sample 1543091 | NCBI WGS metagenome assembly OFRO01 (sample SAMN07774217, study PRJEB24372) | wastewater metagenome | isolation source: Exp Tend NO 10WW | collected 2016-02
TGATATAGCCATGATCTTAGGGGCCGTGGGCGTTCCCATTGCTGCGGTGCAGAAGTATGCATTCGACTCGTATCTGGACAGCCGCAAGACCGAACCTAATACCTACTCCACCACAACAAGTACCGTGGAAGTGACTAAATGAGAACCGGCTCCGCAGGGATTGCCTTGATTAAGCGGTTTGAAGGATGCCGACTGCAAGCCTATCCCGATCCGGCGACGGGCGGAGAACCGATCACGATTGGGGTTGGGCATACGGGCGGGGTAAAGTTGGGCGACACCATTACCCAAGAGGAAGCCGACGAACTGCTACACGGCGACCTGATTCATGCCGAAGATGACATAGCAAGACTCGTCAAAGCGCCTTTGAATCAAAACGAGTATGATGCCTTAGTATCTCTGGTGTTCAATATCGGCGGTACAAACTTTGCCATGTCCACGCTGCTAAAACACTTGAATGCTTGGCGATACGACGATGCGGCAAACCAGTTTTTAGTCTGGAATAAGGCCGCAGGGAAAGTAATGCAAGGTTTGATTAGACGCCGCGAAGCAGAACGTAAACTATTCTTGGAGCCGATCTAATGGACGAAGAAACGAAACAAGCCATAGCCGATGCCGTTGCGGAAGCGCGTACTAAGTGGGACAAGGAGCGCGAGGAAAAGGGTAAATGGCTGCGGGCATGGATTGTGGCTAATCCACTCAAGGCGGCGCGGGTGATTGGATCGGTCTGCCTGATTGTGGGCGTGGGGATTGGTATGCCTATTGGTGCGTTCTTCCTCTAATGATCTATGTGTTGGGCATCATGCTTGCCGTTATCCTCTCATTGGGGGGTATAGCATCTTGCGAACACAAAGATAATGTTGCCCTGAAAGCACAGATAGAAGCGAACAAGAAGGAAGCAAAGCGACTCTTAGAAGCAACCATAGCCCAAGGAAAGGCTGATTCCATTGCCAGCCAGAAGGATTACGATGATGCTCTCAAGACTCTTTCTCTTAGCAATCGCCAATATGCTGGCAAGTTGCGCGACTACGGACGTAGGGTCGGTTGTCCTTCCTCCGGCCCCGCCCCTGCCGGAGTTCCTCAAGACCAAACCGCCGGAAGCGAACTTTCGGATGAAGCTGGAAAGTTTCTTCGGTCCGAAGCTGACCGAGCAGACTTGGCCGCAACCTATGCCGAATCCTGCCGACAGTACGCAATTAAACCGTCCATCCGTGAAGCCATAAGGGGTAAACCATGAAGATCATACTCGTTGCTATTCTCATCGTTTTGGCCGGATGCGCGGCACCTGCCCCCGTCCAGGCGCCACTAACCGCCGAAGAAGCCAGAGCTTCAGAAACACGCGACTTCGGTTCCGCGATGGCGTCGGCCAAAGACGCGAATGTCCAAAACATGCTCATCTTAGCGTGGGCATTGCGCGGGAAGTCTGAATCTGCTCCCCAACAAGTTCAACAAGCCCCGTCAGTCGCAGGGATCGTCTTGGGTGTGGTGGACCGATTGATTAGCGTAACCCCTGCTTGGTTCGCGTACAAGTCCTCTATTCGTAACTCTCAAACTACCGAAACGGTGGCAGCGATCAATCGGGATGTGTCTATTGCACAATCGAACAACTTTACCAATCTCGGTGTGGCAGGGTTTAACGCTAACGCGACGATAGCCGGATTGATTCAGGCTCCGGCATCCAATATTACGACCACGCTTTCAGGTACGGGCGTGATAGGAAGCGGAACCTATAACCCCGTCACTACGACTACGAACCCGTCCAAGGTCTGTGCGACTACACCTACGGGAGTGATTTGTCAGTAGTTCCTTGTGCGGCAATGGCGGATATGGCGGAGTCGATAGCAAATTGCATTTTCTTGGCATCCAAGTTGGATTTACATATTTCGCCAAGCCTATCTGACAACCATTGATAGCGTTTGACTTCCTTCTTCAGCGCCGCTACCTCGGCTTCGAGTTGCTCGATGCGGGCGGCGGCATCCCTGTGAAGGTTTACAATATCGGTCATGGTTCTTTCTTCTGCTTCAAGTCGCGCCCACTCCAACCGCTTGATGAGATCTGTTGTCATTTCCCCTCCGCTAGTTTGGCCCTTGCCTGCCATGCTATCCATTGTTTTTGAAGTTCATAATCTATGTATTGGTCAAGATACATTCCATTGAGATAGCGTTTCAGTACATGCGATAAGTCGTATTCTCCGACCGTACCGCCCATATACCACTTCTCAAACTCCGCTCGCTCATCAATCACTTTCACCTGTTCGCGTGCGGCGGCAAGTAGGGCGGGGAAGGCGTTGTGAAGCGATTTGAGATAATCATAGGGTATGAACTCACGATTCTTGGCATCCTCATGCGCTACTTCAAGTTGGTCAAGTTCCTGTGTGGTGATTGTCATTTCGGCTCCCACTGAATATTGAAGATTAACTCTTCTAATCCTTCAACTCGACCAATCAAGTCGCGTCGTTCAAAAGCGTGTGTTCCATATGTTTCTCCACAGATAATCTCGCCATGTTCATTGATGCTAAGAACGGTGCAGCGATCTTCACGCACCGACATGACAACCCACGCTTTCTTTAGATACCCGCGCCCGCCTTTACATGGGTACACATCGCCAACCCTAACGCCACGGCATTCAAGCGCATTCGCTGGCGCTGCTTCTGTGTTGAATTTCATTTCGGCTCCTTGGCGGCTGCGATCCCATCAAGCATGTAGCGCACCATCTGTTCTGCCTGTTCCGCTGAAAACAAATTTGTTCCTATAGGTTGCATTGGAACAGTCCATCTTGGGTCGGGCTTAAAACTGATTCCACAATCAGGATTGAAGTGTTCCGGCAGTCGCCAACCAAGGAAGCGATTAACCATGTACTTGATTTCCTCATCGCTCAATTCCCTTCCCGCTGGCGGGTGGGTGAAAAGTGGTGTGTGCGAGTAAACTCCTGCCTGCAAGGATTGCACTGGCAGTTTTCCGTAAGTATCGCGCCCTGTTAAGTTGTTGTGACTTATCCAAGCCACCGGCTCTCCCTGCTGCTGGCGAAGGGATTCTTCAATAATCCAGCCGACTTGATCGGCTGAATAAAGTGAAACCATTTCATATCCGTTTTCAGCTTCACCTTTAGTCGCGTACATTGGAACCATCGGCTCATAGGTGAGAATCGCCTGCTTTTGTACGTAGCCGACTGGTTTGATCTTACTGTTGGCAATCAACGCTTCACTGTCATTACTCATGGTCTGATGCCTTTCTGATTGCTTGTTCGCTTGCAAAGCATCCATCATTAAATCTGTCTGCGTGCGAGAAGTTAGATGCCTTAACTTCAACAAATTGTTCCCGGCAAATCTTCTGGCACTCCAGATAGTGCTTCTTCCGCAATGCCTTTAACGCTGCCAGTTCAGCGGCTTGTGCGGATTGAGCGGCTTGCCATGTGTGCCAGTGCGATGACTTTTCTTTCTCGGTCGGAAACTCATTGCAGCCAACAGCGGAATTTTTGACGCCTTCCCACCATTGCGAATACTGTTCTCGCTGGTTCATTTCAACTCCACAGGGATAGTGACTTCTTTTAGAAGTGTCCAGTTTGTTGGAAAGTTTGCAGCAGGATTAATCTCTGCTGTAAGTTTGCCGTTTGGCGACTGATAAATCCGCACCACTACATCCTTCACGACCGGCGGTCGTTGCTTAGCGTGAACGGCGGCTTCGATGATTCTTGCAAACGTGTGAAAGCCAACCGTCATAGATTCAAGTTTGTAGCCTGCACGCTTATACGCGCCCCTTATATCTTCATCACTCAGCAGTACCGGCTCTTTGCTGTCGGCTAGGCGCTGGCAGTCTTGAAGGGCGCACTTCAATATAGTGTCCGCGCTAATTCCCTCTTGTCCGCAAAGGGCATCAAATATCGCTTGGTATTCCTTGCGAAGTTCGTTCATTTTGTCTCCAATGCTTCGTTGATTACCCTGTGTCTCTCTTGGGTCTGGAGTTCTTCCAGTTGGCGCATATAGACCTTCATGGCCCTGCGGTTCTGGTCTAACTCATGGTAGAGCGTGGCTTCTATGCCTTCGCAGATGCGGATATTTCGCTTTACTAGCCACTTACGGATTATGTACATGATTTTCTCCCTTCGATTAGGGCAACCACCCTAGAATGGTGAACCGGTATCATCGTCACCAGCAACCTTCGTTTTCTTGTATGGCGGCTTGAATGAGAGCGACATGAACTTACCCTTCTTACCCTCCTTGATCCATGCAGAAATGTCGTGCATCTTTCCGTCCACCATACAGGTGCCGGTGTAGTCCGGCTGTGCATCTACCTTGTCCTGCTTCTTAAAGAGTGCGCCTGAATTGTCGCGCTGTTCGTATGCCATGATTATTCCTTTGCCGGTTTGAAGTTTTTGATTGAAGCCCGTTCCTTGCTGCCCAATTGCGTCCATATGGCAAGGGCCTCTTCCTGATCCTTGATGCCGTAGAAATACGCCGCCGCGTCTTTCGCGTTATCCGCGTTCAACAAGTCCCGAATGTCGCTTAGACAGCTATTCAGGAATGCCTTTTCTTCGGGGTTGGCGTTGTTCCAGAAGTCCTCTCCCGATGCCGTGGGGCGTACAGGAGACTTTGGAGCCGCTTTCGCCGCTGCGTTGCCATCATCATCCTCGGGACATACCCCGAAGGCCGCAGAGAGGCTGTAACGACGCGCATAGGTCATTGCCGAGCCAAATCCTTGAGCGTCTGCCTTGGCTACGGGAACCGCGACCGGCCCACAATGCAGAGTTTCGCCGGACTCATGGATAATCACGGTTTCCACACACGCGGCATTGTCCCGATCATGCGACAGTTGAATGTACCCAAGACCATGTTTTTCCAGCGCAGGGCCAATCGCGGCATCCACGGAAGCGAGGTCAGCGTACTTGCTCTTGAAGAACGGATTCGATGAATCTTTTTTCGCGCCCGTCATTTCTGCTTGTGCCTTGACCAAGGCTGCCGCCAGACTCTTGATTTCCATCTTGACTCTCCAATAGTTGTTTAATCCGGTCTTGTAGTTCCATCAGCCACAATTCTTCCATCTGGACGGTTTCGTAATACTGTTGATGGCTCATTCTGGTTTCCTCGTCGCCATCATTTCCGCCCGTTCCTCGCGCCGTGCATCCATTTCATTGTCGCGCAATTCTTCCTCAAACTCGCGTTGGGCATCAAAATCGGCAAACTTCATATCTAACTTAGCTTGTTCTGTTGCGTATTCAGTAAGATGACGCCTTATCGCATACCCAATTACGGAATCACAATCTTTACCTGTGAGAATAAGCCCGCCATATGTGCGTAACTCTAGGTCTGCGATTTCCGAAAGTGCTTCTGCGATAAATGCAGCATTTTTCAACTTTTCGGCTGCGCGTCGTTCGACTTCTTCGTGGTAACGCTGTTCAATTGGTCCCATGTTGTACTCCTCTCGATCTGTTGAATTGCCAACAATGCTTCGGATATGCGGGAAAGTGATTCACACATCCGTTCGGTGATTTCGTCTACCTCATTCATGCTTTGCCCCTAACGCGTGGCTCACTTCATGCCCAAGCCTACGCAACCGTGGTGAATCGTTCCAGCTTCTCGGTTTGACGGTATAGATATACGTTTCCTCTCCGACCGGAAGCGCACACGCATTTCCACCGCCACAGAACTTCACAATCTCGTCCTCGGTTTTCCAGTACACGCGGATGGTGGCGTAGTTCTTCGTCATTACCAATGGCTCACGATATTGCTTGCTGTCGGACTCCATTGCCTGAGTCGTCCAATCCATCGCGCAGCCGGTAAGTAGGAGTAGGAGAATGTATTTCATGCTTTCCTCATATTGACTGTACTTAGTGAAGCGGCTAAATCAGCCTTAGTGCTATCAGTTGGTCTCCGGCGCACCAGTTGCCCGTTTTTCAGATTCGGCCACCGCCAGACGATCAATCCGCCTCCAAATACGCTTAGAATGTTTACGACCGAACTTCAACGGACCAACTGCCGTTCCGCCACTAAAGCTACTCACAGCGGCACGCCTATGGCGTTTTCTAGCCTTCCGTTCGCGCAATCCAAGCGTCTGACGTTTCATCGTGGGCGTTACCTCATCATCCTACTCTGCGGCGACCTAGCCGCTTCACTAAGTACAGTTTATGCTATCGCTGGCATTACCCCCAGACTTCTACCCGCCTCATAAGAGGACTTACTAGCTTAGTGTTCGGGGTAATCGCGTTTGCATTTGGAACAGTTGTAATCTTAGGGAAGCTGTTGCCACATGTCAACTACTATTTGCAGATTCCAGTGATTTATTTTCAACGCGCTTATTGACGGATGGCAACCTGTCCTATAGTATAGGCGGCATGGATACATCACAGATTATCAAGAATCTCGGCGGCAACAACAAGATTGCCGAACTCACCGGCCTGACGAAATCGGCTATCAGTCAATGGCGTAAGCGGGGCATCCCGCCAGCTTGGAATCTATATCTCAAGCGGATTCGGCCTAGCGCATTCAAGGGGGCAAAGTGAAAAGAGTCGATCTTCTCCGAGAAGCCATCATCCTCCAGGTCTCCGATGGTTACTCGATGCCCGCCATGATTGCCGAACGGCTCGGAGCCAAGAGACATCGGGTAGTGGCGCTAATGAACGAGTTGGAGAAGATGGGTAAGCTGGTCAGGATCAGGCGGGGAGAGTATTCCTTGCCGAAGCCGCCTAAGTCCATTTGGGAGAAGTTGTGTACGCCTATTAACTGGAGTTTGCTGAAATGAGCGTCTATCGTGTTAAGTCCGAAGCAGGCTTACCCAAGCATTGCAAAGTGGCGAAAGTTTCCCCTGCTGGACACGTTGGGAAATTCAAGGATCATGTGGCCGAACCGAAAGTCGCAAAGCCTTCCAAGTTTGGCAACAAAAAAACCGTAATTGACGGATTTGTATTCGCCAGCAAGAAAGAGGCGGCGCGGTACTCGCTTTTGAAGATGCGCCAGTCTGCTAGAGATATAACCGAGTTGGAACTTCAGGTTGAATTCCCCCTTATTCCTTCTCAGGAACGCGCAGATGGCACGAAAGAGCGTCCAGTGGTATATCGGGCCGACTTCTGCTACAAAGAGGCGGGGAAGCCCGTTGTAGAGGATTCCAAGGGCTACCGGACGCCGGACTACATCATAAAAAGGAAATTAATGTTGTGGGTACACGGCATAACGATTAGGGAAGTGTAAAAAATACTTGACAGTAAGCCGCCAAATCTTATAATAAGATATGTACGTCAAACTGTTCGCGTCCCTGTATCAAGGCACACTTCGCGGGTGTTCCGATGAAATCCTCGTATTCACGAATCTTCTGGCCCACGCCGATATGAACGGCATTGTCGATAAGCATTGGCGGGCAATCGCAGAAGAAACCGGCCTAAGTCGGGAACGGGTAGAGGCGGCAATCGCCCACCTAGAAGCGCCTGACCCTGAAAGCCGGTCCCCCGAAATGAACGGATGCCGCATCGTCAAGATGGACGAACATCGCGCTTGGGGCTGGCAGATCGTCAACTACACGAAGTATCGGGCTATCCGCAGCGAGGATGACAGGCGGGAACAGAACAGAATCGCCCAAGAAAAGTGGAGAAATAAGCAAAGAATAAGCAAAATAAGCCATGATAAGCCACCGTCAGCCCATACAGAAGCAGAAGCAGAAGCAAGTAATTCAAATACATTGTCGGGCAAGCCCGACGTTGCCGCCCAAAGATTGATAAACGGCGAAGCCACAGAAGCAGCCAAGCGAATACTTGGATTCCTCAACGAAAAGACTGGCAGGCAATACCGCGAGGTCGCAGTCAATCTTGACATGATTACCGGCAGACTCAAAGAGGGGGCGACCGAGGCCGAGTGCAGGCAGGTAGTCGCTAAGAAGTGCCGTGAATGGGCTACTGACGAGAAGATGAACCAGTACCTTCGGCCAGCCACCTTATTCAATCGCAAGATGTTCAACCAATACATCGGGGAAATCGTCAAATGAACTGTCCAGACTGTAGCGAACCTTTGGCAGCGGGTGTTTTCCGATGTGCTTGTGGATGGTCGGCTAATGTTGCGCCGCAGCCAAAAATCTACCGTGGCCCACCTGTTCCCATTGAAACGCCGGAACTGATTTCCGCGAGAAGCCGCGCTGTTGCGATGGCAAAGAAGTTGTCATTCAGCAAACAGGGAACGCGGGATTGGGCTTACCGACTGATGGCGCGGCATGATGCTGGCGAAGTCCTGACGCCAAACCAATACCAACTTGCCAGCGAAGCCATTCGCACCGATCCGGCGAGGCGCGTATGAACAACATCCAAGACCGCGCTAACCAGGCCATTACCGACCACCGCAACCAAGTATTACAGACGCCTAAGTACCTTATAACCCTGATACGCGCATTGCTGGACGAAATCCCCGCAGCTTACGAAGCCGGGGCGCAGTCGGTCAGGAACGAGTTGGAACAGGAAGGGAGAAACTTTTGACAACGATCTGGAATTGGGTCAAAGAGCAAAAGCGCGGAGTCTTACCGAGCGAAGTCCATGCCGCCTTTCCAGACCGCACTGCCAAGCAAATAAGCGACTGCCTGACGGATTATGTCAGCCGCCAAAGAATGAGAAAGGTAACGATTACCAGCCGGTCAAGACGGTATCGGTATGTAGCGATAGAACGGGTAAACGGTAAGGATGTGGAAGTAGGTGGAGAGATGAGCGAAATCAAACCTGAAATGCTGCCAATTGTGAGGATTTAATCATGGGACAAGCAAAGCAAAGAGGGACATTTGAGCAACGTAAAGCCGAAGCCATTGCAGCGGGACGCATCAAAGGCCCACGAACAAAACCAGCGTCAACGAGAGAGGGCTACTCCATGATTAGCGGGAATAGCATAGTTAGCAAGCAGAAGTTGATGGCGGCTATTCTTGCGGCTATTCTTGCGGCTATTCTTGCGGCTGGACTTGCTGCGACGGGGGCAAAATGACTACCCAAGGACAACGCGCAGCACAGATGATGATTCGTGGCTGGACATCCTATCGTTCAATGTCTGAAAACCATTGCGGAAACTGTCCGTGGGTCAGACTGAAAGAATGGCGACAGGCTCACAAGCACATCCACTTCCCGAAGGGGGCTTTCTATCCTGAAGAACTGTACACCGTGAACGGCAAGGATTACCGGGAAGAACAAAGGCTGCGGCATGTTCAAAACTATGACGGACGATGGGTGTGGATTAAACAGTATAGGTTGGTCAAAGTGAAATGAGTGATCCCGCAGTCCTGGAGGGCTTTGTCTTGGGTTGGCGTGCTGGTGGCCCACAGTGGCGTTGTTGGTTAATTGGTCACATGATCCGAGAGTACCCGAAGATGCTGCCTGACTTGTGCAAGGCTTTGAAGGTGGATATGCATACTCTATTGGAGGTAGTGAAATGACGGTCTTGTTCGTCTGGTGTTTTTTTGTCTCAAACGTAAATGCCCCTATCTTTGTTCCCCTTGCGCCTGCTGCTGCTCCTACTCCGCAATACAGCATCCCGCCAAGCATGGCATTCGGAGAGTTTTCCTCTCTTACAGCTTGCACAGCAGCGGGGGAAGCGATTATGGCAAAGCTGAAAGCCGACGCCGCGCCTAATTTTCTGAAGGCTAACTATCTTTGTGTGAAGAAAGCATGAATCTAGCAGAAAAAGAGAAAGAAGCCGAACGCGCCCTCAAGTGGCTGCATGGTAACGCGGAGCAATGCGGGCATGATGCGGCAGCAGTTGAATACCTGAGCGAACTCTGCAAGGTGGAATTATCCCGTTTAAGCAAGCTATACGTCGGCATGAGCAACGCGGCGGCAAAGGACGAGGCAATGTGCCACCCTGACTATTTGGAAGCCTTAAAAGCCCTTAAAACGGCCCGCGCCAAGCATGAAGAAAACCGCATGAAGAAAGCGGCGGCAGAGGGCTATATTGCTTTTTACCAGACCGGAAGCGCGAACGCGAGGGCGAATGCGTGACCAATGACGAACGAAAATATCTTGGGAGAGTCGCGGAACTTGGGTGCATTCTCTGTCGCCACAGAGGGGTATTCGATGTACCCTGCGAAATACATCATCCGAGGACTGGAGTTGGTGCCGGTCGCAGAGCCAGCCATTACGATGCCGTGGGTTTGTGTCCGCACCATCATCGGTTGGGAAACGACGCCTTGCACGTTATGGGGCGGAAAGCCTTTGAACGGCACCACGGAGTCACAGAGTTAGAGTTATTGGCGCAAGTGAAGGCGCTTCTACCACCAACACTTTGAGAGAAGGGGGTACGGGGACTTGAGAGTTATGTCCCCGATCCTTCGGGCTTTAGCAGCGAAGCGAATAAAGGCCTAAACAGAATGATAAGCGCCGTTTTCGGCTGTGATTAAAAAATAAGCAAACTATTTTGAGTTTCGCAATAAAATCAATCGCTTGTATATGCCGAGTTTGATTGACAGTTTTGCGCGTGTAATACGGCGGTTCCCCGCTTGATTACATCGTCCAGAAGGGGTAATGCGTCTTTCCAGCGATCTTGCCCCATGCGCGCTTCAACTTGAGCAAGCATCCGAACGCCGACTAGGGCTTGCAGCAAAACCTCAAGAATATCGGGTTCCGGTTCGGGATCGTCAAATGGCACCGAATCCCCGATAAACTCCGGTGCCATTTGAGGGCGCTCAGGTGTGGATGCTCTCTCGACTTGGTAGTCGGCCTGTTTCTCGCGTGCTTTCATGTCCTGCCCCGCGTGAGAATCCAGATAATCAGTTTAAGAATAGTCATTGTATGCCCCATGAACGATAAAGAAGTTTATAGCCCAATTGATCCCCCAAACAAAAGCCTTCAGGGTCTTTAGTCCAGCCAATACGAAAGAAACCAAGAGGAACATGGATTTCGATATTTGGTTGTTCAAAACAGATGTGGAAACCAAGGCTAAAGTGTGCCAACCCATTGCAATAGAAATAACAGATAAAGCGCCTTTTCATACCATCCCCCAAACAAGAACCAACACAATAAACAGAACCGCAAGAGTATTATCCCTAGCCACTTCTAACGCCTCTTGCTGGCGAGTCCAGTGGAGCCAGTCATAGTTACGGCTATCCATTTTTCTTGCTTTCTGCTAATCGTTTAGCAGCTTTGCGTGCTTGCCAAGTGGGTTGTTTGCGCCATGATTCGCCGCAAACATATTTCATGCCGCAAATATCACACTCGCAGCCTTTTGGTGTATTGGGACACGGTTGATAATCTAGCTTCTTTTTCATACAACATACCACGAAAGCCCCAAGGTTCCAGACTGATACGGTGAATCCTTTGTATAACCCTGAATCTCGGCTAAACGGGACTCATCGCCTGTTTCAGTGTGCCATACCTCGACATTGAGCAGGGGCGGGGAGAGGAAGTGTTTACGGAAGCGGATTAGCATGATTATTTTCCTTTGTTGAGAACGGCGTGGGCGCATTCGCTATCATCGCGCTGGAAAGTATATTTCCCGAGCAGGTCTTGCAGCATTTCCTCAAGTTCTGCAATACGGGCAAGATGCGCTTTGTTATCCGAAATGGCTTTATCAATCGCCACGTCCAGACTATCGAGCGCCTTGTTCATTTCGGTTTGTTGCGATGCAGCGTGTCCAAATTGATCCATGATGTGATTCTCCTTAAAAACTTGGTTAAGTGGTAACTACTGTCACCGGCCAAATGTCAAAACGTTTTTAATGCTTACACCGATACGCTGCAAGAATCAAAAGCGCCCACTTTGGGACTGGTCTGTAACTTGGATTATCCGGCAAGGTTAACCAGGACTGCACAGAGCGCCTAGAAACAGGCCGTTTAGTTTGCTTGGTCAGTACCCTAGCCACATCGCCGGAAGTCATTACGGGCGGCTGTAGCATCAATTCGGTGAGGGTTTTCATGGTTAGCCCTGAATAACGAGAAGCGCAGCATTAACGCCAGTTCCGGCAAACGAGTTTGGCGGCAAGTCGTACCATTCGCAAGCCAAGGGGCGGAGCCGTTCATTCTGGCGCGGGCCATTGGCACAGATCGCCACCAAGCGCCCACCGGGAGCTAGAAAGCCTGCCGCATGTTGAATATGGGTAATGTCTTGGCCGTTCGCAAAAGGCGGATTCATTACGATCTTGTCGAATGCGCCAGCCTGAAACTCCATAAAGTCCAGACAATGCACCTTTGTCAGCGTAAACTCGACTTGTAATCTATTGGCAAGTTGTGAGTTAATTTCAACCGCGTGCAGTTGGTCCCGTTCTTTATAGGGTGTTTCGCAAGGCTCTT
>OFRO01000592.1_pt1 | contig 12228 bp, 7 predicted proteins | sample 1543091 | NCBI WGS metagenome assembly OFRO01 (sample SAMN07774217, study PRJEB24372) | wastewater metagenome | isolation source: Exp Tend NO 10WW | collected 2016-02
GACGCATCCGGCCGTCGAAGAGACCTACAAGTACCAGCAGGGCTCGACGCTGCGCACCGACCGCCGCGGCGGGTTCGAGTATGGCGAGACCTTCTGGGAAGAGTACCGCGGCGCCGGCAACGTCAAGATCGCCGACAACACCGCGCTGCTGGTCCCGCTCGGCGTGCCGGATATGTTCGTCACGTACTACGCACCGGCGCCATACATGGAGACGGTCAACACGATGGGCCTGCCGTTCTACCTGAAGCAAGAGCCCATGCGCATGAACGTCGGCATCGAGGCCGAGTGCCAGTCGAACCCGCTGAACCTGATCACGCGACCGGCGTCGATCATCAAGCTGGGTCTGAACGCAGGCGCCCTCGCCTGAGCGCGATGGCACTGGGCTACATGGCCCGCGCAGTCAGAGCAGGGCTCGCCAAACACGGCGAGCCCGCTTTGCTTCGGGGCGTCTCGTGCGGCAAGGCGCCGCTCATCCGCCAGGCGGATATCTACGCGGGGATCGGCGACACGGCCGACGACAACCCTGTGGTCAGGTTCGACATCACGACGATCGACGTCCAGTACAACCCGCAGGTCGGCGACACGTTCGACCACCCTGACGGCGATTTCAAGCTGGACCGTCTCGTGGTCGACAACGGCTACACCCGCACGTTCATCGTGGTGCCGAGATGAGCCTGCGCCTGACCATCGACGTCCGCGAGATCGACGGCCTGGAGCCGAAGCTGCGCCGGCTCACCGGCGAGGCCTTCGGCCTGGCGGCCTCGACAGCGGTGAACGAGGTCATCACGCGGTTCGAGAAGGTCGCCACGCGGGGCATGAACGAGGGGATCAACCTCAGCGATCAGTACGTCAAGTCGAAGACCGACCTCGTCCTGTCTCGCGCCGGCACCAACCCCGAGGCCACGTTGACGACTCGCGGCGACCTGACCATCCTCGGCCACTACGACCCGATCGTGCTCTACCGCTCGGCCCCTCGTGCTCGAGGCGACTCGTCGCGCGGCGTGCCCGCTGGTGCTCGAGCGGCCGGCGTCAGCGTGGAGGTCACCCGCGGCAGCCGCAAGAGCATGCAGGGCGCCTTCACCATGAAGCTGCGCCAGGGCACCAAGGAAGGCGACAAGGTCGGCGTGTTCATCCGCAGCGGCGACCGCAAGAAACACGTCTACGGGGTCGCCCCGTACTCGCTGTTCCGCTTCCAGGTCAACAAGCGGGCCGACGACCTGGAGACCGACCTGGAGACCACCGCGGCCAGCGTCATGGTCGACGCTGTCGAAAGGGCCCTCGCATGACCGTCCTGAACCGGGCCGAGGACGTGGCCGCCGAACTGAGGTCGCGCCTGCTCACGCTGACCATCGCGCAGGGCGCCGAGACCGACATCGGCCGCAAGGTCTTCCAAGGTCGGCGCAAGGTCGACGACTCGATGCTCCCATGCGTGTCGATGATCGAGGGCGACGACGTCCCCGCCCGCAAGACGAACAACACAATGTACGAACTGGCGCAGCGGTACGTGATGTACGCCTACCTCCCCTGCGACCCCGACAACCCCAACCTCGCGGCGCACGCGGCCATTCGCGATCTCAAGCGGGCGGTCTTCCTCACCGCGGGCAAGGCCAGCGTCACCTGGGGCAACAAGGTCAAGAGCGTGGATTACCTCGGCCGCGACATCGGCCCGCGCGCTGACGGCGCGGCGTTCGTTCTGGCTTCGATCGAGATTGCCGTGACGTTCGTCGAGTCGCTGCACAACCCCTGAAGCAAATAGCGAAACAGCGTCCCTTACGCATCAACCCGGGCGTCCATAGGATGCCCTCGACTACCGGAGAACAATCATGTCCGCACGTGGCTTTCTTGGCGCAGGCGACCTCTACATCAACCGCTACGTCGGCGGCGTGCTTCAAGGCCTGAAGGGCCCGTTCGAGGCGAAAAAGTTCGAGGTCAAGCCGAACGTCGAACTCAAGGAAATGACCAGCAAGGGCAAGGCCACGTACGGTCAGGTCGTTGAAACGGTCGCGATCCCGGCCCCGTTCGAGTTGACGGTGGACCTGGCCGAAACGAACAAGGAAGGCCTCGCGCTGGCCTTGTTCGGCACAGCCGCCGCACTGACCCAGGCCAGCGGCACCCTGACCGACGAGGTCGTTGTCGCCAAGCACGACGTCTGGGTTCCGCTGACCAAGGCCAAGTGGACAGGCGAACCGACGGTCACCAACTCCGCCGCCTCAGTCACGTACGTCCAAGGCACCGACTACATTGTCAACAAGGCAATGGGCTGGTTCAAGGCTCTGGTCGGCGGCGCGATCGCTGACGGCCAGTCGTTGAAGATCGACACGGCCTATGACTCGATCACCGGCAGCGAGATCAAGGGCGCGACCGAGACCCAGATTCGCGCGCAGTTCGTTCTGGACGGCGTCAACTTCGTGGACGGTGCGCCCTACAAGGTGATCGTGTACGAAGCGGTGATCGCCGCCGACAGCGCGTTCGACTTCCTGGCCGACGACTTCAACACGCTGTCGCTGCCGGGCAAGATGAAGACCCCGAGCGGCTTCACTGAGCCGTTCCTGGTTCAACTGCGAGACGCCTGATCTCCCGAGCCCCCTAGTCGCCGCCGCGGGGGCGTCAGTACCCGCCGCAAGGACCACCGATGGCAACCGGCACCAAGCGTGATGTCCGGCTCGCCGTCGGCATCGAGACCACAGGTCAGGAGTCGATCCGTCGCCTCGCCGACGAGATCACCCGCCTGTCGGCGCAGGGCGGAGACGCCGCGCCAGCCTTCGCCAAGCTCGACGCCGAGATCAGCAAGATCGGCGCTCAGGCCGAGGCGGTCGCTACCCTCAAGGCCCTCGCCGCCGAGGTCCAACAACTCGCAGCGACGCAGCAGGCCGCGGCCGATGCGTCCGCCAAGATCTCCGAACGCTATGCCGAGCAGAAGGCCAAGGCCGATGCTCTGCGCGCCTCCCAGGCCGGCGTGCGCGAGGAGATCCGCCAAGGCGAGGTCGAACTCACCAAGGCCCAGTCTGCGGTCAAGGAACTGGCCGCCGGCTATGACGCCGCCGGCAAGCGCACCGCCACCTACCGGAGCCAACTCACCGAGTTGACCGCCGACGTCGGCCTGGCGAAGCTGCAACTCACCGAGAAGCGCAACGAACTCGATCGCCTCGCCCCTGTGGTCGCCGCTGCGGCCCGCGAGGAGAAGAAACTCGGCGATCAGTTCCAAGCCCTCAGCACCAGCGCGCAGAACGGCGCCGCGGCCCTCAAGGACCGCAACGCTGCGTTCGCTGCGGCTCAGGCTGCGGCTCAGGCTGCCGGCGTCACGACGACCGACCTGGTCGCGGCCGAAGACCTGCTGCTGGCCGCCTACCAGCGCGTCGCCGCCGCCACCGAGGAGTTGAAGCTCGAGCGCGTCGCCGCAGCGGCTGCCGCCAAGGAACTAGCCGCCCTGGACGCTGCGAACACTGCGGCGTTGGAGCGCCAGCAGAAGTCTCTGTTCGAGGTCGTCGCGGCCTACGAACGCGAGCAGCAGGCGATGCGCGAGTCGGCGGCTGCGTCCGAACGGCTCGCCGCCGCTCAGCGCGAGCAGGCCGAGTCCGACCGCCTGGCGCTCATCCAGTCGCGTGCGCTGTCCGACCAGCTGGAACGCGGCAAGCAGGCGCTTCAGGCCGAGGCCGCCACGATCCGCGAGGCCGCTCAGTTCGTCGAGCAGTACACCACCGGCAAGCAGCGGGCGGCGCAGGAGGCCCTCGACTTCGTTCTGGCGCTCGAGCGCGAGGAGGCCGCGGCCACGAAGGCGGCGCTGCGCATCGCCGAACTGAACGCGCAGGCTGAGCGCACGGCCGCCGCCGAGAAGTACGTCAACGACCTGGCTGCGGCGTTCGACGCGGTCGATGCGCAGGCCGCGCAGGCCGCCGCGGCGATCCGGGAACTCGACCAGCAGGCCGACATCGCGCAGGCCCAACTGCGGGACCGCCTTGCGGCCAACGCAGCCGCCTACGAGCGCGACGCTGCCGCCCTGAACGCGTCGGTTGCCGCGACGCAGCGCGCCGAGCAGGAGGCGCTCGACTATGTCCTGGCGCTCGAGCGCGAGTCCGCGGCGTCCGACAAGGCAGCGCGATCCGCGGCCGAACTCGACGCTCAGATCAAGCGCATCGCAGACGGCAAGCGGTATGTCGACGAGGTCGCCGCTGCGTTCGACCGCGCCGAACAGGAGGCCCGCCAGGCTGCGAAGGCCGTCGCTGACCTCCAGGGGTTCTACGCGCGTCTGAAGACCGAGGCCTCGGGCGTGGACGCGGCGTTCGGCCAGACCGGCGTGCGCTCGCTGGAGGCGATTCGCGCCGAGATCTTCAACGTCAACAACGCCCTGTCGACGCTCAAGGACAAGTTCGCGATCGGGGCCATCGGCGCGGACGACCTCGCGCGGGCCACCAGCAGCGCGCAGGTCCGCCTGCAGACCCTGACCCGGGAGTTGGAGACCATCCCGACGGTTGCGGGCCCGTTCGAGCGCATCAGCGGGTCGATCAACAACCTGATCACCCGGTTCGGCGCGTTGGGCGCGGCCATCGGCACGATCGGCATCGTCGCGCGGCCGATCATCGAGACCGAGGTCGCGCTCGAGCAGATGCGCCGGGTGCTGACCACGGTCACCGGCAGCACGACCGAAGCGGCCAAGCAGATCGAGTTCCTGCGCAGCACCGCGCAGTTCGCCGGCCAGTCGTTCACCGGGCTCGGCGAGTCGTACAGCAAGTTCGCGGCGTCCGCGCTGCAGGCCGGCCTGTCGACCGCGACGGTGCAGAAGACCTTCGCCAGTGTGGCCACGGCTGCCGGCAACCTGGGGCTCAGCAGCGACCAGGCCAAGCGGGCGCTCGAGGCCCTGAGTCAGATCGCCAGCAAAAACGTGGCGAGCATGGAAGAGTTGCGGCAGCAACTCGGGGACGCGCTCCCCGGCGTTCTGCCGTTGCTCGCGCAGCAGTTGGGCCTGACGACGCAGGAACTGAACAAACTCGTCGAGTCGGGGCAGTTGCTGGCCTCTGAGGCGATCCCGGCGATCGCCGCGTCGCTCACGAAGCTGGCCCCTGCCGGCGGCAGCCCGGTGCAGGGCCTGGTGGCGGAGTGGGAGCGGGTCAAGAACGTCATTACTGAGACGACCTCGCTGTTCGCGGCCGGTTCGTTGGGCGACGCGGTCGGCGTCGTGTTGTCGTTCATCAGCACGCGGCTGAAAGAGTTCGCGTTCCTGGCCTCGGTGGTGTCCGAGGGCATCACCCTAGCGGTGCGGGGGATCGGGGTCGCTGCGGCGGCCGTCGCGAACGGCGACCTGAACATCCTCAAGGAAGGGTTCACCGATCTGTCCAAGCAGTCGCAGGACCGCCTCGACGGTCTGGCGTCGCGGATCACCGGCGTCGGCACGGCCGCGGCCGGCGCAGGCGACAAGGCGGCCTCGCTCGGCAAGCAAGTCGGCGACGCGATCGGCAAGCTGGCCGACTCCACGCCGGTGATCGAGCGGCACGCCCAAGCGCACACCCAGGCCGGTACCGCTGCCGCCCAGCACGCGCAGGCGCAGGGCACCGTGGCCAGCGCCACGAAAACGACGACCGGCGCGATCGAGGGCCAGTACAAGTCGCTGTCGCAACTGCTGATCGCCAACGTCAAGGCCGTCTCCACGGCAGAGTCTCTCGCGTCGTCGTCGCAGAAGGTCGCGGAGGCCAAGAAAGACGAGGCCGAGCGGATCAACCGTGTCGCTCAGTTGTCGGGCCTGGAGGCCGATGCGAAGGCCGCCTCGGCACGCGCGGCCGAAGTGCTGGCCGTTGGCCTCGATGCGCAAGCCGCGGCCGATCAGCGCGTCGTCGCAGCGATCCAGAACAGCATCGCCTCGACCCAGCAGTACGCCGCGGCCAACGGCCTCAGCGCGGAGGCGATCAGCGGCACGATCGACAAGCTGGACAAACTGCTGCTGAGCAAGCAAGCCGACGCCGAGAAGTCGCTTGCCGCCGCCGACGCCGCGCGTGCCGAGGCCGACCAACGTCGCTTGGCGGCGGAGGTACTGAAGGACAACACGTCGCGGTATGTCGAGTTCAAGGCCGCGGTCGAGCAGGCCGAACTCGCCCTGACGTCCACACAGCGCGCGTTCGAGCGCGACAAGGCGACCGCGGCCGACGTGACTGCCGCCACGATCGAACTGACCAAGGCCAAGCGCCTGCTCAGCGACGCGATCACCGACACCGCAGCGGCGGCCGAGCGCAACATCGCCGTCATGCGGGCCGATGCCGACATCAGTCGTGCGTCGCTGCAGGTCCGCCTGGAGGAAGCCAAGCGGGCGGTCGAGGCCGCGCAGTTGCTCGGCAACGAAACGTCTGTTCGTCAGGCTCTGATCGCTCAGAAGCAGATCGAACTGCAGATCGCCGCGGCCACGGTCGAGGCGAAGCGGGCCGAGGCCAACGAGATCATCCGCACGACGGCGCTGCTGCTCGACGAACTCGCTGCCAGCGGCCAACTCACTCCTGAGAAGGAATTCGAGTTGCAACTGCGCATCAAGAACGCGCAGGCCAAGGTGCTCGAGGCGGACGCCACCACTGTGGCCAACAGCCGCATGTCGGAAGAGATCCGGCTGTTGAAGGAAACGACCGGCGCCATCCGCGAGAAGACCGCGGCGACCAACGCCAACTCCGCGGCGAACCGAACCAACGCGTCGAGCGGCGGCGGGTCGTCGGGCGGCCTCGACATCAACGGCCTCGACTCGCAGGGTCGCAACGCCGACGGCCTCAAGCCTGGCAGCGCAGCGAGCGCGAGCGGCAGTTTCGACGATTACAACAAGCGGGACACGAGTTCTACGTCCTCGCCGACCGACAAGCAAGGGTTCGTGCTCGACAGCAACGGCCAGCGTCAGACGTCGGGGACGTTCTTGCCGGCGCCTTCGATCGACGGCCCGTGGTCCTGGGTCGGCGTGTTGAACCAGGGGTACACGTACGGCGGCTACTGGGTCAACGAGCGCGGCGTCCGGTACACCGGCATGAAGACCGCGCCCTTCGGCCAGAACAAGTCGTCGTTCCTTGGCGAGCCGATGTCCAACCTCGGCACGGCCGGCTACGAGAAGGGGCAGAACGGCCCGGTGCCATACGGGGGCGAGTCGTTCCTGCCGGGGGTCAAGAGCCCGACCAATCCGAGCGGCCAGACGACGGAGTTGCCTCCGTCCTCGAGCGCCGCTCCGGCGGCTACTGGCGGGGGCGGGTCCTACACCGTCAACGTCACGATCGCCGGCCGCACATCGACGGTCAAGGTGGCCAGCCGCGCCGATGCCGACGCGCTGCAGGCGCTGCTGCAGCAACTTGAAGACTCCGCAGGAGCGGGCTGATGACCATCACCCTGAACGCAGCGTCGACCACAGTCACGCTTCACCCCGACCTCTACTGGGAAGACCAGTATTCGTGGTACCCGGTCGAGCAGGGCACCGAGCGCACGCTGACGGGCGGCCTGATCGTGGACGCCGTCGCCAAGGTGCTCGGCCGCCCTATCACCCTCAAGCCGGACAGCGACGGGTCCGCCTGGATGCCCAAGGCCACGATCGACCAATTGGCCGTGTGGGCGCAAACGCCTTTGCTGCAGATGACCCTGTCGTTGCGTGGGACCTCCTACCAGGTTCTGTTCCGCCACGACGACCCGCCCGCGTTGTCCGTCGAACCCGTCGTGTTCTATAGCGACCCCGGTTCGGCTGACTTCTACCTCGCAACCATCAAACTCCTGGTGATCGCATGAGCATCCTCGCTGGCGATATCAAGCTGATCGCGTCCGAAGTCATGGACGACGTCCCCGAGGGCGGCGGCGCCCCGACGGCCGTCATCATCCCCGACGGCGCAAGCAACAGCGTTTTTAACGACATCAGCGAACTCGACCGGGCCGGCGGCAAGGTCTCGTTGCGCAAGACGTTCGTTGGCGTACAGACCGACAACCGCGATGGGTTCTTCGGGGCGAACGTCATCGTCGCCGACCCGCCGGAAGACCCACTGGTCAGCGTGACGGTGTTCACGACCGGCTCGGTGTTCGATCGGCGCGAGGACGCCACGTCGCGGGTCGAGGCGTACCTGAACGCCGGCCCCGAGTGGCCTGGGTACCTCTACGAGAACCACATCACCGGGCAACGCTCGATCCAGTTGTTCACGCGGACCAACGTCGCGCCGCCGCCGGTGGGCCGCACGTTGCTGTTGCGCATGAACGAGGCGACGGTCACCGAGTACGAGCAGTACGTGCGGATCACCCGAGTGACGACCGAGGAGCGCACGTTCACGATCCCGGGCGGCACCACCGACTACCAGGCCTTGATCGTCACGTGCGACCTGAGCGACTCGCTTCGGTTCGACTTCCCCGGCTCGCCGGCCGACCGCACGTTCACCCGCAACTCGACGAAGACCAAGACGCGCGACACCGTCGTTGCCGACGCGGCCGTCTATTACGGCATCGTGCCCCTCACCGAGCAGGTCGACGTCGGCGAGGCCGTTGTGCTGGCCGAGTCGGTTTACACGCAACTCGTCCCCAACGCGCGCACCGAGACGCCGCTGCTCGATCAGTACCCGAGCGGGGACGCCAAGACCACGGTCGCCACCACGCCGCGCCTGGTTGAAGTGCCCCAGGCGCCCTACAGCCAACGGATCCGGGTCGGGCAGGAGAACCGCTCGTTCAACTGGGTCACCATCATGACGCCGGTGCCCTCGCCGGGCACGGTGAAGGTGACGTATCGCGCGCTCGGCCAGAACTACGAGATCACCGACAACGGCGACGGCACGATGGGCGGGCAGGGCACCGGAACGATCAACTACCTGACGGGCAGCGTTGCGGTGACGCTCGACGCGCTGCCGGACGATCGTTCGGCGATCGTCTTCTACTGGGGCCAGAAGGTCGCGTACACAAACCGCTCGGGGCAAGCTGGGTTCCGCGCGCCGGAATACTCGTTCGACCTGGATCACTCCGGCGTCATCCCCGGCACTGTGGTCATCACGTGGTACTCGAACGCCGTGCTCAAGACGGCAACCGCCAACGTCCGAGGCATCCTCTCCGGCGACGCCGTTGGCGACGTCAACCACAACACCGGCCTCGTGTTCCTCCGGCCGACGGCGATGATCGATGCCGGGGGCGAGTTCTCGATCTCCTATCAATGGTCGGAGCAGCAGGACCAGTCGTTCTCCGGTCTGACGCCGGACCTGACGGGTAGCGTGCAGGTCACTCTCGCGCAGCAACCAGCCCCGGGGTCGCTGGAGGTCTCCTGGCTTACGACGCGGGTCTTCTCCGAGACCTCGGGTGCGACCTCTACCGCGGCGTCCTCGAACAAGACGCAAACGTCCACGTCGGGGCAGACCTCGACCAAGAACACCACCACGACTTTCGTCGAGTCAACGAGCGCGACCAAGCCCCCGGGCTATATCTACGCGGGCTTGACTCAGTTGCCCGGCAGTACGGAGTTGTTCAACCCGTATGTGCCCCCGGCCACCACCACGACCAAGGTGCCGGTCACGACGACGACGGAAACGACGCAGTCGAGCGGAGCGAACGCGAGCACGACCAACGGAGCCTCGTACACGTCCGCTTCAACCCAGACGTCCAAGACTTCGGTAACGACCTCGCACACCGTTACGGACGACGGGGACGGGGAGTTGTTCGGCGTCTTCGGCACCATCGGCTACGTGTCCAAGGTGCTGACGGTCAAGGTCAATATCGACGCCACCGAAACGTCGTACTCCGCCAACCACGAGGACGCCTCGAACTGGGAGGCGTTGAATGGCACGTCGGAATCAACCGCGACCACAGGGAACGGCGGCTCCACCGCTACGACCACTAGCGGCGGCGGCGGCAGCACGACCGCGAAGGGCGGCACGTACGGCAGCAGCAGCGTGGTCGACAACTTCGGCTCGAACACCCTGCGCGTCCGATACAAGGTCGGCACGGTGACCCCCCAGAACCACACCGAGACCTACACGCCGCCGGTCGTCACCATCGACCTCTGCCCCTACACCAGCGAAGGCATCATCCCGGGCAGCATCCGCTTCACCTGGATGGGCACGGTGTTCGACGATTTCGAGGGCCGTCTGTATGTCGGCCGCACCGACGTTGACCCCGGGCTGGAGGTTGGCGGGGTCAACTACCTGAGCGGCATCGCGATGCTCGAGGACTACACCGTCAGCGGCTCGCCGACGGCGTTCTCCCTGCAGTCACTCTGGACCTTCAAGCCGCGCGGCAACATCGCCAACGTGACGTTCTCGACCCCCGTGGCGCCGGTGGTGCCAGGCGGCCTCACCATGTCGATCCTTGACGTTGCCGGCACGCAGATCATCGCGACGGCCAACACCAGCGGCGTGATCAGCGGCCCCCACACGCGCGGGGTGATCGATTTCGAGACCGGCCTGGTTGAAGTGCAGTTCGGCGATTACGTCCTGAACTCGGGCCTGACGGTCGCGCAGAAGGCAGAGTGGTGGTACGACGTCAACAACGTGCGCACCAGCGACGGCAAGATCTGGAAGCCTTGGCCGATCGACCCCGACTCGCTGCGCTACAACGTCGTGGCCTACAGTTATCTCCCGCTCGACGCCAACATCCTCGGCCTCGACCCGGTGCGGCTGCCGCAAGACGGCCGCGTGCCGATCTTCCGGCCGGGCGGCTTCGTGGTGCTCGGCCACACCGGCGCCATCGGCCCGGCCACGGTCAGCAACGGCCAGACGCTGAGCGCCGGACGCGTGAGGCTGTCGCGCGTCCGCGTGCTCGGGGCCAACGGCAGCCTGATCTCCGCCGGCTACACGGTCAACCTGGAGGCCGGCACAGTGACTTTCACCGATGTGACCGGGTACTCGCAGCCGGTCACCGTCGAGCATCGTGTGGAGGACATGGCCGTCGTGTCCGAGGTCCAGATCAACGGCCGCATCCGGCTGACGCGCTCCGCAACGCACGTCTATCCGGTGCCGGGCTCGTACCTCTCGAGCGCGCTGGTTGCGGGCGACCTTCGGGCGCGCACGTCGCTGGCGTTCGACCAGGTCTCGTGGACCTCGGTCTGGTCCGACGCGCAGATCGGCAACGTGGCTACCGGGACGTTCAACAACACTGCGAACCCGATCACCGTCACCAACGAAGGCGCGTTGACCGAACGGTGGGCCGTCATCTTCACTAACAGCACGTCGTTCAACGTGAGCGGCGAGCACGTCGGTGTGATCGCCACGGGCAACACGTCGACCGATTGCTCGCCGTTGAACCCGGCTACCGGCACGCCCTACTTCACGATCCCCGCCGCTGGCTGGGGCCTGGGGTGGGCGACGGGCAACGTGCTGCGGTTCAACACCGTTGGCGCGTACTACCCGGTCTGGGTGGTGCGAACCATCCAACAGGGCCCCGAGACGTCGACCGACGATTCGTTCAACCTGCTGATCCGCGGCGACGTCGATCGGCCATAACCGAGGACATCCTCATGACTCTGCAAGTTCTTCACAGTGGGATGACCGGGGCCCCGACCATCTCGGGGCAAAGCGGCACGTTGACGACGATGCTCAAGGCCTGTCTTGTCGACGGGTTCGGCCTGGTGACACTCGACTCGCTCGTTGTCGCTGGCGGCATCGCGACGGCCACGCGGGCGGCCGGGCACTCTCAGTCGGTCGGCGACTCAGTCACGATCGCGGGCTCCACGCCCGGCGGCCTGAACGGCGACAAGGTCGTGCTGTCGGCGACGGTGAACACGTTCACGTTCGACGCCACTGGGGTCTCGGACCAGACGGCAACCGGGACGATCACCGCGAAGGTCACGCCGCTGGGCTGGACGCGCGAGTTCAACGCAACGAACGTCGAGGTCTTCCGGTCGCCCAACGTGGCGGGCACTCGACACTACCTGCGGGTCGACGACGGCGGCGCCGAGCCCCGAGACGCCCGTGTGGTCAGTTACGAGACGATGTCGGACGTCAGCACCGGCACCAACCCCTCGCCGTCGGCCGCGCAACTGTCAGGCGGCGGGTTCTGGACGAAGTCGAACACTGCCAACAGCACTGTGCGCGGCTGGGTGCTTGCGGGGGACGACCGGACGTTTTACCTGTCCGTCAACCACTCGGGAAATTCGGCGTACAGCACCTACGCATACGGGGACATCGAGTCGTTCAAGTCGGGCGGCGATGCGTACGCCAGCGCGCTACTGTGCGCAATGGCGACTCTCAGCGTAGCCACCAGCGGGACGGCGACCAGCGACGTCGACCACATGGACGCCGAGACCACCACGCATCTCGGCATCTA
>OFRO01000593.1_pt1 | contig 12216 bp, 17 predicted proteins | sample 1543091 | NCBI WGS metagenome assembly OFRO01 (sample SAMN07774217, study PRJEB24372) | wastewater metagenome | isolation source: Exp Tend NO 10WW | collected 2016-02
CTTGCCCTTGCCCTTGCCCTTGCCCTTGCCCTTGCCCTTGCCCTTGCCCTTGCCGCCGATGACGGCCTAGCTTTTTGTGCGCGCGAGGGTCTGTGCCTGGCACCAACCCACCAAAAAATCCAGCACAGTTTTTCAAACTTTTGTACATGCCAAATTTCGCACAGTAGATACAGAATGACCACACTACAGTCCAAAAAAAGCACTGAAATGGCCCTAGAAAACGCTGCTTTTGACCCTGAAAATGGAGTTTTTGGACCAAAAAACAGGGCAAAAACGAATACACAACACTCCTCGAACATTTGACAAGGTTCAAAACCATGCCGTAGAATGTGCCTTTCAACCAGTGAAAGGAGCACGTCAGATGCCCACCACCCAGGACCAACCGGACCTCACCAGCGTCCGCAGCCTCGTCACCAGCGTGTCCAAGCTAGCGAAAGCGATGCGCTTGACGAACAACGCCATCTATCGGTGGATCGCCGTCAACCGAATCCCGGCCAAGTACCTCGTCCGCGTCACCAACTTCTACAATGTCGAGTTACGAGACATGCTCGAACTCACGGGATCGGACAAGTCCCACAAGAACACAAGTAACATAAAGCCCCGTTCGGTGCTCCGCACCCTCGTGGAAATCTATCGAGGCAAGAAGACGCTTGAAGAAGCCGAGGTAGAGACCGGGCAACCCCCAATTGCCCTGAAATTGATCTTGACGCATTGGGGTGACGAACTGCCGACGCTATACACGACGCTGGAACAGCTTGACCAGGGGCGCATCGACCTTGAGGAAGCGTGCATCCGGTTGAACGTGGCCAAATACACCCTGCACGGCCTACGCAGGAAGTATGGGTATGCTCCTGGCAAGTTGAAGAAGCAAAATGTAACGACGATTGACGCTCGCCGCGAGGCAAATCAGGAGGCGGCCTTCTTGTGTATCGCTGGAAAGATGAAAGTGGCGCAAGCGTCCGTAAAGTATGAGGTATCGGGGCGCACGATTTTCCGTACCATCGAAGAACTATCCCACTTGAAGATGATGGAGTTGACTAAGTGGCCGAATTCGATGCGTGCCGCCTATGCGGAAGAGTTAAAATGGGGCCTTGAGAAGTATGTTGAGGGATGGATGGAGTTTGCAGAACGCTCCAGGCTGTTCATGCCGAAAATCGCCTTCTACCCGGACACACCAGATACGTGGCGCGGGCAACCACTAAGACGCCTGTTGGTCGCCCTCCTTCTCGGGGAAGACACCCTGGAGAATATCGCCAAGTCAAGAGGGGCCGATGCGTCAATTTTGCGAAATCTATTCACAGGTGATCTGCAACCACTGGTCCTGACCTACGAGCAAGTCGTCGGAATGAACATGGCCCACCAGACAGCCCTTGCCGAACTCTTGCTGGCAACCATGAACAGGAAAAGAAAGTGGAGTTAGGATGCTCACGTTAGTGTTTGGCGAGTCCCTGAGAGACGCCCACGGGTATATCCGGACCAAGGGCCTGCCCATGGAAACAACCCTCGCTGCGTTCGATTGCAGGGCGCTGAAGGGCATTGTGGAAAGGACGAAGGTGCTTCTGCTCAAGTATCACGCCTTGAATCATTACTGGCCGGAGTTCAAGGAAAGGCTTGAGGAATTGGAAAGGCAAGACCTTGTGCGAATCGAGTTCAAGGAAGATTGGTGAAAGTTGTCATCTTCGCCAAGAGCGTGGACCTGGCCCACGGCTACCGCAGAACCAAGCGGCCTGACGGCACACCCATCCACGATGCGGGCGACTTACACCAAATCGACAGGTGCACCGTGACCCTTGTCGGAGAATACTGGAAGAATCCACAGTGGGAAGGGGTTTGGGAGATGATAGAACAAAGGAAGTTTTCAACAATGGTGGATACATGCTGTTCTTAGTGTGCCTGTGCCTACTGTGCATGACACTCGTTATGATGGATAAATGGGGAGGACTATGATCGAGATCGCGAAATTTAACGTCTGACCTTTAGCTGGTGCAACTAAAGGTCAGACGTGTACATTGATACACAACAACAACCTGTGAGAAAGGCTTACAACATGAAGCAACAAGAAACGTTGATGAAATTCGACCCGGAGACCGGGGACACGAGGCCGTACCCGAGCCGTGCTGATGACTGGCGGAAGTACCACGGACCAGTGGCGTGGCTTTACAACCCATGGCATGGTGAAAAGAGAGACGCAAGGGACATCGGCACGGATGTGCACGGACTGTTGATTCTCCCACCTGTCGAAAAGTTGTGTGCATGATCGAGATCGCCAACGTGGACAAGAACAGGCGCATGTTCGGCCCCCACCTGTACGAGTTGCGCTTGAATGGCCGCGTGGTGGGAACGTTCGCCCACACCAGGGAAGACGGTTTGACGGTCTGTTTGCAGTTAGCGGCAAAGGTGGCAGAGAAGGAGAAGTGGGGAGGATTGCGGGCATTGATGGGGGTTAGCCATGACCAGCCTTGAAATCATCTTCGACGTGGTCAAGGTCGTGTTCATCGGCGCAGGTATTTTCCTCGTATCGTGTGCAGCGCTTGTCATCGGGTCGTTGTGGAAGGAGTTGCGGAATGGGTAGGGTGGCGTTCTTGAGTGGCACCATATTTATCCTTGCGGCGCTGACCACGCCATTGGGGCGTTGTAGATGGAGTTACGGAATGCCTAAGACCTTTTTCTTTTTGATCATCAGCGGCTGGATACTCGTCATTGCCGCGCTGGCTACGAATGTTGGGAGGCTTGTCCGTGGTTGATGCTGTAAGTTTCGTTGGCGTTGTCTGTGCCATAGCCTTGTGGGTGGCACTGGTTGTTGGAGCGTGGAGAGTTCAATGATTGACCAAGAAAAACTAGCAGGCATAAAGACGCTGCTCAAGGGCAACGAACCTGTTAAGGATCCGCTCGCCAACCTGGCACCCAAAGATCTACGCAAACTTCGCTCGGAGATCGACAAGCTGCTGCCGGGGTCCAAGGTCGCTGACCTGAACCTGGAAGAAGAACTCGTTGAGCAATACCGAGTCATCAAGCAATTGATGGACGACGTAACGGACGAGATCGACGTGACGCCAACTCAAAAGGCGCAGGTGGCGAACTCAGTCGTTCAGACGTTGGCACACCTTGTGAAGTTGCAGGAGGACTTGCGCAGGAATGAGACGTTCAAAGTCATGGAAGGCGTCTTGATTGAAGCCATCAAGACCTTGCCGGCCAAGGTCAAGGACCAGTTCTTCACCGAGTATTCGAGGATAGCCAAGAAAGCGGGATTGGCGTGAGTTATAATTCCAACATACACACTATGTTGGAACGAAGATGGGTTTGACCAAAGAAGGTGGTGAGCGCAAGTGGCAGCGGAACTTTCCAGCCTGGGTTGAGAAGTGCTCGATGAGGCACGGTGGGATCTACTCGTATCCGACCAACGAGCGCACTATTGACGCCAACGGCAGGTGGAAGGTCGAGATCGTGTGCCCTGAGCACGGCAGTTTCTGGATGAGTCCGGAGAAGCACGCATTCGGGCAAGGTTGCCCCAAATGCAGTGGGATTGGGACCGACAAGGCGGCCGAGGTCAAGGGCATGTACCCGAACTTCCATTGGCCAGACAACCTGGAAATTCCCACGACAAAGACACCGTTGCATTTGAACTGCCCTGCGCACGGGGAGTTTGTGACCACGTTCAACAGGCTGCAGACGATCCACAAGGAGGTGGCGTCACCTTGCCCGAAGTGCAACAAGCTGGCTGGTGGGTTGATGCGGCGGAAGTCGGTAGCCAAGTGGGTGTCGCAGATTGGCGAACGGTACGACGGGAAATTGTCGGTTGATCCGGCAACGATCCTGACCGCATCCCATAAGGCTCGTTTCGTGTGCACGGAGCATGGGGAATTTTGGTCGGTGCTCTGCGATGTTCTGAGCGGGCATGGGTGCTTTGAGTGTGGACGGTTGCGGAGAAATGCAGAAGCGTCGTTGAATCCGGAAGATTTCTTAACGAAGGCGCGAGAGGTTCATGGCGACACTTACGACTACGACCTGAGCACGCTTGTTTCGAGCAAGAGACAGGTGGTAATCACGTGCAAGACTCATGGGGAGTTCTCGCAGATAGCGGCCAACCATACGAACGGGGCGGGCTGTCCGACTTGCAGTAATTCGGTTTCGTCAGGGGAGTTGGAGATTGCTGAGTGGCTTGAAGGTTTGGGTGTCGATGTCGTGAAGCGGGACCGCAAGCAGCTTGGGGGAAAGGAGATTGACATCTATCTGCCCAAGTTCAATCTGGGGATCGAGTATTGCGGCCTGTATTGGCACAGTGAGGACAGGTTGGGGGCCACGTACCACAAGGACAAGCTGGACCTGGCCAAGTCATCGGGGATAAGGTTGGTCACAGTCTTTGAGGATGAGTGGTTGGACAGCCCTGAGAAGGTCAAGGGCCGCATCAAGGTCTTGTTAGGTGGCTGCCCAACTATCATGGCGCGCAAGACGGACTGCAGGAAGATCGTGTGGGCGCAAGCGTACATCTTTCTGACTGAGCAACACATGCAGGGGGCGGGGGCACCCTCGGCGGTTTGCTATGGGCTTTACCATGCGGGTGAGTTGGTGATGGTGGCAACCTTCGGGCTTGGTCGTTTCAGCAGTGGTCACGCTTGGGAGTTGATAAGGGTTTCTGGTTCGGGATCGCTCCGGGTTGTTGGTGGTTTGGGAAAGTTGCTGGCCAAGTTTCAACGAGAGTTCCAACCGGGGAACATCATCACCTATGCGGACTTGCGTTGGGGTGATGGGGAGTCTTATGGTAAGGTGGGTTTTGAGTATGACGGTTGTACAAAGCCGGGATACTTCTGGTGCAAGCAATCGGGTAGGTTCTCTCGCTACGACTTTCAGAAGCACAAGTTGAAGAACGTCCTGGAACGGTTTGACGAGGAACTTAGCGAGGCCGACAACTGCCGCATGAACGGGTACTGGCGGATATTTGACTGTGGGCACAGTCGGTGGGTTTGGAAGAGAAAAGCATGAGCGTACTGGACAAAGGACTTTTTGCAACCCATTTGCAGCGCTTGCAGATTGGAGCGTCACAGGCTACGGCCCTGGACGAGATCAGTCGATGGATCTCGGACAACACGTATATTGGCGGGAAACCGTACAGCTATCTCAACCACGAGTATCAGAAGCGAATTCTGGACAGCACGGCGCGGGAGATTGTGATTCGCAAGTGCAGTCAGGTGGGGATCTCGGAGATGTCCATTCGTAGATCCTTGGCTATGTGCGGGATGATCCGCAATTTTGTGACGATTTACACGCTACCGACAGCCACATTCGCGGCCACAATCGCCAAGACGCGAGTGAATCCAGTCATCAATGAGTCACCTTACTTGAAGGAAGTTTGTACGGGTGTGGATTCTGTGGAGGTTAAACAGTTTGGAAACTCCTTCCTGTATCTGAAGGGGGCGGCTTCAAGTAATGCGCCTATTTCTATTCCTGCGGACTGCCTCGTTCATGATGAGTTGGACTTCAGCGATTCGGAAGTGATCAGCCAGTACCAATCGCGCCTGACACACTCGCCTTATAAGTTCAAGGTGAAGTTGAGCACGCCCACAATCCCCGGAAAAGGGATTGACATGGAGTTTATGCGTTCGCGCAGGCACTTAAATTTCGTGAAGTGTGATCATTGTGGGCATTACTTCATCCCAGACTTTTTCACCCATGTGAGAATCCCTGATTACGGGGGCGAGCTTCTGGACATATCCAGGGGCACCCTCCACACCGTGGACTACCACAACGCCTACGTCGAGTGCCCAAAATGCCACAAGAAGCCGAACCTGGCCCCTGAGCATCGGGAGTGGGTGTGTGAGAATCCCGGAGACAAGTTCGACGCGGACGGCTTCCAGGTGTCGCCCTTTGACGCTCCGTTCATTGTGACGCCGACCGATCTGCTTCGCTCGATGGTGGCGTACTCGAACATTGGCGACTTCGTCAATTTTGCCCTGGGCCTACCCTTCTTCAGTCAGGAGACGGTGCTTTCGCCTGACGAGGTAAGGGGCGTGATTGTCAAGGAGCGCATGGAAGGCTCCCTCGCCTACGTCATGGGCGTTGACCTGGGCAAGATCTGTCACGTCGTTGTCGCTGCCGTTGCTTATGACGGATCAATGCAGGTGGTGCATGCGGAAGAAGTCAATCTGATGCAGTTGAAGGACCGCTATCGCGAATTGAGGATTCTCTATCGCTGCCGGGTGTCGGTGATCGACAGCCTGCCCTACACGGACACGGTGCTGGCCCTGCAAGCGATGGACTCGAACCTGTGGGCCTGCGTGTATCGGGCCGAGACGGCGGGCGCAGAGATGTTCGACGTGAGTCAGCGGGAGAAGAACCCGGAGAAAGGGGTTCAGCACAGAAAGCAGATCAACGTCCAGAAGAACACCACGTTCGACAACCTGATGGCTTTCTTCCGCAGCGGGCAGTTCTCCAAGTTGTCGTGCCATAACGATGACAAGTTCGTGAAGAACTGTACGTCGATGCGCCGCATGAAGGAGTGGAGCTTGCGCTCGCATTCCATGGAGTTTAAGTGGGTGAAGAGTGATGATGCTGACGATCACTTCTGGTTTGCGACAAGTTACGCTTTCTTGGCCAAGTTCCTGTTGCAGACCTCGACAGGGTCATCGGGTGGACACCTGCAATTGGTGTCGGCTTTCACGGTCAGACCACCAAGACAGTTGGCGTAGCAGTGTGCAGTATGCATAAATAATTTCCCACTGTATAACTGCACAGTGATAAGATACGGGGAATTGAGAGGTTTCCCGTATGTTTGAACGCCTTCGTTCCTTCTTCAGTCTCGACGCGGCAACGCAACTGGCACCTGTTGCGCCTCCCAAGGTGAAGCCGGGGTCACAGACCTTTCCGTCGTATCTGAAAACCACCAAGCCGTCGACAGCCGTTCTTCCCCAGAACGACAGACGGTTGGCGAGTACCGACACCACAACGCTGCGCAACGGCACGGACACGAACACGATCATTCGTGATTTCGTGGCCGCAAGCCCGGACCTGTCCGCAGCGGTGTGGTCATACCTGCGCCTCGGACTTCCTCAGACATTCACGGCGGTGGCCAAGAACCCGGACAACACCTTCAACCGGGAAGCCACCCTGCTCGTGCAACAGTTGATCACGCGCTTTGACCTCCTGCCAGATTACGCTTCCGATGGGTTTACCGGGCCGCAATCCATTCGGTCCAACAGCGAGTCGTTGGCCAAGGAACTGATGCTGTACGGGTCGTGCAGCGGGGAAGTTGTCTTGGGCAAGGACAGGCTCCCGCGCAAGGTCCAGCCCATCAGCACGACACAAATCAAGTTTGTGGCCGATGCCGACAAAACGCTGATCCCATGGCAGTACATCGGCAGCGAAAAGATTCCGTTGGACTACCCGACGTTCATCTACGTCAGCCTGGATCAAGATCTCCTCCAACCGTACAGTTCAAGCCCGATAGAGAGTGCAATCAAGCCGGTGATCTACAGCGAGCAATTCGCCAACGACATCACCCGCATCGTTGCCAAGGTCATCCACCCGCGCCAGAAGGTCGTCCTGGATGAAGAGATGCTTCGGAAGAATCTGAGTCAAGAGGCTCAGATGGACCCGGAGAAGGCGAATGAGGAACTGAACGCGATCATCTCCGAGGTCGAAAGCAAGATCAACTCGCTGCGCCCGGAAGACGCCCTGGTCTATTTGTCGTCTGTTGGCTTCGAGGTTGAGAATGCCAGCAACTCGGGCTTGTCGGCAGAGTACGAAGTTCTGCAAGCCATGGCGAATGCTCGCTTGAGCACAGGCAGCAAGACGAACGGCACCGTACTTGGATTCGCCAGCGGCAGCAGCAACATTGCATCGAGCGAGATCATGCTGTTCATGCGCTCCTGCACGGGGGCAATCAAGGGGCCAATCGAGGAATTTTGGAGTCGTGCTTTTACGCTGTCGGCACGCTTGTTCGGCTTCGACGTGGTTGTCGAGTTCCGCTTCGACCCCATCGACCTGCGTCCGGACAACGAGCTGCTGGCCTTCAAGCAGACAAAGCAGATGATGGTGCTTGAGCAATTGTCGCTCGGAATGATTAGCGACGATGAAGCGAGCCTGCAACTGACAGGGAAACTCGCGCCTCCGGGCTTGAAGTTGTCCGGGACCATGTTCAAGCAGGGTTCGGCTACTGGAAGTGACGCCCCGGCCCCGTCAAATAACGGAAGCACGCTGAACCAGAAGATGAAGCCGACGACGCCGACGACGGGACGGGGGCAGAACAAGAAAGCCAGGAAACTGACTTTGGTGGAAGCCGGCTTGTGATAGCTTTTCGCTATTCACTCACCACTGTCCATAGTTTCCAAGTATAATGACGTTTGTGAAATTCTCTCGCTGAACGAGATTATTGCCATGGCGGAATGGCAGCTTAGGACGAACATGGATCAGTCTCTAATAAATTGGATGATGGGGGGTTTCGGAGCCGCCATAGCCTTCATCCTGCGGGTTATCTGGGAAGGGTTGAGAGAGTTGCAGAAAGCTGATCTGGAGTTGGCGTCACGAGTCAATGAGGTTCAACTCCTTGTCGCAGGGCAGTACGTCAAGAGGGAAGACCTGGAGAAGATCCAGGACGCTTTGTTCAAGAAACTCGACAGGATCGAGAACAAGCTTGACGGCAAGGTGGATAGAGCAAGTGGGCATGCAAATTGAGGTTAGCGAATGGCTAGACCGATACCAGATAACGAGGAAGATAATCCTCGGTATTTCGATGTGGATGCTGTACGACGCATCGCGGTGGAGTCAAGTGTATGCAAGTGGAAGCAGCCTGAGCGGGACGGAGATTGCAAGTATTCTTGCAATGGGGCAGGCGCCTGCCACGCTTTTCGCCGCTTGGGCGTTCAAAGTGTACGTGGAAAGTAAAGCATGAGCACGGTCTCGTCCCTGGCCAATTTCTTTGCTGAGAAAACTATTGCCGGCTTGGGCGACTGGAAAGTCCAGTTGGACCCGCGAGGCTTGATGGATCTCGACCCCCACACCCGCAACATCGACCTAGAACCCCACAAGATCGACGGTTACGACGAGGTCAGGAACATTCTTTTTTTGGCAGTGAAGCTTTGAAAGTGATAGATATATGACTATTGAGCCGTTGATTTACACTACCAAAGGCAATCTCCCTATTTCTGATCTTGATCAGCGCGTCGTCTGGACTGACAACGCGGACGAAACTATCTGCGCATCAGAACTCTGGCAAGGCGACGAATGTGTCAGGAGAGAAGTTCATATTTACAAACGCACAGGGTTAAGCACCCTTGGCAGCATCGGAGGTATCTAAATGGCAAACAGTGCTGGAGTAGCAAACAGTTTCAAATCAGAGGTCATGCTTGGGCAACACCAGCTTGGCGCTTCCACGATCACGTCACGCACAAGCTTGACATCTCCGACTGCGGACACCGTCAAGGCGGCGCTCTACTTGGCGAGCGCATCTATCAGCGCATCCACCGCAGCATATACCGCCACAGGTGAGTGCGCAGCTACCGGGGGCTACAGCGCTGGAGGGATTACCGTCACCAACGGCACCGCTCCATCAACATCAAGTGGTGTTGGCATTTGGACACCATCAGCCTCGCTGGTTTTCTCGAACATCACACCCGGCGGCGCGGTTGACTGTGTGCTGCTCTACAACTCGACGCAGAGCAACAAGGCGATTGAAGTCTGCACGTTCGCATCGCAGACTGTCTCAGCAGCAACGCTGACCCTGACCATGCCTGCCAACGATTCAACGAATGCGCTTTTGCGCATTGCGTAAGGGGAAGTGATGCTCACCAACGCTCAACTTCTCACCCTTCGTGCCGCAGCCATTTCCGATGCCACTGCGGCGGCATACATCGCAGCAGCCGACGATCAGGGCTTGGCAGACTGGTTCAACGTCGACCAGACGGCCTATATCGTGTGGCGCACTAGCCTGACGCCTGACCAAGCGCGCAGCGCCATAGTGCAAGGGGCGACGCAACTCGACGCCCTTACTACCGGAAAGCGTGACTCGCTATTCTGGCTGCTGTCCGAGCCGGTTAGGCCAATGGACGCCGCCGTTCGGTTGGCTATTGACGACCTGTGCGGAACGCAGGCGACGCTTAAGTCGGCGCTGCAATCCGCTCTACGCAGGACGGCTACGCGGGCTGAGAAGCTGCTGGCGACTGGCACAGGCACCACGGGAAGCCCTGCGACGCTGACGTATGAGGGCGTCCTGTCGGCGGCCGATGCGTCCGGCGTTAGGGTGGCGCAATGACCAGGCTTCGTGCATTGCAGGCAGAGATTCTGTCGGGGCCGCGCGCTGCCGAGTGTGCGCCGTTCGTCAATGACGGCAGCGACCCTGCGCGTAAGTACTCCGCTCCAGCAGATGATGCAGCGATTGCCGCAATTCTCAGCGAGGGTCGCACACAGGTCGTGAGCCGAGAAGTCGGAGATGGCGCGATTGCGATTGCGCTCGGTATCCCTGGCGGTCCGGTGTTCTTGTACCAACTGGAGATCGCCGCAGAGACTGCGCCAGGCGAGTCAGCTACGGCCGACCAGATCGCGCAGCATGCCATTGCTCGGCAGGCGTGGAGGTCGCTGCAGAAGGGATCTCTTGACATCGGGAATGCTGTAGTCCGGGACGCGATTGATGCGATGGTCGGCACGCTGCTTACTGCCGATCAAGCCGCCGCCGTCAAGGCACTTGCGGAAGTTGCCGACACAGTGTCTGTTGCCGATGTTAGCTTGGCCATGCGCGGGCCGTGGGGAGATGAATAATGGCATCAAGCAAGAACGCTACGCAAATCACGTGGTCGGCGGCAAACTCAGTAACGGTGTCGTCGGCTACCGTCGTCTGGTCCGACGCTTTCACCTTCAACGCCGAGGACTGGCAGGCTGAACTGCAGGTGAATGCTGACAACGCCGGGACTGCTGCATCTGGCGATACGTGCGACGTGTATGTCGCCTACTCAACCGGCGACATTCTCGGCGACAGCAATGACGACTTCGCAACGGTTGAGCACGCTGAGTTCGTGTTCAGGCTCGATACGTTTGCCACGAACACCCCCGGCGAAGACCCTGCTAACCGCTGTGCGCCACTGCGTTGCGGTGCCAAGTCACTCAAGGTCGGCGTGTCCTGCGCTCAGGCTGCAACGCGCAATGTCGTAGTCCGTGCCATGGTCAATACACACAGGCCTCAGTAGCCTGTTGAGATAAACCAATGCCCTTGATTTATCTCCCGTCGCCGTGGACGCTCCAGCCGCAGACAAACAACAGCATTGCTGCCGATGTTGCGGTTAGTGGCGCACAGCCTATTGAGTGCGTATCACAGCGCATCTTGGCAAAAACCGGCACCGTATCGCAAAAGCCGACTGACCGTGGGTTAGCTTGGAGCGTATCAAGCTCGTCATATCTTACCCTTAATAACGGCCCAACGCTTGGTGGGAAAACCAACTTAACAATATTCGCTCTTTTCCGGACGACTAACACTTCCAGCAACGGCGCGTCGTTATACTGCGAGCGGGGAACCTCCGGAAACGCCATTCTTAAGATTATCGTCGGTCGAACATACTCATCAAACGAGCGCGGTATCGGCTTCGTCTATAGAAACGATGGCGGAGTTTTGCGGGAATCATATCAGCAAGTATCCGACCCGACAGATGGCAAGTGGCACACAGGCGCAATCGTAAAACGTGGCCAGTCCTGGTCGATTTACCAAGATGGGGCGCTGGTCAAAACGGATACGTTCGGAAGCGCATCAGATGCTTTCACGGCGACAAACATTAAGACCACGGTCGGCACAGACGTTGCCGATGTGGCAGGGTCTTCGTTCGTCGGCGACATCCCGATTGTTTTAGGTCTTGGTGTTGCTCTCTCGGCGTCGGAAATAGCAGCGCTGCACGCCAATCCTTGGCGACTTTTCCAGCCAGAAGACTTGTTTGTCTGGATTCCTGATTCGGCAGGAGGGGACGCATCTGCATCTCTAGCAGGTAGTGGAGTGACAGCGAGCGTAGGGTCTGCGTCTCCAAGCCTGTCAACCGCACTATCCGGCACAGCAGTGACCTCAAGTGTCGGCACGCTATCGCCGTCTATTGGCGCAACTGCGACCCTCTCCGGCACATCAAGCGCAGCGGCGGTCGGATCTCTGTCTCAATCAGTTACCGTTGCCGCAACAGGGGTGCAGGTTTCAACAGCATCCGGGGTGTCAACAGTAGGTATGTCGAAGGATCTTACTGGAAACCCCTCGAC
>OFRO01000594.1_pt1 | contig 12189 bp, 8 predicted proteins | sample 1543091 | NCBI WGS metagenome assembly OFRO01 (sample SAMN07774217, study PRJEB24372) | wastewater metagenome | isolation source: Exp Tend NO 10WW | collected 2016-02
GATCACCACCAATCCCTATGGCGACCACGTGAGCCGAGAGGGGCTGCTGGTGCCGCACTCTGTCGCCTTCTTGCAGCCCTATATCGTCGTCCATGACGACATGCGGCTCATCTGGATAACTTGTCTGGAAGTCGCTGGCTGGCGCCACTTCGCTCGTCTCAATTTCGGAGAGAAAACGTGACGGTGGGTTGTAGAGACGATTGCCAAATATCAGCCGAGAGCTTGCCGTCAACAGATACAACTCCTCGCGTGCGCGCGTCATCCCCACGTAGCACAGCCGCCGCTCCTCTTCCATTTCCTGGGCGTCGTAGAGCGCCCGCGAGTGCGGAAAGATGCTTTCCTCCATGCCAATCATGAACACGATGGGGAATTCGAGCCCTTTGGCGGCATGCAGCGTCATCAGCGTGACGGCGCTGTCCTCGCCCTTGGCGGTATCCAGATCAGAAATCAGCGCCACTTCTTCGAGGTAGCTACCGAGATCAAGCCCCTGCCACTCGCGGGCATCGCTCACCAGTTCGGCCACGTTTGCCTGACGATCTTCGGCTTGCGGCGATCCGTCGTCGAGAAATTTGAGATAGCCGGTGCGTTGGATCATTTTTTCGATCAGAGCGTAGAGCTCCAGTTCACCTGTATGTTCGCTGAGCCGTGCCAATATGTCACCGAGTTCTTTGAGTGCCGTGCGTGCTCGCGCCGTGATAGTCGTACAGAGGTCAGCCGCCTCGAGAGCAGCAACGATTGTCATGCTCGTCTGCTCACGCCACACGAGAAACTTCTCGACGCTCGTCGGACCGACACCACGCGTCGGCGTGTTGGCGATCCGCAGGAAGCTTGCCCGGTCAGACGGCTGATAGAGCAGCCTCAGATAGGCGATAAGATCCTTGATCTCCTTGCGGTCATAGAACCGCGTACCACCGACGAGTTTATAGGGTATGCCATAGCGAATAAACGCTTCTTCGATCGCGCGGCTCTGAGCGTTGGTACGATACAGCACTGCGTACTCATCGTAACTCCGCACCCGGAGATCGACATGAGTACGCACCCGCGTCACAATCGCTTCCGCCTCATGTAGCTCAGAGCCGACATGGACGACCTGCACGGGTTGTCCGCCCTCTTTGTCCGTCCAGAGCGCTTTGTCGCTTCGCTGTTTGTTTTTGGTGATAACTTGCTGGGCAGCAGTCAGGATTGCCTGGGTCGAACGATAATTTTGCTCCAATTTGACGATAACTGCTCCAGGAAAATCACGCTCAAAGTTCAAAATATTTGTAAAATCAGCTCCGCGCCAACTGTAAATCGAGTTGTGCACGACAACATCTGCCGCAATATAGTTATGAACTTTATCGACATCCAGATCATACACAGGGCCGTTGTACGCTACTTTTTCAACCGTCTCAACTTGTTCGGCTACAATCTCATCACCACGACGAACTGGCACAAGCATACCTGGATGAATATGCGCCGCAGGAGTAAATTCAAATCGCTTATCGGTGAGAAAAGCGTATTTTCTAATCGTATTGCCCGTAGGCAAGTTTGGCTGGAGCTCCTCGAGGGCTTGTTCGATAGCGCCATAGTCAAGGTTATGTATCTCACACCTCATCGTTCCCGCCCTTCCCGGGCGAACCGTATAGCCGCGAGCCGCGAAGCTTGCGAGATCACGAGGATCAGTCGTATTGACAGACAAACGACTTGCCGACCATGGACTTGTTGCCGACGTCCGCTTGTCGCCGAAAAGAACCGTATTGATTGTCATATGGTGTCGCTCGCCACGGGTTGTTGCTTGTGGCACAAAGTGTGGATAGTCAAATGCCAAACCTAGCTCGTCGAGAAGCTTCCGACCGCGCGTTTCCGTATCTATCTGCGCATAGAGTGTGTCGATCTGCTGTTGACTCATTGCCATATTGCGGTTTGAAAACGCATGGAAGACGGTCATCGGAATACCATGAGAATACGAAAACAATGCCTCGTGATACTGCGCGTCAGTTTTCTCAGGACACACCTTGAGTATCCACATATAATCAGCTCTCTCTTGATTGGCGCGAACACGCAGGCCGATATCATCCTTCTTGCCATCGAAGCGCGTCCCCTTGGCCATACCGATTCGAAAGCCTTTGTCGCGCGTATACATCAGGTAAACAAAATACGAATCAGTCCGATCCCAACGACTGAATAGTAGATGGTTTGGAGTGCACGTCAGCTCCGTACCCGACACCAACGTAATCTTCACCAGCTCACCTGTATGCGTGAACCGTTTCACACCCGATACAGCGAAATCCGCCGTCTTACCGTATCCTGCAGCCGACACAACACGATCACCTGGCTTGATTTCTTCAATCGGCTGCAGCCCGTCCCGGGTATGAATCAGTGTACCGGGAGGGAGGCACTGCCAGTCGTCGCCAACTACGCAAAGATTTTGCTGTTCGTTGACGAGTAGTTTGATGAGTCGGTACTGGACGGCATTGGTGTCCTGGTACTCGTCGATCATGATGTGGGTAAATCGGTTGCGCCATTTGTCCCGGATCTCGGGCACCGTCGTAAACAACCGCACCGTTTCGATCAGCAGGTCGTCAAAGTCAAGCGCCGCGGCATTTTTGCGCAGCCGTTCGTATCGAGGATAGACGTCAGCGGCAGCCTGTTGTGCTGGAAGCCTGGCGTGCGAAGCGTACTCGTCTGGCGACAGATTGTCGTTTTTTGCCCCCGATATCGCCGCGGCGATGCTCCGCGGTGCATAAGATTTCTCGCTGATACCGAGCTCTTTCATAGCAGTTTTGATAAACGATAGCCGGTCAGCTTCGTCGATGATGACGAAGTTACGGGGGATTTGGATCTGTTCGCCATCAATACGTAACAATCGCACACAGATCGAGTGAAACGTCCCCATCCATGGCATGAAGGATCGAGGCACTTCGTGGGATGAGATGTCACCTAGCAAACGCCATAGGCGTTCCCGCATCTCGCGGGCGGCTTTGTTGGTGAACGTCACTGACAGGATCTGCTCGGGCGCAACATGGCGCGAGGCGATGAGATGAGCGATCCGGTGCGTCAGCGTCTTGGTCTTGCCCGAACCCGCCCCGGCCAGTATCAGTAACGGGCCAGTGTCATGAGACACCGCCGAAGCCTGGGCAGGATTGAGCCCCTCCATCATGTGGTCACGCTGCATATCAGTTAATTATAGCGGATTTAAGTCAGTAGTCGGGTATATTGTAGCTGACTGATTGCTGGTGCCTGGCTACTGATTACTATGAACTTTGCGCCTATATCCCCATTGTGTAGGCAACGTAGCCGAGCGCGCCACCAATCACCAGTAGGACGACGAGCAGAACGACAATCAAGACACCTTTTTTAGACTTTTTCTTGCCTTCGGGTATGAGTGGTTGATGATATTCTTTGGTATCAAACAATGAATGTGCGTCGTCGGCTTTTTTGACATCCGCCGTTTTATACTGCTGCGGGATTGACTGGGCGACACCGTCATGAGGAGATACTGGTGCCGGCTCAGCGGCTGGCGCAGTTACCTCGGGAGCAGGAACTTCAGCGGGTTTTTCGGGGAGTACTTGCTCAGCAAGTTTAGCGGACTCCTGCGCCTCGACGGCAGCAGCGCTCTGCTCCTCGGCGATAGCAACTCCGGCAGCTTCAATCGTATTGACGTCAGAGCTAAACTCAGGGCTAGATGATTCCGCGTCAGCAGTGAGCTGCGCAGCATCGGCGGCATGCGGCGACTCGACAGGCTCGTCAGACTCGGTCGTCTCTTCACCATTCGGCGCAAACGCACCGAGCGGACGTTTGTCGACCTTTGCATCAGTCACAAATGGTGTCTGAGACGGCTCGACCTCTGCAGCGTCGCTCTGCGCGACAGTATCGACGGCAACAAACGACGGCTCTTCGGGCTGAGACTCAGGCGTTTCAGCGACTTTTGGCTGGGAGGAAGCAAAATCAAGCGGATCAGGCCACGCGGGATGCGCCGCTGGAGCGTCATGTGTCTCAGCTACGGCGGCCTCTGGAGCAGATATTGAGGCTACAGCAACCGGGGCGTTCGTATCAGCGCCAGAACTGTCGGCCTCGCTATGAGCCTCGGCTTGCATGTCAGGGATTGCCTCTGGAGTAGTGTCAGCATTGATCGGAGCGATCGTCTTGCGAACAGTTGACGGCAATGGCGTCGTGCTGCGCATGTTGGCCGACGGGTGAACCATATCGAGGAATTGGCCACGACGTCGAGCTGGAGAAGCTGGTTTCGGCGCTGTTTCGGGAGACGGAGAAGACGGACTCGCAGGAGCCAGGCTCTCGACTGACGGAGCGTCGACTACAGGAGTGGCAGTGGTGTCGGCGACTGAAGTTGTCGGGGTATCGGGGACGGCAGTATCATCTGTTCCCAGTGCTGATCCTACCGCTCGATCCAGTTCATCAAAATCTATGTCTTTCATACCACCCTTGTTCCCCTAGTTATTTCACCCTTTTTAAGCATTATCCTTTAGCGAGGCACTTTCTACAATACTGGCAAATTCCGTCGCCTTGAGGCTCGCACCGCCAACCAGGAACCCGTCCACCCCTTCGATCTCGAGGTAGCTTGGCGCATTGTCAGCGCTCGTGCTCCCCCCATAGAGGATACGGATATCATCGGCAGCGGCGCGGCCATACAGTGAACGAATTTGCTTGCGAATCGCTTTGACCACCTCGCGCACATCGTCAGGACGAGCGCTGTCGCCTGTGCCGATCGCCCAGACCGGCTCGTAGGCAATGACGATGTCTTTGATCTCTTCGCTGGTGACGTTGAGCAGGCCACTGACCAACTGGTCATGGATGACGTGAAGCGTTTCGTCGTTGGAGCGCTCAGCCGCTGTCTCGCCGATACAGAGGATAGGCTTCATGCTGTTGCGGATCACCGCAGCAACTTTGTGACGGATATCTTTGTCGTGCTCGTTGAAGACATGGCGTCGCTCCGAATGACCGATGATAACGTACTGCACAACACCGCGTAGCATGGTCGCCGAGACCTCACCGGTAAATGCACCCTCATCGCGCCAATAGCAATTCTGAGCCGCTAATTTAAACTGACGGTGATCGACCTGCAAGCTGAGCGACTGGAGCACCAGCACATTGGGCGCCAAGACGACCTCGACACTCCGCTTGACCGGGACAAGAGAAGACAATTTATGGAGATAGAGACTCGCCTGATGAGTATTCAGGTGCATCTTCCAATTGCCAACGATGAGTTTCTTGCGTGTCATAATAATCCGCTTATGCTTTTCTTTAGTGTAACAGATATAGGACAAAACCAAGGTTTTTTCCTATATCAACCCTGGGCTTTTTCCTTTCAATTACTAAAAATTGACCGAGATAAATTCGGTCTGCCCCTGATTTTTCACCCTATCTGGCCTCCACAAAGCAAGGTTTTTTGTGGCTAGTGCAGTTCGGAGTCAAGCAGGAGAAGCGGACATAGGTAGTATCTAGCATACTGCCTAGGAGCGTCGCATCTGATTGACCCGAAATGTGCAGTCACAAAAGACCGGTCGTCATGCCTTGCAAGACGCTATGCGTCTAGCAAGGCATCAATACCGGGCATAGGCTCCCCAGCCATAAGATCAAGGCTTGCACCACCTCCGGTCGATACGTGCGAGAAGCTGCCACCCTTTTTACCGTCCCAATGGAGGACGAAATCAGCCGTATCTCCGCCACCGATCACTGAGATGGTTTCAGGCTGGGAAGCAAGCGTGAGCGCCATACGGGCAGAGCCGTGCGAGAACTGCGGTAATTCAGCATAGCCCAGCGTTCCGTTCCAAATCACCGTACCGGCACCACTGACAGAGTTGATAGCGGCATCAATCGAGTAGAAGCCAATATCGAGGATGTATTCTTGTGATTTTACGTCAGCCACATTTACCACCTCGCGCCGGGCATCAGCATCTATTTTTTCAGCGACAGCGACATCGCTCGGCAGCAATATGAAATCATCAACCGCTTCGCGGCCTACCTTTGCTTCAGCCGCCTTGTAAATATCTTTGATGATATCTTCGAGTCCATCTTCGTGGACGCTTTTGCCGATATCAAACCCTTTGTATTTGAGGAAGGTATTGGCCATCGCTCCACCGATCACTACTCCGTCAGCAATACCGATGAACCGCTTGATGACCTTGATCTTGTCGCTGATTTTGGCGCCACCGAGTACGGCAACTGTCGGCTTTTTCGGATGTTCCATGGCTGTCGTGATAGTCGTCCATTCTTTTTCCAGTAGCAGCCCGGAAACACTAGGCAGAAGCGTGGTGATAGCTGCGGTCGAGGCGTGCGCACGGTGGACGACGCCAAACCCATCTTGCACGAAATATTGCGCACCACTGTCACGGGCAAGTGCCCGGGCAAAGGTCTCGTCGTTGGCTTCTTCGCCGGCATGGAATCGGAGGTTTTCGAGGAGGATAACCTCGCCGTGATGAAGCCGCCGAGATGCCTGGACGACCTGATCGCCGATACAGTTCGGCACCAGGGCGACGGTTTGATCGAGCAATTCACTCAAGCGTCCGGCAACAGGGGCGAGGCTCATACTAGCGACGTTTTTGCCGTCCGGGCGACCGAGATGAGAGCAAATCACCACTTTGCAGCGCTGAGCCAGCAACCGTTTGATCGTCGGGATGCTCTGCGTGATCCGAAAATCATCCTCGATCTCGCCTTTTTTGTTCAGTGGGACGTTGTAGTCGGCGCGCACCAGAACCGTCTTGCCCTCAAGAGGCGCGTGCGTTATGACTAATTTAGGAAACCCACCCTTTTTCATCTTATGGTTATAATAGCAGAAAATTGTCCAAGTTGTCGTTATGTTTGTCGCAGTGCCATAGGTCCGTCTAGAACATAAACGTCATCACCAACGCCGCTATGACTATGATGACAACGAACGCGCCGATGATGATTCGTGCCACGATCTTGTTTTGCATGTCTGATTCGGCCGTCTCGAGGTAAAGTGCCGTCTCGCTAGGGTTTGACTGAGCTTGTGCTGGCGACGGCGAACTTGCGTCTGCATAGTGACCCTGGGAGGGCTCTTGAGGCAACGGCCGTTGATCGGGTACGTTGGTATCGGCTGCGGTGTTTTCCTCAGGTAGCGCCGACAACTGCTCGGGAGATTGCGCTATCGTCTGCCGTTGCTCGCGATACCGTCGAGCAACCTGCTGGTATTCACTCCGATAGTCCCACCCCCGATGATGCGCCTTGAGAACTTTGATCAGTCCCTCCCTGTCAATCTTGCCAGATTCGTATGCCCGACGGAGATATTGTCCGTTCCCTATGGCGATACCCGTAGCGAGCGCGAGAAGCTCATGCGTCTTCATGTCAGCAAAACGACGGCCGTCAGTCCCCACAGGCTCGGCTGCGTCCACCCGTCCCGATGCCTGTTCGACCGACTGGCCTCCGCTAGCGCTCAGAGGAGACGAGGCTGGGGACAATGCGTCGCGGGACGGTGACGGCGGTCTTTCTTGTGACGATGATCGACCAGCGTACTGCGTCCCTAGAGTTGTTTCAGGCAGTACGATAGATGGCTCGGCGACTAATTCTGGGTGAAGCGCCTCATGCACGACGGCCGTCGTCAGTTGCCGTGTCTCGGCACCTGACTCCAGGGAGCCTGTTGATGGTGAAGTCATACCCTCCGAATCTCTCGCCCCGATCGCAGCTGACGCGACGATAACCGCATGCGCCGCGACTGAAGTCGCACCGCTGGCAACAGCAGATCCTGTTGCCTCTGACGTTGCTTGCAGAGCTTTACCAAGTGCTGCCAACACGATCAGGCCATAGCGCGCAAAGGCCTTGTCCGGCGAAGTTGGCGCGGTATCAATCGATTGCTCGGATGACACCGATGGCAGCGGCTCAAATTTCGGCAGGTTGTCGACGTCGATGACCACCGGCTGATCGCGCGTCTGGGCTGACTCTTCGACGATCTGCTGGTGAACCTTCAGTATCTCAGCCGGCACTTCAATCTCCGGGCTCGAAATCTTTTCAGACAGCAGCCCCATGAAATCAAGCTCTGTCTTCGTATGACGACGTGCATCTGTTTTTGGTTCTGTTGTCTCGAGATAGGCGTTGAGCTCAATAATCCGCTCCGCCACCATCAACTCAGCCAGTCGTACCCCATCGATTGTCCGAGGGTCTTCGCGTCGAAAAAACTCCATGACTTGTTGGGATTTTTTGAGAAGCGCTCGGCGCCATTTTTTGCGTAGCTTCTCACCCTGCGGCGCAATTTCTTCGTTTGCAGCATCCTGTCGTGTTGCTTCGAGCTCCTTGCCACGTTGTTTGGCGGCTAGTTTGAGCTCTTTCGCCCTCGCTTTGTGAGCACGCTCCTGGGTTTCGTCCTTGTCTTTTTCAGGCTCGTCCTTGAGGCGTTCTTGGGAAGAAGTCGTCCGCTCAGGCGTCGGCTCCCTTTCAGGATTATCAAATGGGTCGTGAAAAGTGAACAGTTTCATACGTACCGCTCATTATAACGATCAGCAAAAAATAGTGAAGGCAAGGATATCAAGAGATCTTGCGGACGCGGATCGTGTCGGTTGCGCCCTGAAGACCAGGCTGACGACCGCTGACAAGTACAAATGTCGAGCCGCTGGGGAAAAATCCATTGGCAACTAGCTCTTTTGCAATATCAAGTCCGGCTTTTTCACCCTCTGGCCGGAGGAAGCTCTTGTTGGCGTAGAGGAGCGCCAGCTGCTGGGCAACCCGAACACTGCTCGTCACTGACACAATCGGACGAAATGGCCGATGGGCAGCAATACGCTGAGCCGTCGCGCCAGACTTGGTCTCGGCGACAATCGCCGTCGCCTGCAAATGCTCGGCCAAATCCATCGCAGCTGCGCTTATCGCCGCCGAATGAGTATCGATTTCTTTGGGAGTCGTGAGTGAGTGGATCGGGACGTGTTGCTCGGTGTAGAGGATGACCCGTTTCATGCTCTTGACGGTCTCAACCGGATAGCTACCATTCGCCGTCTCGTCGCTCAGCATCACGCAGTCCGCGCCGATGATGACGGCGTTGCTGACGTCACTGACCTCGGCACGAGTTGGCTCGGGATTGTCCACCATACTGCTCATCATCTGAGTGGCGACAATCGAGAGTTTGGCATGTTTCTGGCACAGGGTAATAATCTGGCGCTGCACGACTGGCACGATCTCGGCACCGACTTCGACGGCGAGATCACCACGAGCTACCATGACACCGTCGCTGGCTTCGACAATTCGCTCCATCTCTTCAGGATCGATGGCTGCTTTGGTCTCGATCTTGGCGATAATTTGCGCATCTGAACCCTTTTCGCCCAAGTAGCCACGGAGCATCTCGATATCGTGCGCCGTCTGCACAAAACTCAGCGAGACATAGTCAATGTCTTTGTCGATACCCCAGTCGATATCCTGGTAGTCCTTGGGAGTGATCACGTCACCACTGAAATCTGTGTCGGGCAAATTGAGGCCTTTTTTGCTCATGACGTAGCCGTCATTTTCTACTTCGAGCTCAATTGCCGTCTCAGAAGGAATTTCAACTACATGTGTACGGACTTTGCCGTCAAATATATAGACCGGCTCGCCCACGTGGACTTTTGTCGCCAAATTGTATTGCACTGGCAGGACGCTCCCGCCATCGTGCTCTTTGACGGCAAAATCAAGCGTGATATGATCGCCAACTTTGACGTCATAGCGATTGTCTTTGATAAGTCCGAGTCGAATTTTGGGACCCTGGAGGTCTTGCAGGATCGCGACCGGCTTGCCGAGCTTTTTGCTCGCGTCCCGCACCCACTTGATTTGCTCAAGACGTTCATCGAAGCTACCATGTGAGAAATTAAGCCGAATACCGTTCGCACCGGCGCTGATAAGTTGTTCTACTTTTTCATAACTATGTGTTGCTGGCCCAATTGTTGCCAGGATCTTTGCGCGTTTGTAATTCGAAATCATAGAGACAAGTGTAGCAGATATCTCGAGATGACGCCTCTCTCAAACTAGGACACAGGCGACTATTTCAGAAAAGTAAGTGTTTTGACCACAAGTACGTCAAACGTTCCACTCACATCTTTCTCACCTGGATATTGATAATACGTCGCTTGATGGGTACGTCCGTTGGCGTAGACGACATAGACAACTTCTTTGGTGCCATTTTCCGGTCCGAGACCTGACTCTGCATCAGCGTCCTGAATCGCCCCCGCATAGCGTGTGCCTGTCACGCCGTCGATAGTGACAGACGTACTCGGATACGATTTCTTGAATTCAGCCGTTTTGTCACCTTCGTACGAGGCAATCAGCACTTCCCCGAGCGAGTCACTGCCGCACTTCCCAACCTTGTCGCTGCGAGAGCCGAGCAGGGTGAGGCCAGGGCTACAGAGTTCGGGACTCGTCGCCGTGACCCACGTCGGAGGGTATTTCAGCGAATATTTGCCGTCCTTGCTCGTGAGCGCGATCCAATCATTGGTCTGGATAACCTCAGCCTGCACATTGTCCTCGATTTTTGTCTCAGGCATGTCCTGCGCGTTTTGCGTCGTCTTGATCTCTGGCGCGGTGGGCATGAATTTGTCATATAGCAACCAGCCGATTACCCCGAGCAACACGGCAACAAGCACACTCAGCAGTATCGCCGGTACATTCAGTGGTTTTTTCGGCTCAATTGGCTGCACTGACTCTCTTGGCTCTATCTGCTCCTCCAGATCTATATCTGATGGTATTACTGGCTCAGCGGGCTGGGTCTCAGGTTGTGGCTGAGTCGTGACAACAGGCTCCGGTTGAGCCTGCTCTTGGGGCTGGATTTCAGACTCCGCCTGGGGCTGTTCGGGCTCAATTATCGCTTTGTCTGGATCGTTGTCATCTGTATTCATCATATTCCTTTGTTACTACGCCTACTGTAGCATAAGGCTTATCCGAAAAGAGTTCCGATGCTTGCAAGAGAACTGTCCAATAAAGGCACCTGTTCACGGATGAGTATTTTTGTTGGTGATCTCACGGAGAATACTAGGGTATATCTCCTTCCAGTGCTCGAAGTAAACTTCTGCGCGCTTCAGTCGCTATCGAACTCCTGCGGAGTTCGGATTTTCTGCGAAAATCCACCAAAGTAAAAACGCCACGCGAGGTGACGTTTTTACTTTGGTGACCTCGGTTGTCCAAACATGGAACACCTTGCTTGAAGACCTCGAGAAGATAGATGTAGCGATTGAAGAATATCTGAATGAGGAGGAACGCTAGTATGTCCCGCTACTCACGAGCACGCGGTAATGATTTTACATTCCCCATCGTCATTTTAGTCGGCGCTGCCGTATGGATGCATCGGGATGAGCTCGTGCATATAGCCTACATCAGCGCCGGTGTTATGGGCTGCTTGCTGGTAGCGTATATCGCTTGGCGCTACCTAGTGAACCGTCATGCCCGGCTGAGGGACATTGATAGCATGGGTGGCATCGCATTTGAACGATATGTAGCAGACTTATTACGCGACAATGGCTACCACAACATCTCACTGACGGAAAGATACGACTACGGCGTGGACATAATAGCTGAGAAGGACGGTATACGCTGGGGCGTACAGGTTAAGCGCTATTCTAGCCCAGTCAAGGCCGACGCAGTACGCCAGGTGATAGCAGGCTTGGGAGTATACGACTGTGACCGAGCTATGGTGATTACGAATAGCACCTACAGCAAGGTTGCGCGTCGCTTGGCAAAAGCAAATGACTGCGTGCTTATTGACCGGGCAGGCCTAGAGCGACTAAAAAGTAACAGGGGTGTTATACTATGAGCATGTCAGGATATATGCCAACCGAAGAAGATATCGCCGCGATGGTGCGGGAGCTTGAGAAAACTGACCCCGTTAATGCCAATCCCGAGTATGCCCGGCAAATGCTTATCCGCATGAAACTCATGTACCGTGAACTCGGCCGTATTGACGAAAAGCTGCTACGTCAGGAGATGAAGTCATTCAACCCCGGTTTATCCGAAAACCATCAGAACCAATAAAACGTTATCGCTGGACGGCGTAGCTATTTTCAAGCATCTCAGAATAGTCGAATATTAGGATCATTAGGCGTTGTTCCAATATCATCAATTTCAATTCGACCCATCCTCTGCTTTGCCTTTGTGACGTCTCCACGTATCAACGCCGCCCCCTCATTTTTAAATAGTTCTGCAAACTGATCGAGTTTTTCTTTAGTCAAACCTACACTTGTTGCCTTGAAAGGCTTATCCACTTCTGTGTCATTTATTGAAATAACC
>OFRO01000595.1_pt1 | contig 12181 bp, 25 predicted proteins | sample 1543091 | NCBI WGS metagenome assembly OFRO01 (sample SAMN07774217, study PRJEB24372) | wastewater metagenome | isolation source: Exp Tend NO 10WW | collected 2016-02
CGCTAAAACTGACGAGTGGGAGCAAGCCCGGAAAGAACTCAAAAAAACATTTGAAGCAAACGAAACTACCGCTTGTGAACTTAAACTTGACGGCTGCTGGAAAAAAAATGCCTTGGGTTTTGCACATATTGATAAGCGCCGTAATCTTACCCCGGATGAATTACATAGCGTAGTTCTTGCTTGTAATCCATGCCACGAAAAAGTAGAACGGCTACCCCATTTGGAAATGAGAAAGATACTTACTAAGATCATAGAAAATAGAGGTTGGTGATGAGTAATAAAGCCCTATTTATACGGGTTAGTTTAATATTTTCTTTGCTTGCACTTGCTCTCAATATAGCCTTGAATGATCCCCCTTGGAAATAAAGTAAGTTTGATACGTTTTGACTATATTGACAAGCACCTATTACTTATGATAACTTTAGTAGTTAATGACCAAGAAAATTACTAAAATAATCCCGGCAAAAGGATACGTCATTTTAAAGCCTCTCGAAACGCAAAAACTAGCATCCGGCATAGAGCTTGGAACCAACGATAAAGACATGCCACAAATGGGAGTAGTGTTTAAGATTGGCAAACCCCCTAAAGACGGCTACCCTATAGATTTAAAAGAAGGAGATACGGCGGTGTATCAAAAATACATGACCAACAAGACCTATATAGCTCAATTTGACACAGATTTTGATTTTATATCGTTTCAAAATATCGTAGCGGTAATACCTAAAGAAAATGAATGATGAGAAGCTATGGCCTGTACCATGTCCGAATTGCAAAAACACTCGTTGGAAAACTAAAATAAAAGGCCAGCGTTACGAGTGTAGATCATGTGGTTACACCAGAGATAAACGTGTAGGAGATAATCAAAAATGAAGAAAATAATAACAGGCAAAGGGGTTAGAGATGCTTTTATTGAAGCGACAAGAATACTTGATCAATCTGTAGCTTTAACGTACAGCCCGAAGGGCAGACAAGTTGGTATTCAAAGAACGTGGGGTAATAGCATTTTAGTTCAAGACGGCATAACTGTAGCTAAAGAGGTTGAATCAGAAGATGAATTTATAAACATGGCAATTGGCTATATTAGAGAAGCCGCACAAACTACCGCCTCAAGTGCCGGAGATGGAACGACTGTTACTACGATCATAGCTGATCAACTCATAGACAAGGGTATAAAACTTATCGAAGCTGGTACAAATCCAATGGTACTTAGAAAACAAATCCTAGCAGCACTACCCGGACTTATCGAAGAAATTAGAAGCTTCAGCCAACCTGTCAAAACAAAACAGGAAATAAGACACGTTGCTTATGTATCTTCCCGTGATGATGCAATAGCAGACGCAGTAACCGAAGCCGTTGAAAAAGTAGGTTATGAAGGACTGATAACGCCTGAAATGAGTAATAAAAAAGGAGTTGAAGTTAGTCTTAGTGAAGGTTTAGAACTGAACCGGGGTTACGGTGAATACTTCCATTTCGTAACAAATCCTGACCGCATGGAGGCAATTATTGAAGATGCCTCAGTTTTAGTTTTAGGCCGAAAAGTAACGCTTATATCAGAGATAAAACCGCTTCTTGAATCAGTCATATCAACCGGCAGTAAGAATGTTTTTATTGTGGGTGATGTTTCAGGAGATGCGCTTGAGGGTATTGTTATGAACAAAATGAAAGGAAACCTTAGCGCACTTGTCGTTCCGGCTCCTGAATACGGAGAAGCTAGACGACAGATTTTAGAGGACATAGCACTTCTTACCGGCGCAACCGTTGTTGTTGACCAGATAGGTATGAGTATTCAGGATTACGCAAAGAGTTTTCAAACAAGCTGGATAGGTACAACAAAAATGGTTATTGCCCGAAAAACCGCAACCAATGTTATTAAATATGAGGCAAGCGATTTTGAAGATGCAGAGCAAAAGAAAAAAATCATAGCTAGAAATCAAATAATTAAGCAGCGTATTGAAACATTAAGAAGTCAACGGGATAACGCAGATTCCATATACGATAAGGAAAAAATACAGGAACGACTTGCACGTTTAACAACGGGCGTAGCAGTTATAAAAATCGGAGGCAACAACGAGACTGACATAAGAGAGAAAATGGAGAGAGCTAAGGACGCAGTTCCCGCAGCGCAATCAGCAAAAGAGGAAGGTATAGTGCCGGGTGGTGGTGTGGTACTTTTACAAGTTGCTAAATCACTTGAAGGAAAACAGCGAAACGAAGGCGAGCAACTTTTATTTGAGGCACTACAGGAACCTATCAAAAAGTTGCTTAGTAACGCCGGAGAAGATATAAAATCACAGAATAATATCCTTGAACTTGTCAAGAAAAAAGGCGGCAGTTTTGGCTATGATGTAGAGCAAGGAAAAGTCGTTGATTTGATAAAAGCTGGCGTGATAGACCCGACAAAAGTTATTCGTCAAGCCCTTGAAAACGCCGTTATTGTTTCTGCTTCAGCCCTAACATGTGGGTGCCTTATTGCTATTAAGCGTGAAGATACGAAAACGCAAATGCAGATAGTTTAGTTATCCCCATATTGTTAATAACGTGGGGAAAACGAGGCTGAAAAATACTATATAAAACATGAAGTATAGAATCCATTTTACTACAGGCGAAAGCATTGTGCTTGATCGACAAGTATATCTCATAGATTTTGTGACCTTTGTAAACGATCAGGAGGTAGATTATTATATTAACCCTCGACATATTACCCACATAACCCCCGAACCCGAAGGCACAGAATCAACAATAATAAAAACTCCCAACCCTTCCACAGTTAAAGAAGAAGCGGAGAAAAAACGGCAGGAAATAATAGGCAATCCAAAAGCTGTACTTAGTGATATTCAAAATGAAGAATAATTGTCCTAGTTGCCACAAAGAAAAAGCACAAACTCATCACTTATTAGGTGTGTTGCCCGGCGCTAAATGCCAAGCCCGGCAGAGGGTAAAATCGAAAAAAATGCGCTACGCTCCACATTTCAACACAATCACTATGGCTGATCGTATCCAATCTCAGAGAGATCATAACGGCGGTGACATTCAGCAACCTTGGTTACCCAACGGAGAAATAAACGAAGGCTTTATTAAAAACAATCCGAAAGATATTGTTGAAACATACTTTACGCAGGAAGATTTAAAAAACCTATGACACAAGACGAGGAAATATTAGAGCTTAAAGCAGCTTTGCGAGAATCAAGAGATAAACTTGAAAAGAAAATAAACACGGAGCTTATAAAAGCCTTAAAAATTGAAAGCGGAAATACCTATTTAATATTCTTTGGTAAGGATAGTGGGTTATCTCCCTATGACATAGCTAAAATCGACATACCAGAAATTAAAGGCACAATGTTTATTTTAAATGACGCTAACAAGGTTCAGTTAGTAAATGCTCTTGAAAAATCACTCAATGAACACGCATGGGATGAAGGCGTAAAGAAAACATTTCTAAAGTCGTTTGATTACTATTTAGACCAAGAACTTAAAAACCTATGAGTACATTCGTATCATCATTAATACTATTTCCCGGCCTCATCTATATATATATTCTCCTTGCCATCTTTTGTCTTGTTTGCTACGCAGCAGACAGCCTTATAAAAACGCCGTTTGTTCAAACACTAATACGCAGATATGAACAGAGCAGATAGACGTAGACAAGCGAAACAATTTAAAGGGCAAAATGTTATGCTTAATCCCGGCGTTGAGCAGACAGACAGGACAAATGCTATATGGTGTTGGATGCATAAATTGAACCTAGATGATATAGATAATCCGACAGAAAGAGATAAGCGGTTAATACAATCAACAGAATTTAAGACTGTTAAAGTAACTGAGAAAAATGGTATAATTAAAGCATATAAAGTCTGTCCGAGATGCCACAATACCGTTGAACTTGGAGAGATTGTGAAACCATTATTAAGATGATATGTTACGATTTATTTGCGAGGGATGCGACAATGTTTATGAAGCTGAAATAGTAGAAGGCGGCGTTATTTATTACGTAGATAATAAGCGTATAGAACTTAACGCACATGACGATGATTGTTTTAAATGCACACAGGAAGCAAAGATAATAATCAATCAATTACGTGCAGAAAAAAAAGCTAGAAAAACAATATGAGTACATTTATTCATACCAAAGAGGATATTGTTGACGGAGTAATTGAAGGAAGAAAGCACTCGGACAAGGGCAATGTTAAAGGTGGTAAATACAAGGCTAAAACATTCGCAAAATTCGTACCCGGTTATGAGATTTGTAAAACGTGTGGTTTACACCCTGCATACGAATACGACAGCGCAAAACCAGACCAAGTTAAAGTTATAACATGTATTCACGTAACGGAGAAACCTAAAAAAATATGATTGAAACATACCTTAAAGAAGTAGAGCTGAACGGGCAAAAAATTTATAAAACTTTTGCTATTCTTTCAAGCATTAAAAAAGACCCGAATAACCCTAAGGAGATAGACCCACAAAAACAAAAAGACTTAGACGAGTTCTTAGCTAGATACGATCAACTTCAACCGCTTCTCGTTGACGCACGACCAGAAAAAGAAGGCCAACTACTAGGCGGCAATCACACCCTTGAATCACTTATTCGTATTGGTAGAACTGATGGGTGGATTGAGTTCAGGACACCGATGGACGATGCAGACGCTTTTATAATCGCAACGCTGCACAATCAACAGTTCGCAAACTACGTAGAAGGCAGGCTTAAAAACGAAATTAAAAAATACGAAACGCAACTTATAGATGATATTAAAAAACTCGAAGCACAAATTAAAACGGCAGACTCATTTGACACGCTCCTTAAAGAAAAACCAAGTAAGCCATTCAAATTTGAAATTGTTATTAAGTGTGACAATGAACAAGATTTAAACGATAAAGTAATGAAGCTATCTGAACTTGGTATTGCCGGCAAAAAACGAGGTAAATAATGCTTATTCGCAGACTTGTAAATATACTAATATACCAATTCTCAACGAGTAAACAAACACTCGACAGTTACATGAAAGATATACGAATGGGCAAACAATTATCCGACTCAGACGTTACGAAGCTTAAACAACTCATTGAATACGAGAAATTAGTATATGGACGATGAAACACAAACAGACACAACACATAACGGAAATGTCGTGGCTACCGCCGACAGCACTAATGGAGCCGGAGTTATCACAGATGTTTCAAAAGATACGCCGCCAAATGTTGCGCAAACTGCCGAGGCTACTGAAGCAGACGATGAGACTAAAGAAGTAGAAGAAACGCAAAAAAAATATATCTTAACTCCTAAATTTAATGACTGGTATCTATACTACACCAATCATAAACACTACGTACTCATTAAAGAAGAACAAAAAGAAACATACGGTAATGCTACACTCTCAGCCATTAAAGCATATTCGCTAGACCCCATCAAACAATATCATGTAGGTTCTAATATCGGACATCAAAACTTTAGGAAATGTGAGAACCTAGCTTTGGAAATCGCAGGAAAGAACGGCTGGACATACGAAACCTTCTTGCGTCATGGCTGGTTGAACATGTTAAAAACGGAAAATCCGGCATGGTTTGATCGCATGGGGGCAATTCTTGGTTTCCATACGCCGGCACCAACGGTTCAGGTTCAAAACAACACGCAAATCAACGTAGGTGAGGCTGAACAGGTCAACTTCAACGACTCATTTAGGAAGTGGCAGGAATCGGAGAAATAACCCCTTGACAATCTGCCAGCACATGTGCTAACATAAGTGTATGAAAATGATCTCACTTAGGGAGTTTTGCTTACACCCATCCAAACACATTAAAAGGCTACCCATTACGCTTACGCAGTATAATAAACCTGTTGCAGTCGTGCTTCCAAACATAGATAGTTATAAAATTGAAAAGAATAACACCCTAACTGTTACGAAAGTTCCTACATTTAGAACTACACCGGAACCAGAAGTGCAAACAGAAGTGCAAGAATCACAATCAGAATGGCCTACCTCAAAATACGGTAAACTCCTATCCGGCAAATCCGGCGCTTGTCCTGTCTGTGGTAAGAGCGTGCCTATCGAATTTGCAACCGATCATTACGGAAAGGAGCATGGCGACATATGAACTACGATAACTATTCAAACTATGACAGCTACGATAATTACGAGGAAGATGCAGAATGAAACCATTAACCATACTTACAGACATACTCTACTTTCTAGGAGCAATACTCTTAGGTCTCACTCTCTTTGGTATTGGATGTATATTTTGGGTGAGAAATAAGATTGAGTATTTAATTAGAAGAATATGACAAAACTAACAAAAACAATTGAAGAGATACTGGATAAATGCGAAAGCCCTGTTCAGTTACCAGAGCAAGAGGGATTTAGTGGCGGGAAAGAGTGGGCTATTCATGCGCTTATCAAATCCATAAAAGAACGTGATAAAGAGGTGCTTGGAGAAGAATTAGACGATTTGTTTTGTGAAATAAGAGGCTTGTTAAAGGAACACTCTATTTTTCCTGAGCAATGGGATACAGATGAACGATTAAGAGCATGGTTGAAAGAAAAGGGAGAACTTTAGCCCAACGGCAGAAGGAGACGTTATGAAGAGTGAGAATTGCTTGCGTTGTGACAGGCCAAAATACTTTGATTCATCCAGGGGATGGGTACATACAGGTGGCACAGCGTATATTATGGAATGCCCTGTTTGTCATTGGAAAGGTTTTCAGCCAGCAAGCCCATTAACTTATGCTACTGATATTTGTCCAAAGTGCGGAGTTCAAGGAAAGCTTAGAGACAATCATGTTGTTCAATAACCATGTCTAATACAAACACTATCAAATATCGAAATATAAATACTTTGATTAAAGCAATCAGAAATGAGGTTCCCGATATGTGGAATTATAAAACATCATTTGATATGGCTCTAGATAATGTGATTGACTCTTCACACTATCGCGCGCCAGAGGCATACGTTGTGAATTTCGATCAATTAGCAAATGTGTTATATGACTATATTGGTGAGCCAGATGAGGATTGGAAAAAGAAGATCGCTGATATTTTTAATGGCAAAGTAGAAGTTCCAGAAATGGATTATATAGAATTATGAATAACACTATCATACAAGAAAAAGTAAAAGAATTTGAGAAAAAGTTTTGCTACTGGCATTACAAGGATAATACGGGTGCAGTATGTAAGCCGTCTACTGATGGATTTAAATTTGTTACTGCAAAAGATGCAACAGACTGGCTTACCGAAGCCCTCACCTCCCTTGTCAAAGAAGTACGAGAAGAGGAGATAGCAACCGAATGGTTACTTGGTGATGACACTGGATCGTCATCAAAAGCGATCTGTAGGTTCATGCTAGGGATTGAAGGTGAATATCCTGCTCCGTTCGATGTAGCCGACAGAGGGCGATGTATTCGCTTGCTAAATAGTATTCCCAAGTGGTGGAATAGGCTCGATGAAATGGCAAGCCTCCCTTCAATAAAAGTAAATGTCTTTAGTTCTAAGGGGATGGAAATTAGAGAAGATGGCTGGAGGCAGCAAATACCGTTAATAAAAAGAGAGGCAGCAGACCTTAAATCTAAATAATATGAATACACGAATACATAAATACAAAGTTTACGATACAGAGCTTAAGAAATTTGTTTCAGGTTTTGAAGCATTTGATAAGGTTTGCGGCTGGGAAAATGATGAAACTGGAAGCCATATTATATTAAGGCAGGAAAGATATATTGTTCTTCAATGGACAGGGCTTTATGATTCCAAGAAGGTAGAAGCGTACGAAGGTGACATTGTCCGTGAACCAGACGGGAGAATATATGTTGTCGAGTGGGAGACTTCAGAAGCGTGTTTTGTATTAGCAATTAATGATCCAATTTATGGGCGGCACACACGGCATTTTAAGGATATAAAAATAATGGAAATTATCGGTTCAATACACACAACACCAGAACTATTGAAAGGAGTATATGGGAAAATTACATAAAGAAATTATACAGAAGATTTGTGAACGACTTGGGCATCAGAAGAATTACGGTAAATGCTTTCATGAGATTGCAGAAAAGCTCGATACTATTTTGACTCTTCCTTATCGTAAAAACCAGATTCTCGGCTGGCTCAAATCTAAAGAGGTACTTATTGGAGTGTTTGGGGAGGAGGTTGTAACGCCTTGCTGTGGATTTATTCCTGATGACGGTGATGATTTTTTTACTTGTGATGGTTGTGCTATTACTTATCCACACACAATAGCATGTCCTTATGCTTGGCAATACCACCATAACCAACTTCCTCACACCATAAAAGAATGTCTTGAGTATTATGGGAGGGAGTTAGGATGCTAGTAGAGAGAAGTTGCCCAAGGCATGGTTATGGATTGGGAGGCGATGGATGTCCTGTTTGTCATGCTGAAATATCTCTGAAAAGACGAGAGGTTGAAGCTATGGAGAAAGCAAATGAATTAGAAGCAAAAAAACAATGGAATAAAGAAAGTTAACACAACAACCATCTCAAGTTAACAATAATGAAAAACACTAACATGACAGACACGATTAAAGATTTTATCAAAGAAAAGAAACGCTTGGAGGATAAGTACCCTGGTTACACTTTTGAGGTTGATATTAGTAAGCCATTATTCCCTTGCTCTGAGTGCGCTTACGAGGTTGGGCATAGTTTGTTTTGTAAAAAGCGTAAGGAGATTTTATGAAGATTGAAAATTGAATGAGCAGTACGTTATATGTACACTCTACGGAAGCGAGAGCAAGGCGAAATAAACTTGTCTGTCAGCGGCTAAATTTCGTATTGCTCACTGAGTTTTTAATCAAACAATAATTTTATGACAGACACTAAGAAACAGAAGAAGCACGATCACGAATGGCAATACGTCCATGCACAGTATGAGTTCCCTATTGGAATGGCTGGGACAGCAGCAGCGACACTTTATGCTTATCTACTTTGTCAGTGTACAGCAGTTAGAAGAGTAATAGTTGAAGAATGACCAATAACACCAAACCAATCATTGACGGAAAAAGCTTTTTTGATTATCCAGAGAAAGAGAAAAAGGAAATCATCACAGAAGCAGCAATCGAAAGCTCAAAAGAAATGCAAAAAGTTATGTCAACTCAAAATAAGAATTTGTCAAGTGATATGTCAACTAACGATAAACAATTGTTAGATGAATTTTGGTTATTCTGGGGAATAGCACCGAAGGGAACGCCAAAATATAAAGCAGGATTGAAAGCCTTTGAGTTTGCTAAACGTGCAGTACAGGAGGAGAGAGCAAAATGGGAAGGTAGAGGCATACTTACAGACTGCCACGGTTGCGGTAAAGTTGTTCACATATTCCCTAACGATGTTCAGAAGTGTATGTATCAGGCTATCACAGATAAGGAGTAATACTATGAAAAAAGAACCGAAAAGTTCATGTTGCAACGCAGAGATTAGGATAGAAGAAGGCGGAGTATCGCAACTCTCATTTGATCCTAAATTCTTTTGTTCTAAATGTGGCAATGAGATAACAAATGTGGAGGCAAGCCAGTTTAATTGGTGAAGCTAGGTACTGTAAAATACTATGAAAAAGAAACTACCATTTTGTTTAAGATGTGGAATAGATAAAAAGAAGGGCTTTTGGGAGCTTGGCTGTAGTTCGTGGGGAACGTATTACAAACGGCACATTTGGAATACCAGTAAAAAGTTTAAGCATGATCTTCATTTAGATGAAGCATCAAAAGCTAGTACTAAAGATAAATTTGTTTTTAACTGTAACAATTGCCCGACTGGATACGAGGCTCACACCATTGAAGAAGCATATGAGATGGCAGTAGTAAGGCCATGTCCAAAGAATATGCGCTCTGAAGCCAAATAACATGATTGGAGGTGATTATTGATGCAAGGAATTAATATTTTTATAGGAGAAAAAGACCTAGGTAAATTTTGGCAAAATACAAAAAAGGAAGCTATTGTTAATAATAAAAAAACATGGGTTGTGGCTCGTCCTATTGGCTATATGTCACTATTACATAGAATAAAATGCGCATGGTTAGTATTCAAACAAGAGGCAGATATTGTTGTGTGGAAATATCAATAGTCCCTTCTACTCATTACGCTAGGGTCTATTCGGGTAGAGTTCCTTTGGGAATGATGCAATGAGTAAAGACGGGGAACCTAGCGTAATGCATAGAGGAGGATTGATATGTACGTAGATTGACACATGGACAGACTGTAAAGGTCGTAAGTGAGGATAGCAAGGTTCGCAACCTTATGACGGGTCGCACCCGAACGATGCACGTCGCCGACTATGACTGGGAACTCTCGGGCATTGAGGGACAAACTCGGCTCTGTCCAGTTGTGAATCTAGGTACCTTAATAACCTGAAATAGATACGCTACAATTAGTTTATGCGTAGGTATAAACATGAATGGGATTTTACGACACCGGGAACAGTTAAAGAAAAATTTAAGTGGTTTGCGTGGGGTTTTGTTACTGGTAGCATATTTCAATTATGGTTTTGGTTATATGGTATATTCTATCTAAACCAGTTTATAACTAGCTTAGGGAGGGGGTGAAAATAACATGGGTATTAAATTGATTTGGACAGGAATAGTTTTTATTTTAGCACTTAGTAAATTCGCAACAGGAATACCAGCGCTTGAGATAGTTGGAGCCGTGATTGCGGTTATAGGTCTTGTGCTTTTGTGGCTTGATAAGTAATAATATATGTATGTGCCGGGAACAGTTACAATGCTTTTTGACTTATACGAAATTATCTATGATGATCTAGCGTTGCCAACGTCCCGGCGTAAATTTTATGCTTACCTTACCTATTAGAATATTCGGACAGAAGTATCAACAAAACTTAAATAAAGCGCCTCTTGTTATAACGAAAGGCGGTACCAAGGCTTTTATTATATTGCCGTATGACGAATCGCTTGAATACGGAAAGAACTATGTGAAAGGACAAGCCGGGTTTACAACACTAGATATTAAGAAAGAAGGACTACCACCAGAATTAACCTTAGAAGATATGCGAAAACACTTTGATGGAACACCAAACCATCATCCGAACCTAGTTACAGTAGTCAAAGAACGTCCATTACTTGAAAAAATTAAAACAATCCTCACAAGAAAAGTATTCTAATATGCTCGATTTATCCGTAGGCCAGAGTTTCAACGTGGGAGCTTGGGTACTTAATCACAATATATCAAACGAAAACGGAGATCCTATTACTTTCAAACAACATAGGTTTCTACTCGACATCTATTTAGATAATTCACCTGAACTCGTCATTTCTAAATGTTCTCAAATTGGCGGCAGTACCGCAATTATTCTCAAAGCTATACATCTAACGCATTATAAGAAAGCCAACGTCATTTATCTGCTTCCCTCGAAATCAATCGTTAAAGACTTCGTTTTACCCAAGGTTGATCCACTTATTAACACAAATCCGGCAATTAAAAAGATCATGGGAAATACAGATAACATGGGTTTAAAATCATTTGGGTTAGGGAAAGACCAACGGTTTTTGTATTTCCGTTCTTCATGGGATGAAGATAGCGGTATTTCACTATCCGCTAACGTGGTAATTTCTGATGAGTACGATAGATCAAACCGAAAAGCCATTGATACATATCAAACCCGTTTAGACGCTTCCCGACTAACACGTCCCGATTTGGGGTATGACTGGCGCTTTAGCAACCCAACATTTGAAGGCTCAGGTGTTGACGAATTATATCAACGATCAGATCAGAAAAGATGGATTGTAAAATGCTCTCGTTGTAATGCTCATCAAGAGCTGACATTTCCTGAAAACATAGACTTTGAAAGAAAATGTTATATCTGCTCGAAGTGTTTTCGTCCTATGGACGATATGGATAGAATACGTGGACAGTGGGTAAAAATGTTTTTTGGTCGTGATGTTTCAGGCTATAGGGTTTCGCAGCTTATGGCTACGTGGATTCCAGCAAAAGAGATTATAAAAGACTCGCTAGGAGATCAATCAATCTTTCATAATTTTACGCTTGGACTCCCCTACACTTCTCAGGATACAAAACTTACCCGTGAAGCATTGACCAAGTGTGTTGCGCCAGATTATAATCCTAGAACAGATGTTGCAATCGGTGTTGATAACGGTATTATTAAGCATTATGTTATTGGTAATAGATATGGTGTTTTTCAAGCAGGATCAACGGAATCGTGGCAAGAAATAGAAAAC
>OFRO01000598.1_pt1 | contig 12148 bp, 13 predicted proteins | sample 1543091 | NCBI WGS metagenome assembly OFRO01 (sample SAMN07774217, study PRJEB24372) | wastewater metagenome | isolation source: Exp Tend NO 10WW | collected 2016-02
TCCATATAATAAATTAAAAGACTTTGCTAATGGAGAAAACGTTAATTTTACTAATCCTATTTTAGTAACACATTGCAGAGGAAGTATACCACCACATGTTAAACCTGAAATCAATTTGGCGCTCTTGGATAGGTGGGACTTGGTGCTCGCTGGTGACCTTCATAGCTACTCTAATTCTCAACTTAATATTCTGTATCCGGGATCCCCTGTTACAACTAGTTTCCATCGCACTAGAGTCGATACTGGGGTATTGCTGGTGGAGACTGAAACCCTGGAGCATAAGTGGCTAGCTTTAGATATGCCACAGCTCATTCGTAAGACTATTAAAGCTGGTGAGCCTATGCCACCTACAGATTATGACCATACTATCTACGAGGTAGAAGGTGATATGTCTGAACTATCTAATCTAGAAAACTCAGATTTACTAGATAAGAAAGTAGTTAAGCGAGAATCTGATACTACATTAATACTATCTCCCGAAATGACAATAGCTCGTGAGGTTGAAGAATACTTAAAATATGTACTACAGCTAAGTGATGAGTCTGTAGCAGAAATACTAGAGGAATTAAATGGATGCACAATCAATGAATAAAGCAATTGTATGGAGCCAACAAGGTTGCCAGTATTGTGATACTACTATTGCCTTACTTAAGGCTAGAGGTTGTGAAGTAGAAGAGCGTAAGATTGCCACAGGTAAATGGACTAAGAAAGACTTACTAGACGAGGTACCTAATGCACGTTCTGTACCTCAGATCTTTATTGATGGCAAGCATATCGGTGGATATAACGACTTAGTGAATATTCTACAATGATAACATTAGGAAAAATGCAGTGGTCGTATGCATTCTCATACGGAAAAAATAATATCATTGATTTCTCAGAACATTCGTTAGTACAGCTTATTGGTAAGAATGGACATGGTAAGAGCAGTATCGCTCTAATTTTAGAGGAAGTATTATTCAATACCAATTCTAAAAAGATTAAAAAGGCGGATGTACTTAATAGATATGCTGGTGTTAGTGCATATTCTATTTTACTAGAATTCACTAAAGATAGTGATAAATATACTATTTTTACTAATCGTGGTTCTACACAGAGTGTGAAACTGACTAAAAATGGTCAAGATATATCAGCCCATACTAGTACAGCTACATATAAACTAATTGAAGAAATTTTAGGATTCGATCATAAATCCTTTACCCAAATTGTTTATCAAAGTAGTGCGCATAGTTTAGAATTCCTAACGGCTACAGATACTAATAGAAAGAAATTTCTAATTGATCTACTAAATCTTAGCATCTATAGTAAATACGGTGAATCTGTAAAAGCAACCGCTAAAGAGCTATCTTTAGAAATTGATAGTTGTAGTGCCAAGTTATCTACTGTAAGTAGTTGGTTAGCAAAGTTTAGTAATCAGGATTTATCAAAGCGAGAGCTTCGTGATTTACCAGAGCCTCTAAGCGATGAACTCTCTAAGATCAATCATTTGAAAGAGCAGATTGCTAACATTGATGCTAATAACAAGAAGATTGCTCAGAACAATAAATATAAAGAGATATTAGCATCTATTGATCTTACTAGTGTGCCTCAGCCTACTGAAGATCTAGTATTAGTTAAGGTGGCATTAGTACACGCACAGAATGAAGTTGTTAAGTATACTAAGGTTATAAAAGGTACTGGTCCTATACTTGATAAATGTACTTCTTGCGGACAATCTATTGATAGTAGTCATACTAAACATATAGTAGCAGAAGCTCAAGGCTCCTTGAATAATATGCAGCTAGAAGTGGCTGAAATTAAACGTGTGATACAACGGCTAGAACAAGAGTACACTGCATACAATAAGTCAATAGAAAGTCAAAAAGAATGGGAGAAATATCATACTCTTATTAATACTACACTACCTAATGACCTGTATGATATTATTACCCTAAAGACGGAGCTAACTAAGCTAGAAGCGATAGTGCAAAAGCATAGTACAGACGTATTAGCTACTAATAAATATAATGTGGATGTAACTGCACATAATACTAAGATTGATGTAATTCTACAACAGATGGATACTATGAAGATAGACTTCGAAAAGTATTCATCGGAAATGACGAAATTATCTAAGCGTTTAACTAATCTACAGATTCTAGTTAAAACATTTGGTACATCTGGTCTAGTAGCGTATAAAATCGAATGCCTAGTCAAGGACTTAGAGAACTTAACTAATGAATACTTAGTAGATATGAGCGATGGAAGATTTCAAATATCTTTCAAGATGAATAGTTCAGATAAACTAAACGTTATTGTTACAGATAATGGATATGACATTGATATTCAAGCCCTAAGTAAGGGAGAAATGGCTAGAGTCAACGTAGCCACTTTACTCGCCATCCGTAAATTAATGCAGTCTCTTTCAGATAGCCGAATCAATTTACTCATCCTTGACGAAACTGTAGAGTCTCTTGACGCAGACGGTAAAGAGAAATTAATCGAAGTCTTACTAGAGGAAGAGTATCTTAACACTATTCTAGTATCTCACGGTTTTAGTCATCCTTTACTAACTAAGTTCAGTATAGTTAAAGAAGACGACGTATCTAGGATTGAATAATGTACTACTTATACACTATATCTAACACTATAGATAACTCTAAATACGTGGGTATAACTAATGATATACAACGTAGATTTAGAGAACATAAAAATGGTAGTAGTAATAAGTATCTAAAAGTAGCACAGGAATTATTTCCGGAAAATGCGTTTAAATATGAAATAGCTTGTATAGGTACTAGAGAATATATTGATGATTTGGAAACTAAAGTAATATCTACGTATAAAACTTTAGGCGTAAATCTGTATAATGTATCTAATGGCGGTTTAATAGGCAACGGATCTCCGGGTATAGAGCACTGGAATGCTAGTCTAACTGAGCAAGATGTAATTAATATACGTAATATGTATGCAAGTAATCAAATTACTCAAAGAAATTTAGCTATTAAATATAACATAGGATATAAAACTATATCTAAAATAGTGCGAGGAGAAAGATGGTCCTGCGTAGGAGGACCAATTACTTTAACTAAGCAAAGTATTTCTAAAGTTGCCAATAGACGTAAAATATCAGATGATCAAGTAGTAGAAATCAGAGAATTAGCCAAAGAAGAATATTTAGATACTAACACATTAGATATCTCAGATATTGCTTTAGTATCTGGAATATCTAGACAAAATATGAAATTAATACTAAATGGTACTTCATATAAACATCTATCTGGGCCCATACTAGGAGTAGACTATTATAGGGAATTCGGTAAATGAGTAATCCTAGTAAAGAAAAAGGAACTAGGGCTGAGACTCTAATAAGAGATGAGCTAAGGAAGTACACCAATTTACAGTGGGAACGTACGCCCATGTCAGGGGCTTTAGACCCGAAGCACGGCTTAAAAGCGGACCTATATATACCTAATGAAAAGAACGTCTTCTGTGTTGAATGCAAACATTATGCTGATGATCACTTCACTAGTACATTACTAACCAGTAAAAATCCTCAAATTATAGATTGGTGGCAACAGGCTGTTCGGCAAGGTAAGCAAGTAGGCCGGAAGCCGTTGCTTCTATTTAAACATGATAGGAGCAAAGTATTTGCTGCCTACGAAGATATGCCAGACAATGATTTTAGATTTGTATTCCTGAACTTATTGGGGTATAATTTCTATATAAGCTTGATGAGTGACTGGCTTCAATTTGAAAAACCGAGGTTCATAGGATAAATGGCAACTAGTTTTAAAACAATGACAAAAAGCGATCCCAGTACAATAATGATTGTGGACGCACTAAATTTAGCCTTTAGATGGGGGCACTCTGGTGCTAAAACGTTTGTAGATGATTACATTACTACAGTAGAAAGTCTTAAGAAATCATACAAAGCCGGAAAAGTTATCATCGCATGCGATGAAGGTAGTTCCTCATATCGTAAAGAGTTACTACCTGAGTACAAGCAAAATCGTAAAGATAAACAAGCACTACAGACTCCAGAAGAAGAAGCAGCTTTCGAAGCTTTCTTTAAAGAGTTTCTAAAAACTATTCAGACAATCGAAGATGTAGGAGAATATCCCGTACTTCGATTTAATAAGTGTGAGGCAGACGATATTGCAGCATACATTGTACTCAAACACTCTAAAAATAAGAGAGTATGGTTAGTCAGTTCAGATAAGGACTGGGACTTATTAGTTCAACCTAATGTGTCTAGATTCTCATATGTAACACGTAAGGAAGTAACATATGATAACTGGTCAGAGCATTATGACTATTCTATCGAGTCTCATATTAGTATTAAGTGTCTCACCGGCGATAGCGGCGATAATATACCTGGTGTTACAGGTATTGGACCTAAGAAAGCGCGAGATTTGGTCGAAGCGTATGGTACGACTTATGATATCATTGCTAGTATGCCTATTACTAGTAAGTATAAGCACATTGCTAATCTTAATACATTTGGTGCAGACCGCTTAATGCTTAACTATAGACTAATGGATTTAATGTCCTATTGCGATGAAGCTTTAGGAATTGATAACTGTGAAACAATTGATAAAGTTTTGGAAGAGTACCTATAATGGACGTATTTGAATTAATTCGTAGATTCAAAGAGCTAGAAGATAAAGTAGCCGAATTACAAAAACATGTGGCTAACTTAGAGCGTAATAAAACAGATAAGATTACTTATCCGTATATTCCTCCTTCGTATACTTGGCCACAATACACTAATCAGCAGCCAGCTATGTACCCAACAGTCACTTGCTCAACTGGAGAAAAAATTTGAGAGTTCCCGAATATATGCAACGAGAAGTACCCATGAAACTAAGCCCGGGCGCTATCGCCCCAGAGAGGGCGCACCCGTCAGATGCGGGAGCAGACCTTAGGGCTTTAGAAGATCACGTAATCGATCCCGGCTTTTTAAAATTGATTGATACTGGTGTAGCGCTAAAAATTCCAGTCGGCTGTGTTGGTTTAGTTTACGCGCGTTCTAGCATGGGTAAGATTAGAGTTACACTAGCAAACGGTACAGGTGTTATTGATTCCGACTACCGCGGTAACATTAAAGTAATGCTAGTAAATGAGGGCAATGACCCATTTGTAATTACCAAGGCAGAAACCAAAATTGCGCAACTTGTGATCGTTCCGATCATACTTGCGAACTTTGTGACACTTGATAGCAAATGGGACGATACAGTTCGTGGAACTGGTGGATTTGGGAGTACAGGTCAATGACCAAGCATATTAGAATTGAAAACGCTGATCTAAGCGACTGGAAAGTAAAAGTATTAATTCAGGATCGCCAGTATAACGCTGAAACAGATTCATGTGATGGCGAGTGGAAGACTACTGAAACCCATGACCTTAATAGTCCTACACAATTACTTACTCATTTCATTACAAGAAGTAGACGTATTGTAATCGAGGAAAACGGCCACAAATGAAATTACAGGTATTAGTAGCCTGTGAATATTCTGGTAGAGTAAGAGAAGCATTTGCAAAGCGTGGGTGGGAAGCATGGTCGTGCGACTTACTAGAATCTGAGACTGAAGGCAATCACTATCAGGGTCCTGTAGAGGACCTAATTTGTGAAAACTGGAATCTTATGATTTGCCATCCACCTTGCACACACTTAGCAGTATCGGGCGCAAGACATTTCGCGGAGAAAATAGCATCGGGCGAGCAGCAACAGGCGTTAGATTTCGTCAAGATGCTATTAGACGCCCCTATCGAGCATATAGCTTTAGAGAATCCAGTATCTATTATTAGTACTAGAATTAGAAAAGCTTCGCAGTACGTACAACCATGGCAGTTTGGCCATGGTGAGACAAAGAAAACCGGCTTTTGGCTAAAGAATCTACCATTACTACAGCCTACTAATATTGTAGAGGGTAGAGAAGCTAAAGTGCATAAGATGCCTCCGGGACCCAATAGATGGAAAGAACGTAGTCGTACTTACCAAGGTATAGCCGATGCAATGGCAGACCAATGGGGTAAGTATATTGAAGAATTAAACGGAGTGTGAATGAATATTTATGAAGACTTTATCGCTAAATCGCGATACGCAAGATACTTAGATAGCGAACTACGTCGCGAGAATTGGGGTGAAACGGTAAATCGTTATCTTGATTTCATGCAGGATCATTTACTAGAAAAGCATGAATACCTAATTCCTGAAGATACTCTAGAAGAACTTCGCAAGGCTATTACTAATAAGGAAGTAATGCCTAGTATGCGAGCTGTTATGACAGCGGGCCCTGCTCTAGAAAGAGATAATACAGCAGGATTCAATTGTGCGTATCTTCCAGTTGATGACATTAAGTCATTCGACGAAGCTATGTATATTCTTATGTGCGGCTCGGGCGTAGGCTTCAGTGTTGAACGACAATACATCTGTAAGCTTCCTGAAGTTCCAGAAAGAATCTACCCTTCAGAGACTTTCATTATGGTACATGACTCTAAGGAAGGTTGGGCTAAAGCGCTTAGACAGCTTATTGCTCTCTTGTATTCTGGCGAGGCAGCAAAGTGGGACGTCTCTGAAGTTCGACCTTCAGGGGCCAGACTTAAAACTTTCGGTGGACGCGCGTCCGGCCCAGGACCCTTGGTTGACCTATTTAGATTCGTTACAAAAATCTTTAAAGGGGCAACTGGCCGCAAGTTAACGTCATTAGAATGCCATGATATCATGTGTAAGATTGGTGAAGTAGTTGTAGTTGGCGGCGTACGCCGCTCGGCTATGATTAGCTTATCTAATCTATCAGATGATCGTATGCGTCATGCTAAATCAGGTGCATGGTGGGAAGCGAATCCTCAGCGTTCATTAGCTAATAATAGTGCTTGTTATACTGAGCGTCCCGATGTTGGCGTATTCATGCAGGAATGGTTATCACTATATGAGTCAAAATCTGGCGAACGAGGTATCTTTAATAGAGAAGCGGCTACTAAAATTGCATCAAAGAACGGACGTCGTAAGACGGAAGGCCAAGAATTTGGTACAAACCCGTGTTGTGTTGTAGGAAGTACTATGATTCTTACAGATATTGGACATTTACCAATTGAAGATACAGTAGGTACTTCTATCAATATTTGGAATGGCACCGAATTTGCTAATGTAGTACCTTATAAAACAGGATTAGCAGAAATATATAGGGTAGAATTATCTAACGGTACTTACATCGATTGTACTAAAAATCATAAGTTTGCGCTGCATGACGGATACACTAATCGTAGGATAAAAGGTACTGATAAAAGATCTAGGGAACAAAAGATTAAGTTAGTAGAGCTAGTTAATATTTCTGTCAAATCCAAACTAGCTAAGTTTGATATGCCAATTATAGAAGGCATAGATACTATGGAGATAGATCCTTATAGCCAAGGATTTTATTCAGGTGATGGCTGTAAGGACAATACTCGTAGTTACGTATATAAACCTAAGTATGCATGTATTACTAGGTTAGTAGGTAGAGTTTTAGAGGAAGAAACTGTTAATGAACGTAGAAGTTGGGTACATGGTAGTATGTTGGACAAGTCTTTTGTACCCATTAATTTCTGTAAGAAAGATGTACTTAATTGGCTAGCTGGACTACTAGATGCAGATGGTACTGTTACAAGAGATATTAATGGTGAGGGCATTCAACTATCCTCAGTGGATAAACAGTTCTTATTAAATGTTAGACTACTATTAACTCGTTTGGGAATATCTTGTAAAATTCAGTTAGCTAGTGATAACACTAAAACTTTCGAAGGTTATGCGTGTAAAGAACTGTGGAGATTACTAATCGGAAACCAATCTACGTATGACTTATTAGATATGGGGTTATTTTGCGAACGTCTTGAATTCCGATTCCATGAACCTAATAGAGATGCTTCTAGATTCGTCACTGTAGAATCTATTACAAATTTAGGTTACGAAGATATGACGTACTGCTTTACAGAACCAAAAACGGGCTTAGGCACATTTAATGGCACTGTTACTGGTCAATCAGAGATCATTTTGCGTCCATACCAATTCTGTAATCTATCTACTATTATTGTTAGATCTACAGATACTCAAGCTACTCTTACTAACAAAGCTAGACTAGTAGCGATTCTAGGGACGTATCAGTCAACTCTTACAGACATCCCTTACTTACGCAAGATTTGGAAAGAGAATACTGAAGAAGAACGGCTATTAGGTGTTTCAATGACGGGTCCACTAGATAACCCATTACTGAATAATCCAGACGATCCAGAACTAAAGGGATTACTAGAGTCTATTAAGGCTACAGTAGTACAACAGAATAAAGTACTAGCATTAATTCTAGGTATTCCACAGGCTACGGCAGCAACTGCTATTAAGCCAGAAGGTACTACTAGCGAATTATGCACTACGGGTAGTGGATTACATGCACAGCATGCTCCTTTCTTTATTCGTAGAGTACGTGGCGATATTAAAGATCCCTTAACTCAATTTATGATGCGTATGGGCGTACCTTGGGAAATGGATGTAATGAAACCTGAATCTACTGTAGTATTCAGCTTTGCCAAAAGAGCCCCCGAAGGTGCTATTACTAAGAGTGACATGGGAGCTATTCAGCATCTAAAGCTATGGCTAGCATATCAGCGTTTTTATTGTGAGCATAAGCCTTCAATTACGGTTTCCGTAAAAGAGAAGGAATGGCCCGCAGTAGGGGCTTTCGTTTGGGAACACTTTGATGAAATGAGTGGTGTTAGCTTTTTACCAGATGATGGTGGTAGCTATAGACAAGCTCCTTACGAAGAGTGTACCGAAGAAGAGTACAACGAGCTACTAGCAAAGATCCCTACTAGTGTTGACTGGGATTCTATTATAGAAACAGACGACAACGTAGAAGGCGCACAGACACTAGCTTGTGCCGCTGGTGGTTGTGAGATTCAATAAGGTATATTTTATGAATGAACAAGAACTAGAAAACCTAATTAAGCAAAAGCATTTAAACGCTCCTAGAATTACTCCTGATTGGATTGACTCTAGAATTGTTAATGAAACATACACTAAACTACCTAGTGGTAAGGTTATGATTTGTGAACTTACATTAGTTAATGGCTTTACTGTTAGAGGGGAAGCTGCCGTAGTAAGTAAAGAAAACTTCAATGAAGAAATTGGTATGACTATCTCTAGAAAAAATGCTAGAGATAAGATATGGGAGCTAGAAGGCTACCTATTACAAGAAGCCTGTGGTACGATAGCTTGACGTAAAAAAGCCCGCTTAGAGCAATCTAAGCGGGCTTTTTTTTATCGTCTATATGCCATGATGATTTGTTTACACATCTTACTGCGTACAATATCCTCATCTAGGAATGTTACTACTTCGATCCCTGGGATTCCTTGTAGCCTTCGTGTAGCGTCTTCTAAACCTGAATCAGGAATATCTGATTGTTCAGTATCACCTGAGAAAATCATCTTACAGTTCTTACCAATTCTAGAAAGAATCATCTTCATTTCTTCTTTGGTAGCATTCTGCATTTCATCAGCTAGAACGATACAGTTCTCGAAGGTCATGCCGCGCATGAATCCAAGCGGCTGGGGGTTAATAGTTTTACTTTTTAACGCGTACTCATAGAAGCCCGGCCCTAGCGCTTTCTTAAAAACATCGTCGAAAGGCTGTAGATAAGGAGCATTTTTCTCCTCAAGTGTACCAGGTAAGAATCCTAAGCTTCTACCAGTTTCCACATTGGGTCTAGTAAGAATAATAGAATCTACTCGTTTATGGTATAGTTCTGAAGCAGCATAAAAGCCTGCAACATATGTCTTTCCTGTTCCAGCGCTACCTACACCAAACGTAATATCATTGTCCTTAATTGCCTGCAAGTATGTTTCTTGTATGTAATTAATAGGACGTACTTCTTTGAAAGCTACGTTTGATCTATAGATATTTGTAGGTTCTGCTTTCTCCCTACGTGCACGCTTACCAGAGTTTGTTGCCATTAGAATCCTTTATAGATTAGCAGCAGTGATAAATAGAGCGTCAATTTGCTCCGAAGTTAGGCCCAGAGCAGGAGCCAGTTGTGAAACGAGACCATTATTTCTCTGTACTTCCCCAGAGAATTCCCAAGTGATTTGAGCAGCTTTCTTAGCTACTGGATCAGCTATACTAGATATAGCAGTTTCTACTTGATCTAGTACTCCAAAGGATAACAGAGCTAATCTAGCCTGTCGCATAGTTACACTATAAGGTACTGTAGTAGAGTAGTCATAAGGAGCTACCCCAAAGAACAGTCTTACAGCAGGGCCAGAATAGTTAAAAGGAGCTAGGTTAGTAATTAATGTACCCTTAGCCTCAGCTCCATATACTGCATCATTAATATTAATAGTGCAATACCTGCCGGATAGTACTACTCCATCTATTTCAGCACCTCCAATATGGCTACTGTCAATACCTAGAACTAGTTTAGGAGAACCCTCACCAGCTACAAGAATACCTACATTTACTAATATTGCTGTTAGTGCAGCATCTGTGGCTGCTTGAATTGTAATACTTGACATAGTTTCCTTTATTAGGTCGTCAGCGCCTGGAGTTGCGCGTTGGTGAGCGCGGTGTTGTAGTAGCGCAGGCGGGCGATGGTGGCGTTCAGAATGTTGGCTAAGTCGTATTGCCCGATGTCCAACACCGTGAACGCAGCACCATTCAAAGATGCCGATTGCGAGATCACAGCAGCCCCATTGAGAGATGCCGTTTGCGTGCTGGATGTGTACGCCATGGCAACTTGGCAAACCTGACCATTCGTCACGGCTGCGACCAACGATGTTTCTGTCGTTGCGCCGCCTGTCGTGGCCCCAATACGCACAGTACCAGCGCCATTCACCCACACCTCTAGACGTTCGGTGTCGGCCACGTTTCGCGCACTGAAGACGCGTTTGTAGGTCGACGCGACTAGCGGTGGGACGACGAACTTGGCAACAAACGTCCCCTGCGTCGCATTGAACCAGCTCGAAAAATTGCTTCCCGTCATCGTCGCGCTGTCGGCTGCGCGGGTGACGGATGCGCTGGTCGTGGGGATGTAGGACGTGGCGAAGCTGCCGGCTTCGAGTTGAAGGCATGTGAATCCGGCCGACCCTTGAGCAGATGCCGACAGCACGCCTGTTGACTGCGTTGCATTTGCTGTTCCGGCTGCATACAAGCCAATATTCCAATTAACCGCTGTTGCCAGGAACGTCAGCGTTACACGCCAATAGTCTGCGTTGTGGGAGACACATGTGGCGGATGATGTAGTCACCGTCCAACCCGTGTATGCAGTCCAGACTGTCGCTACCCCGTTGGAGGTATCAATTGTCGCTAGACATGTCCGCGTCGATCCGTTGTCTGCATTTATTACTGGGTAACTCGCTTGCGCTCCTGTGGTCTTCTTGACGTAGGCGCTCAGTGTGTAGGTAGTCGCAGCCAAAGCGACTGCCTGCTGCACACCAGCAAGGCCCCCAGCGTTCGAATCCGTCAGCGTCCATCCGGTTGTTCCACCGTCGATGCCAGTGATGTTTTGCGATATCCCAGCAGACCCAAAGGTCGACCACGTTGTCGATAGGCTGTTCGACTGCAGCAGCAAATTCGTCCGCTGCTCCTCAATCAACAACCCCAGCGCCGCGTGCGTGACCGGGTCGTAGGTGAAGCGCGGGCCGTAGTAGGCCGCTGATGTTGTGGGGTAGTAGTGCTGGAGGGGGCCGATGTTGAGTTGGGCGCCCCAGATGTCCACGCCAACAAGACGATTTAAGCCGTTATCGGCGCTACCGGACGCTGATGCCGTAAATGCGAACGAGTACCTAGTCCAAGTTGATCCAGGGGTGATGAGCGTCGATGCGAACGATCCGCCTTGACCGTAGAACCCGAACGATCCGCCCGAAGTGGTCTGCTTCGCATAACACGAGATCGTGTAAGTTACACCGCTTGCAAGCGTGGCGAACTGGTACATGCCACCAGTTGCGGCGCTTGTCACGCTGTCTGCCGTCGTCGCACCATCTGGCGCTACGGCGGTATTTGCCGTGACAGTCGGGCTGTTGAACTTCGTCCACGACGCACTGTTCAGTTCCTCAGAACGGACGAAAAGGTTATGCGGCTTGTACGCAATCGCCCCCGTCGCGTCGGTGAGCGTGGCGAGGCTCGCTCCGGTGTACGTG
>OFRO01000599.1_pt1 | contig 12142 bp, 16 predicted proteins | sample 1543091 | NCBI WGS metagenome assembly OFRO01 (sample SAMN07774217, study PRJEB24372) | wastewater metagenome | isolation source: Exp Tend NO 10WW | collected 2016-02
GGGCTTGACAACTACCCCCCATCCTAGTGGTAATGTAGTGGCTACACAAGCCGCCCGAGAGAGGCAGACCTACCATGCTCCGAATGACCGACTACACCACTCCCCGCCGGGGCCGCCGCGTCGGCTCCACGCTCGCGCTCGGCCCGCGCCCGATGGTGCTCACCGCCCGCGGCCGCCGCATCGTCCGCGGGCTCCAGACGCTCGGCCCCGCCGCCCTGCTGCTGGCCGCCCTGATGGCACCCACCCTGGAGCGCACTCCGTGAGCGGCGTTGGGGCGATCAGCCTGCCTGCGGTCACGCTGGCGCGCGCCATAGCGTCCGTCCTGCCGCACGTGTCGAAAGACAAGACTCGGCCATCCATCAACTCGGTCCATGTGCGCGTAAGCCGAGGGCACATCATGATCGAAGCCACCGACCGATACACGATGGCGATTCACCGCACGCCTGCCGTGGCGAAGGTGAGCGATGATCAGGTGGTCGATGCATGGTGGGACGGAGACCTGGACGTCATGATCGGCGCCGACGACGCGAAGCGCGTCATGGTCTTCGCGAAAGGCGTCGTCGGCGCCCTGCCGGTCACGATCACGGTAAGCAACGAGGACCGGGCCGATGTCACAGTCGCCTACGGCGAGAGCATCTGCCTCCGTACGGTCCATGGTGACTTCCCGAATATCGAGCGCCTAGTGCCACCCGCGCCGGACCAGCATGACGGGCATGTGGCCTTTGGCGCCGGGAATATGGCCAAGGTGACGGCCTCGGCGCTCGCCTTGAAACAGGGCAAGGATGTACCCCCGGTCGTCATGCTGGCTGGAAAGAACGCCGCCAGCCCGTGCGTGTTCACCATCGGCGATGACCTCATCGGCATGCTCATGCCGGTCCGGGTTGACGAGCCGCGCGCGGCTCGCGCGTCCTGGAGCGGACTCCTGTGACCGACCCGTTCGCCGCGCCGGTCAAGGTCGCCCGCGCCGCCCTGTACGACGATGAGGTGCCGACAGAGGTGCCGCGCGACCGGTGGCGCCGGCCGCTGATCCTCCAGCCGGACGACTCGCTGGCGCCCTACACCCGGGTGTCTACCGCCTGCGGCGCGCTGGACTCCGGCCACGGGCTCGGCATCTGGAAACTGCGCCACGCGGCGCTCTCGATCGCCCGACACGAGGACATCGCCGCGATGGTCGCTGGGCTGGAGTACGGGGACCCGGTGCTGGACGAGCTGCTGGAGCAGGCGTGCGACCGCTCGGCCGCGATGGTGGAGGCCCGGCACTGGGGCACTGCGGTGCACACCTTCACCGAGGCCGGGCCGGAGCACCCGCGCCGGGCGTTCGTGCCCGAGCGCATGCGCAGCGACGTGGAGAGCTACGACCACGCACTCGAGCACGCCGGGCTCGAGCTGATCGAGTCGGAGCTGTTCGTCGTGAACGAGCGGTGGCGCGTCGCCGGCACGCTGGACGGCCTCTACCTCGAGAAGCACTCAGGCCTGGTGATCGTCGCGGACAAGAAAACGGGTGCCCTGCACCCGAACGCGCTCGCCGCCCAGCTCGCCATGTACGCCGCCGCGCAGCGGTACGACCCGGTGACCGGCGCCCGCTCCCCGCTGCACCCTGATCTGGACCCCGAGCGCCTGCTGGGGATCGAGATCGTGCGGGGTGAGGGGCGCACCCACCTGCACCGGATCGACGGCTTCCAGGCCGGCAAGCTGGCCAGCCTCGCCTCCCGGGTGCACGCCGTCCGGGCGGCTGAGCGCCGGCAGACCTTCATGACGGCGTGGGAGGAACTGCCGGTGCCGGAGACCGGTGATCCCGTCCTGCTGACCGCGCTCCAGGCGTCCATCTACGCCGCCCGTTCGCCAGCTTGACTCACCACTAGTTAGCCACTAGGCTAGGCCGTGCCGCTCAATCGGGCGGACCGAATCAAGATCGAGATCAAGGACTGAGACCATGACCGAGACCACCGTGGACCCGTTCGCTTCCCCCGCCGAGGGCCAGGGCGACTACGTGACGCTGGACGACCTGGGCGTCACCGCCAACCTGGACGGCACCGCCACCGGCCGCCTGGTGCTGATCAAGCCGGCGTCGATCCAGACCAACATCCCCGGCAAGCCGTCCGTCCAGCAGCCCAACCCCAAGCCGTACAGCGCGGTCTACGGTGAGCTGATCGTGCTGGACGGGCCGATCAACGACAAGGTGCCTGTGGTACCGATGTCCTTCCCCGACTTCCGGCTGCACCAGGGCTACATCGTCACCGGCGTGAAGGGCATGTTCCAGGCCGCCGGCCTGGTCCCCGCCGGTCGGGACTCGGAGTACACGCTGGTCCCCAAGGACGCCGCCAGGAGCATGCTGCTGGGCCGCCTCGTCAAGATCAAGAACAAGTCCAACGGCTTCTCGTGGTCCATCAGCGACGGCTTCACCCGCGCGGAGGCCGACCTGGCCCGCCAGTACCTGGCCAACGCGCCGAAGCCCACGGACCCTTTCGCGTAGGGATCATCTGATCTACGCGCCCGGCGCTGGGAAAGGGAAGCCCGGCGCCGGGCGCGTGGCGTTTCCGAGAGAGGACAATAGGGATGAGCAAGAGCTACCAGCCGTTCACCTGGGGCGACGTTGTGCCGCTGGACATGCTGCGCGTCAAGGACGGGTCGCACTGGCAGGCCACCGCGGTGGTCGGCGGGCGCATCACGATCAGGTCCACCACCGACGGTGCCACGCGGGAGGCCGAGCCGGACCCGGCCGCACCGGTAGAGATCCTGCGCCCGGTCGCCGCTGAGCCCGAGCCTGAATGGCTCCACGCGGCGCCCGCGCGGGTCTACGCCACGTCCTCCGTCACAGTGACGGGTGACGGCCACACGCCCGCCGCAGCGCTCGCCCGGGCCGGCACGGCCGAGCGCCTGGTGGCCGAGCTGGACGCGCTGGCCATGACCACCGCGGTGGCGCTGGTCCAGCTCCGGCTGTCGGCCAGCGTGCTGTCCGAGCACACCGACGGTGAGCCGGTGATCGTGGAGCCCGCGGGTGGCATGCCGGTGGAGCGTCTGCGCGCTCATCTCTTGGCTTATCACGGGGTGAACGAGGACCTGAACGAGGCGACGACTGCACGGTGGGTCCAGTGGCACGACGAGCGGATGCACGTCAACGGCTCCACCGCCCGCGTCCCGCACGTCCACCGCCCGGCATGACCAGGCCCAAGCTCCGGCGGCCATGCGTGGATTGCCAGTCGCCAACGCGGCCGGCGCCCTACCCGGGGCCGCGCTGCGCCACCGACGACCGTGCAGCACGCAAGCGGAGCCGCCTCAAGGCGCGGGCCGCCTACCTGCTGCGCACGTACAACATCACCCTGGAGGCCTACCTGGCCATGCTGACCGCACAGGGCGGGACGTGTGCCTGGCCGGGGTGCCCCGCCTCGGGCAAGGCGCGCTTCCTCGCCGTGGACCACGACCACGCGTGCTGCCCAGGACCAACGTCCTGTGGCAAGTGCGTTCGCGGCTTGCTGTGCTTCGTCCACAATAGAGCCATTGGTCAGGCCGGGGACGACCCAACAGTGTTCGAGGGGGTCGCCGCATACCTGCGGCGGCCGGGGCTTCTCGCCCAGGAGGAACAGATGAGCGAGTTCAGCCCCGAGCCGAACGATGGCGGTGCCCCCGACAACCCCGGCGGTATCTCGCTGGGCGACATCGCGGAAGCGGCCGACGCCGACAACGACAGCGACGGCTGAGCAATGACCAGACACAAGGCGGCCGGGCAGACCCTGGTGGCCGGCGAGCTGCGCGAGGCGCTGCGTGAGCTGCCCTACATGACGCCGGTGGAGGTGGGCGGCGAGCCCGTGCACCTGGTGGAGACCGGGGAGACCGTCCCGATCGGTGACCTGCCGGACGAGGATGACGAGCTGGACGCGCTGCGCGCGTTCGTTGCTGACATCAGCGCGGGCGGCTACACGAAGGTGCAGATCGTGAAGTCCGCCGTCGTCCTGGCGGACCTCTATGGTCTGGAGCGCTGAACGTCAGCTGAACCCCAGCCAGAGCCCGCCCAACAGCCCGGCCCATATGGCCAACGCAACCAGCGGGACGTAGAGCAGCAGTGCCCGACCGTTGACGAGACGATCGGGCACTGCTGCGGTCTGTGAGGCCGTGTCCCAGGAGCCATCGCCGCGCCGCTGGCCGCCCCGGTCGCACGCGTGCCGAGGCCGCGGGATCAGACCCATGGCGCTCACCTACAGCTCGTGGTCGCCGTCGGTCGGCGCGGCACCGTTCGGCACCGCGTACACACCGAGCGCGGCCAGCAGGGCGGTGCCGATCGACACCCACTCCTGCACGGTGACGCTCGCGCCGCCCGCGGAGTCCGGGAGCACCGCAGTGCCGACGACAGCCAGCGCCGCCCCGAGCGCCACGCACGCCTTGGCCGCGTACTTGATGTAATCCTGCATCGTCGTTCCTCTCTCAGACCTTCGTGGATGACTGCCAGGTGAAGCCCATGGCGCGGGCGGTGAGCGGACCCACCACGCCGTCTGCCGTGAGCCGGTGCGCCGCCTGCCAGCGCCGGACGGCGGCGTGGGTGAGTTTGCCGTACCAGCCGTCCCCGCCGGTGCCTACCTTGCGCTGCACGGCCACCACGTCCTTGCCCTGGAGCATCGGCGTGACGTGGCGCAGGTACCGGCTGATCACGACGGGCCTGGTCACGCTGGCCGGGATCGCCGGCGCGGTCAGCGGCCCGCACAGCAGCCGCGCGGCGGCCGGCACCACGATGGTCCGGAGCTGTTGGATACGCGTCGGGTTGGGGCACGAGTGGTTGTTGGGGTTCCAGGCCGTGAACTGCGAGTGGTAGCCGATCCCGCTGCCGCCAGTGCCGGTGACCATCTGGGCCGGGTGCCCGGTCTGGCGGCACCACCAGACGATCAGGTCGGTCAGCGCGTCGACCTGTTTGGGCGTCCATGGCCGGTCAGGCTTGCCGCCGTCCGCGGTCTCCACCGACGTGGCGTAGGCGTTGCCCGCGCCCTGTGCGTCGGCCTGGCGGTCGAGCGCCTGCCACTGCCAGATCACGCCGTCCAGGTCGCCCGGTTCCCACGGGCCGCCGATGCCGAACGTGGATTCGACGCCGTCATAGCCCTGGCGCCGGAACATGGCGTCGGTGCCGGTCAGGTTGCCCACGATGGTGTGCACGATCAGCACGCGCGGCACGCCGATGGACGGTTCGGTCTGTGCGCCGAGAGGCTTGGCGACAGCCTTGGGGTACCAGAGGTCCACGGTCAGATCACCTCTCCGGCTCCGTAGGCCGTTGGCTCGGCCGTGGCGACAAGGTGCTGATGCACGGCTTCATCCCGCAGCTTGGCCAGCTCGTCCTCGGCGTCCTGGTAGAGCTTGGCCAGCTCGTCCTCGGCGTCCTGGTAGGCCCGCTGCGCTTCATCCCGCTCTCGGGTGACCTTGGTCAGCTCGGCCTCGGCGGTGTCCAGGCCGACGCGGAGCCGTGCGTTGTCTGCGGCGAGCGCACCGACCTGCTGGCCGAGCGCTGCGATGACGGCGTTGGGATCAATTTCCATGGCCACTAGTCTCCCACGATGTGTAGGGCTACGGGTGGTGCCGCTCGACGTGATCCCACATGCGCTTGTCGAGTCTGGCGATCTGCTCCGACAGGTCACCGAGGGTAGCCAGCTTGCTCTCGTCCGATCGGACCAGCTTCTCCAGGGTCTCGGTCACCTTCTTGGCGAAGCCGTTTCCGGTCGGCGCGGCGAGCCGGCGCACCTCTTCGATCTTGGCGTCGGTCTCGTCCGCGCGCTTGCCGGCCCTGATTCGCTCGATCAGAACAGAGGTCACGCCTCCGATGATCGCAGAGATGGCCGTTGCGACGGTAGCAAGCGCGACCATGGATTGGTCGCTCATGCGCTGACCTGCGGAGTCGCGGCGGGTTTCACCCGGTAATCGTCTCACGCGCGCGACCACGATCCCTAGTGCGTCACCCATATGGGTGACATGTCCGCGCGTCACTCGAATGGCCTCTACGCCCAGAGCAGAATCGGGCCGATACCTAGATCGTCAGCACCTCCCGACGATCGACCCGAGAGAGAGCCCGCCATGAGCACCGAGCGCATCCACGTTGTTGCCGATCTGGGCCGCGCCGCCAGCGGCCGCGCAATGCCCTTCCTGGTGACCACGGTCACTACCCGTAAGCAGGTGGGCGAGGCCCGCACGGTCAAGCTGGCCGAGGCCCTGGCCCAGGCGATCCGCACCCAGGACACGCTCGGGGCCGAGCCCGCCGCCCAGGCCGGGGTGAAGTGGCACAAGGCCGCCGCCGTCCCCGCCCCGCGGGGACCGATCCCCGGGGAGTGGCAGGCCTACTGTTTCGTCTGTGACCGGGGTCTGTTCGACCACGACGGCGCCCCCGTCACCGTGACCTGGCACCGCGACCGGCAGGGCGTCTGCCTGGAGTGCGCCGCCGTCGCCGGCGTGACGATCTGGGAGCACACGCCGGTGGGCCGGACGCGCTAGGCGGCGGCTTCGAGCGCGGCCACCCGGGCAGCGAGGTCGTGGAGCCACGGGATCAGCGCCACGCCTACCCGGTCGTAGTTCACCGACTCCGGCCGCCCGTCCTCGTCCAGCTCCACCAGCAGGTGGCCCAGGCCGGGGATCGCGTGCACCTGCTCAGCGATCAGGCCGAGCTGCTGCGACAGCCCGTCGGTGCTGCCGCCCTGCGCGTCCGCCTGGCCCTTGTCGTAGTAGGTGACCGGCTCGAGCGCGGCCAGGCCGGGCAGGGTGAGCGCGGTCGGGGTGATCTCCACCTTGTACCGGGCGCTGGAGGTGAGCCGGTAGATCCGGCCGATCGGGGCGGTGGCGATGCCCATGTTCGCGGTGAACGTCGCGGTGTTGTTGTAGATCGCGTCCGAGCGCACGTCGTTGCCGGACGGGTCACCGATGTAGATCGTCGGCGCCGAGATGTAGCAGCCGGCGCCGAGCGCTCCGGCGTCGTTCACCGACACGTAGTTTCCGCTACCGGTCTGAATGGCGGCATTGCCTCCCGCGGCGGCGTTGGCGATGGCGTTATTGCCGGAGGCCGAGAGGTAGGACCCCGATCCATTCTGGAGTCTGGCGTTCCCGGCGCCGCTGGCGGACAGCGCCGCGTTCGCGCTGTAGAGCTGCAGGGAGGACCCAGAGTTGTCCGACATGGTGACGATGTCGCGGGAGAGCGTGAGCGACGCCAGGCCGGCGCCGGCCTCGGAGCCGACGCCGATGCGCGCGTACTTCTGGCTATCGTCGGCGCGGTCCATCAGGTCCACGTAGGCCGATGTGTGGTTATCGACCTGGCGGGCTGCCAGCATGGCGCGGGCACGGTCGGTGCCGGTCGAGCATGAGAGGAGCATGTTGGCATAGCTGTTCGAGGTGCCCGGACTCGACCGCGCGTCCAGCCAGGCCAGGGATGCCGCCGGGCCGGACCCGTCCAGGTCCACGCCCACGCCGGTGATCTTGGCGACAGCCGAGCCGGACGACGGGTAGAACTGGACGTCCGTGGTTGCCGGGTCGACCACCACGCGTGACCCGGTGGTGCCGGTCTGCACCTTGCCGGTGAGGGTGGCGGTGCCGGTGCCGGTGTTGAGGTCCACCGTCGCCGTGCCGCCGCTGTTGTAGAGCCGGACGCCGGCCGTGTCCAGCTCGACCCGAGCGCCGCTCGTCCCGGTCTTGATCGAGCCGGACAGCAGGAGCGCGGAGCTGACCGTGCCCGCCGTGATCTTGCTCGCTGTCAGGTCGCTGATGTACGCCGAGTCGATCAGGTCCGCGGTGGCGTTGGCCGCCGAGCTGGCCGCGCTGGCGTTGCCGGTCCGATCGACGGCCACCACCTTGACGTGCGCCGCCGCGCCGGCCGCCACGAACGGGTCGGTGGCGAAGGTGCCGACGGCGGGGATCGTGCCGGTGACCATGCTGCCGTTGGCGGTGAGCTTGCCGGCCAGGGTGGCGGCGCTCGGGGTGAAGCCGGACGACGTGCCGATGTGCACGTCGAAATGATCCATGTCCAGCGGCAGGTTGTAGGTGCCGCCGCTGGCCAGGCCGAGCGTGTGCGTCACCTGCACGGCGATCAGGGAGGCGGCCACCGTGGGCGGCGCCGGGGTGGCGGGCGGCGTGGTGTCGGTGGCCGAGAGGAACGACGTGGTGCTGGACCATGCGCCGTAGTTGATCGGTGAGGCGTAGTCCACCGCGCGGATCTGGAACTCATACGTGGTGCTCGGGCTCAGCCCGATGATCGAGACCGAGAGCTGATCCCACCCGGCGTAGGTCACCGCCCATTCGGTCGCCCCGGTCGGCCGGTAGCGGATCTCGTAGTGGTCGCCATCCACGATCGTGCTGGCGTCGGTGTTGAGCGGCTGCGTCCACACGGCCTTGATCTGCGCCTGGGCCACGCCGTCACCGGGCTGGTAGGCCGAGGTGGTGAAGGTGCCGAACGTCGGCACGCCGGGGATCGACGCATCCCCCGCGCCCCCGCCGCCACCGGCCACCACGGTGCCGATCGTGCCGATGCCCGCGGTGAGCGCCGGGGACAGCGAGTCGGCCACCTCCACCTCGCCGCCGCCGGACTCCCAGGCCACCCACGGCGTGAGGTCGGTCCACACTCCGGTGCTCGAGCGGAAGCCCACCGAGTGCCCGGCGCTGATCGGCCAGGTGAGGCCGAGCACCCGGACCGGCACGGGGTTGATCGTCTGGCCCCGGAAGGTCACCTCGAACGCCGGGTCGGCGACGCCGGCCGCCGGGTCGTACACCCACACGGTGTCGCCGGGCTCGAAGTCGCCGGCCACGTCGAACTCGTCCACGCGCAGGCGCAGCTGCCGCCGCGTCCCGCTGAACAGGTTCAGCACCGCCTGAGCGCGCGCGGCGGCGTTGGCCCCGGCGGTGTCGTCCTGTTCGTCCACCACGCGGGTGATCACCGCGTCATTGCCGTGGATGTCGCGGTACGGCGTGCTCACCACGTCGGCCGAGCCGGAGGCCAGGCCGTTGCCGACCACGACCACGCGCGTCGTGGTGTCCTTGGCGGACTGCTTGGTCTCCAGGTCGCCCGGTAGCGCCTTGAGCGTGTGATCGTAGCCCGCGCCCTGCCGCACGATCATCGCCTCGGGCGTGGTGCGGAACAGCGCGGACGCCGGTCCGGCGTCCAGGGTGCCGTCTCCGTTCACCCGCCACTGCGCGTCGAACAGGTCGCAGACGTAGCTGATCGCGGTGCGCGGCGTCTGGTAGGTGTGCGTGCCGGTGTAGGTGCCCGCCACGGCGGTCAGTGTGCCTGCGGTGACCGCTCCACCCGCGGGCAGTAGCGCGGCGATGCTGGCGGCGAACGTGGCGCCGGTGAGCGTCACTCCCGGCGCCTCGATCACGTCGCCCTTGCCGTCCTCGTCACCGAGCCACGCGGCCATGCCGACGCCGGACAGGCTGATCTGTTCCGAGCGGTCCACGTCGCGCAGGATGCCGACGTAGCGGGCCAGGCTCAGCAGCTCGTCCCCGCGCTCGGCGGCGTTGATCCGGCCCGGCACGATGGCGATGTGGCCGAGGAAGTCCACCGCCTCGAGCACGCCGGGCGGCGCGTCTTTGGCCAGCTTGAGCGACCACTGGCCCACGCCGCGAAGTACTTGCTGAACAGACATCAGGAGCCGTCTCCGTAGTAGCCGAGGGCGTAGAGACGTTGCACGAGCCCGCCCATCAGGTCGCTGAAGAGGTACGCGAACGGCTCGTTGTGGTGGTTCAGGTGCGCGGCCCGAGATACCCGGTCTCCGAGGTGGGCGCCGTAGAGGGCTGTCGCGGCGTGGTGTATCTCGTGGGCGACGACGGTAGTCCCTAGGCGATCCCGGACGAGGCGGACCGTGACGCGTCGGACCCTGCCCGTCTGGTCGGTCCATGCTTGGGTGACGGCCGCGGAGCCGGTGACGTCGTTCCCGTTGAACGCCTTCGCTGCGGCCCACATCTCGGCGAGGGTGTCGTAGACAACACACCTGACGTGCAGGCGTGGGCCAAGGGCTCGCGATGACACCCTGACCTCGCGGCGGCTCACCTGGGAAACGCTCACCGCAAGATCACTCTCTCAGTCTCGCTCGGCGCGCCCAAGTACTGTGCGTTCACGTCCGCGGCGGCGTCGCCGCTGGCGGGAGAAGCACCGCCGCGGACGCACCCGATATAGGCGGGCAGGCTCAGTGCGGCCACGCTGGCGGCCAGGCCGAAGGTCCCGGCCGCGCCGGCCGCCAGCGGCGTGCCGATCACCCAGCGGTTGCCGTCCCCGTCCGAGGTGGTGCTGGCGATGTAGCCGGCCGCGGTGAGCTGGTCCGTCACCGTGCCGCCCGCGCCGTTGTCGTCCACGCGCAGGGCGGACGGCGCGGCGTACTGCTGGAGGTGGACGGCCACGAACCGGGCGCCCCGCTTGAGGCTCAGGTCTGCCGTCGTCCGCCCGGGCGCGTGGCTCCAGGTCAGCCGGATGACCACCTCGGCCGGGTCGTTGCGCAGGATCGTGATGTGCTGCGCCGCCGCCAGCGAGGTGGTGCCGCGCTTGAGGTCGAACGCCTTGGCCGTGCCGTAGCCCGCGGTCAGGTAGCTGGACAGCAGCAGCGTGCCGGTGCTGGTCCGCGGCTCCACCTTGATCAGGCCGTTGGACAGCACCCAGGAGCCGGGCGTGTCGGCGCAGGTGAGCCCGGTCACACTCACGCCGTCCACGGTCAGCGCCGCCGCGCCCAGCAGGTAGGCGGCCGGCGCGACCGACCACCGGGGGTTGGCGCCCGCGGCCAGCGCCCGGTACACGCGCACCGTGCCGCCGGCGCCCACACGGTCCACGTAGCCGGGCGTCGCGGTGCCGACGTAGTAAGAGTCTGCCCCGACCGGCGCGGCATGCCACAGCTCGGCGGTGGCGGCGCTCACGTGCTGGCGGTTGCCGCCGATCAGCCGGGACTCCACCTCCACTTCGGCGGGCAGCCCGAGCCGGTCGAGTTCGAGCTTCCAGCGCACCGCCGTGAAGTCGTGCCAGGTGGTCTCGTCCGCGCTGGCCGAGGCCACCCGGTACCAGCCGTCCCGGTGGCTCTGGTGGGTGAAGGACACGGGCACGCATGCGCCGACGTAGGCCAGCAGCCCCTCGGCCCGGGCGCGCACCGCGGCCTGGCTGGCCAGCGGCGGCACTGCTTCCATGCCAGCCAGCGAGAGCGACCGACCGCCGCCCTTCTCCGCGACGATCGGTCCCTCGGTGAGCGTCAGGCGCCCCAAGGTGATGTCTCCGTACACCGTCACCGGGTGCCACCCTCCAGCTTGACCAGCTCGTCACGCATCTGCCGGACGGCGCGCAGCCGGTCCGCGTCGGACAGCATGTCCAGCGTGCCCGGGGGGAAGTGAAAGTGGTACTCGCCGCCGACGATCCCGCCGCCGCCCGAGCTGGCGGCCACCTGCGTGACCGGCGTCGCGGCGATGTTGGCGGTGATCCCGCCGAGCTGCGCCTGGAGGCTGGGCAGGGATTCGTCGATGCCCTGCTGGAGCCCGCCCATGATCAGCCGCCCGGCCGGGCGCAGCAGGTTCTTGTCCTTGTCCTCCGGGCCTTTCCAGCTCGGGATCAGGTTGGTGACCTCGCCCAGCTTGCTGCGCAGCGCGTTGAACTTGTCCTGAATACCGTTGATCAAGCCGTCAATGATCTTGCGGCCGATGCCCGCCAGCAGGGAGCCCGCGCTGGAGAATGCGCCGGTGATCTGCCCGGGGATCTGCTTCACCCGAGTGATCACGTCGCCGAAGAATCCCACCACGGACTTGACGGCCGACGACACGGGGTTGGTGATGAACCCCTTCACTGACTGGTAGGCGCCCTGCAGCCAGTTGAATACCGCCTTGGCTTTCTCCCACACCCAGTCCCAGGCCTGGACCACGCCGCGCATGGCGGCCTGGACGATCTCGCGGAAGGTCTCCGATTTCTTGTAGGCGATGACGATGGCGGCCACCAGGGCGGCGATCACCACGATCACGATCCCGATCGGGTTGGCGGTGAGCGCGGCATTCAGCAGCCACTGAGCCCCGGTCCACACGCCGGTGGCCGCCGCCGCGATGCCCTTGGCCGCGGTGCTCGCCACAAGGCTGGCCTTCTCCAGGATCAGCGCGCCGTTGAGCGTGCCGAGCCCGGCGACGATCTGGCCGATGCTGCCGCCCATGGTGAGCGCGGTCCCGCCGAAGGTCA
>OFRO01000600.1_pt1 | contig 12129 bp, 16 predicted proteins | sample 1543091 | NCBI WGS metagenome assembly OFRO01 (sample SAMN07774217, study PRJEB24372) | wastewater metagenome | isolation source: Exp Tend NO 10WW | collected 2016-02
GGTGGCTTAATTCTGAAGACTGCCCTAGCCGTTGGGCAAAACAGAGCTGGCAGCGTCAGCAAGAAATAAACCTGATGTATGTAGCAATAACAAGGGCGAAGACGGAACTGATGTACGTTAGCGACAAAGAAGAAAATTAGTAGAGTTGCTGCCAATCTGTTATAGTGTTTGCACCGGGGCTAGTAATCCTGGCAGCTCACAGTAACGCCATTATGTTCATTTTAGTTTCTTTAGGTCTCGGGTCCGAACAGGGTCTTGGTGCTTACTGCGAGTTTCTGTTTGCTGGTCTTACTAGCCAGCCCCGAGACCTGAAGGAATTGAAATGGACAAGCTGAATTCTGGAATTTATTCTATTGAAAACAAAACCAATGGCAAGACCTACATTGGCAGTTCGATTAATTTGAAGCGTCGGCTAAACTGCCACTTGGTGCTGCTCAATACCAATAGACATTATAACCAAAAACTACAAAGAGCTTGGAACAAATACGGTTCCGAAAACTTTGTAGTTGAGGTTTTAGAGTATTTGCAACCTACAAAAGAAATATTACTTGCGCGCGAACAACACTGGATTGATCTGTTAGATGTTGTTGCAACAGGCTATAACATTTCGCCAACGGCTGGAAGTTCTTTAGGAACTAAATTTAGTGAAGAAACCAGAGCCAAAATGAGAGCGGCGGCGATCGGGGTGATCCGTCCACCAACGTCCGAAGAAACAAAGAAACTACAATCTATTGCTGCGTTAAACAGAGCTCCGGTGTCGGAAGTGACACGGGAGAAAATTAGAACTTTGCATACAGGCGCTAAACGGTCGGATTCCATGAAAGCTAAGATGCGAGCAATTGCGTTAGCTAGACCGCCAAGGTCTGCGGAAACTACTGAAAAGATTAGACGCACAACAGCTTTAAACCATCCAAGTGCTATTGATGCAGAACAATGGCATAAGAAGTTTATGCTGCAATTTACCAACCAACCCGAAACGGTTTAAACGCCCTACAGCGCCCCAATTGGCAGCGGGTAACCTACCCCTGCCCACCATTATTCCCCAGCCCCTACAGCCCCCATATACAAAAGCCATTACCATGACCCCCCACGCCAAAAACGCGCCCTACAGCCTAACCACAGAACACGGTCGGGCACAGTCCCACGCCCACAGTGCGCACGGAGCATTCCTTGCCGCGTCGGTAGAAACCGCTATGCTTACGCACGCAGAGGAGATTTCTGAAGAGCTTTGCACGCTTATGACAAAAGGTATGGCCGACGTTAATATTAACTGTGCAACAGACCACACTTTGTTTCATCAGCTTACGGAGTTCAATAACGAACTTGGGGTAAGAGATAAGCAGGTATTCACGCCTTTGGTGCTGGCATATGCGGAAGAGCACAAGGAGGTTATTGAAAACTTCCAACGGCTTATAAAACTTATCCGCGAGATTCAGACAATGTTTGGTATTGATGAAGAGGCGTAACATGGCTGCAAATAAGAAACCCCGAAAAGCGTATAAGCCAAAGCGGGTAGTGAAAGATTTGCTCGGATATATGTCTAAACTTCCGGCAGATACTGTTCGCAACGACATACTTGAATATCATTTATCGCTAGAATGCATTCTTACTGGCCGTGGAACAATTAAAGACTGCGACTTAATTACAGGGGCACTGAATGCCTGTGCGGTACTTTGCCTCCAACATGATTGGCCCGAATACTATGAGCTTGCCGTCAAAGGACAACAGGCCCAAACTTCGATGAACAACCGGGTAAGGGCTGGTAAAAGTATCCTTTACACTGGGCCAGAGATGGCGGCGGTAAAGGATGCTCTTGCTCTTTACCAAATACAGGCCCCGCTCATGACACCAATGGATATGGTCAACGCCTCTGTGTTGGTAGGGCAACAACTTGTTCGCAGGAATTTTGCAAAGCCTCTGTAAATTTCTGCTTAACATGGGTTACAATAACCCTAGCCCAACGCAAAGGGCAAATCGTAACAACGTTTATTAGGAAATATCATGACTGACACAAACACCGCAGCGGCCCAAGAAAAAATCATTGACCGCGTAAAAAAGATGATGGCTTTGGCAAACTGCGCCGGGGCTGCGGAGGGGGAGCGGGACAATGCCTTGCGCATGGCTTACAACTTGCTGGCAAAGCATAACCTGAGCATGTCCCAAGTTGAGGCCCATGACAATACGCCTCCAGAGCAACGCGAAAGCCAGAAGGCAACGTTTGTGGTGTACCCTTGGGCGCGGCAGATTGCGGGGTTGGTGGGCAGTTTGTTTTTCTGCAACTATTACTTCATGCGCAGCCCTAACGGGAAGCAGGCCGACCATGTGTTTATCGGCAAGGTTTCCAACGTAGCTACCGCCCAGTACATGAGCGAATTTGTGGTTAAGAGCGTTTGCCGGGAAGCCGCCCGTATGTACGGCAGTGCCATTGCACCAGAGGCCCGTTGCTTCGCAATTGGGGTGGTGCGTAAGTTGCAGGAACGGATTGCGGAAATTAAGGCCAGCCTTAACAGCGAAAGCGCGACGGGCACAGAGTTGGCACTGGTTAACATTGACAAGGCAGAAAAGTCTGCTAATGCACTTTGGTTGGCAGAGCAAGGGGTAAAGCTGAAAACCAGCGCTAGCCGACAAAAAGGCGTAACAGACAGCGATGCGTACTTTGCAGGCAAAGACTTCGGCGCAAAGGTTAGCCTGTCCCCGCAAGTTGGCGCAACCAAAAACAACACTAAAGCGATTGCCGCTTAAACGCCCCACAAGGCGTTTAGATACAGGGGTGGTAGGGTAGGCTTACCACCCATTTTTGCAGCCCCTAGCGGCCCCACAGTGGGCAGCAATTAAGGAAGAAAGCCCGGTATGGCAAATATAACCCCCCTTTACATTTTCGACATTGACGGTACGCTATGCAATATTGAACACAGGTTGCATTTTTTGGAAAACAAGGGAGACCCAGACCGTTGGGAGAAGTTTTACAAAGCGTGCATAAAAGACAAACCAAATGAACCAGTTTTAAAGGTTCTAGATGCGTTGGTGTCCACCGGAAACGAAATCTGGTTCTTTAGTGGACGCAGCGAAGATGTTCGCGCAGAAACTAATGCTTGGCTGCATAACTACACGCCATTTTGGAAATCTGAGTTAGAGGATAACCCAGAATTACTCACCATGCGCCCAAGCAAGAACTATACGGAAGACCACACTATGAAAGAGCAGTGGTTGCACAATATGCTTGATGTGGATCGTAAACGGCTGGTTGCGGTGTTTGACGATCGCAAGCGCGTTGTGGATATGTGGCGTGCAAATGGCGTGCCATGCTTCCAGGTAGCGCCGGGAGAGTTTTAAATGAAAGCCCACGATTTACCTCGGCCGTATAGGCTTGCAATCCCTGTAGAGGTTGTGCCAGTGATAGACGAACTGAAAAAGAAGGGGCACACGCAAAGAGCCATTGCAAAGCATCTTGGCGTGCATTGGCAAACAATTTACACAGTATTAAAGCGCAGAGGCGCATATAAGGATATTCCCCATGCCACAAGCAATGCTTGAAGAAATGATTTTGGAAGAGGCTCGTAAAATTATCGTATCCCGCATGCGCAAGCCGGGTGGGCTTATTCGAGATATTGCTATTGTGAAGCAGTACCTTCAAATGGAATATGGGTTCCTTGAAAACGAACAGTTTGGTTGCATGTTTCTTAACTGCAACTACGAACTTATTAACCACAAAAATATGTTTCGCGGCACTATTACACAGTGCGCAACGTATCCAAGGGAAATTGCAAGGGAGGCCCTCAAACAGAATGCTTCCTTTGTTATACTGGTTCATAACCACCCCTCGCAAAGCCCAGCCCCAAGCGATGAGGACGTTGAAATGACGGTACAGATTAAACAGACCCTAGCCGTATTAGATATTGTCTTGTTTGACCACATAATTGTTGCCGGGTTACAAACAACATCTTTAAGATCTATTGGCTATTTGGTGTAAATATTTACAATATATCTGCCAAAAGTCTGTACGGTTCTTAACATAAGCAAATATAATTGCGCCCTGCCCATTGGGTAGCTAAAAAGGTTAGTCATGCAGAACATTTCACGTCAACAAGAGTTTGACACTAAATATATTACCGCTGCGGAGATTACAAAGCAGCTTGGTATCAGCCGTGCCGGTTTCCTTTATGGACGGCGCAGTGGGAAATTACCAGAACCCGTAGTAGCAAGCGAGGGGCGTTTGTTAATGTGGGAACGAACCCCCGAAATATTGGCACTGGTTGCCAATTGGAAGGAAGCAATTACCGCCCGTAAACCCACTGAGTAAAACATGGCTTACAACTACGAACAAATCCCCGAAGAATTAAAATGGACAAGTCAGTGGTGTATAGCAGGCTCAGATACTAAAGGCAAATATAAAGTTCCTTGCACAATCGGCAAAGGGGCATTATTTCATGCCGACCCAACTAACCCAAAACTTTGGTTAGATTTTGAAACCGCTAAGGACTACTCCGAAGCTAACCCGCCTCATGGTATTGGCTTTGTGCTGTCTGCAACAGACCCTTACGTTTGTATTGATTTGGACATTAAGAATGCCCAAAACGAACCAGACCCAACTAAGTGGACTCCTCAAGCAGACCTTGACAGGTTTTACAAAATCATTATGGCCTTCCACAGCTATACTGAACGCAGTGCGGGCGGGCAGGGTTACCATATTTGGCTGAAAGGCCATACGGGCAAAGGTGCGCGGCGTGGTGGGGTAGAGGTTTACAGCCAAGAACGGTTTATTGTTTGTACAGGCGACATTGTTATTGATGGGCCAATTGTCGAAAACCAAGATTTATTAGATGCGCTACTGGCAGAAATGCGTCGTGGGGAGGCCCCAATACTTACGCTTGTGGATAACGAACAAACAGAAAACGACGAGGCAATTTATGAACGGGCAAGCACGGCAGATAATGCGCTTAAATTCACTACGCTATGGGAAGGTGCCTGGATTGAAAATGGGTACCCTTCTCAGTCTGAGGCAGACATTGCTCTACTCACCATGCTGGCGTTTTATTCCCGGTCCAATGCGCAGGTTTTGCGCATGTTTCGCAATAGCGCGCTTGGAAAGCGCGATAAGGCTACAAAGAACGATTACTACTTGGGCACAACGCTAAAGAAGGTTCGCAGCATTGCCGCTAATGAGGAAGTTAGTAGTGCGGTTGGGGAAAAGATTGCGCGGGCGTTGGTGTTACGGCTTGCTGGTGCTGCGCCTATAGTACCGGCACCAGTGCCAGCGGCAACGCCACCAGCGGCCCCACAGTGGCCCCCACAGCTACCATCGGCCACAGTGCCACCAGTGCCACAACCAAGCCCGCAAACCAAGGGTAATATCGGTGCTTTGGGTATTCCTGCATTTGCATATAAGCCGGAAGTTAAAGACCTTCCTAAGATCCCAGCAGACAGCACTTTGAATTGGCCTCCCGGTGTTGTTGGGGAGCTTGCCCGTTATATGTTCAGCATTGCGCCAAGGCCAGTAATGGAAGTATCCATTGTCGCAGCCCTCGGCATGATGGCCGGTGTATGTGGTCGTTCATATGGTATACCACAATCCGGGCTTAACCTTTACATCATTTTGGTGGGGCAATCTGCTATTGGTAAAGAGGCTTTACACGGTGGGCCATCCGCCGTCATTAACCAGTTAATGAGTGCTTGCCCAGAGGCTTCCGAGTTTGTAGATTACTCTAACTTTGTAAGCGCACCAGCTCTAACGAAAGCAGTAGCCGCAAACCCATCGTTTTTGAATATTTGGGGAGAGTTTGGAAAAACACTAGAACGCATGGCGTCTCAAGAACGTGGGGACAATGTTATCCAACAATTGCGCACAGTGCTAACAAACCTTTATCAAAAGTCTGGCCCAGGTTCTGTGTTTGGTGGGTTAGGTTATTCGGATAAGGACAAGAACGTTGCAAGTGTTAGTGGTGTAGCGTATAGCTTGATAGGGGAAACAACCCCCGGCACATTCTACGACTCTCTTACAGACTCCATGATGGCGGATGGCTTCCTTAGCCGTTTTACAATTGTTGAATACATGGGGGAGCGCCCAAGGTTAAACAAAGATTTAAAGGTGCCGTTAGATCCCGACTTGAAGGAACATTTACTAACGCTCTACCGTGCGTCTTCCAGTTGCAATAAAAATGGCGGAACGCCAACAGAGGCACAGTTGGAGCCAGATGCCGAAGAATTCTTGGACGTATTTAACAACAAATGCGATCGGGAAATTAACAGCACCAATAACGAGGGCTGGAGGCAGATGTGGAACCGTGCCCACTTAAAGGTTTACCGCATCTCTGCAATCCTTGCGGCAGTTGACAATCCATGCTTCCCGGTGCTAACGCTCGAACATGCAATGTGGGCATACGACCTTGTTATGCGCGACATTAAAATTATGCAGCGCAGGATTACAGCAGGGGATGTTGGTAGTAGCGATGCGACAAGGGAGGCTAAGATTTTGGCGTTGGCGCTCACTTACTTGAAAACTCCTTTAACAGCAAGCTACGCTATACCCGAACAGATGGTAAAGGATGGAGTTATCCCAAGGAAGTACCTGCAAATTAACACGCAAAGAACATCCTGTTTTACTACCCACAAACTTGGACAGGTTGCTAGCATGGACATGGCAATTCGGTCCCTATGTGAAGGTGGATACATTTCCGAACTGCCAAAAGTAGAAGCAATTCAAAAGTACGCATTTCACGGTAAGTGCTACCGTATTCTACACCTTGGGGCAGGGGACAAAGAAATTGCCCAAGCGGCTGCGTAATCTACTTGTTTTCTAACCTTAGTTAAGTTATAATTTAAACGTCACAAACCAACGGAGTATGAAATGACGCAAATCCCCGCAAACGCGGTTACGCAGGAAGACCTGAACGCATGGTCTGAAATGCAAAAGCAACTGGGCGCACTTAAGAGCGCGGAGATGTTGCTGCGCACAAAGATTTTTAAGGGCTTGTTCCCTGACCCAGTGGAGGGCACTAACAGCGTGCCGCTGGGAACGGAAGGCTGGCAAATTAAAGCCAAATACCCAATTAACCGTAAGCCCGATGTGGCGTTGCTTACCGCTCGTGCGCAGGAACTACGAGAAGCAGGAATCCCGCTGGACAGCGTTATTCGTGCCGTGCCAGAGTTGGCTACGGGGGAATACCGCAAGTTGACCGACGAACAGCGCCATCTGCTTGACCAAGTGATGGAAATTAAACCCGGTTCCCCGGCCCTTGAAATTGTATTGCCCAAGCGAGCGAAGGTGGAATAACATGGCAATAGACTTTGAGGTAAAACAAACAGAGTTTGCCAAGGATTTAAACCAAGTTCTTGATGGGTTAGAGGCTTTGTTGCTTGCCAAAAATCGTAAGTACGGGGACTCTGCCCTTAACCCGGCACAGACGTTCAGTAGCGCCAGCCCAATTGAGCTTATTAACGTCCGCTTGGACGATAAGCTATCCCGAATTCGTAATCGTCAAACAGACGAGGACGAGGATGTTGAGATTGACCTTATTGGTTATCTTATTTTAAAACAAATTGCGAAACATCGCATTACCAGGAAACCAACATGAAACTTTTCGAATATGTGCCTTTGGCAATTCGCACCGAGAAACCCCTTCCACAACTTGAGCGGTTCGTGCATGGCTGCATGGGGCTGGTGACGGAAATTGGGGAGATAACCACAGAAATTAAACGCATGCATATTTATGGCAAGCCATTTGATGAGGAACGCAAAGTCCACATTTTGGAAGAAGTTGGAGATGTGATGTGGTATATTGCTATTCTTTTGGACGAATGCATTAAACCACAGGATATGCTTAAAGGCTTCCCTGACTACCCCGTTGGGCAAGGTGTGCCGCATTGGGACAGTATGGTTCTTGGCCTTGGCGTTCACTGTGGTACGATTTGTGCGTGTACACAAAATATTATCCATGGGGACTATTTGCCAACTGACGCGCTTGTAGAAATGTCCATGGCCATTGGTGCTATCATTTCCCGAATGGCTGTGCTGGCAGTAGCGTGCGATTCTACTTTGGGCGAAGCTATGGCCCAAAATATTGCGAAGCTGCAAGTTCGCTACCCTGATAAGTATAGCAACGAAGCGGCAGAAGGCCGAGCTGACAAGGCTGGTGCCGACGCACGGGTTTCTTAATTTGCGGGGCCGGTATCTACGCCAAGCATTCCAAAGAGTGCTTTTCTGCCACTAGGCAGTCCGGCCCCACCCAACAACAAATCATTATGACACAACAATTTACACAAAAAGTTCTCGACCACGGCTTCGTTACACTGCGCAATATGTCGGGGCCAACTCGACGTATTGCCATTAACCAATCTAGCTTTCGAGCAACAGGAAGGGTTGACGAAGGAATGGATCGTGCATTCGATGCAGACGACACCGACGTTGCCAACAGCGCCCGTATGTCTTTTAACGGCACGGACGTGGAACGTAGCTACGAAGTGGAAATGAAGCTAAACCGCTACCTTATGGCAAACAAGCACATGACGCCATTTGAAAGTATAGAAGTGTGGCTGGAAATGAAGCTGCCAATTTTTGTGGCCCGCCAGTTTGTGAGACACCGCACAGCCGCGTTAAACGAAGTGTCAGGTCGGTATGTTACCCTTCCTGCAGAATGGTATATCCCTAATGTTGTTGGCGGTAAGGCTAAAGACAAAAAGCAGGGGCAGGAAGATAACCTTGATATTGAAACTCAAGCATGGTTCAAACGTACTTTAAATGAAGCATGTGCGAAAGACTACGAAAGCTACATCGAGGCCATGGACCGTGGTGTGGCCCCTGAACATGCCCGCACACTGTTGCATCTGAACCATTACACCCACTGGCTTTGGAAGCAGGACCTGCGCAACCTTATGGGCTTCCTTAGTCTGCGCCAGCATGGGCACGCACAAATTGAAGCGCAGGCATATGCGAACACAATTGTGGCTCTGCTTGAGCCACACATCCCCGGTTTAATGGCACTTTACAAGGAATTGGTGGCAATATGAAACCTTTATTGGCAGAAAATTATGTTGAGTCTAAATTGGTGTTTCCTTTAGGCGCTCAGGCCAAGATAGATGGTGTTCGTGGGCTAACTACAGAGGGCTACCTTACTGGGCGCAGTTTGAAAAAGCACAAGAACAAGTACACCACCGCGTTTTACAGCACAAAGGAATACGAATTTTTGGATGGCGAGCTTGCGGCGCAAGACGAACGGCACCCAGATTTGTGCCGCGTCACTAGCAGTGCGTTGTCCACAATTAAGGGCGAGCCTTTTACAATGTGGCATGTGTTCGATTGCCTTCGTAAGGAAGTTGTGCATGGGCCATATTTGGAGCGCCATCAGTATTTAAGTAACCTTATAGCCTACGAGCAATCTCAAGGCCGCTGTTTACATGCCAAAGTTGTGCCAATGGAAATTTGCCAGACTTTAGAAGAACTGTTGAGTTTGGACGCCAAGTGGCTTGAACTGGGCTACGAAGGAACTATTATTCGTGGGCTAAATGCTGCCCACAAAGAAGGCCGCGCAACGGTGAACCAAGGCCAGCTACTTCGGATTAAACGCTTTATCGAGGAAGAGGCTTTGGTGATTGCAGTGGAAGAGGGTAACGCAAACGAAAATGAGGCACAGGTTAACGAACTGGGCCGCACCTTCCGCACATCCCACCAAGACAACAAAGTACCGAACGGTTTAGTTGGAAATTTGCAGTGCAGCGTTCTCAAAGACGTTTACTACGAAGACGAACTAATCCTAATGAAGGGACAAATTATCACGGTCTCTCCCGGCAACATGGACCACAAGATGCGAAAGCATTATTTCGACAATCAAGGCGAAATTGTGAATAAGGCAATAACCTTTAAATTCTTTCCCAAAGGAATAAAGACCCAGCCAAGGTTCCCAACGTTTAAATCTTTGCGCTCTGCAGAGGACATGTAGCATGAAAATTGTTTCAAAATTAGAGGCTAAAGCACTAGGCTTGAAACAATACTTTACAGGCATTCCTTGCCGTAAAGGGCACACAAGCGAGCGATACACTAACGGCGGAGGATGTATTGCTTGTGTAATGAGCCCCGAAAATATGGAAGCGTCTCGCAAACGTCTTAAAGAACGTTATGCTAATCCAGAGCTAAGAGCTAAACATTTGCAAGATATAAAGCTGCGAAGTTTAGCTCCAAAAGAAAAAGAGCGCCGCACAGCTTATAACAAAGAGTACAGTCAAAGAGACGGAGTAAAAGAAAAACAGGCCAATTATTTGCGTCAATGGTGCGAAGATAATCCTAGCAAGATGAACGAGTACAATTTCAAACGAGAATTGCAGAAATCTTTGGCAACTCCATTATGGGCAGATGTAAGTGCTATAGTTGAATTTTACAAAGCACGCCCACCCGGTTATCACGTTGACCATATAATCCCTTTGCAGGGTAAGTTGGTCAGCGGGTTAAATGTGTTGAATAATTTGCAATATTTAACACCAACAGAAAATTGCTCAAAAGGCAATCGTTTTAATCCTGAAGAACATATTGAAAGATAAATTATGGCTACCAAGAAAAGTTCCACAGTATCCCCAGCATCCCGCATGACCGCTTCCGACAAGAAGTGGCAAGCCCAAAGCGATTTGCGCACAATCCAAGAAGCCGCGCAAATTCAGGCAGATAAAGGACGAATGACCGCTGCGCAAAAAGAAGCACAGAACCAGATGGCGGCACTGAGTTCCGTTGCCAAAAAGAAATAAAATTTCTGCGCCAATCTCAACTTTTGGCGCATACAATAGCCCTACCTGCCCCGCCAGTGGTTTACACGGGGGCAGTGAAATATGTGTTACGGCTTACGCCATTTTGGAGTTTTTATGAGCATTCTTGCTTCCATTACCAGTTCCCAGTCTAAGACTGGTGTACGGGTTGTTTTGTCGGGAGTTGAAAAGGTTGGTAAGACCACACTCGCAACTAACGCCCCACGCGCCTTGCTTATCCCACTTGAAACCGGCTATTCCGGTGTTGTGGTTAACAAGGTGCCAATGCTTGAGCATTATGCGCATGTGATGCAATTGTTGGACGAAATTGCCCAAACTGCTTCAACCGGGCAGTTCCCATACCAAAGCCTTGTGTTCGACAGCGCAACTGCTTTGGAACGCCTTATTCATACCGCAGTGCTGGCAACAGACCCCGCATATGCCGCAGGTAACAAAAAGGGTGTTACGATGGAAAGTGCGCTGGGTGGGTATGGCAAAGCCTATCAGCTTGCCAACCAGTATTTTGACGACTTCCTTAAAAAGTGCGATATGCTGGCAATCCATTTTGGTATCCACATTATTGTTACTTGCCATGTTTTTGCCGCCAAAATTGTTGACCCTACAGTTGGCGAATATGATAGCTGGGACTTGTTGCTTCATAGCCCCAAGAACCAAAAGACCTACGGCAAACGCGAAATGATTACGCAATGGGCAGACATTGTGGGCTTCCTGCACGAGCCACTGTTTGTTATCGAGGGCGACAAAATGAACAAGGGTGTTAGCGCCAATAAAGGTCGCGTCTTGTCCATTAGCCGTACCCCGGCATATGTGGCAGGTAATCGTTTTGGTATGACAGCAGACATTCCTGTGCCTGCTGTTGGTGGCTGGAACCATCTGGCACACAACGTACACCAAGGCTCCGGCGTAGACATTTTCAACCGGGATTAACATTCCCAAGAACCGTGTCGTGGGTTGACGGACAACAACCCACAATTTGTTAGTATAGGAAATTTCACTTATGGCACAATTAAATTTTGACGCTCGTACCGTTGTTCCCGACTCCGGCCAACAAGACCCAGTCCCCGCAGGCTGGTACAATGTGGTTATCGACAAGTCGGAAATGAAGCCAACTAAGGATGGCACTGGCATGCGTCTCGAACTGCAATTTAAAATTATTGACGGGCAGTTTACTAACCGCAAGATTTTTGAAGGTTTGAACCTGCAAAACGCTAACCCCGTGGCACAGGAAATCGCTTACAAGCAATTGTCTGCAATTGCCCATGCGGTGAAGGTTTTGTTGGTGGAAGATAGCAGCCAACTCCACAACATCCCCATGAAGGTTAAAGTGAAGTTGAAAGCAGCTAGCGGCCAATACGAAGCAGGGAACAGCATTGTGGCGTACAA
>OFRO01000601.1_pt1 | contig 12119 bp, 21 predicted proteins | sample 1543091 | NCBI WGS metagenome assembly OFRO01 (sample SAMN07774217, study PRJEB24372) | wastewater metagenome | isolation source: Exp Tend NO 10WW | collected 2016-02
CGCCTCGCTCTGGTGGCGATGGCGGACGACCCCGGCAACCCCGGCCAGCGGCTCGCCCTCTACGACCTGGGCGACCTGCGCGACCTGTACGAGGAGCCCGCCCGCATCCTCATCTGCCACAACGCCAGCCTCGATAAGGGCGGCCATCGCCGGAGCTTCGGGCTGCCCGTCCCCGCCCACCACACCGACCCCGTCGCAGCCGCGGCGGACCTCTTTGCTGTCACACCCGACCAGTACCGGGCACTCGCCCGGGCCTCCTGAAAGGAACCCAGACCATGAACACGACCACCAGTGTCCTCACCGCCCACGGATACAGCGTCGACGCGCAGGAGTACCCCGAGCTGGAGATCCCGATCCTGTCGGCGTCGCAGCGCCAAGGTGACGTGCTGCTTCTCAAGATCAACGACCACGACATGACGGGTGCCCGTCCGATCGGTGCCCGCGTGGAGGTGGTGCGCTCCGAGCAGGGCTCCAACACACACACCCTCCACGGCAAAGGCGACTGGCTGCCCAACCCGGCGGCCACCGACCCGGACGAGCTGGTGCAGGGCTGGCTGCGGGTCCCTGTCGCCGGTGAGGCGTGGCTGATCCACACCGAGGAGCATGCGGCCCTTGGTGTCGGTGCAGGCATCTACGAGGTGCGTCGCCAGCGCGAGTACGCCGGCGAGTGGCGACGGGTGGCCGACTGATGACGATGAGCGCCGACACCCTCACCGAGTCCACGTACGACGAGTTCCTGCGCGCGAAAGCGGCGATCGCACCCGCGGTCGGCGTCGACGTCGCCGCGGATGACCTGTCGGCGACACTGATGCCGCACCAGGCCGCGATTGTCGAGTGGGCGGTCCGTGGCGGACGCCGCGCGATCTTCGCCAACTTCGGGCTCGGCAAGTCGATCATGCAACTCGAGACGTTGCGGCTCACCCTCGCCGGGCATGGCCATGGCCGCGGGCTCATCGTGTGCCCGCTCGGCGTCCGGCAAGAGTTCATGCGGGACGCCCGCACCCTTCTCGGCGTCGAGCTGGAGTTCGTCAACCGCTCCGAGCAAGTCGCAGGCGACGGGCTGTACATCACCAACTATGAGCCTGTCCGTGACGGCAAGCTCGACCCGTCCCTGTTCGTGGCGACGTCACTCGATGAGGCGTCCGTGCTCCGCTCCTACGGGTCGAAGACGTTCCAGACGTTCCTCACCCTGTTCGACCGGGTGCCGTACCGCTTCGTAGCGACCGCCACCCCGTCCCCGAACCGATTCAAGGAGCTGATCCACTACGCCGGCTACCTGGGTGTCATGGATACCGGGCAGGCACTGACCCGCTTCTTCCAGCGCGATTCCACGAAGGCCAACAACCTCACCCTGTACCCGCACATGGAGCGCGAGTTCTGGCTGTGGCTCAACACATGGGCCGTCTTCCTCCAATCCCCGGCCGACCTGGGCATGGACGCCACCGGCTACACACTGCCGCCGCTCGACGTTGAGTACATCGAGGTCGACCCAGACCTGGCCGCGTTCGACCAGTACGACCGCGACGGGCAAGGCGTCCTGATTCGCGGCACGTCGATGGGTGTCGTTGGCGCGGCAAAAGAGAAGCGTGAGACAATAGAACCACGTATTACCCGACTGATGGAGATTGTCCGTGCCCATGTCGGACGAGGAGAAGAAGGCCAAAGCTCGGGAGCGCTCGAAGGCGTACTACCGGGCGAACCGGGACCGGCTGATCGCGGCCCAGAAAGAACGGGACGCGAAGAAGGCACCCGGGGAGAAGTCGGCATACCGTCGTCAATACTGGGAGGCGAACCGCGAGAAGCTTCTGGCGCAACAGCGCGAGCGGGGGAAGCGGAACTACGAAGCCGATCCGGCTTCGTATCGCGCCCGGAACAAGCGGAGCCGGATTCAGTCCTACGGGCTGACCGAAGCGGAGTACGAAGCGATGCTCACGGCACAAGCGGGCCTCTGCCCGCTGTGCGACAAGGAGATGTACCCGCCGGTGATCGACCACTGCCACGACACCGGGGCGGTGAGGGGACTTCTTTGCCGACCGTGCAACGCCGCGCTGGGAGTGCTGGGGGACACGGAGGAGTCGATACGCCGAGTGCTCTCATATCTGACCAGATCGTCATTTGGTGCGAACTCAACGCCGAGCAGCGACTGATCGAGCGTCGGCTTTCTGACGCTGGGATCACCTATTCATCGATCTATGGATCGCTTCCGACCGAGACCGTCGAGAAGCGACTTCAGGAATGGCGCGACCGCAAGACGGTCGCCTTGGTAGGAAAGCCCGTAATGCTGGGGCAGGGTCTGAATCTACAGCAGGCCAACGTCTGTGTGTTCGCGGGAGTTTCGCATCGCTTCAATGATTTCATCCAGGCGTGCCACCGCATCCAACGCTTCGGGCAAACCCGGCCGTGCGTCGCCTACATCATCCACGCCGAAACCGAACGCGAGGTCGTCGCGACCTTGCGCGAGAAGTGGTCCCAACACAAGGAGTTGACCGCCAATATGACCGCCGTCATCAAAGAGCACGGGCTGTCGTCCACGTCGATCGCGGACGCCCTCACTCGAGCCCTCGGGATCGACCGCATCACGGCGGCCGGGGAGGGCTGGTTCTTGGCCAACAACGACACGGTGATCGAAACATCTCTGATGGCCTCCGACAGCCTGGACATGATCTTGACGTCGATCCCCTTTGCCAACCACTACGAGTACACGCCGAGCTACAACGACTTCGGGCACACGAAGTCCAACTCCCACTTCTGGTCCCAGATGGACTACCTCACCCCGGAGTTGTACCGCACGCTCAAGCCGGGCCGTATCTGCGCGATCCACGTCAAGGACCGGATCCTGTTCGGCAACGTCACCGGGTACGGGTTCCCCACGGTCGACAATTTTCACGAGGAAACGTCCGCGCATTTCCAGAAGCATGGCTTCACCAAGGTCGGCATGATCACGGTCGTCACTGACGTGGTTCGGGAGAACAACCAGACCTACCGGCTGGGTTGGACGGAGAACTCCAAGGACTCGACCAAGATGGGCGTCGGCTGCCCCGAGTACGTGCTGCTGTTCCGCAAGCCGCAGACCGACAGGACCAAGGGCTACGCCGACGAACCTGTCACCAAGGACAAGGCCGACTACACCCGTGCCCGCTGGCAAGTCGACGCGCACGCCTTCTGGCGGTCGTCCGGTGAGCGGCTACTGACCACCGAAGAGCTGGCCGCCCTACCCGTGCAGGAACGGTCACGGCTGTTCACCGAGCAGACGCTGCGGCAGGTCTACGACTACGCGTCGCACATCACCATCGGCGAGCAGTTGGAGGGACGGGGGGCGCTTCCCGCGACGTTCATGAGCCTCGCACCGGGATCGTGGCATCCCGACGTGTGGCACGACGTGAACCGGATGCTCACCCTCAACTCGACCCAATCACAGCGCGCCCAAACGATGCACGTCTGCCCGCTGCAGTTCGACATCGTGGACCGCCTTATCGTCCGCTACACCAACCCCGGCGATCTCGTCTACGACCCGTTCGCCGGCATCGGCACCGTGCCACTGAGAGCGCTCAAGCTCGGACGCCGCGGCGCCGGGGCCGAGCTGAACGCCGGCTACTTCCTCGACTCGGTGAAGTACCTCGAAGCGCAGGAACGCGAGCACGACATGCCGTCCCTTTTTGACCTGGAGGCGTCATGACCCGCCAGCCCGACGTCCGCACCCAGCCACACCCGATCGGCATCCGGACACCCCGCTATGACAAGGGCCTAGCTGTCCGGCTGGGCACCCTCACGCCCATCACGGAGGCCGAGGATGCCCCAGAGAAGGAGAACAACCATGAATGACCTGAACGCGCACATCCCCACCATTAGCGAGATCCAGTCCCATGCCTCCGCGCAGCGATACGCGCTCGCACTGTCCGGCCTCGCCGCCGCACAGGAACGGATCACCGCACTGGAGAAGGCTCTCGAAGATGCCGAGTGGCTCCGACTCCAAGCCGAGAGCCTTGTCACCGAAGAACCCGAAAGGACCACGCCGTGAATGACAAGTACGAACTCACCGACACCCACCCCGATTATCCGTGGCTGCGCCGCATCCGTGCCCTGCGTGGTGTGCGCCCCGGTGTGCGGAAGGGTGACATGGGCGGCTGGGTGGAGTCTGAGTCCAACCTGGACACCTCCGGCGCTGCGTGGGTCTACGGCGCTGCGTGGGTCTACGGCGCTGCGCAGGTCTACGGAGATGCGCGGGTCTACGGAGATGCGCGGGTCGGCGGCGCTGCGCGGGTCTACGGAGATGCGCGGGTCGGCGGCGCTGCGCGGGTCTACGGCGCTGCGTGGGTCTACGGCGCTGCGCAGGTCTACGGCGTAGACGACACCCTCGCCGCTGGCCCGCTGTCCTCGCAGGGCGACTGGGGCACCCTTGTCCGCACCGAGACCGGCCACATGATCCACCTGGGGTGCTGGTCCGGGACGATCGACGATCTGCGCGCATTGGCCGCATCAGACGAGTGGCCGTCGCGGTGCAATGCCGAGACGCGCGCCAAGTATGCGCCCCGCCTGCAGGCGTTCGCGGCCCTGTGTGACGCGCAGGTCGCCCTGTGGGAGCTGGTGGTGGCGTCGTGACCACCTTGCCCCCCATGGGTGGCCATCGTCATGGCCGCCCTGGCCCACCTCGAGGCCCGCTGTACCGGTGGTCGCCGCTGGACAGCCAGCCCGACCTTTTCGGGGAGGTGTCATGACGCTCGCCGACATGCTGGGGGTGACGGCATGCTGACCATCGGGTCGCTGGCGACGGGCTACGGCGGCTTGGACTTGGCCGTCGAGCGGCTCACAGGCGCGAAAACCGTGTGGGTGTCCGAGGTCGACCCTGGCGCGTGCGCCATCCTCGAGTACCGCTTCCCCGGCGTCCCGAACTTGGGCGACTTCACCCGCGCCTACTGGGCTCGCGTCCCCCACGTCGACATCTTCACGGCCGGCTACCCGTGTCAGCCGTTCTCTCACGCCGGACGCCGAAAGGGCACCGATGACGAACGACACCTGTGGCCCTACATCGCCACCGCCATTCTCGCGCTTCGACCGCGACTCGTGGTCCTGGAAAACGTGGCAGGACACCTTAGCTTGGGGTTCGGAGACGTACTCGGAGACCTGGCCGCGATCGGGTATGACGCGGAATGGGTCAGCCTTCGCGCTGCCGACGTGGGCGCCTGCCACGGACGCCGCCGCGTGTTCATTGCTGCCCACCCCCGAGGCGAAACTGTCGGACTCGGGACCGGACTATGCGCGGGCGTCTCGTCCGGGCTCGGGTGGGGACGACCTCATCACGGCGCTGGCCCGGCTGGACTCCTCCCGACCCCGACCGTCCGCGACATCAAGGGACACAACCAGCGACGGGACGACACCTGCCTGACCGGGGCGCTGCTGCCCACCCCCTCGGCGTCCAACCCCATCGATGACGAGGACCTGACCACCTGGCAGGACCGCCGCGAACGGGTCAAGGCATCGGCGGGCAACGGCAACGGATTCGGGACGCCTCTCGGTGTCGCCGTGCGACTCATGCCCACACCGACGACCGACCCGACCAGCGACCGGTGGGGCGACTACGCCGCCGCTATCGCCCGCCACGAGCACCTTTACGGCCCAGCCCCCGAACCCACCGAACCCACCGGCAAGGGCGGCGCACACCGACTCTCACCGAGCTTTGCCGAGTGGATGATGTGCCTGCCCGCGGGCTGGGTGACCGACCCCGCCATCTGGGCCGGGTGGACGCCCACCAAAGCCCGCAACGCCCAACTCAAGGCGCTCGGTAACGGGGTCGTCCCACCCCAAGCACTCGCCGCCCTCCAACACATGGCCGCCCGCCACGGAGCTCTGACCACATGACCGCCCCCGCCACCCACCACGACCGGATGTTGGCCGCGATGCGCGCCGGCGACCGGGAGTCAGCGCTCGTCTACTGGCGGGCGCCCGGCTGGACCGACAAGGAACGCGCCCGCATGCGCCGCCTACTCGCCACCGCCAGAGACATCGCCATCGAGGTACTCCCATGACCCACGCCTGCGACAGACACCAACCCGGCAGCTACTCGTGCTACCAGCGGCACCGTTGTCGCTGCGCGCCGTGCCTTGCGGAAGCAACCCGGTACCGCAAACGTGCCGCCCTGGCCCGCCTGCGGGGCATCCCCCATCGGGTGCCAGCCGAACCCGCACGCATCCACGTCACCCGGTTGCTGGCGGCTGGCATGGGTCGCGCCGAGGTGGCCCGTCTCGCAGGCATTGACGTGGTGACCATCCCGCGGCTACTGCGCGGCGATTGCGCGACCCTGCGCGCAGACCGCGCTGCCCGACTCCTGGCGGTCACCGTACCGCCCGTCACCGCTCAAAAGGCGGGGCTCGTCGATGGCGTCGGCGCTCGCCGGCGACTCGAAGCCCTGGCGACCCTCGGATGGTCGACGGCCGAGGTTCTGCGCCGAGCCGGGCTGGGTATGCACTCAGCCGAGACCTTGATTCGCACCGGTCGGTGCTTCTGCGCTACCCGTGCCGCCATCGCCGCCACCTACGACGACCTATGGTGCACCACGGCCCCGGTCACCTCGGCGTCCGCGAAGACCATCCACCGTGCGCTCCGACACGGCTGGGCGCGTCCGATGCAGTGGGACGACGGTGTCGGCCCTCATGGCATCGATAACCCGGCCGCGACCCCGTATGTGACCCGCCAGCGCGAGGTCCGGAAGGACACCGCCGCCGAAATCCTGTGGCTCGCACGCGTCGGGACACCCGCCGCGGACCTTGCGAAGCGCGTGGGCGTCACCGAAGAGGCCGTCGCCAAGGCGCTCAAGAAGGCGGGGCGCACCGACCTGTGGGAGGCCATCCGTGACCGCCGCGACCTCTTCCAGGACCACACCGCCGCCGTCCGTGCACGCCTCACGAAGGGGCGTGCAGCATGACCGTCACCATCGTCGTGTCGATTCCGCCGGCGTCGCTGCTGACGTCGAATCAGCGGCTGCACTGGGCCGAGCGCGCGACCCGGGTCAAGGTATGTCGCGCGCTCGCGTTCCGGGCATGGGTGGACGCTGGGCAGCCCCGCTTCGACCGGGCTCACATCGTCGTCTCGGTGGCTTACCCCGACCGCCGCCAGCGCGACGTGCACAACCTGATGGGCACGGTCAAAGCGCTGGTCGATGGGCTCGTGTCGGGCATGGCTGGCCGCGGTGGACACCTGCTGCCGGACGACTCCGACAAGCACCTGACCGGCCCCGATCTGCGCCACGACGGCGTGGACCCGGACGGCAGATTCCGCTTCACGCTCACCATCGAAGGAGCCTGACCATGCCCTGGTTCAAGGTCGATGACACCCTCCACAGTCACCCGAAAGTACGACGCGCCGGCGCCGCCGCGGTAGGCGTATGGGCGACGGCGGGGAGCTTCTGCATGGCCTACAAGACAGACGGCTGGGTGCCCGCCTACTACCTCGACGGGTGGGGCAAAACCGGCCCCACCTCGGCCCGGCGACTCGTGGAATGCGGCCTATGGGAAGTGGCCGAACGCGACGGCGAAATGGGCTATCAGTTCCACGACTGGGAGGACTATCAGCCCTCGTCAGACGAGATTGAGAAGGACCGCGAGGCTGCCCGGAAACGCCAGCAAGAACACCGCGAAAGACGCCGCCAAGCACGCAAGGAAAGTGGAGACCAGTGAGCAGGTGTCACGCGTTAGTCACGCCGTATGTCACGCGTGACAGTCACGCTTTTGAAGGCGTGACGTTCGCCGTGAGTCACGGCACCCCGTCCCGACCCGTCCCGACCCGACCCATTAAAAGACTCTTTGGTTACGTAAGCCTCAAAGGTCAAGTTCCCTATCGCGCGCGTCATTTGACCCTTGACGGAGCTACGCGATGAACCGACCCGAAGCCGAACAGATCGCGTCCGCCGTGTCGATGATCCGCCCCCGCTGGTTGCAGTCGTCGCTGGTCACCCTCCTCGGCAAACTGCCCGACCACCTCAAAGCCCGACCCGCCCGCGACGTCCACCTGGCGCTGCTGTGGCTCGCCTACGACCCGCAGCAAGAAACCCCGCGGCTGCTGCGCGAGGACGGCCCCTGGTGGAACCTCGCCGCCCTCACCGGACCCGGCACCCAACAGACCGTTGCCACCGTCACCCCCCTGACCTGCGAGCACGGCAACCGGCCCTCCCGCTGCGACCAGTGCAGTCAACGCCGCGGCGTCCCACCATCCCCGGAGCACAAAGCGGCCATCCGTGCCGCCCTCGACCAAGCCCAAGACCGCAACACCCGAAAGGACCACCCATGACCGACCACCTGGCCGACGCCCGCCGAAAGCTCTACATCGCCGGCCCCATGATCGAGTTTGACCTCGCCGTGGCGCTCGGAATGGCCACCTACTGGCTGACGACGGGCGGTGAGGACCGATGACCCGCACGACACCCGAGCAGCGCGCCGACCTCGCGCGAATGCTGGACGCCGCGATGCTGGACGCCGGGATGTCGGGGCCATGGCGCGAGTGGGGCGACATGTGGATCCAGCTCGGCACAACACGAGCCCTCATCGTCGCCGCCGTCAACGCCCTCCCCGCCCTGCTGGCCGACCTCGAAGACGCCAAGGCCGAGCGGGACGCCCTGGCCGCGACCCTCCAACGGGTGCGGAAACTGGCGGAGGGGCCTTGGACGCACGCCTGCCACGACCTGGACGCCGACTGCGCAGCGTGTTGGGCGCACGACCTGCTGGCCATCATCAACCCCGAGAGCGAGATGCCATGCCCCGACTGATGTCCGTGGCAATGACCACCCAAGCCGTCATCGAGCGGCGCAAGACCGTCACCCGCCGCAAAGGCTGGACGTTCCTCAAGCCGGGCGACCGGCTCACCCTCTGCCGCAAAGTCCAAGGCCGCAAACCAGGCGAGGCGCTCGACAGGCTGGCCGAGGTGGAGGTGGTCGACGTCCGCCGCGAGCAACTGCGAGACGTCATCCCGAGGTCTGATGGCGGGTGGCCCTACGCCGCTGCCGAGATGGGCCGCGAGGGCTTCCCCGGCACCCACCCGCGCGACTTCGTCGAGGAGTACTTCCTAGACGCCCAGGGCATGACGCTGGACGACCTCGTGACCCGCATCGAGTGGCGCTACCTCGACGAGAGCGAGGGCTGAGACATGGCCGACCACGCCCACACCTTCGACTGCATCGCCATCGTCCTGCCGACCGTCTACGACGGCATCAGTCTGTGGGACTGCCACGACGGCCACCTGCGCAACCGCTGGCCTCGCGACGACAGGCGCCACCGAGCAGCTGAGGAGACCCGCCGCGCCATCCTCGCCGACCGCATCCGCCACCCACGCTACGCATCCACTGTGGCCATCCCCGACGACCGAGAAGAGGACATCCCATGAGCGCCATCGACCGGAAGCGCTGCGCCTGCGGCATCTACATCGACTGCCACGACCGCTGCGACCACACACCCCGGAAGCGTCGCTGGTGGCACGAAGCCGCCGAGCACCACTGGTACTGGCCCCACCTCGCCGCCCGAGCCTGGCTCGCCATCCCCTCCCGCACCCGCTGGGCCGTGATGGTCGCCATCGACGACGCCACCGGGAAGCGATTCTGCTGGTGCGACCTCGCCGACGCCGCACTCAAAGCCGACTGGTACAGGCCATGCGACTACGTCGGCCCACACGCCTGCCTGTGCGACCTGCCGCTGCCTCTGCCGCCCTACACGGCACCTCAGCCCGAGGGCTGCTACTGCCCACCGGGAGGACGCCGATGAGCATCCAGGCCCGCTACTCCGGCGTCTGCCCCGACTGTGGCGAGCGATGGCAGCCCGGCGACCTCATCCGTGCGTGCGGGCACCCGAATGCGAACGGACTCCCGTGCTTGCATCACGTCGCCTGCCCTGACGCAGCCATCGACGCGCTCATGGCACCCGCCCGCCCCGGCGAGGTCGCCTGCCCCAAATGCTGGCTCGTCCAGGGTCCCCAGGGGCCCGTCGACACGGTGACCCGCCAGCCGGGCCCGCACGCCTTCCTCGTGCTGCTGCACAAGGCTCAGGACCAGCTCGCCACCTACTCGGCGGCCGCGATCCGCGCCGGCGTCGATAAGGCTCTCGTGGAGATTGCGACCGTGCAGGCATCCGCGGTGCTCGACCTGGCCCGCCGGATGGGCGAGGAGGCTCGGCGCGACCTGTCACGGCCGCTCGATGAGATCCTGCTCGACCTGATCGGAGGCCACCGATGACCGACCGCACCTGCCCCGCCTGCCACCAGCGCTCCATCGACGGGCACCTGTGCCACCAATGCACCAAGCGCACCATCCGTGACCTCCGAGAGCTGCCATGGCTCTACCTCGAAACGATGCGGGCCGTCGTCGGCCTAGTGCGACTGGGGAGCCCCGTAGGGGGCCGTGGATCCACGATCCCGCTTCCGGTGAACCTCCGGGCCTCCCACGCCGCCGACGCCGTCCGTGCCGGGCTCGTCGCTTGGGCGCGCATCACACACGACGACCTCGGTGCCCCCTGGCCCGGGGACTCGATCACCGCCATGACCAGACACCTGACCGACCGGATGAAGGACCTGAGACGCCACGAGGACGCTGCCGAGCTGGTCGCCGACGTCTCCCGGTGGACGTCCAGCCTGCTCGCCGTCATCAACCGGCCCGACTGCCGCCGCATCCCTGTCGGACCCTGCCCCCTGGAGCACGATGGCGCCCCCTGCGAGGGCCGAGTGTGGGCTGTGCTGCCCGCGGATCCAGACCTGTCCCCGCATGCAGCCTGTGACGTGTGCTGCGACCCGGACGCCGACACGATCATCGGCTGGTGGGAGCCCGCCGACGGGTCCGGGCATCCGTCGTGGGCAACGCTGGGGCGGCAGATGCTCAAGCGGGCCGAGGAGGTCGAGCGGCAGCGGAAGCTCGCTGCTGAGGTGCTGGGGAGGTCGGCATGAGCGGCGAGGACGTGGCTGCGCTCATCACCGCGCTCGCCTTTCTGGCCGTCCCGGTAGTGGCCGGGCTCATACAGGTCGCTGGTGAGCGCGAGGAGCGCCGCAAGCAGGCACGATTCGAGGCGCTGTTCGGCGACTTCGAGACCGTAGATGCGACCGGCGTTCCTGCGGCGTCCGAGGATCGTCGGCCCTACAGGAGCCGGATCCAGTTCGGCCCATGGAAGCTCTATCCGCGACCCGACTTCGCGGACTGCCCCGACTGTCGGTCCGTCGATCTGCAGCGCTTCTGTGACGCCGAGCCGCGCACCGTGCGACTGCCGTGCGATGCGCATCGAGTCTCGCGCGGCGGCTACGTGCCAGGCCTCGGCGAGACGCTATGGCCCTTGACCGAAGGCGAGCGCCTCATCGGGTCCGACGGCCGCGTGTGGAAGGTGGTCCGCAAGTGAGTCACCCCGAGCCCCGCTTCCGGATCCACGTCTCCGACCTCCCCACCCACCTGGGCGTCTCGTGGCGAACTGTCCGGCGCTGGCTGCGTGAGGGTCGCATGGTCGTCGCTGATGACATGACCGTCGACGACGTGGAGGCGACCGAGTTGCGTGACCTGATGCGCGACCGTCGCCGCGACACGCTGAAAAAGGGTCTTGCCTAGTCATCCCCGTTTGGCCTAAAGTTCATGATGAAGTGCAACCCGTGTCCCCAAGGGCGCGGGTTTTCTCATGCCCAAGCTCGTTCCCGAGCGCGGACACCCAGAGCCCCCCTGCCGTCGCCGGCACCGACCACACGACAGCGAGACGCCGAGCGTCACCATCTAGGGACGGGCGGGACACCGCGGCGGCAGGGAGGATTGTGTTGCCCGAGGTGAACAATGCCTGACCCTGGCTATCGCTGGTCGGACGGACACCCGCAACGCAAAGCCGCATGGCGCCGCTACCTGCAATCACAGGGGCCAGTCCCCTGCGGATGCGGCTGCGGTGAGCCTGTCCATGACGACCCGGCGCTGAACGCAGACGGTAAACCCTGGCACCTCGGACACGGCGTCGCCCTCAGGGACGGCGGCGACGGCGCCGACTCGACGCCCTGGCTGGCGACCTGCAACCTGCGCGAAGCCGCAGCGATGACCAACGGCAGACCCCCCGCGGACAAGGTAACCCGCCGATCCTGGGGGTAGGGGGGTCGGATTCTCTAGCGGACCGGGGCTACATGACAGC
>OFRO01000603.1_pt1 | contig 12086 bp, 21 predicted proteins | sample 1543091 | NCBI WGS metagenome assembly OFRO01 (sample SAMN07774217, study PRJEB24372) | wastewater metagenome | isolation source: Exp Tend NO 10WW | collected 2016-02
GGTTATCTCAGGCGTTGGGCGGCACCAAAATAGGCACTGGCGCGCCGAAGTACCAGGTGCTTACGCCGTCGCACGCCTTGCAGCGGTAAGTGCCGGTGCTATCGTCGCCGCTACGCCATTCCGAGTTATCGTTCAGGATGTCTCCGCAGTGCGGGCAGTAGGTCACGCATCCGCAGGTATAAATCACCTCGCGCTCTCGCTTCCAGTGCCGGTAGCGCACAATCAGTTTTTTCAGCCAGTCCATTTCATTCCTCTCCGGGCGTCAGCCGCCCAACATTGTGGTCAACGCGACCTTCGCTACGCTCAGTCGCGTTACCACCAGCGTTAGAAGGCGGGGCAGGTAGCGGCATCCAATGTGTTGCCTCTCCGCTAATCTTATTTGGCATGTATGACTGCCCGGAACAACCGTCCAGCGACCACCCGTCAAAAATTGGATCAACCAAGGCATTGCCTTTCATGTCCGTTGAAAAACTCCAATGCGCGTCGCAAATCCTTCCTGTCTTGCCACTAAAAAACTCACTCGTTCCAATCGGCTTCCTTACTGTCCAAAGATCAATCTTTGTTCCGTCCTTCGGCGCCGTTTCAATCGGTTGCCATTCCATTTTTCGTCCTTTTCTCCAGTTGACCGCAGCACTTCTAACTTTTCAATCAACCCGACCGGCCTGACGGCCGTCGGGTTATCTCAGGCGTTAGAAGGTATCACCATGTAGCGCGGCGTGAATTCCGTTTTCTCGATAATCCCCGTTGCGCCGTTTTCAAGTTCAACTCGCAGTTTTTCTACGTGAACCTCCAAAATCTTGCAGGCCATAAATTCGCCTAGTTCAAAAGGTTTTCCTGGTACAAAGACTGTTCCAGTTTGTCCAACTTCCATTTTCCACCTCTTTTCCGTGTTGACCGTAGCGAAGCCTTCTAGCTGTACATTCAACGGCGACCGCCCTTACGGGCGTCGCGTTAAGGCGGCGTTACAATGGGACGTCCGCACGAATATTTCCGACAGCGAACCGCTTTTCACGATCACCAGTCGTAGTCACGTCGAGAAGCTGAATTTCGATGCTGTGAGGGAACATGCCGGTCTTTGCATAAAAGACCTTGACGGCTTCGCATGCAGCAGCTTGAATGGAGTCTTCCATTTCTGACCGTGCCGCCTTGATTTGTTCAATTTCCATCGTTTTCTCCCGTAAAACTAGACCAATATTATGGTCGACACAATCTTCTCTGCGCTCAGCTAGCTAAGCTTTGGCATTATGCCGCCAAGTTAATACCCGCATTCCGCAGCGTCGACAGCCGCCAGCCCAGCGTCTTACGTGACATGGCCACATCGGGCGCCGGAAGGCGGCGGGCGATCATCCAACGGCGGATAGTCTCGCTGGTGACGTTCATCATCTTCATCAGCTCTGGGCGGAAGATGACGCGGTCGATTTCTTCGGTGCTCATGCTGCATCTTTCAGGCCAAGGCGCTCGAACTCAATGTTGATCATCTCGGTGTTGGCCGCTTCGCTCAGGGCCTGGCGGGTGAATTTTATCAACCGGTCTTCGCAATGCTTCAGTAGCGCCAGGCTTTGCTGCACTTCGATGGGCTCGATGAGGACGCCGTTTTCCAGTTTCTTGCTGACGCGCTTGATCGTGGCGACATCGAAGTCGGGCATCAGGCGCTCAATCAGGGCGACGAAGCCATTGATGGCGTGGTCGATACGGGAAAAATCGTTGTCGGCGTGGTGAATACGCGTGATGGCGTAGCCGCGGTGTGAGTCGACTTCGCCGGTCTTGATCTCGTTGAATGCTTTGCGGATCGGATCGAGCCAAGCGCGGGCCTGCTTGCGCGTGGTTGGCTTGTTCTTGTCGGCCGCGAAACGGTCGCAGGATGCGAGGTAGCGGGCGCGTGCTTTGGGGGGTAGATTTTTGATGTGGCGGGTCATGCTGGCCGACCTTCTTCTTCGCAGTCTTCAATCGGAAACCCGTTGATTGGCAGATAGCCGGCCATGTTGTCGGTCATGCACTTGCGGTACGCTGCAGGGGCGTTGATTTTGGCGTCGTGCCTGATGGTCAGGTGAGCGGCGCAGTGTTCTCGGCGCTCGCACCATTCGCCGGACTGGTGGCCATGAGCGAGGCAGCGATTGATTCCCGCATCAAGCGGCATCGGGATGGGTTTTCCGGTGAAGTTCATGGTGGTGTCCTGTAAGTCTTGAAAAGGTGTCGAGCCCCCGGCTGGATGTTCGGTGCGTATGGACCCGCCAGCGACGCTGGTTGGCCGATGCTCGACTGCTGCGGTTATGTCCCGACTCACAGCTTCGGTCTGCTTGCTCATTGGGTTGGCTGAACCTGAAAGCGGACGCAGTGGTCGTGCGGCTCGACGTATTCCTGCCGGAACAGGCAGGACAGCTTTGGGTAGGCGCTGCTGGGTACGGCATGCCGGCAGGTGCAGCATTTGAGTTCTGCGCTGACTAGCGCCGTGGTCGGCTGGGTTGTTTGCATGATCAGTAGGCCCGTGGAGATACGTCGGGGAACTGGCGATCGATCAGCAGGTCGCTGCGCGTGTCGATAAGTTCGTGCTGGCGCTTTTTGAACGCGGCCTCGGCGTAGCGGGCGGTGGTCAATTTGTTGGTGGCCGCCGCGATTTCGGTTTCGATCTCGGTCTTTTCGGCGCTGAGTTGATTGAGCATGTGCTCGAGGTCGGCGATGTGCTGACGGCGCGCCCGACGGCTGTCCTGGTGGCTGAACATCATGATCAGCCCGACGACGGTGATAACTGATCCAACGAACAATATGATGTAGATCGCGTAGTAGTTCATTCTCCGAACCCCTCGATGTGGTCGCTGCCGGAGCAGACCGGGCCGGCGATGATGACTGCCAGCGCGACGATTATTGTTTCGATCAGGCGGCGCATGGCAGGGCCTCCAGCTTGGCTTGCTGGCGATTGACGACCTTGACGCCGAGCTTGATCCAGCCGGCCGGAATAACCGGGCTGATGACGATGCGGCGGCCATTGCCGATGATGTGCATCCCGGCCGCTTTGGCGGCGGTGACGACTTCATCGAGCAGGGCGTCGTCGGCGGGGATTTGGGTGGTTAGCATATTTCCTCCTAGATCAATGTCGGCTGAACGGGAGCCGACTTACCCTTGCTGCCTTGCATTACTTTCGCGCCGCAGGTGATTGCAATGCGGATAGATGGAACGCTCATCGCCTTGGCGAAGGTCATGCCCAGGAAGGACAAAGGCGTGCGATTGAAGAAGGCTCGCTGCTGTTGTTCATCGTGGGTCATGGTGGGCACCTGTGTTTTGTTGCGTGCAGCCATTACACCAAACGGTGAATAATATGTCAACACCAAACGGTGTTTATTTAAGCGAAAAAAACCCGGCGTTCAACCGGGCTGTTTTGGGGGCTGTTTTCTTATTCGCAGCCGGACTGGCTTGAACACTTGACGGCGAGCTTTTCGCCGTTTGAGCAGGAAAATATCAGGGTTTCTCTGGCCGACTTGTCAGTGATTACTTCCGGGTTGTCGTTGGTCTTGCAGCCAGCTTGGCGGGCGACTTGTGATGCAGCGTAGTCAAAGCGAGAGACTGTTTTTGTCGCGACCTTGGCCAGGCTTTCGATCTGGCGAGCGACGCGCTCGCCAAAAGACTTGCGCGGCGGCGTTGCCAGCATGTCGTTGATCTGGCCGTCGGGCTTGCCAATTTCTGAAGCAAACTGGCGGACGACCCCATTGTTGCGGGTCTTGATCAGTTCGCGAAGAACTCGGCGGCGGGTTTCTTGAATGTCCATGATTTGATTAAGACACTTTTTAACCAAACGGTGAATTCACGAAAAGGTGTTGACTACAACACCAAACGGTGAATATCATTACCGTATGGATTTCAAAACATTCTGGTTGAGCCTTTCCGACATCGAGCGCAGCGCACTCGCTGATTCGTGCAAAACATCGGTCGGGCACCTGCGCAACATCGCCTACGGCAAGAAATGCGGCGAAAAGCTGGCCATCGACATCGAAAGGGAATCGCGCGGAAAAGTCCGCGTCGAGTCTCTTCGCGACGACGTCGATTGGGCCTACCTGCGCCGCACATCTCACGACGCCACGGCGGCCGCTTAACAATTGCAGGCCGCTTAAATGGATCTCTCGTTGTCTCCCCTCGTGGTGCTTTTGCATCGCTTTGCGACCGGCTCTGCTCTTGAGCATCCGGTCGTCTTTTTCTAAAGGGATGATCTGTATGTCTGAGAAAAAGATATTCAGCGTGGACGTGGCGATGGATGAGCCCATGTTCAAGGCGCTGAAGGGGTTGGCCGAGGCTGATGGCACCAATGCTTCCGAGTTGATCCGCATGCTTGTCTCCACAATGATCGAGGAACGTCAGTCCTACTACGCTCGCCTCCATTCCATCTTCAGCGACGACCTCGATCTCGGCAACCGCAAGCGCTCCGGTTCAGACCGGGAAGCATGACGCGCCATGCCAACCCGCCGCGCCAACAGCCAAGCACAAACCCCTTCCCCCATGGGAAGCGTTGAGCAATTTGCACTGAACACTGAAAAGAATCAAATAAACAACCTATTCCAGAGTGGAAGGTACTCCCTGAGCTCCCTGCATGAGGGTAATGCGAGGCGCGTGGTAGTTCTAGGGTGTGGCTTTTCAGCATAGTGAAAACGAAAAATAGCTTGAGGGATGAGATGCCAACAACGGCGCGCTGGATTGACGAGATGAGGGAGGCTTTCGGGCCGGAGACCATCAATGCCGCGATCAAGGACGGCTTGGCAGGAAATGGAACTTTTTACGCCAAGGAAAACGGGATCGAGGTCGGGAGTCGTCCGATCATTGCGCCTGGTGCGGCCATCAATGGCAACGACATTGCCCGGAACTACGTCAAGGGAGATCGCAAATGAAGATCACCATCGACGTCCGGGGCATGGATGTCCTGCGGACCCGCCTGGTGGCACAGCAAAAACAGGTGCGCTTCGCAACTGCCAAGGCTCTGACGCAGACAGCCTGGGCAATCAACAAAGAAATACAGGAAGAAATGAAGCAGGTCATCGCAGGCGGCCCGACCGCCTACACGCTGCGCGCCTTCAAGGTGACCGGTGCCACGCGAGACAACCTTCAGTCAGTCGTTTCGCTGCGCACGGATGCGCCGGATGGCGGAACGGTCTATGCTAAGGCGCTGGCTCACCTCTTCTCTGGTGGAAGGCGCGACTGGAAGAAGCTCGAAGGATGGCTCAAGGGAAAGGGCATGATGCCGGCCGGTATGATGATCGCGCCGGGACCCAAGGCACCGCTCGACTCTCGCGGAAACTTTCGGCGCACTCAGATCAACGAGATGCTGGGCATCCTAAGCTCTAACATCCGCAACCTGAAATCATTCCGCAAGACCGGTGCCGGTAAGCAACAGAAGGGCATCGGCTTCTTCATCTGCCGCCCGGGCGATAACAGCGGACTGCCCCCGGGCATCTGGCGCCGGATCGAAACCGGAAACAGCAGCGTCGTCGAGCCCTGGATCATGTACATCAGCCCGACCTCCTACCGCCGTAAATTCGACCTCGAAGCGATCGCAAAACGCACGGTTGCCCGTGTATTCCAGTCCAATTTCGAAACCGCGCTGACCGATGCACTGAGGACGGCCCGATGAGCTACCTCAACTACGAAGACGTCCTCGACCAGCTACTCGCTGGCGGGCTCAAGGTCGACACCGTAAAGACATCGCGCGGCGGCGTCACCGTCGGCCAGCTCGTCGTCGACTCCACCTCGCCCGTCCGCTGCGAAACCGAAACCAGCACCGAAAAGCGAGGCTGGTACTGGATCAGCGTTGTTCAACTGCCCGACGCCGACGGCCGGCTTGAGGATTACCTCATCGGCAGCTACGGCATCTACCACGCCAACGACAACGGCAAGCAGAACCTAAAGCTCAAGCGCGACGGCCGGCCATCACTCAGCCAAGCCGAAAAAGACGCCATGCGCACCCGGCTGGCAGACCAGGCCAAGAAAGCCAAGATCCTGCGTTTCGCCGAAGCCAAGAAAGCCGCCGACGAAGCCGACCGCTGCTGGCGCAAGTACGTGCCGACCGGTGAATCAGACTACCTCGCCCGCAAAGGCGTCAAGGCATACGGCCTGCGCTTCTCGCCTTCCGGCAATGGCACGGTCGCTGTGCCCATGCTGCGCGATGGCCGCGTTGTCGGGCTACAGATCATTCGCGGCAAAGACCGTGGCAACAAGCTCGAAAAGCAATACTGGCCGGCCGGCATGGACAAGGTCGGCGCCTACCACCTGATCGGCGGCATCCCGCGCGGCCTGGTGCTGGTCGCCGAAGGCTACGCTACCGCTGCCACCCTGCACGAATCAACCGGCCTACCGGTCGCCGTCGCCTTCGACGCCGGCTCGCTGATGCCCGTCGTCGCCGAACTCGCACAAAAGTACAGAACCAGCAAAATCCTCATTTGTGCCGACGACGACTACCTGACCCCGGGTAATCCCGGCTGCGAAGCCGCCCGCCTGGCCGCCACCGCCCACGGCGCCGCCTGGTGCAAACCGAATTTCACTGAAGAACGCAGCACCACCAAAAAAGGCCCGACCGACTACAACGACCTCGCCCAGCTCGAAGGCGCGCACGTCGTCGCCGCCCAGATCGCCGCCCTCCTGGAATCGCTTGGCTGGAAGCTCCCGCGCGCGCGGGAACTCGCCACCGGGGGGCAGGGGGAACTCCCCAGCAAGACCATCCTGTCCTCCCTGCTCAGCGTCGACGAAGCCTGCGACCGCTTCGCCCTGATCTACGGCGGCAAGGGCACGCTGTTCGATCAGCAGGAACATCTGCTCGTGCCAAAAACGGACGTTCTCGACATCATCCCCGACCACGGATGGCGTGAATGGAAGCTGCGCCAGGACCGCAAGGTCGTCCGCCTCTCCGAAGTCGGCTTCGACCCAGCCTGCACCGACAAGGCTATCCGCTGCAACCTGTGGGGCGGCTGGCCAACCGAGCCGAAAGCCGGCAAATGCGAAGTCCTGCTCGACCTCCTGCGCTATCTGTGCAGCGCCGAGCAGAACAGCGCCGACCTCTTCACCTGGGCCATCCGCTGGCTGGCCTACCCGATCCAGCACCCCGGCGCCAAAATGCGCACCGCGCTGATCTTCCACGGCCCGCAAGGCACCGGGAAAAACCTGTTCTTCGAAGCCATCATGGCCATCTACGGCGAATACGGCCGCATCGTCGGCCAGGCCGAAATCGAAGACAAATTCAACGACTGGGCCAGCCGCAAGCTCTTCCTGATCGCCGACGAAGTCGTCGCTCGGCAAGAGCTCTACCACGTCAAGAACAAGCTCAAATCCTTCGTCACCGGCGAATGGATCCGCATCAACCCAAAAAACGTCGCCGCCCACGACGAGCGCAACCACTGCAACGTCGTCTATCTCAGCAACGAAACCCAGCCGCTCCCCATCGAGCAAGACGACCGCCGCCACTTCGTCATATGGACACCGGCCAAACTCTCCGCCAACTTCTACCAGGACGTGCGCGACGAAATCAACGCCGGCGGCATCGCCGCCCTGCACCAACACCTGCTCGACATCGACCTCGGCGACTTCGACGAACACACCAAGCCCCCGGAAACCCAAGCCAAGCGCGACCTCATCGACGTCGGCGCCGGAAACGTCCAGCGCTTCATCAAAGCCTGGCTCGGTGGCGACACAAGCCACCCAGTCTGCCCATGCGGCAGCAGTGACCTATACATCGCCTACACCCGCTGGTGCCGTGAAGACGGCGTCCGCAACCCGCGCGAAGCAAACCAGTTCATCGGAGAAATCGCCAAGCTGCCCGGCTGGGAAAAAGGCCACAAGGATCGCTACGACAACCTTCTCGAAGGCCCATCGCGCACCAAGCTACGCCAGCGCTTCATCATCCCCAGCCTGGAAATCCTCACCCAAGGCGCCAAGCTCGGCGCCGACTACCGAAAAACAGACACCCAGAACCAGACCGAATGGCTCACCGACTGTTTTTTCGCCTTCACCACCAGCCTGCCAAAGCAACAATGAGCGCACACCGCACACCACAGCGCACACCACAGCGCACGGGCAAAAGCCTTGCCAATAGGGCAAGCGCACGGGCGCACGGGCTTTCCCGTGCGTATGCGTGTGCACGTACAAATACCTGCGCTCGCCATTTACATGCGTGTGTCACTCACACGTACACGAATACTGGTGTGCGCCCGTGCGGCGCCCGTACTGGTGCGGGTCTTGCCCGTGCGCTGTGGTGTGCGCTCTGGTGTGCGCCGTGCGCTGCTGCGCAAATCACGCGCGCCCACTCCTTTCATTCGCCTGCTTAAAGGAAAAAAGAGAATGAACAACAAACAGATCGCCGCCATTGGAATCGACGGGCCGTTTGATTCGGCTATGGCCGCCATGAAAGAGTTTGACGGCTGGTTGTTGGTGTTAGGTATTGAGCGCTGGCACCAGAAAACAAAACAGCACAAACGAGTCAAGCCAAGGCTTGCTGCGGCATTGAAAATGGCTGAGGGCAGCTATCGCAGAACCTTTGGCCGGCCATGGTGCCCGTTCTAATCATGACCACATCCGCCACCACCCTCGGTAAAAAAGAATTCGCAGCCTACCTCGGCCTCGCCCCGTCCTACATCACGGCGCTGATCGCAGCCGGCCGCGTCGTGCTTGACGGGGAAGGGCGCCGGGCTCGCGTCAAGGTCGCCGAAACGCTGGCCATGCTCGAATCAACCGGCGGCGCCCGCTTCGACGTAGCCCGCCGCCATGCCGCCGCGCGGCGCAGCGCGAAAAACGAAGGAGAGGACAACACGTTCCCACGGTCAACCGGAAAAAACGCATCAAAACGCGATTCTGAAAGCCGGGACGATGAGCGCCTCGTCGATGCCAAGACCCGCAAGGAATCCGCCCAGGCCGATCAGGAAGAAATGAAGGCCGCGCAAATGGCCGGCAACCTGATTCACCGTGACGACGTCGACGCCGCCATGAAGTTCCTCGGCGCCGCCGTGCGAGCCGCAATGGAAGTTTTCCCCGACCAGACCGCGCCGCTCGTCGTCGCCACCACTGACATGAACGAAATTCACGCCACCCTGACCGACGCCTGCCGCAACGTGCTGGCCGACATCGGGGCGGCTATTCAGCGGCAACAGGCCGCGCTGCAAAACGGAGGGTGACATGGAGTTTGTAAACGTGGCGACGATCAATGTTAGGCGAGAGTATCGGCCTGGAACTTATCGGTTTATGAGTGGAGAAGAGGTCCCATGTCTTGATCTTCATAGAAATTGTGGCCTTGGCTGTCAGTGCGACGCTCAGATCATCAAGGCAAGACAGCCAAGCGTCGATCAGGCAGAAGAAAAATGCCTCTGCTACAACAGCATGAAGCGCCAAGGCGTCTCAGAGATTAAAGGGAGCGGACGGGCTATCAAAGAAGGTCCGGATGAATGGATTTATGAGGTCGTCGCCAATTTAGTCGAGGCGCGCCCGTAAATGCGCGTACGAACCCTGCAATACGGAATTTCTTACTGCCTGACCGTCGCCGCCTCGGCCATCGCGCCGCGCCGCGCCCTGACCGTCTCGCAATGGGCCGACACCAACCGCGAGCTTTCCGGCAAGCAGGCGGGCGAGCGGGGCCGCTGGCGCACGGCGCGCAACCCCATCCTGCGCGAAATCATGGACGCCATGAGCGCATCCAGCCGCGTCACCGACATCTGGGTCATGAAATCCTCGCAGGTCGGCGTCACCGAGGCGACAGTCAATTTCCTCGGCTACTGCATGGACCACGCCCCGGCCCCGGTCATGGTGCTCATGCCGACGCTCGATTCCCGCGACAAGTGGAAAGCGCAAAAGCTCAACCCGCTGCTCCAGGACACGCCGGTCATCCGCGATCTGCTCGGCGGCCAGCGCTCGCGCGACGCGGCCAATTCCAAGGACATGATCGACTTCCCTGGCGGCGTCCTCTTCCTGGCTGGCGGCAACTCGCCCAACAGCTACGCGCAAAGCTCGGTGCGCTACCTGATCATGGATGATCTCGACCGCTTCCCCGGCGAAGTCGGCGAAGAAGGCGACCCGGTGGCGCTGGCCAAGGGCCGCACCAAAGCCTTCGCCCGCGCCAAGCGTCTGTTTATCAGCACGCCGACCGTGGCCGGCGAAAGCATGATCGAGCGCGGCTATGCCGAATCCGATCAGCGCCGCTACCACGTCGCCTGCCCGCACTGCCATACCTACCAGCCGCTCGAATGGGGCGGTCCGGAAACAGAACACGGCATCAAATGGCGCGCCAATGAAGCCGGCCTCGACGCCTGGTACGTTTGCGCCCACTGCCACGGCGAAATCTACGAGCACCACAAGCCCGGCATGCTGGCCGGCGGTCGCTGGATAGCCACCCACCCCGAGCGCAGCGCGCGCGGCTACCACATCAGCGCCCTCTATGCGCCGATTGGCCTGGGGCCAAGCTGGCGCGATCTGGCCGAGGACTGGAAAGCCGCCGTCAAATCACCCGGCACCCTGCGCACCTTCGTCAATACCCACCTCGGCGAATGCTGGGAAGAGCAGGGCGACCATGCCGACCCGGTAGGCCTGCTCTCGCGCCTCGAAGACTACGAACAAAAACCAAAAAGCCTCGCCCGCACCGGTGGCGTCGACGTCCAGAAAGACCGCCTCGAAGTCAGCATCGTCGACTGGGATCTCGGCGAAGAAGCCTGGCTCATGGATCACATCATCGTCCCCGGCGACACCGCCAAGCCGGAAGTCTGGGCGCAGCTCGACGAAGAACTCGCCCACTGGGCGCCCGAATGCGTCGCCATCGACTCCGGCTACAACACCAGCATGGTCTATGCCTACTGCGAAAAGCGCCGCTGGGCACTCGCTGTCAAGGGCAGGGCAGGCCCCGGCGTGCCCATCGTTGAAGACGAAAAAGCCCGCCGCCAGCGCCTGCGCCGCCAGCGCAAAAAAGGCATCACCGTGCACATCGTCGGTGACGACCAGGCCAAGGCCCTGATCTACAGCCGCCTGAAAATGACAGAAGTCGGCCCCGGATACATCCATTTTCCCCAAGACCCAAGCTTCGACGACGAATACTTCGCCCAGCTCACCGCCGAAAAGCTCGTCACTAAAATGCGCGGCACCCGACCTTATCTGCAGTGGGTGCAAACCCGCCCGCGCAACGAAACACTCGACTGCTTGAAGTACAACTTCGCCGCCCTGCGCCTTTCCGGCATCGACCTCAAGGCCCGTCACGCCAAATCCAGTGCCGAAACCATTCCCGCCGCGCCCAAAAAATCAAAACCACCATTCTTTCCCCCGATACCCAAATACCCAGGCTGGTAATCATGGACTTCCTCACCTATACCCTCGACAAGGTTGCCCGTCACCTCAACATTGACCCGGCCACCCTTGACACGGTGGATTTCGAAATCCGCGAGGCCAAGGGCAAAGATCGCCACTATGTGGCCAGCGCGGCGGCCAAGCGCGAATCCCTGCGCATCGCCCGGGTGTTTGCCGCCTTCCGGCAAGGGCTGGGGACTCGCGAAATCTCGGAACGCCTGGGCATCTCCCAGCGCACCGTGCAGCGCATCATGATGCGACACCCCATGCCTTAAACGTGTCGCCCGTCCCCGGTAAAAAGGCGGCATGAGCGCTCCGACCCTGACCACCGAGCCCGCGACCCTGCGCGCGGGCGATACGGCCAACTGGCTGCTGTCCCTGCCGGATTACCCGGCGGGTGATGGCTGGTCGGTTGAATACGCGCTGATCAACGCCACCGGCAAGATCACCATTGCCAGTACCGCTGAAGGAAATGCCCACCGCATCCATGTCGCCGCGGCGACGACCGCCGGCTGGACCGCCGGCACCTACATCTGGCAGCGCCGCGTCAGCAACGGCACCGACGCCACCACCGACCGAACCGGTAGCATCGACATCCTGCCCGACTTTGCCGCCCTGGTCGCCATCGATGCGCGCACGCATGCGCAAAAGACGCTGGCCGCCATCGAGGCCTGGATCGAAAACCACGACCCCGGTGTGGCTGAATACGAAATCGCCGGCCGCCGGATGAAATACATTCCGGTCGCCGACCTGCTCAAGCTGCGCGACCAATACCGCCGCGAAGTGCGCGGCCAGCCCGG
>OFRO01000605.1_pt1 | contig 12067 bp, 22 predicted proteins | sample 1543091 | NCBI WGS metagenome assembly OFRO01 (sample SAMN07774217, study PRJEB24372) | wastewater metagenome | isolation source: Exp Tend NO 10WW | collected 2016-02
CTTCCTTGGCGGCTGTCGTGTTCAGATCGTAATTGCGTGCCATGTCGTCGGTTTCCTTATGCCGCTTCTGCGGCGGGTGCTTCGTCAAGTTCGTAATATCCCCGCACAGCAGCGTCAACCGCCTGTAGGTCGTTTGGGATGCGCTCATCGGTGAACATTCCAATCGGGCTCTTGCAGCTATCGTTGCCGTTGTTCTTCGTGCGGAAGTAGTAATTGCCGTCCATCACTTCCGTGCGCAGGACCATCGTCACCAGACCTTCGAGCACGATTTTTTCGTCCAGCATCTTGCCAATCGTCTTGAGCTTGACGCGGCCTTGCTCGTCCTCGTCGGAGTGCGAAAGGATGTAGACGCGCACATCGGCAGGGCGGCTGGTGGCGGCTTGGAACACGTCCCACCCATGGCGCGCAATGTCGCTGAACTTGTCATAGCCGCGCTCGTCGCTGCGGCGCATGAGTTCGTTAGCCAGCACGTACTGAAAGTCATCAACGACGATGATTTTCTTGCTCGTCTTTTCGATGGCCTTGCAGATTTCGGTAGCGCTGTCGGTGCGGAACACGTTGAACGGGGTTTTCAGTGCCGGATCGCGGCGAACCCATCCGCGAGACTTGAACGGCAGCGGCTTGTCAACGGCCTGAATCAACAGACATTGCGACGGGTCCAGATTGCGCAGGCTGGCAGACTTGCCGGTTCCGGATTTGCCGATAATCACAGTTGCGATACTCATAGCTATTGCTCCTTGCGCTTAGCTATTGCTTAGTTACAGTTCATCGCTCAGAGCGAGATTCAGCCTCAGCCTACCGCGCCTCGTTTTCCCGCTCGCTGATGACGCGCTCAGCAACCATAATCAACTCGGCGCGGATCTCGGCAAATGCTGCGGCCATTGCCTGCATGGCACCCGGCCGAGGATCGAGCCCACGCATTGCTCGCAGGATTGCGGACGCTGCGCCATGGGTTTCGATTGTCGATAGCAGGTCCATCACGGCAAGCGGCTCTTGGTCGCCAATGTCGCCGCTATCAGTCATCGACACCGCTGCATCGGTCAGCGCCTGCAGTGGTTCGTCTGGCGGCGATTCCTGGACTACTCCGGGACGTGCGCGGGCGAAAATCATGCCGCCTCCGCTTGCTTCTGTTCGATCTGGGCGCAGACTGCCTTTATGTCTGCAGCCAGTTTTTGCGCGCCATCTGTGCTGACACACAATGTCGCGCTAACCATTGCTGACGCGTATGTGGCGATCAGCACGCGGCCATCGACGTTGATGACGTGTATTTGCGGGTCGGCACTCATGCCGCATCATCCGAGCCACCACGCGGCACATAACGCGCACGAAACATGCGGTCGGCACGGTCCTTTCCGGCAGCAACCGCGTTCATTACGTGCGCTCCGTTATTCAGTCGTGCCATTGCGACTGCAGCGCACTTGTCTGTCTGTTCGTCGCTAAGGCTAAGCAGTTCGCAATAGCCGCGAACCTTGTCTGCAACTTCTGCGCGCGTGTCGTGAAGTGCCGGAATTGGCGTCGGGACGAATTTTCCCAGGCCGATGCGATGGGTACGAATGTCAATGATCTGTGCGCTCATTTCACTTGCTCCGTTCATTGGTGGCCGGCCAGCGCCAGCGCTTGAGTGATTGCCGATCTCGTCGGCGGTTGTGCCATTCCTCCAGCGCGCCCATGAATGCGGCGGCTAGGAGTAGGCAGAGGATGGTGGTTAGGGTCACTGAATCCCGCCGTAGCCGTTGCCGTAGTAGCTCAGGTGATGCGAGAACTCCCCTAGGGATGCCGCGAGTGCGATGCTCACAGTCGACCCGCCCAACCGGCCTCGTCCGCGTCCATCGTGAGCACCGTCGTCATCACGTGAGCGCGGACCGTGCCCGCCTTATCGAGGACCGTCTTGCTCGTGGGGCCCGAGACCAACTCGCCCAGCCCCTTGGTAGTACCCCAGGTGCGGATCACTGAGGCGTCGCCAATGACGACCTGATCCCCCTCGATGCAGGTGCGGCCAACGACGACCCATCCGCGCTGCAGGACGACGATCTGGACGGCGGATGGTCTGTCTTCGGCGGGGATGTACTCAACGCCGTTGATGGTGATGGACTCCGACATGATTGGTTCTCCTGACTGGTTGACTTGCATGGACTGTTCGGTGACCCGACCCCGGCGCGGAGGTAGGGGAAGCTGCTCGGGCGCGATGGTGGTCATGCTGCGCCGCGCTTGGTGCGGAACCGGTTGACTGTGGCGGGGTCGAAGAGGAACGCCCCGCGTAGGCCGGGGAGTTTCGTCGCTGGTGTGAGGTCACCGGCTGCCACCCATCGTACGACGGTTCCGGTCTCGAAGGTGGACCGCTTCCCAGCGGCTGATGCAATGGCCTTGCGGATTTTCTTGGCGGACATTACGATGTCCTTTCTGCGAGAAGTTTGTGGATTTCGGTGAGAAGGCGGATGATCTCCGCGACATCGCGCGGTGTCATGACGCCGCCCAGAGTCCCGCAACGACAGTCAGACGTTCGTTGGCGGGGACGATGTAGGTCTGCTTGGTGACGACACTCTCGACGCTCAGACGCCCGTCTGGAAGCTTCTTGAGAATCTTGAAGTGGTTGCCGCGATCGTCGCGGACAATGGTGCGAGGTTTCATCACGACCTCCTGTACGCGTTGATGTGGCGTTGCGGTGTCGGCCATCACTCGTCCTCCAGTTCAGCGCTGACTGGCTCCATGGTCTGCGCCTCGGAGAGGACGTGTGTCCCGAGATGCCAGTTCGCCATCGCTTCCTCTGGGCTGTCCGCCTCAACAACGTACAGCTCGCGGACTTCGCCGGTCACCTCGACGCGGTACTGCGCCATGTCTTCTTTCCTTCCTGAGCCCGGAACCTCCGTGCTCTAGCGATCATCCTAGCCTAGATCGAGCATCGTGTCAACTACGAATGATACGTATCTGCGGGACACGGAACTCCGCCCTTCTCGAGCTCGAAGTCGATCCACAACGCGGACCCGCGATCGAACGCGCGATAGAGACCGGACGGCGAGCCGTGGGTGTACGGATGGATGTCGCGCGGCCAACGGCCACGGCCGTGGGGGTGCATGAGGAACCGGAACGACGCGCCGTCGGTGACGCGGGTGTACGGTCCGTACACCGTGTAGCCGCGTGGACGTGGACGGTCCTCGGCGGGGAGCGGGAACTCGAGCTTGGTGGTGGCGGACGCGCGGTAGTTCCGGGTCGTCCCGAGGTTGTCGAGTGTGGTGAGCGTGTAGACGTTGTCCACGTGACGAGAGTCGCGTGCGATGGACACGACAACCTGCCAACCTGCAGGCCCGGGTGGGTCCCCGGTTGGGGTGCCGATCCAGTCGCCGGGGACGACGTCGGCGAGCGTGGGCGGGGTGGCGTGGATCTTGGTGGAACCGTCGGGACGACGTGGGAAGTCCACCACCGCGTTCCGAGGGACGGTGATGTCGGTGAAGTTCGTGATGATCCGGAGGTCGGCGCCGTCGTTGACGGGCACGACATCGCGGACGTAATGGCGTGGGAGTGGGGCTTCATTGGACTTTGGAGTCCGAGAAGAAACGGAAAATGGTGCGAGTTTGGTGCCTGAACGAAGATCGTAGGCGGTTCTTGCGTAGCGAGACATGAGAACTCCTATTGCATTTTTATATGGCTTCAAACGAAGACATATTGTTAGACTAACTCTGGAATATTTTTTCCTCCTTCCAAAAATGAAACTTAGTACAACAATATGAATGCGGTAGGGACTGGCTTAAAATGTATTATATCACCAGTTTTTCTTCAAGTCAACGGCTGATTGTGTGAGCTGTCTGGGAGGACTCGCGCTACGGACGCGCGCTGGCGTGCATCCTGCGCATCTGCGCATCCTGCGCGCGCGCGAGCGAGTCGTGTGCTATGATCGGGCTATGAGTGAGTTCGGGCTTGAAGTGGGTCAGGACGTTGAGCCGCAGCCGGGCTGGAAGACGGCACGGGATATGCGGAGTGTTGACCCGATGGATGAGGAGACGGAGGTGGATACTGGTGAGCGGAGTTGAGGACTCTCCTACGGAGGTGTGGGTACGGGATAGTGAAGGAAAATGGTGCTTTAGGAACCCTGAGACGGGTGAGCTCGTTCGTCGTACCTGGCAGGCCGTCTTCACCTCGTGCCGCATCCCGATGACTGCGCTCGCGGATGACGAGCTTGAGTGCTGTCTCCTGCGTATCAACATCGACGGGCCACTACACCGTGTGTCCTCGCAGCGTCTCATCATCTCGCCGCAGGCTGCGCGTATGCGCAAGGCTGAGCTGATGCGCCGTGCCATGGAGCACAACGACGCACTCGTCGCGCGATACATGAAGGTGTTTGAGGACATCGCGATGGATGATCAAGCTGACGCGCAGCATCGCCTCCGTGCCGCAGAGGCTGGACTGGACCGGATCATCGGCAAGGCTCCCCAGAAGATCGACGTCACCGCAGACGTCGCTGTGTGGGAGCAGGGTATCGGAGGCCTGCTTGTTGATACGATCGACCCGTCAAAGGAGGACACCAATGCCAGCAACCCGTCGGCTCCCAACGAATGAGCCATCAACCACCGAAGTTCTTGCGACGCAAAAGCTGCGCAAGCAACGGCGAAACCCTCTGCCGCAGCAGCGCGGTAACGGGCGCAGCATGGGCGTGAACGTGCAAGGCGGACTCACGGGCGCAGCGCCAGTGATTCCGGGCGGCAAGGTTCCCATCGCCAACCGTGTTCCGTGATCGGTGGAAGGTCGCACTCAGTATCGTGGGTGCGGCCTTCCGCTTGAGGTGATGTCATGGCACTGATGTTGTCGCAAGACAAGGTCTTTCAGAAAGTTGGGTTTGAGCCGCACCATGGGCAGCAAATCGTGCTGGCGTCCCCTGCCCGCTTCAAGGCCGTGTCATGCGGGAGACGGTTCGGTAAGAGCGTCATCGGGGGAAACACGCTCGTCACGCAGGCGTTTCATTCATTCTTCAGACGGCCCGAGCTACAGACTCGCGGGATCCGGATGGAGTACTGGATCGTCGGACCGAACTACTCAGACAGTGAGAAAGAGTTCCGCGTCTTGTGGAACACTCTCAAGCGACAAGAATTCCCGTTCGACAAGCCTGGGACGTACAACGATCCGCTCGGCGGCAACATGCACATATCGCTGTGGAACGGGCTCTATCAAGTTCACGCGAAGAGTGCAGCCCACCCAGAATCGCTCGTTGGTGAAGGGCTGCACGGTGTTGTCATGGCTGAGGCAGCGAAGATCAAAGAGAAGGTTTGGGTGAAGTACGTGCGTCCGACGCTGAATGACTTCCAAGGCTGGGCGCAGCTGACATCCACGCCGGAAGGCAAGAACTGGTTCTACGAAATGTGGAAGCGCGGGCAGGACCCCAATCAAGAAGCATGGGCGTCCTGGCGAATGCCAGCGTGGGCCAATCCGCATGTGTATCCTAAGGGCGCGACGTCGGCACAGATTGCGTCAGTACGGGAACGGCTCAGCCTGCGTCTCCCTGTCACTTCGGAGTACGTCACGCAGCTGGGCATTGACACCGAGGTCGCGCAGCTCATGCTCGACCTCACCGAGCCGGCGTTTAATCAGGAGATCGGCGCGGAGTTCACCGACTTCGTGGGTCGCGTGTTCAAGGAATTTGACGAAGAGCTGCATGTAGGCGACTTTGAGTTCGAGCATGGCTGGTCAACGTATGCTGCAGTCGACTACGGGTTCACGAACCCAAACGTCTGGTTGCTCATTCAGGTGGATCCGTTCGGCGAGCGGATCCGTGTTCTTGATGAAGTGTACGAACGTGGCCTCACCGCGGACGAGTTCGCCGACGAGATCATCCGTCGCAAGCTCGGGAACGTGAAGACGTTCTACCCGGATCCCGCATCGCCAGGCGACACTAGGATTCTCGAGAAGAAACTCCGCGTGTTCTCGACCGGCGGCACCGGCGGGGAACTGCGCCATCGGATCGACGCCATCCGCGCTGCACTTAAGCCACGGAACCCCCACCTTGAGTGGGGACATCCCGACCGGGTTCCCACGCTGCAGATTGATCGCAAGTGCACACGTCTCATTCAAGACATGCTCAACTACCGCTACCCTGACAAACGCGAGCGCGTGATTGAGACGAACTCGACTGAGGCTCCACTGAAGAAGGATGACCATGGGCCCGAGGCTCTCGGACGATTCTTTGCTGGACATATGGGCACACCAGCCAAGATTGCACGCCGCGCGCGGGTGCGCACTGCGGACATGACCGCTAGATGATAGGATAGTCACATGGTCTTCACTCCCTACTCGACTGCGCGTCCATTGGTGGGCACTCTCGAGTCTTGGATCCCGGTCGAGGACCAAGAACGACGCGCCGCATACACCCTCTACGAACAGATGTACTGGAACGCTCCAGACGTCTTCAAGCTGGTGCAGCGAGGCAGCGAATCGTCTCCGATCTACATCCCATCACCGCGGACTGTTGTCGAGGCGACAAACCGGTTCCTCGCGAAGAGATGGGACTTTGTCGTCAATCCGCGTGTCGACACGCCGCAGAATCAGATCGCGCTTCGAACCGCGATGAACGTCCTCTTCAAGCGTGAGACGATGTGGACGAAGTTTGCGACGCAGAAACGGTTCGGCTTGATCCGCGGCGACGCTGTCTGGCACGTCGTCGCTGACAACATGAAGCCCGAGGGATCGCGCATCAGCATCTACGAAGTCGATCCCGCATCGTACTTCCCCATCTGGGAAGATGACAGTCAGTTGCGGCGTATCGGGTGCCATCTCATCGACGTTGTTGAGTACGGGACGAAGACGGTCGTGAAACGACTGACGTATCGTAAGGACGTCACGACGGGCATCATTACGACTGAGACTGCGCTGTTCGAGCAAGCGAACTGGGACGATCGGCAGCCTGAGATGCAGTTGAAGAAGGTTGCACAGCTTGTCCCGCCCACCCCTCTCCCGGCAACAATCACTTCGATCCCCGTGTATCACGTGCGAAACTTCATCAACGGTACGGATGTCTTCGGAAGCAGCGAACTTCGCGGCTTTGAACGTCTCTTCGCCGCGGTGAACCAGACTGTGAGTGATCAGGACCTCGCGATCGCACTGGACGGCCTCGGGCTGTACTTCACGACGTCTGGTCCACCTACAGACGAAGACGGCAATGAGATCAACTGGCGGCTCGGACCAGGACGGGTCGTAGAGGGCGAGCCTGAGAGCGACTTCAAGCGCGTGAGCGGATTGACGTCGCTGCCCGGGATTGAGCACATGAACTTTATTCTGGACAAGACGATGGAATCAGTTGGTGTTCCGCGGATCGCGACTGGATCGGTGGACGTTCAGCTCGCGGAGTCTGGCGTCGCTCTCTACATGCATCTCTCGCCACTCCTCGCTAAGAACGAGGAGAAGGAGCAAGAGACGCTCGGTGTCATGGATCACATGCTCTATGACCTATCGCGCATGTGGCTCCCAACGTATGAAGGTGTGAACACTACATGCGAGGTCTCGAGTGTCGTCGCAGACCCAATGCCGGTGAACCGAAAAGCAAAGATTGACGAAATCATTGCACTCGCCACGTGCACACCGCCGATCATCTCGGCCGCGTACGCTCGCCAGAAGCTGATTGAGCTTGGGTACGAATTCCCAGATGAGATGGGTGTGGACATCGTGCAAGAGCAGGCCGCGTTGGCTGAGGCGCAATCGTTCGACCCGTTCGCGAACCGAGTGAATCAGGAGCTGCAGTGAGCTACACGACCGAACCAGACGACCCACGACTCAGCCACGGTGCTGACACCACACCAACGCCCCAAGCTGAGACGTATCTGATCCTCAGTGATGAAGAGCGTGCGAAGGGTTTCGTACGTCCAGTACGTAGATCGTACATTCACGCGAAGGGGTGCGGTGCTCACACCACTATGGGCATCGCACTTTGTGAGACGTACGCTCGCGACCCGAAGTTCTACGGTGCAACCTACTGTGTTGGATGCATGATGCATCGGCCAGTTGACGAATTCGTGTGGGCGGAAGACGGAGAGGTCGTTGGGTCATGAAAAGCTGTGATCTCCCCGGCCCATGCGCTGTGGTGCCGACATGGCGCACGTAAGCAGGAAGGAAGCAGGTAAGATCGTCGCGTTTGTGCGACGCATGCTCAATCTGCTTCACATGCCGTTGTGGACCATCCTGGTTATGGAAGAGCCAAGCGAAGAGGGAACTCTCGCGTGCATCGACGTGGTGGACCAACGATACGTCGCGCAGCTGTACTTGTGCGAACGTTGGAAGGACCTCCCGAAGCATACCAAGATCGAGGTTTTGGTCCACGAGACGTTGCACCTCATCCATGTACGCGTGAACGACGTATTCGACGACGCCGCTGACTACATGCATGCGCACGAGCACACATCGCTCAGACGACGATACCGTCGCGAGACTGAGCTGATGGTGGATCACCTCGCTAAGTTCATCGCCGGCACGCATAAGGTCGAGGAAGCGTACGATGATTCTCACTGACGGGCAGAAGCAGAGCATGCTCCAGGCTGCAAAGATGTCGCATCCGCTCGAAGCGTGCGGTGTCATCGCGAAGGATGGCGCAGTCGTTGTCTTCAAGAACATCGCGAAGCAGCCATCCTTGTTCTGGGCTGTGGATCCAGACGAGGTCAAACGGTTCTACGCTAAGCGCGGCGCACCCGTCGCCGTCTGGCACTCGCACCCAGGCGGCACGACCGAACCAAGCGCGACGGATTGGGACCATCACATGGCCGATGTCCCAATGCTGATCGTCGCTGGTGACGAGGTCTACGTCTATGAAGCCCCGTAAGAACGAGCCACTCATCCGCTACCTGCGCGTGCAGGAGGCGTGGGAGCGGGATCTTCTCTACGTGCTGAACCGTTCCGCAGCCGACGCCGCACGCATGCTGAAGGACCTTGCTGGTCGAGACGGGATCGGCGCGAAGATCCGTAGTGATCAGTTGAAGATGGTCCAGCGGGAGATGAAGAAGCAGCAGGCTGATCTTTGGCGGACGATCGGTGGTTCAGTCAAGGCCGCGCAACTGGATGCTGCGTCCGCCGCCATCGAGACTGGGTTCATGTACAAAGACATGCTGCTGCGGTCCGCGTTCTCCGCCGCTGACATCGAAACGATGATGGAGTCTGCCGTCGCACAGGCCCGTCGCGGGCTTGAGAACACGCTGAGCCGGATGAACGGGTTATCGCACGTACCACTCTCAGAACGTGTCTACGGGACCCAGGCGCTTGCTAATCAGTGGGTAGACCGCAAGATCGAGCACGCACTCGCCACGGGAAAGAGTTGGAAAGAACTAGCGGATGATGTTCGCGGTTTCATCAGGCCTGACACACCAGGCGGTGTGTCGTACGCAGCGAAACGACTGGGCAGGACGGAGCTTAACAACGCGTTCCACGCGACCGCAGTTCGCCAGGGTATCGATGACCCGTACATCGTTGGGCAGAGATGGAACTTAAGCGGTTCGCACCCAAAACCGGACGAGTGCAACGACTACGCGGACGACGTTCACTACGAGGGCGGCGAGCCTGGCGTGTATGAGCCAAACGCTGTCCCGGCCAAGCCGCACCCCCAATGCCTATGCTACATCACGCCTGAGGTCATGGACGAAGACACGTTCATTGCGCAGCTTACGGCGGGCGACATCGTTGCGACCCCGACACCGGACTGGACTCCAATGTCGTTGAGTATGCAAGACCGTCTCGCATCCTCAATGCCACGCGCGACCGATGCCGTGATGCCATCTGACATGTACCGTGCGACGGCGTATAGGCCAGTGAACTCACTACTCCGCACAGGGAAGGCTGAGTTCCTCGAGGAAGCTGATATGACCGCGGCCGAGGTTAAGCAGCTGATGTACGACATGTCGATGGAGTGGAGCGACAGAAGCGTTCGTGTCCCGAATGACATGTCCGTCTTTAGAGGTGTCGCGGATATCCCGGATAGTTGGGTCGAGGGAGCAACTATCGTCGATGCCGCTTTTGTCTCAACGACAGCGAACATCCGCGTGGCGGAACAGTTCGCTCGCGCTGATGGTTGGATTGTTGAGACTCTCGTACAGGCACGCGGCCGAGTCTTCCCGGTTAAGAACGATGGGATACTCGCTGAAAGTGAGATTATCCTTCAACGAAACCGTCAGTTCGATGTCGTGAAGATCGACAGAGAGAAGAAGAGAGTATGGCTGAAGCTCGTTCCTCGCTAAAGCGTAGGATGCAGGATGGCGTGAACGCGAAGGTCGCAAAGACCGCCACCGAAGCAGATAAACTGGTGCGTCGCAATGACATCATGTACAAGATGATCACCAAAGGGTTACACTAGACTTCGTGACCTCGTATGACACTGTCTCAGTTGCGGTCAAGGGACCGCCGGCCAAGCTCGATCCATTCATCATTGTCAGCGGTGCGCACTGGGTCTCCAACATCATTGTACGCTCTGATGGATCCGATTGGCTCCGTGCGCCGACGATGACATTCGGTGGGACGTACGCGCTCGACGCGACACTCACCATGACGAATAAGGGCGCCATCTTCGTTGCGACACCAGTGCAGGTCGACGCGATCATCGCAGCGCTGGCGGTCGAAAGACGGGCAACGCTGTCCGACACCGTGTCGAGCGACTTCTACGGGTACGGATACCCGGAGGTGATCCGCGGTGTCTGAGATCGCATCACTGCCGCTCGACCCCGAGGTCGTAGCACTCCTTGTCCCACCGATCGCGGTGACATCTCCAGGAAACGTGCAGGTGTACGTCACGGAGGGAAGCAGTGGGTTCGTACACACCCAGAACACGCCAGCTGCGACCTGGATCATCAATCATCCACTAGGCCGAATGCCCAACATCGCTGTGTATATCGCCGGTGAACTGGTCGACACAGACGTAGTGGCAAGTACGACTGTCGTCACCATCACATTTCCACTACCCGCGGCTGGCGTCGCGGTCATCACGTAAGGAGCCACAGCATGGCTAAGAAGATGTACACTGGCGTTGACCTTAACGGCCAGCGCGGCCAGAACTTCGCCGATCCATCCGTCGCGAACGACGCCGCCACTAAGGCGTACGTCGACAACATGGCCGCTGGCCTCGCATGGAAGGCACCGGTTCGCGCTGCGGCGACTGCAAACCTTACGCTGTCTGGCACGCAGACGGTCGATGGTGTCGCTCTCATTGCAGGCGATCGTGTACTGGCGCCGGTGCAGACCACCGCTTCGCAGAGTGGCGTCTATGTCGTGGCCGCGGGTGCGTGGTCTCGCGCGACCGACACCGACAGCGCAGCCGAGCTTTTGAACGCGACAGTCTTCGTGTCTGAAGGCACCACGAATGGTGATAAGGCATTCACGCAGACGACCAACGCACCGATCACCGTTGGCACCACCAGTCTGACCTGGGTGCAGTTCGGCGGTGGCGGCTCAGCATACACCGCCGGTAACGGTCTCACCCTGACATCGCAGGACTTTGCAGTCGGTGCGGGTACCGGGATCACCGTCGGCGTCGACACCGTCAGCATCGACACCGCGGTCGTGGCCCGAAAGTATGCCGCCACTATCGGTGACGGGACAACTACCGCCATCACGGTCACCCACAACCTCGGGACTACCGATGTCACGTATAGCATTCGGGTCGTCTCCACGGGTGAGTTCGTGGACACGGACGTCGTCGCGACATCGACCAACGTCCTCACGTTCACCTTCCCAACCGCACCATCGGCTGGGCAACTTCGAGTCGTAGTTCACGCCTGATGCCGCGCACTACGTACAATCGCCACACGCCAGCGTCGTTGGGCACCGGAACGCCGTCATCGTCGACGTTCCTGCGCGGCGACGGGGCGTGGGTTGCGCCGTCACACCTCGAACTCATGGACCGGGTGATCGTCCTGCCCCGGCAAGGCGCGACCACGCTGGACGGGCTCGGCGGCACCATGTCGACCACCGGCACCGCCACCGCGGCGACGTGGGCGACGACCAACGCGCACACTCGCACGCACCGCGTGGACTACCTCGTCACCACCGCCGCGACGACCGCCGTCGCCGGCACCCGCTCGAGCAACCCCGGCGCGGTCTACACACGATCCACGGT
>OFRO01000606.1_pt1 | contig 12064 bp, 16 predicted proteins | sample 1543091 | NCBI WGS metagenome assembly OFRO01 (sample SAMN07774217, study PRJEB24372) | wastewater metagenome | isolation source: Exp Tend NO 10WW | collected 2016-02
TTTATCAGCGGCGAATGCCTCTGCCTTGGCTTGGTAGTCTTTGGCATGACTCCACGCAACATCGAGTAGATAACAGCCAATGTCTGCCAGCTTGCCGACTGTGATTCTGTCGGATGCGTTCAGGTCTGAAACCTGATCGTCTGGTTGTTTGGTGTAATGCTGAACAGCCTAAAGCATGGTTGCCGCTCAGCCGATATGCTGGCGGCAGGAGGACGGGGGCCACCCCGAGAGCGCGAGCAAGGATCGGCAACTCGGTTACCAGTAGGTCGCGCCGGCCGCGCTTGTCGGCGCGACCGCGCTCGATGTTGCTGAGCGAGGCATGGCTGAAGCGAGGTGTGCCAGGGATAGGGATGCCGTCGGCGTCCCTGGTCAGTTGGTCGCACTCCTTGGTGAGCCTCGCGATGCTCCAGCCCTTGGCCTGGCGGTAGTGGCGGATGCGTTCGGCGATCACATCACCGAGAGATAGGGGTTCGGTCACAGCGACACAGTAGGGGCGACTGGACACAAGTGTCCAGCGGGTGATCACTGGTCGACGCTCTCTGTGGCGCGCTCGTCGATGGGTGGGTGGCAGATGCCGCAGAGCATGTGCTCACGGCACAGGTGGGGGTAGGCGAACTGGTCGCCGCACGCGGCGCACTTCTCCCAGATGGTCGTGGTTGGCGGACGCCTGGCGGCGGTTCTGGGGTCTCCGGGGTCAGTCGCCCGCCGGTCGATCGCTTCGACCCACTGCACCGCGACCGCCGCGATCTGGATGAGCTCGGCGCGGAGCTTCGCGGGGTCGTCCTCGGCGAACGCTTCGGCGACCTCTTCCATGAGGATGTCCAGGTAGTTGTCCTGGTCCGGGACGTTGGCCTTGCAGCGGTCCCGGAACCACCCGGCCAGCACCGCGGCGGAGTGGCCGAGCGGTGCTCCTTCCATCCATCGGACGCGAGGCCCGGTGCCGTCGGGGTGGTTCTGCTGGCCCCACTTCTCGTCCTGTCGGCCACGTTCGGCGAGCACGTCGTTCAGCACATTCGTGGTGCTGGTGTGGTCCACGGTGGGCTCCAGGGGTGAGGGTGGGTTACCGACTGGGCTACCGGTGACCCCGGGGGCGGGGATCAGCTCGCAGAGGTAGGTGACCTCGGCGATGGCCTGCTCCGTCTCGGTGTCGGGGAGCAGCCGCAGGGGGCCGTAGGACATCTCGATGTCCCACCACTCGCGGGGGATGGGGCCTTCCCAGACACCGTCCGGTTGGGCGCAGAGCCAGCGGCGGCCGTCGTCGGTGAGGGCCCACAGGTCGCCTTGGGTGTCCCGGTAGATGTTCATGACCCGGACCTCGCGTACGTCGTGGCCAGCCGGGTGACCCGGGCCCGGGTCGGCGTGCTGGTGGCGGCGGTGCCGGTGGTCGTGCTGGTGTCGGCGGCGGGCGCCACCGCAGCCGACGGGATCGGTGCCGGCAGGTACTTGGTCTCCGGGCCGGAGAACGAGCTGCAGCCGACGAGGTTCGCGACCAGCACGGCGAGACCGAGGGCGATCGCGGGGCGGGTCAGGGTGACCGTCCGGGGCGGACGGGTGGGGTCGTGGGTCACGGCAGGTCTCCGGGGTGGTTGGCGAGGGACAGCAGGACGTCGGCGTGGCACGGGACGGGACGCCCGGCCGGGTCGGTGAGGGGGCACCAGCAGGCCAGGTCCCGGCCTGCGAGGTCGCGGCGGATCGACTCGACGGTCGGGACGGGGAACCCGCCGTGCCAGCGGGTGAACCGGTGCCGCCGCTCGTGCGGGGTACCGACGAGGTCGGAGAGCCATGCCTCGCCGTTGGCGTCGAAGGACTGCCCGACGGTTTCGATCTCCACAGGAGCCGGGTCGGGGTCGCCTCGGTGGGTGGGGCAGACGCACTGGTCCACGATGAGGTCAGTCAGGTCGCAGCGGTCGGCCATCAGAGGTCCTCCCCCCGGGCGGTGGCGAGATCCGTGAGGGCGAATGCGAGGATCTCTTCGGCGTGGTTGACGTTGACCATGGCCTTCCTGATTCCCATGGTCATCGTCGTGAGAGCCTCGACGGACCCGAGCCTGACCTGCCTGGCCAGGACCCGGGAGGCACCGTGTGCCTCAGCACGGAGGATGTCGCAGGTCTTCGCCAATACTCCGCAGGCATGTTTCACGGCCTCGGCCTGTTGGGTGAGGTCTTCCCGGTCGATGCGGGTCACGATGCGGTCTCCGTGTCGAAGCAGGGGCAGGTGTAGTTGAGGGCCCCGCATTGTGGGCACGCGGTGGATCCGGGGTTGCAGTGCTCGCAGATGACCTGGCCGTTGCTCCATCCCGAGTGGGGGAAGCCGTTGCCGGGGCAGAGGTCGCAGCACTCCGGGTCGCGGCACCATCGGTAGGCCCACACGATCGCCCGCTGTCCGGGGAGACGGAGGAGGAGGGTGAACCGGCCATACTCGTCGCCCCCGCGGTACAGGATTGGGCCGCCGAGCCACTGGCCCTTCGGATAGGTCCAGATTCGACGAGGGGTCTTTAGGACCCCTGCGGGGCGGGTCATGACATCATCTCCGCACGAACTGCCGAGATGATCTCCTCGGAGGGCGCCCACGGACCGAGCGCCCCACGACACGGGACCGGCCTCCTCAACGCCCGGACATCGGCGAGGACCAGGTGATAGTTCCGGTCGACTTCATCAGCATCCGGGACCCATCCCCAAGGTGACTCGCAGCACCCATCCACAGCCCGATGGCACTCGACCACGGTGGCGACACCAACGACGGCCCCGGACGGAAACTCCACGGCGGGCCCCGCCATCCACTCACGACAGACAGGGTCATGCTCAGCGTCGTCGTCCCATGCTTTCCCAGCGTGGATCATGTAGGGGCCGACGGGCCATTGCCTGCCCCTATTCTCGACCCGTTTCGGGCCTGCGACGATCGCTGATGCCCACGGCTGCTGGATCGTGATGGCGCGGATTACCATTCGGCACCCCCAAGGGCATCCCACGTCTGGATGCCCTCTTCGATCCCCCGCGCCTTGTCCGCCTCGGCGGCCTGTTCGGCTTCCCGCTGGTCGTCCTCGTCGCTGGTGATCTCCGCGAAGGTGACGACTGTCCCGGCATCGGCCCGCCCGCAGTAGCAGGTGTAGGTCACCTCGCCGGGGATGCGCGGGGGAAAGTAGTGGGTACGGTCCGTGCACGTCTCGGTGTGGTACTTCATCTCGATGTGCGCACCCAGTGGGGTCTCCAGTGTCCTGGCGTGCTCGGCGGAACCGACGATCGCTGTGACCAGACCAGCGACAGCAGCAGCCTTGGATGGGCTCGGGGGGCGGGTCATGCCGTCACCTGCGCAGCAGCAGCGCGAGCCCGCTCCATGGCGGCCAGATCCTCGACGGGAAGGTCACAGTTCGGCGGCGTCTTGTACGCCCACCGGACCAGGGATGCCTCAGCGGTTGGTTCGTCAAGGGCTGCGAGCATGTCCTCAACGTCGCCGCTCTCCAGGCACCCAGGGATCCGTGCGGGCGCGTACCAAGCAGTGAGGGCTGCGTAGGCGCGACGCCCCTCAAGTGGGGTCACTGCCTGCACCCCTTCACGGTGATGACGTGGGTGACGGTGCCGTCTTTCAGCCGGTGGATCTGGGTGCTGGAGACGTACGCGGAGCCCTCTCGGATCAGGACGTAGTTGTCGGTGATGTCGACCGTCTCCCGGTCGCCGGTGGTCAGGTCTTCGGCGGTCACTCTGGTTGGCATCGGTCAGGCTCCGGTGAGTAGTTCGGCCAGGGGCGGGGGGCTGGTGCGGGTGCGCGGGTGTGGGAGGTGGACACCGCGGGTGCGGGCTTCGAGGTCGGCGATCTGTTCGGCGACGCGGCGGGTCACGGTCTGCCCGCCGACGGCGACCTTCCGGTTGTAGCCGAGTTCGCGGGCGACCCACTGGGCGCCGAACCCGCGGGTAGCGAGGCGGGCGAGGGCGGCCCGGGTGGGTTCGGCGGGGATCTTCTGTCCGCCGCGGGACACAGCGCGTCCGCGGGAGCCGATGACGGCGTGGGCTTGGCCGAGGACGTCGTCGAGGGTGACGGCGAGCAGGGCGGTGGCGTGGGCGGCGCTGATGTGGGTGGCGCCACCCATGACTTTCCGGACGACGCCGAGGGGGACCTTGGCGGCGTCGGCGATGGAGGTGCGGCCGTTGCGGGTCGCGGAGTCGGTGTGCATCTGCTGGAGGGCTGTCTCCAGGCCGGTGAGGTGCGTCCGGACCGGGTCTGCGGGGACAGCGTTGGGGCCGCCGAGTTGCCGGGTCCGGAGGCGTTCCAGGTGGTCGTCGGACCGTGCCCGCGTGTAGCTACGGCAGGGCCCGCAGGGGCAGCGTGCGGCGGCGCCTTTCGCGGTGCCGTGGGGGTGCCCGGCGAGGTCGATGGGGGTGCCGTCGGCGCCGCGGGTTTGGGCGTCCCACACCCACCCGGGGATCCGGGTGAGGGCCGCCTCATGGGCGGGGTCGAGGTCGCTGCGGCGGCGGAGGAACCGTTGGAGGGCGACCCACTGGTACAGGCCGATGGTGACGCCGAGGACGGTTTCCTGCCAGCCGGTGGGGATGTTCACGTGCGCTTCGCGGTCGCGGTAGCGCAGGAGCGCGGTGTAGGCGAGGCGCCACCGGGTTTCGGCTTCGTCCCAGGTCCAGTGGGCGTCGCCCCTCGCCCACTTCGAGGGGGTCGCGGCGGTGATCTCGTCGCGGAGCGCGGGGTGCAGGGTGGCGGTGAGGTGGCGGCGGCGGACGTCCCACACCCACCGGCCCAACGGCAGACCGTCCTCGACGACGTCCGCTGGGGGGCGGGCGTGCTTCTCGAACTCCACGTACTGGCGGAGCGCGTCGACCATGTGGGTGTCGTCGCCGGGGAGGACCGTCCACTGCCACCCAGGGACCTGCTCCAGGACGGCGGCTTGGGCGTCGGGGAGGGTGCCGTCGCGCCACGCCTGCCGTTGCAGGGCCACCCACGTCCCGAGGTGCATCGCCGGGCGGGTCCTGGTCTTGAGGCCCGCCCAGGGACTCGTGTGCTGGTCCTCGACGATCCGGCCATGCGCAGCAGCGTGGTCAGCGACGAGCGCGGCGGTGTCGTGCCATTCGCCGGTCTTGCGGTCCCACGCCCACCCGTCCAACCCGTCGAGGCGGCGGGCGCGGGATTCGGGGAGGACACCGCGCCGGTACGCGACCCGCTGCCGTTCCGCCCACCACCCGACCCGCCGGGCCTTCCACTCCAGGTTCCACGGCACCCGGATCCCCGGATGCGTGGCGATCCAGTCGGCGAGGACGGCGTAGAACGGTTCCCACGCGGACCCGGCCTCCTGGACGGCGCGCAGCACGATCGGGTCGGGGTCGACGCCGTCGGGCAGGACGAACTCGATGCGGCCGGGACGCCACCCGTGGGTGTGGCCGGTGACGGCCTGCTCACGGGAGACCCGGTCGAGGTCCTCGGCCATCCGCGGGTCGTGGGCCCGCAACGCCCGCAGCACCGACCACACCGGCTCCCACACCGACGTCGACAGGGCAGTGTCGTCGTCGCCGTCGTCGGGGAGTTCCACCGGCACGATGACCGTGCCGAGGGTCTTGCCGGGCGCGGGCCGCAGGACCCGCCCGACCGCTTGGATGACGTCGATCGTGGATGACCGCGGGTCCGCGAACAGCACACCATCCACCGAGGGGACGTCGACGCCTTCGGTGAGACACCGCGCCGACGCCACGACCCGCATCTGCCGCGGGTGCACGGCGGGGTCGCCGAGCCACCGCAGGGCACCGGCACGGTCGGCGGCGGTGGACCCGGCGTGCACCGCCCGACCCCGGACCTGCACCCCACCCGGAGTGATCGCATGATCCAAGGTGTCCGCGAACGCCCGGGCCTTCGCGACGCGGCCGTGGAACGACAGGAGCCGCCGCACCCCGTGCTGGTCCGCAGCTGCGATGACCGCCGCCGGCACCCCACTCCCACTCGACTCCGCGCTGGTGCTGGTGCGGTGGGCGACGACGAGGACCCGGTAGTCGGCCAGCAGCCCCGCGCCGATCGCCTCAGCAAACGTGACGCGGTGCGCGACCCGACCGAACAGGGCGTGGTCATCCATCGACACGACGTCCGGGTCGTCGGACTCCACGTATTGCGGGGTCGCCGTCATGAACAACCGCCGCCCCGCGACGAGCGCCCGCCCGTCCAGGACCGTGCGGAACGACACCTGCGGGCGCCCCGCGAGACGGTGCGCTTCATCGCACACCACCAGATCGAACACGGCCGGATGCCGTGCCCCAATGTCAGCGAGGTCGAACCCATCCCCGCCGGGGCCGGCTGCCAGGAGAGCTTGGGCTCGGGCCACGACCGGCGACGAATGGTAGGTCGCGAACACCACCTGCGGGCGGTCGTCCCGCCGCGTGCGCATCAGCCGGGCCAGGGCGTGCGGGTCAGAGGTGACCACGGCACTGGCGGCCGCCCACCGGGGCAGGTCCCCGTCAAGGCGTTCGTCGGCGCCGTCGGACGTCGAAGGGTCCGAGCACACCACGACCGCCGTGAACGGCCACGACGTGGGGCGCCGCCACTCCCCCAGGGTCTGCGCGACCAACGCGAGGGACGGCAGCAGCACCAGGCTCCGGGACGCGCCAGTAGCTTCGGCGTGCCAGCGGCCGACGAGGGTTTTCCCGGACCCGCAGGCCATGTGGACCTGGGCACGGTCCGCGACCGCCAACGCCCGCTGGATGTCCGTGAGGGCATCGACCTGCACCGGCCGAGGCCGCAGCGGGGTGCCGGCTGGCTGGACGGTCACGGCTGGGCCCGGTCGCGGTAGAGGGCGCGGGCATTGATCTGCGAGCGGGTCTCGGCGGCGAGGTCCGCGACCAGAGGCCCGCGGGGGTCACGCTGGTCGACGAGGACCCCAGCGACCCGCTCCAACGATGCGGCGTCGGCGGCGAGCTCGACGTCCGACCGGACCGGGCCCCCGACCGGGTCAAGGTCGGGGTCCAGGCCGAGAGCATCCGCGACGCCCCGGGCCAGGTCGACCTCCCCCTGGTGTGGGGTGCCGGCGGGCAGGCCACGGAGCCCTGACGAGATCAGGGCGATCGCGACGCGGCGACGCGCGGCGGGGCCGGTGTCGTCGGGGGCGTACCCGAGGATCGTCGTCCCCGACGAGTCGAGGTACCCGCCGCGCCCGGTCGAGAAGGAGGCGGGACGGGGATCGGTGGTTGGCACGAGCGGTTCTCCAGTCAGAGTCAAGGGATGAGCCAGTAGGCGGCCAAGGGGCCGGTGAGAGTGAGCGCGGCGTAGGCGGCGACCAGCACCGCCAGCCGCGACGCCAGCCGCGCCAAGAGGCCGCCCGGGTCGAGACCAACGCCGGCGTGTCCCCACCACAGGAACAGGGGGATCCCGCGGCCGAGACCGACCCGCGGGTTCCCCCGGCCCCAGATGAAGTCGGCGGCGAGGTGCGTCACCCACCCCCACCACACCCCGACGAACACCCACACCGGCCACACCGGGGACACCACCGGCTGCACGTGCCACAGCCACCACCCGGCCGCGGGCAACAGCCAGGAGTGCGCGAGGCGGCGGTGCCCGAGGGGGCCGCCGTGCCCGAGGACCTCGTCAGGGACCACAGAGTCGAGGGCCTTCGCCTCAGCGGAGTTGTCCGCATCCGGTGAGGTTGGGCCGCTCGAACACGCCCACGCGACGAGGGCCGTGACTGCGGTCCCGTACCAGGGGCCCGGCTGCCAGTGCGCTGCGACGAGGACGGTGGCCAGGGCGACCCGCCGGTGGTCAAGGGACTCCACCCGGTCACCCGCCCATCGGAGAGTCATCAACGGGCGTGAGGGGCCCGTAGTACTCCCGGATCCACTCGGCCGGCCAGTGCGCTGGCAGCCACGGCCCGAGGCGGCACGTGGCCCACTCCCCCGGGCCGTCAGGGTCGCCTGCGGGGAACCGCCACAACGACCCGTACCGATCCACGTACTCGTCCCAGCCCACCGGTCAGGCCCGCGGGTCGAAGTCGGCGGCCTTCGGAGCCCGAGCGAACGGGCTGGTACCGGGCTCCCCCGCGGGCGCGCACGCCCCGCACACATCGACGTGCGCGGTCCCGTCCTGCTGCAGGACCGACACGCGGCGGGTGTTGTAGCAGGTGTTGCAGTGCCCGCGGAACAGGTCGTCGGCGACCTCGGTCAGCAGTTGCCCGGCCTCCACCGCAACCCCGCGGAGCAGGTGCGGTACCTCGCTGGCGGGGATCCGCAGCTCGACCGCTTCCGCTCGGGTGCCGTCCCACCGGTACCCGGTGATCGTGAGGGTGTGGTGCGCACGGGAGTGGGTCACGGCGACCGTTCCCACGTTGACCGTGGTGCGGGTCGGCGTGATCGGGGCGATCGGGTCTGTGGTGGTCATCGCGGGGTCTCCGTTGTCACGGGGGTGGGTTGGGGTGCTCACGCGGCCACGTCCTCGCCGGTGATCGCCTCGACGAGCGCAGAAACGATGACCTCAGCCGCCGGCGGTGTGACGGCGTTCCCCGCTTGACGGACCCTCTCGCGCCGGTTGCCGAGCACGATGTAGTCCTGGGCGAAAGCCATCCCGGCGAGGATCTCGTGCGGTTCGAGCATCCGGAACAGGCAATCCTCGACGGCCGGCAGGCCAGCGCCTTGGAGCAGGGCGTCACCCTCGACGGTGGTCTGCGTCGGTAGGGCGTGCAGCAAGGACCGGAGGGCGTTCGGGGAGTCGTAGGCGTACAGGCTTGCCCACTCATCCCACCCCCAGGTCACGAGCGACTGATGCCCGGTAGTGGTCAAGGTGCGCATCGCATCGTCCAGGGCGGTGCAGTGCTCCCCTCCGTCGCCCTTCGAGCCGTTGTTCCGCATCATCATTCCGGGCGGGACGACGAGGCCGTGGTGGTTGCCGCTGGCCGTGACCGTGGCGAGGGCCTCGGCGATCGGCCGGGCGTAGCTGTTCCCGCCGCGCAACTCGGCGATGAAGGGCGGAACGGTCAGGCTCAGGTGGTTGCCGGACGCCGTGACAGCCGGCAGGACGCCGGTCAGGTCGGCATTCCGGAAGTCTCCGGGGCCGCCGCGGTGGTTGCCGATGATCGGAACGGCGACCAGCGCCTCGTTTTCCCGCGTCGAGCGCGTGCGCATCGGGTCGGTGACCGGAGCGGCTGTGTCGTTCCACGTCCCTCCTGCCGGAACGAGCAGCGGGACGGTGACCAGCGCAGTGTCAGACCGCGTCGACTGCGTTCGGTGCGGCCCACTGACCGGCCGTGCGTAAACGTTCTCCCGGCCCTCGACAGGCATGAGCAGTGGCGGGACGGCGACGGCCTTGGTCGCGGTGGTGGTTAGGGTGGTGAGCGGCCCGTCGGTGGGCCAGGTGCGGACGCCGGGGCGCCGCTCGAAGGTGTTCCCATCTGCCTCCAGGGTGATCGGGCGGGCAAACTTCTTGATCCCTGCCTCTATCCGCGCGAGCGTCTTCGGAGCGAGCGGCCGGGCGCGGTCCCCGATCCGCTCCCCCTTCACCGTCCAGTCGATGGCGGTGTACGCGGGCGAGAATTCTGGCTCGACGACCTGGCCCCGACAGGAGACCTGCGGGCATCGGTATACGTACTGCGACCGGTACCGTCCCATGTCCCGAGTCGGGTCCTTGAACACCTGCACGGCCCGCACCCATGCTTCGCAGCCCGGACACCAGGCGACGGGCCGGAGCCACTTGTCCCAGTCCGGGTTGCGGCCGAGGCCGACGTGCCAGTAGGCGAGGTACAGACGGTCCCGGGACTGCGGCGCGCGGGCGGTGCGCACTGACTGAGCATGCATGCTGTTCAGCGCGATCAGGCGGGTTCGGTAGCCGATGCTCTCGATCTGTGCGCGCCACCGGCCCCAGTCCGTCCAGTCCCGGATGTCGACGACGTTCTCGACGACGCCGGCCAGCACCGGCTTGCCGCGCAATACCATGGCCTCCAGGTAGAGCGGGACCTCCTCCATCAGCGCACGGGACCGCTCGACCTCTTCGGACGGCGCGGGCTCCTCCAGCCCCGGGATAGCGACGTCGGTGACGGCATAGTCCTGGCGATTGCCCTTCGCCCTCGACCATGTGGTGCACTCCGGGCTGGCCCAGAAGACGTCGAAGTGCGGGAGCTTCGTCACGTCGATGTCGCGGATGTTCCCGCGCCAGTGGTCGACGTCGGGGAAGTTCGCGGCGTGAGACTCGATCGCTCTTGCCCAGTGGTTGGCGGCGTGGATCGGGCGTACTCCTGGGATCGCCGCGATCCCTTGGGTGGAGCCGCCGGCACCGCAGTTGCCCGTCCAGTGGACGAGGCCATCACGCCGGCACAGCCACGTCCCATGCTCGACCGTCGGGCACCACACGACCCCCGTGTACGTCTCCCACTCCGCAGTGGACTGCCGCAACGGCTTGGCCGTGACCTTCTCCAGGATCGACACCGTCCACATCGAGTACGGCTCCCCGCGGTACTGGAATGTCCGGGGCCGAACGGCGGCGGCTGACCCCGACATGAGCACGGCCACCTGGAAGGCGTCGGCACGATCCTGCCGGTTCTGCGCCAGGTGCTTCTCATCGTGTCCGCCGCGGGTCCGCTCGTGCCCATCGGCCAGGAGCGACACCTTGACCAGGATCTGCAGTTGGTCCTCGGTGAGTTGACGCAACCATCCGGTGTCAAGGACGAAGTCGGGGGCCGCCGCGAGGATGGCCCGGGCAGCGGCGGCGTTGAGTCGCCAGTGGCGGTGCGTCTCTTCGCGGCCGTCATCGAGCGTCCTGGTGTAGGTGCCGGCGCGCCATGCAGGGTCGCTGCTGGGGTAGCCACGGGTGAGGGTCGGCGGCCCGTACATCTCGTGCATCGCGTCCTCGATGCGCCGGCACTTGTCCGGGTTCGCTGTCGGCGACTGCGAGAGGTGGATGCCGCCAGCCTTGCGGAGGGTGCCCTCTGTCCATGACCATCCGACGATCTCGACGAAGGCGTCCGACACGGACTTGGTCCCGGGGGTCGCGAACCGCGCTGACCGGATCACCGAGGATTCCAGCGTCAGCTCGGACGACGTCCGGACCTCCCACTTGAAGCCGACGCCACCGTTGCGGGTCCGCTGCCGCACCGGCCACCGGTGGCCCTGCGTCACGAGCGCCGACAGCGACTTCCCATGGATCCGCAGCATCTTCTCGTCGACCACGTCGAAGACGTTCATCCGCTGGACCGGGACCCACGCTGCGACTCCCGAGTCGGTGTCGAGGCTGGCGACCAGGTCACCGATCTGCACCTGGTCGTAGCGGCGCCACCCGCCTGCGGTGAGGATCTCCGTCTCTGGATCGGCGCAGAACCAGTCCCCGGCAAGCAGGTCTCCGTCGTGGCGGAACATCAGGTGGTCTCCTTCAGGAGTCTGTGGGCGATGAAAGCGGCCTGCCGGGCGGCGGGCAGACGGAGCCGGGATCCCCGGCAGCGGGCGCCGAGAGGGCCGTGCATCCAGAGCCGGCCGGTCTTCGTGGTGCAGGTGGGGCGGTGGCAGACGGGGCAGGGTTCGCGGTCGCGGCCGTCGAGGATGTCCAACAGGTCCCGGTCGACCCGGCCCGCCTGCCTGGTCACGACGTGATGGGTCGGGCGTAGCCCTGCTCGACCATCCACGCGAGCTCGTCGTCGGTGAGTGGGGCCCGGGCCGGGAGCGGCTGATGCCACGGCCGGGTGGTGCGGGCCTGTACTGCGGTCCGCCACGACCGGCGGGCCTTGGACGGGCGGGGCAGGGTGATGAGGCCGAGCGCGGCGAGCACCGGGCTGGCGTCGAACCCGTCCCGGTCCGCGTGGGCCCGGACCACGGCCTCGGCGGACACGGACGCCGCATGGGTGACCGGTGCGGCGGGCAGGAGCCCCCCGAGGTTGTAGCTGCCTGCGTGGTCACCCATCGCTGGGCTCCGGGAGGGCCGGGCGGGTGTCGCAGAGGATGCAGGTGGTGCCGGTGACGTGGGCACCGTCTTTGCAGAGGGAGCAGGACGGGATCCGGACCATGGGCCCGTGGTAGGGCAGGCTCCCGCGGGTGGTCGGTGGGCCTTGCACGACGATCGGGGGGATCGTCGACCAGGCCACGGGCTGGGGCGCGGGCCGGGCGCTGGTGGT
>OFRO01000608.1_pt1 | contig 12021 bp, 15 predicted proteins | sample 1543091 | NCBI WGS metagenome assembly OFRO01 (sample SAMN07774217, study PRJEB24372) | wastewater metagenome | isolation source: Exp Tend NO 10WW | collected 2016-02
TTTACAGAATCTTTGCCAACCCACTACCAGGAACTACCAGAAGATCCAAAGTAATAACAATGCAAACACTGCGGAGCGCTTAAACATGACTGAAATAACCTGGACTAACTGCGCCGAGAAGATGCCGCCGGATGATATCGGAACGGTAATAATGAATGATATTAACGGGTGCTTGCTTTTTAAAGCATTGCGGCCAATTTTGCCAAAAGAGTTATCTGACAAATTGCGCTGGACACCCTACACACCAGAAAAATGGGATCACTTAAACAATGAGTATTGATATATATTACCGTGCGGCAGAAGGTGTTGTCATAGACAACAATTGGTATGAGGATGAAGATGGGGTGATAATTTGCGAACCGCAGTTAGAACGATTAATCATCCCAATGACTAGAACCGCCGACACGGACACCAGCCCAGAAACACCAAGCACCGAGGTAAGCCCACATATTATTTAATACGCTGGTTAACGTAACGCTCTCGTACTCATCTAGATTAATACGCTCGCATGAGTACCGAGCGCCTCGAAGAACTTTATCAGCAAGCGATCTGTCTACAGTCACCCCACACCCGGTAGTGTGTGGATTTTGGTAAAGGAAATCATGAAGTACTGCTTCTTCATCGCCAGCGCCGCCGAATATCCAGTAGACAAACGGCAGCCTTTCGATGCTTGCAAAGTCAGTCACGAAGCCTGTAGGCACTATAATAATACCGACATTAGCTGACTCATAAATAAAAGGCGATAACAGTTGCCATTGCTTGCGGCCATTCTTATCCGGCAATCGCTTAACATTTAACTCAGTTAAAAATCTACCCATTTAATAACTCATAGAATTTATTGAACAATTTTGTTCGTTCTTCCAGACCGTTAAAGCCACCGTTTACTTTACGAGTGATAGTGGCCACTTCGTTTTCAGTACTGCCCATATCCGCTAATTCGTTCAAGTTTTTCGAATCCCAGAACCAGGCGGCTGATAATAATGGGTATTTTGTTGCGACTAGATCAGGATCAGTAAGCAAATTCTCGCTCACTTTAGAGCCAAATCTTTGATAATTGTCTTTACCAGTTAGCTGGATATATCCACGACCTCTAAACTTCCATCCGTCTTGACTTGTTTCGTCGCGATTTCCCATTCGATCAGCGTACACACGAGACGCAATCATCACATTATTATGCGCGTATTTTTCTGCTGATTCTCTGGTAAAGTATTTTGGAAATACCTTCAATAATCTTTCGGCAGAGTAATTCAGATTCTCTTCTACACGAGTAAATGCTGCGCTCTCGTGCGAGCACTGGGCTAAAAAATGCGCAAGCCTTAATGGCGTTTGAATTTTGAAAGACGTGCATGAGTCAAACAATTGATCATAAACGACATCTGGTATGTTACCTTTTAACACATTAATATCAACACTCATTATTTAACCTCAGCTACTTGCCTAATAAATCCACCGGCCACCAAGCAAAGTTCGGCTAACTCAGCTACTTCGTAGTTGTCTGCAATCCGTGCTTCTTCGCTAGCTCTTCCATCCTCTCCAATGTCTGCTTTGGATATGTCGGCCTTTCTGATTTCGGCGCTGTTATCACTTTTCTTACTTGCAATTCTTTGTCGCTCGCGCAGCTTTGCAAGCTCAGCATTATGATTAGCGATAATAGTGTTAGTCGTATTTGTCGCATTTGTTAAGATCCCCACATAGTTGTTGACGTGCTCTTCTTTCAATCTTGCATTTTCTTCTGCTGCTTCTTCAAGCAATTTGACAGACTCAGCAGATTCTTTAGCGTTACGATCCGCTAATTCTGTCATATCTTTATCATGCTGCTCTTCAGCACCCTTATGTTTAATGTAGTAATAACCACCAGTCACTACCCCAATTATTGCTAGCACACCGAGTAGCTGCATTGCGTATTTTGCTAAAATTACTTGTATCATCCGATCACCTGCGTTAATTTAATTAAATACTCAAAGCCATGCCACAGCGCAGCGAAAATTACAGCTATAGCACCAAGTAGTTTAGACATCGTGTAGATAGATTCTTTAACGATCTCACGAGCCGCGTCTCCCCTTGCCATTGCTTCTGTATTTGTGCATATTCGCGTTAATGTATTCATAATCGTATCGATCTTGTCTTCGTGTCGTCTATGCCTATCGTCGCACTCATGACGATGATTCTTAAGCTCATTGACATCAGACCTTACGCTGTCAATTTCGTCCATAATTTTTGATTCTCCTGGGTTTAATATTCGCCACCCCATGTTAACCCCCTTATTTTTTAATGTATGTGATAAAAGTCACATCGTTAAATTATGGATAATTAAAGTACTCTACTCGGTCTAGTCGAATTCAAGACTCCAGCGCCATTCGCTAATATTTCGTCCCAAAATCCACGCCCTGCATAAGCTCCAGTTCCGCTCCACCACGCCCCCCGCTGCACAATACAATAGTGAGATTTTAAAGGGTAAATCCTAGCATCACTCGGGTATCCGATCATCCCAACTCTTGCTAGTATCTGATTTGCCGGGGCTATAACTCCAGTATCTGGGTCTACATCTTGAAAATCATCGCCTTGCAATTGTGCGAAAACAGGTATTGATGCGGCACTCGTTGCAAATCTCGGGAGTATCGCCCTATCTGCGCCATCATCTACATTGTAGATACCAGACCACCATTCGGAATTTGACGAACTTGGACACACACCAGCTGCTACGCCGATGTCATACCAATCTTCGCAGTACGCCCTTGATAGCGCACCATCATTAATCGTCATTGTGTAATCAAATCTCAGCTTAGTATCAAGTACCAAATCCGTCCTTGCTGAGTACCACTGAGCTTCAGTGTAGGGGACTGCACCTGACGACCATCCTCCTGTAGTCGGTGCAGTACCAACGCTCTCAGTAGTCGATACACCGATAATCCTTGGGTCATTGTCATACTTATCAGCAAACGCTTGATAAAAAGCTTTCATGCGCGTTTGAAGCGTGGTATTTGGCAGTATCAAGCTGTATTTTGTTGATGTTATCATGTACATATACGTGAGATAACTAGCCCACATATCCTGCGGTAATAATCTTGAGTAGATAGGATCACCGCCCAACCCAAAACCAAATTCTCGCCAATTCATTAACATCATGATCGCGAATTTGCCATCCGGCAAATATGATAAAACCTCGTCGTAATAGTCGAAATTTATTGTGCCTGATGTTGATCCAGAACCAGATCCTTCACATAACGCCCAATCAATTGGTATCTGCCATCCCATCACAAGCGGGTTATTAACAAGCTCATTTTGAAGAGTTGTGATTTTTGATGCATTCGTTCCGTTGTACAGATCTTGCATATCAGATCGGCTAATCTTTGCGTAAAACCCTGGGCTGCCAGTCCAAGGATCTTTAACTGCTGGTGGGGTTACAGTCGCACCAACATTTACTGAGTAAAACCCTGGATTTATAAGTGTTGTCATGGCTTATATCCACGATATTTTGAAAGACCAGAGATTCCATGTATCACCGGCAGCAGTCGGTGTTGCTGCGAATCGGATGTAGTTAGTCGTCGTTGTGGATACGTTCGTTGTCTTATCTAAAACAGCAGCGGCAGCTTGTCCACCCGGTGGTAAGAATTTAGTTGTGAATACTGCCGTTGATGCTGCGCCAACAGTAACACACACGACCTCAGCATATATTCTCGCGGCTCGATTGAACGTTGACGATGATAAAGTAATTGATGCGCAAATTGGATCTGTAGTCGTGTTGTTAACACCAAAAGACATGGTTGCATCACCGACACCAGCATTGCCAGCAGATTTGCCAATAACCGCCTCGATCAACAACCCCCGCCCGGCAACAAGGAACCCGGCAGGTATGGCGAGATCGCTGATATTAAATTCTGTCTCCGTCGCAGACACGCCAGTGAATGTGGCGAGCGGAGAAGATAATCGACTATCCCCACTCATAATTAACTGTCTACCGTCAACTGGCCGCCAAATACCAGATCCACCGGCTATTGCAAGCACACCAGCAGGGTTTACATAGCCAGTGCCAGTAAATTCCGAAGCAAGGATGCGTTTTACAGTGCCTGCAGGTGAAGTAGTATCAGCGACCAATGCCGCGACAGTTACACCAGCGTTTACAATCGAAACAGGCGTACTCGTGGCTCCTACTGTGACCAATTCTCCTGATCCGTTGATCATTGCTATATCACCGACAGCGGCTAGCGAAGATAAACTCAGATTACTTGCTGCATCTATCGTTACAATACACTGTTCAAAGTTTGCCCACGTCCCTGTTCTGCTTCCTGCAACAATCGTATATTCTAGATATACATGCGATTCTGATGTCGGAGAACCAACCGGAACATCAACCGCAGCAGAAGCAACCTCGATCACAAAACGGTTAGTGCTTGTGAGCGATTGAAACGTTATCCGGTACCCAACTGCACACGCCATAAATTCATCTTTAGCGCTAGCACCAGTTGCGTCTAGATAATTTATTCTTAGTCGATTAGGTGTTACATCCGTCTTAAATTTTAAGTTCCCGCTTGCTGGATTACCTGCACCAGTGCCAGTATTCCAAGCATATTTAAATCCATGCTGAGCGGATGCATTGCGCTTAAGAAATGATTGATTCTCATACATACCATCCAACCAATTTGTGGTCATTACATTCTCCAGCGCCGTCACGGCGTTAGGTTAAATTACTAAATATTTTCTTACATATAAATCTATCTTGTGTAGGTTGCGGTCAATGTCTCTGCTAATGTCATACATTTCTCAGGTTTAATAAAATCACAAACCCCATTTCCAAAACTACTCACACCGCTTGCATTAACAATCCTTTTGCATATCCAAGTTTTTTCAGTATCTGTCGCAATTGGATTTAATGATTTTCTTATGTAAGTATAAGTAGCGCTCGTTGTTACATCGATATCAGTACTTTTACCATCATCAAACTCGACGCCTGTTTCTGATGCTGCCATAGTATACTCCTATTTGTTTAAATTAGACCCGCCAACACCACCGAGCAACATTCCGCTTCTTGCTAATAACGCTTGAACTTGTGGAGATAAATCAACCATTCCTTTTGTCATATATGCTTGCCCTGGTTTTGATAAATAAGCTCGTGCGTACAGATTAGCTAAAGCCATACTAGGTACTCCGGTTATTGGGTTCCCAAACATCATATTTTGCATAGCTGTGCGCTCTGGTGTGCCTGAATTAGGAACCGCCTGTTTAAATTCCTGAGCTACCCTGCCAATGTCTTGTAATGGTGAATTAATACCTCCCGATTTATTCAGCAATGGATTAAATTTAGCATTGGCATTTTTAACTAGATTTGGATTAACATTACCTGCTTCGATTGTATTGCCTTTAACCAATGTCTTTAAATGTGCATATTGACTTCTAACCGCGTCCCATGCCACTTGATCCTCTTTAGACAATCCTTTCTTTGCTGCTTCATCCAAAACATTTCGTATATCTTTCATAGCCTTGCCAGCAGCGCTATTGCCAGCACGATATGCATCATCAGCAGAACTTGTTAACTCTGACCTAATTACCTGATAGGCATCTCCTGGGATATCTCGCATTTGTGCGAGTTGTACACTTTTTTCGATCAAGCTATCCACTTGAGGATTCCTAAATGGCCCTAGTTTATCGTTATTGCCTTGCAACTTTATAACAAGTTTTTGAAAGTCATCACCTAGACTAACTTTAGATTTTGCAGAAAGTTCATTAAATTGTTGTCCGATTCTTTGCGATGCTCTTGCGATAACATCTTCGTTAAGATTATCAGCACTTTCACCGATTGACTTAGCAGCCGCAGCATTTAACTTGCCCTGGTTCAGATCTTTTATACGGTCAAACATGCCTGCGCTTCCAGGTGTGCGGCTCAATACCGCTTCCACTTGCTGTAATCCAGTACTACCTGTTCTCTGTCCAGGTGTTAACTGCATACCAATTCTTTGCGCCGCATCAACACCAACAGAATTATCTATTGCTCGTGGAACTGGCTTGAGTAATTTCCCTATGCCTTGACCAATACCATGACCAGCAACCCCACCAATGCCGCCCATGATCATATTGTTAGTGCGCTCACCTTCCTTGCTAGTTGGTTGCAATGCACCTATACCGGCACTAATCAATCCAGCCCCAGCATAAGTATTTGCTCCCGGGATAAATGCAGCTGGAATGCTTGCAGCTACTTGACCGCTAATATCTCCAATCGTGCCTGACGTTGTAGACCGCAACCCAGCCATAGCTTTTTTGTGATCTTCAATTTCTTGTGGTGTTGTTTTCCCTAGCAATTGCTTTGCGCCAAGATACATTCCGTACATTCCGCCACCAGCGCCAGCAAGCAAATTTTCTACTGTCGATTGCTTTTGTGCTGTATCTGTATATGGATCTTGTTTTGATGTTGCTTGAACAGGCTGTGCGTTCATCCGCTCTTTAATCTTAGCAATAACCTGCTCACGTGTAGCGCCTTCCGGCCCATCAATAGAGTAATCCTTTCCATCAGGCCCGGTTATCGTATAAGTTCTCATCTAAAATTAGTCCATTTAGAATCATCATTAAAATCATTTTTGGTGGCGTTATTTATAACTCCGCCATTCTGATCTGCTAAATTATGTATTCTTCGCAGTTCTTTTAGCGCCATAAGTTTTTCAATGGTGGTTTTGCTAGGGTTTGCCAAATCTCCGGCCATTTCTAAATAATATTTTCTATCAGCGTCTGATTGAGGCCCCTCAAACCTTGGCATATTCCCAGCCAATGTTGCAGCTCGAAGTTTTAGTGTTGCATTTGCTTCAGCACCTTTAGTTGTGCCACCAAATGCTGAGACTACAGTATCAACACCAGAGCCTATCTTGCTTCCAGTTGCTTGCCTGATAAGTTGTTCTGTATCATCGCCCAGTGTAGTTTTTACTCTTTCTGACATCTTTGCCTTTTCTGCATCGCTACCTTTGGGAGCAGAGAACAAGTCAGTTTTAATCATGCCGCCTTGTGGGTTTTGTTCATTTGGTGGGTATACGAAAGCACCATCAACAAATTTAGGCTGCATTGCTTTATATCGCGCCAGAGCAGAATTTTGTTGTGCTAATGCCGCATTTTGTTGTGCAAGACCATGACTCATTCCGAACTGTCTTTCTTGCTGAGATAACCTTGCCGCCTCACCTTGAGACATTTTTATTGGTACAGCAGATCCTGTTTGTGCAAAATTGTAAGGATTTCTTGCTGTTATTTGGTTACCTTCATTAACTTGCATAAGCTTTTCAGCGGGAGTTACACCTGTTGGCGATACCTCTCCGGTACTGTACCCAGTATAGTAAGTTGGATTGCCATTCTGGTCTAACCCTTTCAGAAATGACTTTGCTGTTTTAGATTTAAGTAGATTAGCACCCAATGTCATTAATTCTTGATGTCCTGAGTTTATAAGTGCATTCCCCATAGAAACAGGGTCGCTGGCTTTAGGACTTGCCGCCAACCTTTTTAAATAATCTTGCACTTCCATTTGTTTTTGTAGCTTCATTGCAGCCATTTGTTGCTGTGCTGCAAGCTGCTTCATCTGGTTGCCGATTTGCAATCCATTCATTGCTCCATGGAATCCTGCAATAGTTCCTCCATTTGGATCAAGGAACCCAGCGGCAGCACCAAGCAAAGCCATTCTTTGCGGAGTTAACCATGCCTCTTTATCTTGTGGATTAATCATCGTATTGGTAGACATATATATCCTTTTTAAAGGAACATTGCTGCTGTAGAAGCCGCAGCCAACCCAGCATTAAGCAGACTAGGAGTTTTTGTTTCTGTGCCCTTACCTGTTCCACCCAATCCAGCGCCTTGATACATTAAGTTACTGTAATTATTAAGATTGTCCCAATTTATATTTTGAGGCATTGTTAAGTTCATCATGTAATTTTTATAATTCTGTCCTTGCATATCATTTACACCGCTTAATAATCCAAATCCACTTTGAGCGATTGGCATGGATTGCATTCTATTACTCAAATTACCTTGATTTTTCTGCATTAATTGAGAATTATTTTGTAGTCCAAGATTTGCATTGCCAAATGCAGTATTGTAAGCATTATCATTAAGATATTGCGATGTGCCCATCATACGATTTTGAGCATTTTCTAAAGCAGTGCCGTACATTTGAGCAACTGGAGCGGCGATATCTTGATTAAGTCTTGACGCGGCCAATCCTTCAGCGATACCCTGCCTAGATCCTCCGTACTGCCCTGATATTGCAGCACTAGACCGCAATCCAGGCATGACATTTTCATTAGTGTTACGCGTCAAGTTATTAGTTAATGCACTCGCTTGTTGATCAAGATATTGAATGTCAGGTCTACCAGATAGCAGACGTCTAAATGCTTCAGTTGGATCAAGAGCGCCCATACCCGCCCTTTGAGCGTTCATATCCACAGTTGACACAGGATTAAAATTACTGTCATAAGCGCCATCTGCCACACTTCTAGCCCCTGTCAGTAAATCATATCCGGCATTACTAAATCCTGTCAACCTTGGATCTTTAGCGGAATTCATCAAGTACCCGCTATACATATCTGATGCATTTTGCATATTTGGATTAAATCCACCTTGCTGGTATAGATTATATGCATTTTCTGGTATTCCATTAACACCGTCTTGAGTACCAGTTATATAGTTGCTAAAAGGTGCCCATGGCTCACTACTGCTCTTTGTTTTTGTTTTGCTTGATAGTATTCCGCCCATATTAATCTACCTTTTTACAATAATGATGATTCAAAATTTTATAACCAATTCTTGATAAATATTTCTTCCCAAGACCTTCCCTCGCACAAGCATCAATCCACTTAATACCTAAATCGCGCGAATATTTGTCAAAATTTTCATTTAACAAGCTATACCATGTCTCCATATCATCACCAAACAACTGGAAAACCAATAAACTTTTGCCTAACGGATAATCAACATCCTGGGTCACAGCCACGGCGATTATCTTTTCATTTGTCACAACAAGCCAACATTTTTTATCGGATTCAATTAGATCATCATATAAAGCCTGTATAGGGTATCTATCTATCCATTTTGATTTTTCCAACGCACCTATAAGCATATCTTTGATAAGCATCCAACATAATGTCACTTCATTAGGACTTAATAAAATTACTCTCATCCTAATTTATGCCATGCTGAATTGTAATACCCATAAAAACCCTGCCCACCTGCTGTTGGATTCCAGTTTGTTCCATCTGCTAGCCTTATATCTCCATTCCTTGGCTTTACAGGCTCCACGTGTGTTTCATCTAAATGCCCATCTGACAATGCAATTATTGCAGCTTGGATTTTTATTAGTTCATTACTAATAAACCTTGGCAAGTCCTCTTGTTTGCTAGGTACGTCACCTGGCGCATAAAATACCGTTGATAGGTTGCGTGTTCTCATTTTATCCGCTCAATAACATACTGATCCTTTGTCGGCGGCGATACTGATTTATTGCCAACGACTATACGATCAATTTGAAATTGCCACTTCGGATCTTGCAACCTTGCAAAATTCTTCGCGTCAGCCAATATTGCTCGTAAAGAATCATCCCAAAACCCAATTGGTAAAGGAATTTTATCGCCAACTTTCATTGCAGAAAAATCAATCATTACCAATCTCCTAAAGTCTCAACTTCCAAATCATACGAATCAAGACGCCAGTTATAAGCGCTTCCAGTTGCAAACTTAACCGCTATATACCTACCGGCAACCAGACAGTTATCCCGCACTGTTGATCCAATTGTATGCGTCATTGTTGTGTATACCGGATCTGCGTATGGATCTTCTTGACTGCCTATTGATACTAATACTGTATCGCCTACATTGCCAGTTATTCTTGGTCTAATCCCTTTCACTAGCTTAATATTTTCATCGGCATCAAGACCTAATCCTCTGCGTTCTACATATCCAGATACTTGAGTACCATCGAAACTACTAGACGCATCTAGCATGTAAAGTTTTTGAGCATTTGAACCCATCAACACACGCGATGTACTTGGCACTAGATCCTGACTATCCCACAATGTAAGATCACTTGCCCAAGGCTCATTGTCTGAAGCCCAAGTACCGGCAAGAGTATTATCGATCTGCCCATAGTTAGCATGGTGAACATTTGGTAATGCTCTCTTACTAATTGTTTTATCTACATAGTTATAAACAATAGCCGTGTCAGGATAATCAGCTCCAATAGACGGGAAGCATATAAAAACCTCATTAAAGAATGGGTTCTTAAATACAAAGCTTCGGTACAATTCATCCGTATCAATATGCTGGAATAGCCACCTTCTGGTAGACTTATCTAACACAGATACGGCTTGCTCGCCATCATGTACAATAATATCGTCGGTAGTTAAAACAACGTGATATCCGTCTATCTCAGCGATGCAATTGCGGTTCATAGCACCAGACATGCCCAAAACCCTACGCACGCTATAAACATATGTGCCGCCTGTGAAATCTATACGAAACACTGATTTTTCTTTATAAACGATCAAAGAATCACGAAGCTGCAATCCGTCTACAATATGGTCATAACCTTCTGATAAGTCATATTCCCCTGCGTCCTTTGTTGGGTCTGTTTCATCCCATGAACTCGGTACGCTACCGGCATCAGCCGGGTGCGACCATTTGATCATATAAGGATAGTTGGTTGATCCCTTAGTAACATTCAGTGCCACAAGTGAATTTTTGTATGTTCTCAATGATTTGCAGTATGTGCTTGTTGGCCAATTGGTCAATGCTGCAAAATTGTTTGCAGTATTCAAGTCCCAAAACTGTGGCACATCTGTTGTATTACCTGCATTAAGTATTGGTACTCCACCTAACACGGTAGAAGTCCAGCTATTTGCTGTGGCTGTGTAGTCAACATCATTGCCGGCTGTTTGGCGTGTCAAATTAGTGTGAACAGCAGATCCAGCAGTGATAGTTACACAATATATTTTAGCGAGTGAAGCGTACAACCAATATCTAGTACTTCCGATGATTACAGGCAATACATGATACGGAATAACCGCTGCGGAATCATATACTTCGCTATGCCCGTATGTTTGATTTACATATCCATCGAGAAACCTAATATTGTTGGCATCAGTCCAGGCATTGATCGGCAATTCATGCACAGACAAATCCTGCACAATTCCTATTGATCCACAATTAGGCACTTTAACTATTGTCATGGAATCCACAAATCCTGTATTTCTTCGCGCAGTTCTAATATCTTGTGTGGCATGTCTCCAATATCAGAAAAATCAAAACTAACAACCTCTCCGTTCATTAATTTTTCTTTTCTCGCGTAATATTCTGCCCAGACTGAATCCGACCATTTTGCACATGCTCTTGCTTTGTCTTTTTTAGCATAAACACCAGCAGATAATATTGATAACCCTACTCCATTGATGTATTTGTACACGTACCTATCAGCAGCAGCCCACAATTCAGCAATATTTCTTGACATTTTTCTTGACGACGCATCTTCTTGCGTGATAGTCACTTGTGCAATTTCGTCTGCTGTCATTTCTACGCTACCATTTGCAGTTGTACGTTTCATCACACAGCCCTTATTCCATAAAGTTTAAAATCGCCTATTGTTATAGTTCCGGCACTTGGTAAAAACCTAACTTCGCTCAATGCGCCTAAATTGCTGTTCATTCCAACACCTGAGCACCTTTTACTTGACGATGAAGTAACGCTCATTACTCCAGTCCAGTAGGCTTGCTTTTGCCTTGCAGTGGATGCTATATCATCAATATAAACGGTTAGATTAGTATTATTCAATGTTGCATCAGTGCCAAAATCATCAGCCACTATCAGAGAAGATCCTGATAATATCTGGCCGGAATATGTTGTCGCTGCATCACCCGTATTCTCTTGATGACCGTAGTAACCAGATGTTTGTAGTGTTCCAGCAGTCTTAAATTGCATGAGTAAATCTGCGTTAGTGTTCGACAATCTAACGCCACTGATTTTAATCACATAGCTATCATAAGTGGCACTAAAACCAGTTAGATCTATA
>OFRO01000609.1_pt1 | contig 12015 bp, 27 predicted proteins | sample 1543091 | NCBI WGS metagenome assembly OFRO01 (sample SAMN07774217, study PRJEB24372) | wastewater metagenome | isolation source: Exp Tend NO 10WW | collected 2016-02
ATTTGAAGTTCTTGCTGTATTCGCGCCTCTTGCATATACAATTCATCACGGCGGTTTGTAAATTCAGATTGTGTCATATTGCCTCCAAAATTTTATTCAAAGCCCAATACTCAGGATTGAAAAAACCTGCAAAAACGTTAGGTAAGTTTACTATTGAGAATACAAGCCCCAAACTTACAAAAACAGCCAGAAACACCATAACCATACCGATACCATCGTTTGTATCGTAAACATTGTAAATTTCACCTTCCTCAATTAAACTCATTTTTACGTGTGCTTTCCAAAGTAAATAAGCCGCTACCATTGATATTATTATGTACAATGCACCCATCGTAGCATCAATAGGAGCTTGCCGCAACAAAACGCCCCAAATATATTCGCTTGTCGTACCTAACTTTTGAGCAATTATTTCAATTATTCTTGCTATGTTTTCATTCATATTTCCTCCCTTACAAACTTCATTTTCTTATGTTTGTGGTAATACTGCCGCGAATATTCCCGTCGTTTTAATTTGTTTTTTTGATGCCATGTTTGCGTTCCATCGGATTGCACACATCTTTTTTTTAAAATCAGCTCTGTCAGTTCCTGCATATTCACAAAAAACTTCCAACGTCCGCCGTGAATATCCCGTCTAACGTCCTTTAATTCGCCCCTATTAATCCAATCGCGAATAGTCGCAACGTGACCACCAACCACATCTACGACTTCCTTAACTGACTTGTATTCCGCTTTTGCGTTCAACGGTGGTATGCTTCTATTATGCCCGCCTTTGACAGGTTTCGGCGGTTCTTCTTTCGGCGGTTTTGGCGGCTCGTCTTTCCACAGGTGGCGCAATTCGCCTTTGAAGTCTGATAACTTGCCGATATACTTACCGTCAACTGTTGGAGCAAGCGCGGGGAGTTTTGGCATTATCATAGCTGCACCTCCTCGTAGTTCGTGATTTGACACCACGCGTTTCTATCGCACCCACTGTCTTCATACCACAAACCATACTGCATAGTTTTAGGAAATAGCTTTACAATTTCGCACTTTATTTCGCCTTTCCTTCTTATATTAGCTGTGACGATTTGACCTATATCAAAATCAAGTTTCAATGAATTTTCAGCAACCCATTTTTCTATAAATTCCTTTATTACGCTATCTTTGATATACATAACATCATCAAGCGCATCTACCAAATAAGCATCAGGTGAAAATCCTTGTTCCTCAAATTCTTTTGCAAGTTCATACCCATTGTCGTTGCTATTGTGTTCAAGAATTTCATACGCGTAATCAATGCAATCGTCCAAATCCGTTCCATCGTTTGCCCAATCAAAAACGATTTTACCTACTCTTTTTGCAAGCTCTTTTTTAATTTCATTATTCCATTTAGGGCGCGGTGGAATGTACCCAAATAAATTTTTGCTCACCCTATCACCCTCCCTTCTTTCCAATAATCCCCCGCCGTTGCAGGTTCGGGTGTATAAACATAGTCAGGATTCAGCTCTGCCGGATTAAACGTTTCATGCGCTCCGTACTGTTTTAGTTTGTTTTTTCGCCACTTAATTCTATACAGCATTGCCGAAATTTCACCGTCTGCAATATCGCGTATTTTCGCCGCTATTTTTCGGCTGGGACGTTTTAGCCCTGTTTTCGGGTCTGTGATTGTAATCATTTCAATTCTCCATATAATTTGTTAATTCGTTCCATTTCCGACGTTAGCCCTTCAATTTCGCACATCGAAATAAAAAGCCCGCCGTTCTGATTTCGCATAGTAAAAAACGCTTTTTCGGGTACGTCGTAAGGTTTTTCAGTTGCGAATAATCCGCCTGTCAGGTCCATGCACCGACCTAATAAATTGCGCGTATGGAATAGTTCTGCTCTCTGCAATTCGATAAGCCGCTCCATTTTGTCAATGTGGTTTTTAAGGTCTGCTGTGTTCATTCTAACCTCAAATAAACTGTATTCGTACTTTTGTGATACCTTTCAACCGTCGCAATTATGCGAGATGTGTGTATTTCCCGCGTGTTTTCCCAATCAATTTCCGCAAGTTCATCGTAATCCCGTGAGCTTGCCGGATATGATTCTGAGCCGAATTTTAGGATTATTTTAGTTGCCATTTTGCGCTCCGTCCGTAATTTGGCGTGTAGTTTCTTCGCCTGTATTTAGGAATGAAATATTTTTCCGCGTTCCTGTCAGTGCCATGAAGTCAAGTTCGGCGCGTAAAGTGTTTATAATTTTCCCTGCTGTATTTGCAAGCTCTTTACAAGTTGCCTTTTCCATTTGCCCTGCTTTGGTTTTTTCGTAATTGTCCATAAGCGAGTCGCGTAATTCTTTTATATTTTGCATAGTCTTTTTGTTTGAATGATTGTTCTTTGAATTTCAATTAGTTCGGGGTTTTGTGCGATTTGTTCGGGGGTAAAACCCTTTTTTTTTAATACCCTTTTTGTATAAAAATCTGAGATTTTTTTTGCGGAATCTCTATTCCATTCTGCGCTATTTTTGTAAATTGCATCTTTATTCTTTTCTCTGTAAATTCTCTGATTCTTTTTAATTATGCCGCGCCCTTGCCCCCCGTAATATTCCCTCGCAAGTTTTTTCTTCCTGTCGTGGGCGCATCCGTTGCATTCTTTAACTATCCCTATAACATTATCGTTTCTACCGATTTTCGGGCGAAACATATCGGCGGTTTTATGACTGTTACACACAAGGCATAGTAGCATTTCCGAACTACCGATAAGAGCTGCGGAGTAATACTTCGCGGACACCCTTTCTTTGTGATATTTTTGAGAGTTAGCTTTAATTGCACCGTAATCGACAGACGCGTTGTTGCATTTTTTGCACTTGTACCGTATGCCATTTTTGCACGTTGGCGATTTTACCATCTCCCCCCAAATCTTACTTTCCCCGCACTTCTTGCACGTAAAATATTGCTGTGTTATATCCATGCTTTTCTCCGTTTATAAATCCAAGGGAGGGCGCGAAACACCACCGAAACGCGCCCTTCAAGCGTAGGAACTTCATACCGCTTTGCGTTATTGCGCCCTTGTTAGTTTAAATTAGTTTTAGTAAGTTTTTCAATTGTTTTATCCAACGCTGCCATCGCTTCTTCCAGTTCTTTTTCTTGTGCTTTTTTCTGTTTTCTCATTTCCCGCCAAACCGCCCATGCAAAAGCAGCGAAAACCGAAAAAACCATAAACAGTGCGGACAATAAAAACCACCGAAAAGCCGTTCCGTCCGAAGTCATTACCACCCATCCGGCGGCGGCAAAAAATGCTATTATTGATAGGATTGCAAGATATTTCATATTGCGTCAACCTCACTTTTTGCCCATTCTAAGAACCGCCCGAACTTCTCAGTAATCAAATCCTTTTTGGCGTGTTCGATGGTAGTCTGTGGCATTTTAAATTCTGCTACCCATGCCGTTAACTGCTTCTTAATCGGTGCTTTTGCGAGCTTTTCGGCTTCGAGTTTTGCGGCTTTTTCGGCTGCGATTCTGTCGGCTTCGGCTTTTGCTTCGGCGGCTTTTTTGTCGGATAGTTCCTTTTCCACGCGCTCACGTTCTTTTCTTTCTGCTTCAAGTTTCGCATCGTTATCGGCTTTGATTCTTGCGGCTTCTTCGGCTGCTGCTTTACGTTCGGCGGCTAATTTATCAGCGTTTTCCTTTTCCACGCGCTCACGTTCTTTTTGCGCCGCTAATCGCTCTTTTTCAATTTCCGCTTCTCGTTTATCCGCCTCTTCTTTCAATCGAATATTCTCCAAACGTTGCGCCTCCCTTGCCTCCGCCTCTGCTTTTTCGCGTTTGATACGGTCTTGTTCGGCTTTCAATTCAGCGGCTTTTCTATCCTCAAATTGCTGTTTCTTGGTGGTCAAATACGCATCAAAAACATCGTCAGGCATAGAAGAAAGCATCAACTCATTTGCATTCTCTACGTAATCGGCAAGCAATGAAGCGCGTAATAATTGGAGCTTTTCAAGGCGTTCACGTTCTAAGTTTTCAGCGTATTTTTCGATTCTTTCAAGTGCTTCTTCCTTGCCTTGCGACGCGAATAATTGAGCGTTTTTCCATCCATCCACGAACCGACCGCCTTTTAAGAAGTAGTCCTTTTGCGCCTTGTGAATATCCGCCGTTGCCGTTCTGATTTTTACGTATTTCAATCGTAATTCTTTCGCGGCTTTGGCTGTTTTCGGCTCTTCGATGTTTAGCCCTAAGATTGCATTATATTCGTTTTCAAGCTCCGTCATTTTTTCAAGCATCGGCAAAAATTGAGCTTCGATTCTTGCGGCTGTTTCTACGGTTAATCCGTACTCTACTGGGTTGATTTTTACTATTGCGTTTTCCATGCTGTATTGCTCCCTTATTTGTTATCGGCGGCTACTCTTTTTCACCGCCGTTCTAATTTCTACTACAAAATTACACTTATTCCTAATATCCTACAAGTTTTATTTTCACTTTTGCAAAATTATTTTTGCGTTTCTGTAACCTCTTGTATTTTCTTGCCTTTGCGCTGCCGTGCTTTCTTGACTTCTAAAAAAGGTCTTCCCGCCCCTTTGCGCCGCGCTCTAATTTTCTCTACTCCGATTTCTGTAAAGCAAATTTCGGGCTGACTTTTGGAGCTTGTATTCCAAATATAGTCCGCGCCCTCTTGCAGGCCCAATTCCTTCATAATTTGCGATATTCTCGAAGGGCTTATGTTTTGTTCTGCTGATAGTTCCCGTTTGGTCATTTCGCCGCCTTTCTTTCGTTAATGGTTATTCTAAACTTTTTAAATATTCGTTTGGAGGGAGTTTTTCGGAGATAACTTCGAGTTCGCCGTCAGTATAAGTAATGCTCCTCGCATCTCTTTTCTTGCCATACCAATCTTTCCCGTTCCAATGCCGCGCAGTTGCTGTTTCTGAATGGTCAACCGTCAAATACCACCCAATCTCCCTTGGTCGTTTGACCTCATAGGATTGCGTTTCTGTGTCGATGATTACCTGCACTATTTCGCCGTTTTTTAAGTTAAGCCCGAAAAAATCAGTATTGTCACAGTCAAACTCTTCATCTACGTTTGGCTCCCATGTGTCTTTGTCATTCTTGTAGAAATAACCATCTGCGCCTAATGTCATTTTTTCGGTGCAAGTGAATTGCTTGCCGAACTTATTCTTCCCTACCCAAATTGTATTCTTCATATTAGTATTAAATTAGTTGTTAAATTTCCCGTACCACCTTGGCACGGCAAAAGGGCGGTGAACTATCCCACAAGTAACCGCCCTATGTTGCAGCATATTTATTGCCGTTTTAGCTGTATTATTTCATGTTTGCGCCCTCCGAAATGTGAGTAATGTTTGCCTCTCAAAAGCCGGTTCAAAATAACAAATTGAAGCCATCCAAAGTAAATATTTAGAGTTTAATTTATTTCCGGCTTTCGAGAGGGTTTTTAGAATTTCATTTCGTTAATCGCTTCATCAATTCTTTCTTTCATTATTTTCGCCGCTGCCTGACTTGTTTCGACTAAATCCGAAACGGCGCAATTAATCATTTTTTTCTCAGTACCGACGTTTAGGATGGTATCTCTTTTAAGTGTTCGTACTACTAAACTCCGATACTGATTTTCAGGTCTGTAAGCCGCAAAATATAGCGTTTCTAACTTCGGATTTACCGTAAAATAATGTACCAACTGATACAAATAATCTTTGTGAATCCCATCCATAAGCGCGATTTCTACGTGCTTCTTAGCACCTAAGCACTTCAATTCACACATTACCGTTTCGTCACTTGTAATGCCATCTGGACTGATTCCTACAATCGAGTTATTTTCACATTGCAACCAACCAACTTCATTAAATTCTATTCCTACATATTGTCCTAATTCGTATCTTGCTTGCGGCTCTAATTCGTGACCTCTCAGCATGGCAGGCGTTTCAAATACATCATAATTTGGCTCAAACGGTTCGGTATGTTCTGCGAGTAATTCATAAAACAACGTGTCTGAATCTTTGAACAAACCGCCTGATTTAGTACCGCCGATTTTGCCATATCTGATTTTGTCCCATGCCTCTGTTCCTTGGATTATGTCTTTGTGGGTTATCATTGCGCCGCCTCCATCTTGTCAATAACAGTTTCAATTGCTTCTACTAATCGAGCAGCAGTTAGCTGCATTTCGTAAATCTCAATTTTATGAATTTCATCTTTTAACAATTCTAACATTTCAATCTTTTTCATGCTGTAATTTCCCCCGTAGTAAATTGTAATTTAAGTTTTTCCTTGAGAGCCAAAACTGTCGGTAATTTCTTTTCTTCCGGCGTTAAAGTTCCCCAAAACTCACCAAGTTGGGCTAAGTCTTTAGCTACTGAAATAAGCCCCAAAGCATTCACATCACTAATTTGCGGCGGATAATATTTTTTAAATCGTGCGACAAAACCGAACCGCTTATCAGGCATTGCATACAACACAAACGGCTTATTTAACCAATGTTCCATAAATTCAGATTTGAACTCTTTACGGCAAAATTCTGCATTGGTTTTGTTCAATAAAACAGGCTTGTACAATTCCTTTCCGTTCAATTCCTTCAAGAAAAACCCTGTTTTTACGCCCTTTGCTTGCGTATTTGAATCGAATGTGTCGGCATCGTCAAATCGTGTGATTACTACCACCATTTCCTTTTTTAGCCCCTTCAATTCGCCTTGTAAATCTTCACCTGAGATATACCGCGAATCGAGATTTTTTTTCCAATGTGTTAATTCAGTACCCATCGCAAAGCTCCTTTAAATGCCTGTAACAAGTACCAATTAAATCTTCGTCTATTTGGTCACTTATCCGCTCTACGGTGCAACCATGTTTAATCAATAAGCCGAGCGCTGTTTTGGCTAACCATAAAAAATCCATGCTGTTTTTCTCCTAAAAATCTTTGAGAGCTTACTACTTTTCAGCTCTAATGTTTTGCAATTTACGAATAATTCTTATATCTTGCAAGGATTATTTTTTATTGTCACGATTGCACCTCTTTTTTATCAGCTTGTGGGCTTCTACCGAATGTAGTTACCGTAATATCCTCGCCTCGCACGGTTTTGCCCCCTTTGCCTATCGCGTCAATTACTACTATTTTCCCGTTCTGAATTTCCAAGATTGCGCGTAATTTACCTGCAAAATCTATTTGAGTGTATTGGTCATGATTTATGTTTGCACCCAAATTATTAGCGCCGTTCGATGAAATGAATATAGGTATTCTCATTGCCCTATTCCTCCAAAAAATTCGCACTGAATTAAAAGTGCGATAATGATAAAAATTATGAATTTAAAGATTGTTTTCATTTCCCTGCGCTCCATTCATTCAAAAGCACTTTGGAAATAACCTCCACTTTTCTTTTTGTGCTATTGCGCTTCTGTATTGCTTTTTCCAAAGTTTCGCCTGTTTTCACCGAAATTATTTGGTTAAATTCGCCGTGCATATTTTTGAACTGAAACAAGACGGAGTATTCTTTGCCGTGTGTCATAAACACCATCCTATCAGCGCAGCAACGCAAATAAGCGCTACTGCTATATTATACGCCATTTCCTTCTTGCCGCTCGTTCCGGCGGCTTTATCGCTGTCAAGTCCGAAACTGATTTTCACTGTGAATGTTCTCATAATCCAATTTCCTCAAAAATAAAAGTTGTTAAAATTAACCCGTCAACTGTTATGTTTTCGCGCTTAGATTTAAGCATATAGCCCTCCATTTCAAGCCCTTCAAATTGCTCTTTTTCTTCTTCGTCTGTGAACTTTTCGCCTCGAAATTCGGCTGTAATTCGGTTCGGATTTCTCATGATTCCACCTCCGCGACATAGATAGTGCCGTCGCCAAAATCCACGCTTGCCGGTTCGGTGGAATCTGCATCGGTAAACACAAACTCACCTGAATTTGTATCGAATAATCCACCGTCTTTTATCGTGTATTTGTCGTAAGCTCTCCAAAGATATTCAACCAATCTATGATTTGCATCTTCTACGGTTTTTAGAGTGTCTTTATTTATAGTGGTCAACCCTCCATCAAACCGCCGATAATTGCTTGTGTTTTCGTTCCACTGAATAAATACGTTGTACATTGCTTTTCTCCTATTGAGTTAGTAAATAATTTCAACAATTTTATATTCCGCGCCCAAATATGGCTCTTTCAAATCCGCGTAAAACTCTGCTTCCAAATAATCCAAATATTTATGCCCTTCTATGCTGAAGGATTTAGTTTTTTTGGACCAATAGAAAACAGTATATTCTATATGTGTTGTGTTTTCCATGATATTCTCCTGTAAATTAAAAATGATTATTACCGTTTTTTAGTCCTTTTGCAAAAACTAAATTTATTTTTTTAACCTCAATCCAACCGCATGCTTTTAACCGCTTGATTTCGTTTTTATCTGATGTTTCTACTTTTTTTGTTCCGTATGTGAATGTTCTCGTTTTCATTCTGCTTTTCTCCTATAAATTAAAAATTAGTTGTTTGCGCGTGTGAAGTTAGGAATATCGTTTGCTAAAATTTAGTAAAAGTTTGCGCCACACTCTTTGTATAAGGATTGTAACGGAGTAGCCGTTCATCGCCTTCTCTCTCGACACATAAATAAACGTGTTTTTCATCGCGTGTTATTTTAGTTACGATTCTTTTTAACAGAAAACCGTTTTTAATATCGTCGCCAATTTTAGGCGCAGATTTCAATCTCATTTTATCGCTCCTTTGCGCACTAAATAATCATAAGCACTATTAATAAATTCGTCGGAACAAAGGAAGAATTTGCGTGTACGTCCGTACAAATTGACAAAAATATCCACATCTCTGAGATTTTTGATATTGCTTTCAATTAAGGTTACTTTTTCGCGTTTTTGCTCGTCTGTCATTTCTACTGTTATTGTCGTTTTCATTCTCTCATCTCCGTTATTTGTTGTTGTTGTTTAATTACACCGCAAAAATACGGCTTTTGCTTACACCCTGCAAGGATTATTTTCAGTTTTGGAAATTGCCCGCTGTAAGTCGTTTAAAATATAGAAAATATTTTTAGTTTGGGCATAAAAAAGCCCGAAAAACTTAATTTTCGGGCAAGGTCCAAACGGTTTTTAGTCCGTTGGTGTGAAACGGCATAAGCCGTCCGCAATTGGCTACTCACCTTTCGCGCTCCTAACTACCTTATAAATAACGAAAATCGTTTTTAACGAACGAAAAACGTCTTAGCCATACTAAACTATGCCTAAAATACTTCAATCTGTATACTAACGTGTACCAATGTGCTTGCGTCGAATGTAGCACCTTCATTCATTATCAACTTTACCCATAACGCGCGTTTGTTCGATGTGTCTTCATTCCAAACAACAGGCAAATCGTCACTGTTTGCGCTTTTAACGGCTGTAGTGACCGTTTCCGTTGCCGTTGTTATGTCGGCATAGTCAGCCGTTGCGACCGATACCGAACCACACAGTTTTACAAAGTCAATCGCAGATACCGCTTCCGCTGCATTTATCGCCACGACCGAACTTGCGGGCTGTGTATGGAATAATAGCGCGGAAATACCTTTTTTTGTCACCGTCGTAGCATCGCGCTGTGTGACTTGAAACTGTATCACCCTACCGTTACCGTTCTCGAAGTCAAACACATCATTAAACGTGGCGTAACTTGCCTGCAACGCATCACCCGCTGTAAAAGCCGTTGTGTCGGCTGTGAAATGCCATTCTAAAATTTTAATTTTGCGCCCTAAAGCGCCTACGATTGTTCTGCAATTACAAGCCATTTTTTATCCTTTATATTGTAGCCGCCGTTTGACGTGCTGAGTATGAAATTGAAATATAACCATTCGCCCCCGGGCTTGCCACATCGTTTAGGTCAATATCACCCAAATAGGTATGCTGGATTCCCGAATAAATCTTTTGCCCTGCCGTGCAATACACCACCCTCGAACCTTGCAATACGCTTCTATCTGTGTTAATGATAAAGCTATCACATTCTACAACATCATTTGAGCCGCCTATCATTAATCGCATTTCCTCTCCGGCGGGTGCAAGCAGTAGGTCATTCTCAAAATGTGCATGAACATCGTAAAACCCTGATTTTGCCACTGTAAACTCACCGTTTAAAAACGTTCCATCCGTAGGCGTGTATAGTAGCTGATTAAACGGTATCACCGTAACAAGGCCCTGCAAAGCCGTAAACTGCCCTGCAAAGCCGTAACCGTGACAAACAACGTTATAGGTTAATTCTGCGAGTTTACACTCTAAATTGCACACGGCGGCGCTTATCATTTGCCACATAAAAGACAGTTTGTCGACTGCGCTTTGTTCTGATTCTAAGCCGGCGGTATTTATTGCGTCGGTAACATTATCCTCTTCCGTAAGCTCCAAACGGGTGTTTACGCTATTGGTGCTACCCTTTGGGCGAAACGTAAGGGCTTTTTCGTTTACGGTATTGTAGAGAATACTATTTTGCAGTTTACCCATTACGCCCCCAAACTTAAAAATTTGCAATCCAAAATACCGTTATCCCAGTCTGGTTTTCCTGCCAGTAGGACCGAACTTGAATTTACCCCTATATCGGTAATCGCTCCAAGTGCGAATAAGTCACCTATTAAGCGTGGCGTTATTTCAGCATTCACCATCATACAAGGGAATTCGCGCATAGCTTGGTCTTGTTTTGACCAGTATGTCGTAATGTATTCGGCAATCGCTTGTGGTAACCCTTGAGTTTGTTGCATCGAAATACACCACCCTATCATAGTAGCAAGGTTATATCCTGACGGCTCTACAATCGGAGTGTCGAGCGTTTTGGTATTTACGCCATCATTTATTGAAACGGACGTGTGAACACGTTGGCAATATTCGCCGTTTTTCCAATACAATTTTGAAGGGTAAATTTTAATTTCGCCGTATTCACCCGTCGCACTCGATATTGCAGGAGATTGCACCGCCGCCGTAGTTGTTTGCGCCAACGTTGGTAAGTTGTGCAATATCATCTGTGCGCTCCATGTGTCGGTTTTATCCGATACGGTCACCGAAACGCGGCTTTGGTTAATGTTATCCCCTGCCATGTTTTTCAGTTCTGATTCAGCTATTAAAAACACTTTTTCGGCGGTGGTAATATCATACGTTTCGTCTGTAATTTTCGCCGTAAGTGTTACGGGTGTTCCTACCGATTGTAGTGGTTTCAACCAATACAAATCGTACGTTATATTTGTGTCACCCGTTACACCGTTCACCGCTGTTTTGGGCTTGTAAATCAATTTACAAACGAAATTCTCGCATAGTGCATTTATAAACGTACTCATGCTGTCGAACATATCCTTTATCCCGTCTTTGTCATTCGAGAAAAACCCTCCCACGCTAGTATAATTACTACCATCATACTCGCAAATATGCCCCAAAATCAGAACCTCACTTGTGGCAAGTGCTGAACCTTTTTCGTACGCCGTGTTATTTTGCGGGGCGTAAAAAGTGGTTGAAACAATAGGCGTATTTGTCTGCGATACGTTCAATTCACTGCCAAACAAACCCGTGCGAGTCCAATACGCTATTTGCAAATCAAGATAACCGCCGAAATACGCCACAAATTGGTCAATGCTATAATACAGATACTTGTAATTATCTTGTGGCGGTATGTCGTATTTGGCATGATAACCACCAAAAGAATTATCCAAAATCCGTTCTACTTTATTTGGAGTAATATACGTAGCTGCCCCGGGTGTTATAACTGACGGTGCGGCGGGAAATATCTCAGTTGGTGGTGAAACATCCATTATAGTTTTTAGCAAATCGAACGTTTCTATTTGGCACGAATATACGCCACCACTACCATAGGTGAATGTATTGCCCATAGTGTTGGCTTGCGCCCCCACGTATTGTAATATCAAGCTGCCAGTACCTTCATCATTATAGTACGAAAATAGAGTAGTTGTAACCAAAGGAATTTCATCTACAGCCGTTTCGTATGCCGTGGTATAACGTGGATTTTTTAACAGTTCCTTCAACCCGCTCGGCAAATTTGCCCAAATAAAACTGAAACTCGCCGCCTGCGATTTCATCATTCCAATAGGCAAATCCTCAAA
>OFRO01000611.1_pt1 | contig 12003 bp, 16 predicted proteins | sample 1543091 | NCBI WGS metagenome assembly OFRO01 (sample SAMN07774217, study PRJEB24372) | wastewater metagenome | isolation source: Exp Tend NO 10WW | collected 2016-02
TTTCGTGACGCCCTACTCGCCCTCGCCTTCCGCGCCGCCGCGAGGCAGCCGTGAGGGCCCCAGCGCCGAGCCCTCGCGCCATGGCCGCGGCCGGCTGGACTCGCACCGACCCACGCCCATGGGGCAAGTGCAACGCGCGCTGGCGCGGCCCTTCCGGCTGGCGCGTCGAACACTGCGGGCACCCCACGGCGAACCACCCGTGGGCGCTGTACGCGCCCAGCGGAATGATGGTGCTCGCCGGGGTGCAGGACGGCTTCCCGGCGGACCATGGGCACGCGTGGGACACCATCGGCGACGTGATCGCGTGGGTCGCCTCGGCACCCGCGCGAGCCTTCGAGGTGCAGCCGTGACGGCGTGCGAGGCCCACGGCGCGCGCCCGGTCCGCTGCCCAGCCGCCGAGCTACGCCGGCGAGGCGTGGGGCATCCTCGCGGCGTCTCGGGGGTCGTGGTGGAGCTACTCGCCGCCGCCAAGGCGGAACGCATCGACGACGTGTGACCCGTGCACCGGGCCGCCCATGTCCAGCGTCGTGCCCTCGGGCGGCAGGCCGAAGAACGCGCGCAGCTCGTCCACGGAGGCTGCCCGGATGAGGTTCCGGTCGCAGTCGCCCACGATGCCCGGCACGCGATAGCCCGCGTTCCCAGAGTACTGCAGCGCCGTCCAGTCCGGCCACGGGTCCGTACGGCGGCGAAGGTCAGAGGCCGCCGTGGGAGCCCACGACGTTGTGAGGCTGCGGTACTCGGCGAGGTGGAGCGGCTTGGCGATGAGCTTCGGCCTCCGCGCGATCTCCGGGTGCAGGCGCTCGGCGAGGAACGAGGTGTACGTGTAGAACGTCCCGTCTCCCGCACCCTCCGCGTCCAGGCCCTCGAAGAAGCCCTCGGCGAAGTCGCAGAGCTGCACGGAGCTCCATTCCTTCGGCGCGCTCTCGAGGTCCAGCATCACGCGGGTCTGGTACACGTCCCCCGCGCACGCGAAAGCCTTGCGCGCCTGCGCCGCAGGGTCGCCCTGCTGGACCCTCGCAAACGCATAAACACTCGTAATTATCCCTGCTCCGGAGAGCCTGCGAAGGTGCTCTTGGACCTCGGGGTCGCAGTAGCCGAGACCCTCGCTCGCCTTCGCCCACGCCGCGAGGAAGCCCGCCTCGCGCACGGCGTCCGCGTCCTCGACGACCTGGACGCGGGACACGTCGATCGCGTCGACGTAGCCGGTGAGGCGGAGGCCGGAGAGGGTGGTCATGCGGTCCTCGCCCGTGCGATGTCGACGGCCACGGCCCACGAATCGATGCCTTCGACGTGCGACCAGCCTGCGCGCGTGCCGCCGAGCATCTCGGAGCCCGAGCCGCAGAACGGCACGAGGAGCCGGGCGCCCTCGACGGGCGGCAGGATGAGCCGCGCGAGGTAGGTCGTGAGGGCGAGAGGCTTCACCGTGGGGTGAACGTTGCGCCCCTCCAGCCCCGCATCCCGCTCCTTCCGGCTCGCCTTCGCGCAGTACATGAACCTACTTGAGGCCACTTCCCCACGTTCCGAGCGCCTTGGCATGATGCTGAATGTGACAGGCTCGGCAGAGCCATCGGATCTCCAGTGGCTTATCGTAATCGTCGTGGTGTCGGTCCGCCTTTGAGGCTGCGCAACACTCGCACGGCTGCCTGACGGGAAACTTCTTCCGCGCTGCTGTCCTTGCGAGGACCCTTCGTCGAAACTCAGGATCGTTGCGATAAGCGACGCGCTTAGCGTCTTTGACTCGCTCGGCGTTGCGGTCGTAAAAGGTGCCGTCCATCCGAGCAACCGAGTTTCCCCTCGGCTGGCCAAGGTTACTACATCGCTTAGAGCAGAAACGACGCGCGGCTTTGACTGGGACGAATGAGCATTTGCAATGCTCGCATGGTCGAAGTTGCATGCATCCAGCATGGCCATTGCGCGCGAGAAAACCACCTCATCTTGCGAGAAATCGCACTGCTTAAAGAACCGGGAGGCGCCGCCGGAGTCGTTCCGGTTGTACTCCGGCCCGGATGACGCAGGGCCGTACTTGCCATAGACGGCGCCAAGAGCCTTTTTGGAAGTGCTCGGCGTCTTGTTCCCGCGCGCTTGCAGCGTCCCGCTCTGCGCGTCCAGCGCCGCGCCGGCCTCCTCGTCGAGGATGACGTTGGCGGGCCAGCGGCCGAGGGGGTCGGCGCTCGCGATGGCCGGCTGTTCGCCGCCTCGAACGCCGTTCGCCATGGTTCGGCCGGAATACCTCGGCGCCGTTCGACTCGCCGTCTTCGCGGGCTCGGAATGCCCCACCCTACTCGCATCGATCGCCAGCGCGCCGCAGCCCCACCGCTGGACGTTCTGCGCGACAGTCCCATCAAGCGGCTTGCGTGCCACGATAATGGGCTCCCACGCCGGCTTGAGCGCTGTGCCGTAGCCGGACCACTGGCGAGCGGCGGGGGTTGCGGGAGCGGTGATGCGCGGCGCGGTAGAAAGCTCCGAGGACCCGAGACGACCGCCCGACCCGAGAGAGGCTTTCCGGTCTGCGACCCCCACCACCTCCCGCACCGCCCCAGCCTCGCGGTCGAGTGCCTTCCCCACGTCGTGACTCTTCGGGAAGCCCGAACCATACAGCCACATAAGGCAATCTCTGACCTCAAAGCCCGCGTCTTCGATCGCGCACGTGAGCCGGTGAAACGTCCGAGTGCCGCCGAACGCGAGCAGATGCGCGCCGGGGCGCAGCACGCGCAGAACCTCGCGCCAGACCTCCGCCGAGGGCACGCCGTGATCCCACTGATGGCCCATGAAAGAGAGGCCGTACGGCGGATCCGTGAGGCACCCGTGAAACGAGTTGTCTGGCATCGCGCGAAGAGCGTCGAGCACGTCGGCGTGGTGAATCACGGGCACGACGCCCCCGCCCTCTCGCGCGCCTCGCGCATGGCCCGGGCGCGCGCGCCGGCGTTGGCCGCCCTGCGCTCTGCCCGACGCGCGAGTTGCTGCCGCTCGCCGCGCTCGGCGGCCGACTCGCCGCCGGGGGTGTTGCCTCCCGGGCTCATCCCCCACGTCCGCGCCTGGTCGTAGGCCGCCAGCCCGCGCAGGTCGGCGGTCTCAGCGTCACGAGCTCGCAGCCGCGCCTCGACGCACTCCGAGCAAAGGCACTGGCCGCTCACGGGCACCGCCGGGCGATGCGCCGCAGGTGCGCGGCAAGGGCTCGGCGCTGGGCGCGGTTCGTCACCGGCTCGCAAAACGTGGGCGCCATCTAGTCCTCCCTCAGGTCGGCGAACTTCGCCTTGCCGTGGATGCTCGCGATCCGCTCCGCGGCGAACATCAGCGCCTCGCGCTCTTCGTCCGTCCCGCTCTGGCGAATGAGATCCACGACGCTCGCAAGCGCCTCGACGGCGGCGAGGAACGCGCGCACCAGGAGGCTCACGGGACGCACCGCCCCGTGTAGGCCCGCCCGTGCGCCGCGGCGACCCGCTGGCGACACGCCACGTAGCCCGGGCAGGTGCTCGCCTGCACCGCGCACGCCTCGAGCTCCGCCCCGTACGCGGCCACCTCGGCGGCCGTCTGCGCGCGCGGCGTGCACCCCGCGAGCAGCCAGCCCACCAGCGCCACCGCAGCCGCCCCGGCGAACACGACCGCGAGGCCCACCCCGGCGCGCTCGATCGCCGCCGCGTCTCCGTCGTCTAGCCCATGCATCAGTGCACCCCCATCAGCGCGACGCAGCCCGATAGCGTGGCCAGCACGCCCGCCGCGGCGAGCGCCAACACCGCGCGCGTGCTCGCCGGACGCGAAAGCCACGCCGTGGCGCGCTCCTGCCAGGTCTCGGGCGCCAGCGTCGGGCGCTCCGAGGGGATGACCACCAGCGCCTCGAGGTGCCGCAGCATCACGCGCCGGTCGCGCGCCCCCGCGGCGTGCTCGGTCTCGCAGCGCGCCATGAAACTGCGCATCTCCGAGCGAAACAGCGCCGCGTTCTGCTCGCGGAGGTCGCCCACGAGGATCGCCTTGTCGACCACCTCTCGCAGCGACTTCACGTCGCGCATGTCGGCAGGGGCTGCAGGTCCGTTGATGGGCGCGGTCATGGTGTCCCTCCGTGGATCTGGCGGTACGCCTGAAGAAGGATCTGCGCGAGCGTTCCGATCGCCAGGAAGGCGCCGAGCAGCTTCGGCGAGAGCGAGCCGGTGAGCGCGTGCACGAGCGTATCCGTTCCGCTCGCCGCGGCCTTGGCGCTTGCCTCGATGCGCTGCATGCGCGTCTCGTGGTCGGCCAGCTTCGCTTCCTGCTCGAGGTCCGTGCGAGAGGTGCGCGCGTCGAGCTCGGGCAGGCGCCCCGAGAGCCGAAGGACCTCGACGCGCAGCTCGTCGAGCGCGGTGATGTAGGGGTCGTCGCTCGCGCGCAGCTCCTCCAGCGAGGACTTGCGCGGGATGGGCGTCGGCGCGTCCTCGCGCGGCATGGGCGCGGGGCGCGGAAGGGTGGGGATTCGGTCGGCGTCGTTCATACGTCGGCTCCGGGACAAACAATGTCCTAGCATGGCTCACGACGTTCTCCCGACCATTCGCCAGCGGGACGATGTCGCGTCGTAGATGAGCACTGCCGCGGCGTCCGTGTTGAACCCCTGGTTCGTGGCGCCCGGGAACACGAAGCGGTTGGCCTCCACGCTCGCCGCGTCCTCGTGGTTCAGCGCCACGGCGTTCGCGCCCGTGTTGACCAGCACCACGATGCGATTCGCCGCGCCGCCGGCCAAGCCCGTCAGGGTGGCCCCGAGCGCGTTGGTGAAGCGCAGGAAGGTGATCGGCACCGTGCTCGGTGTCGTCATCGCGTGATCGTTCACCGTGCCCGTGACGGTCGTGGTCTCCGAGGAGATGATCGACTGCGTAGCCACGGTGAGCGTGCACTGGTCGTTGGCGCTGTCGTCGACGGCCGTGACGCCCACGAAGTTCACGTATTGCCGCGCGGTCTGCGCGGTGCCCGCGACCTTGATCAGGACGGGGAGGAGGTTCGGCAGCCAGCCGGAAACGTCGAGTGTCATCAGATGTACCCCGCGGTGGTCATGTCGACCACGAGACCGAAAAACTGCAGTTCGGCCACTGCGTCGGTATGGCCTTCGTTGCAGGCGATCGCCCAGTACTGGTAGCCCTTGGCGTTCCCCAGATCGATCGTCTGATTCTGGTCGGTGGTGACCTCGATCCAGTGCGCCGCGCTGTAGTCCGCGCCGTTCGCGCTCGGATCGTCGGTCATGCCGGCCGCGCGAAGGCCGACAAGCACCTGGTTCGCTGGGTCGTAGCGGACGATCGAGAGCGCCGGGAGCATCGCCGGGAGGTTGGCGTGCGCCGTCACCGGCTGGATCCGGAGCCTCGCGCCGGTCAGCGTCGCACCGTTGATCAGGATGCTGTTGAGCGGCCACGCGACATGCCGCGCGAGCGCCGATCCGGTCGTGGGCGTCACGTTGAACTTGAGGCAGTGGCCCATGACGAACGCGTCCGCGGCGGCGTACCAGTACGCGGACCCGTCGAACGCGAGCAGGTTCTCGCTCTTGGCGATGTCCGCCTTGCCAACGAAAACGTCCGTGTTGCACTGCCGCGCGCGCTTCGTGGTCTTCTGCGCGTCGGCCGCACCCTCGCTCACCCATCGCCCCGCGGTGCCGTCCGTCGCGGCGAGGATCCACGGCGAGACTGCAGTGCTCGCGCTGTAGGTCCCCGACGTCACGAACGTGTAGTGGCCGTAGCCGCGGACGAAGCGCGTGAGCCCGTGCGTGGGCACGAGGATCGCCTGGAGCGCCACGAGGGTGTCGAGGAAGTCGTGCTGATCCCAGACGGCGGCGAGCGGGACGTTGACGTCACCGGCGTCGATGGTGTCGCCGTCCGATGGGATCGTGATTGCTGAGGCCGTGCCGTATGTCGTGCTCATGTGGTGGTCCCATCCCAGTAGTCAGCGGTCGCCAGTCGAGAGGCCACATGGACCCCACCGACAACCTTGTGCGGCTTGCCCCACTGCCCATCAGGCTCGGGGCTCGCCGGGTTGAACGACGCCGCGTCAAAGGCAATGATGATGTTCACGCACCTCGTGCCCGCCGGCTTCCAGTCCGCGACGATGCCGCGGACGCCGGCCACTTCGCTCGGCGTGGCCGTCGTGCCCCAGGTCTTCTCGGTGTCGCCCCACAACTGGCCACTGCCCCAGTTCGCGGAGTGCGACCACCGCGTCCCGGGATAGATGATCACCCAGAAGCGCGCCCACTGCGGGGACGAGGGGACCGTGGAGTCCCAATTCCAGTTCCCGGTGTTCAGCGTGTAGGTCTCGACGCCCGCAGCCGAGCGGGAGAACCAATTCCCTCGCGCGTCCACGGTGCGGAACGAAGAGCCGGCCGCGATGTACTCTTGCAGCTTCTGCATGAGCATGAACGGCGAGCCGCGCTTCTTTGCGTCGACGAGCCACCGCTTGAGCCGTGTCGCGTAGCTCGCATCCGTCTCGGGCCCGAGCCCTCGGAGCGTGCGCCGGTCGCGCCCGATGGCCTCTAGCGCGCCCTCGATGCCGAGCTGCGCAGCCGCATCGGGGTAGCGCGCGAGCATGCCGAGATACGTGCGCCGCATGGCCGCATCGAGCACGAGATCCAGCGAGTACTGGATCAGCGTGCTCTCGTCGTCATCGTCGACGAGCCACCGCGGGCCGAACTGCTTATTGCGGGTGCGGAAGTCCATTTTACACCGGGTCGTCCTCTAGGTGGATGGTGCCCGTGACGGCGCCGAGCACGGCAACCTGGCCGTTCGTCAGCGCGGTATCCCCGCTCGGGGCGCTCACGCTCGCGCGGAAGCCCTCGGGGATGGCCTTCACGATCGTGGCGAGGATGTCGCTCTGGTAGATCTTGCCAGTCGTCGCAGGGGCCACGGCGTCGCCGCCGATCGGGCGCTGCGAGAAGAGCACGCCGAGCGCCGCCGAGACCGCAGTACGGACCTCGGCGACGGTCTTGTTGCAGCTCTTGTAGAGCCAGAGCTCGTAGGTGACCGCGATGGTCACGTTCGTTGCCGCCGCCACCACCGGCGTGATGCAGAGAGGGAGGCACCACGTGACGATCGCGAGCTGCGCCAGTGCCACGTCGGCCGCGCTCGAGCCGCCCGAAGGGCCTGCGAGGTAGACCGTGACGATGCCCGTGGTGCTGTCCCCGTAGGTTCGCACGCGGGTGATCGCCGAGGTGCCTCCGTAGGTCGGGTTGCGGACGAAGTACGCGTAGGCTCCGCGAGCTCCGTCCGGGCTCGTCGCGTCCTGCATGTCCTTGCACTGCTGTTTCGTGACGCTTTCGGCCTGCTCGTCGATGCCCACGGCGGCCGTGGCGTTCGTGCACGTCACGCCGTCGAGCGCGGTGACGAGGCGCGTGATTTCCGCTGCGCCCGCCGAGCTGTCAGAGCCTGCCTCGTCGGCCACCACGGTCACCGAGAGCGTGGTCGCAGGCCCCACGGAGAGCGTGCCGCCCGTCGTGTTGCGGTACGTTTTGCCCGTCACGCTCGACGCGAAGGTCAGGTCGCCCGGGTCGATGATGTAGAGGTTCGTCGAGCCGTTCGTGAGCACGAGCGTCGTTTCGGCGTAGGTCGCCGCGGGCACTTCGACGCCATAGGTCTGCTCGGCGTTGACCTTCAGCCAGACATCCTCGGAGTGGTCCAAGAATCCCGACTTGATGTAGCCCGTGATGTTCGACTCGAACGCCGCGAGCTTCGCCGAGAGCACGTGATAGAGCGAGCGCGTGGGGTCTCCGACTTGCCACGAGGTGACCGGCAGCCCGAGGCTCGTAGCGATGCCGAGCGCGTAGTTGTAGATGGCCGCGCGGGTCTCGGTGAGGATGAGCGAGGCAAGAGAGATGGTCATTGGATCCCCAGGATTTCCGCGCTCACGGCGCTCACGGCGAGCACGAGAGTGAACGGGCCGAGAGCGGTCTTTGCCGCGATGCGGATCGTGTAGGTGACCGCCGGCCCGCTCGTCGCGCTGACCACGGTGGCGCTCACCGACTCGGTGCGCGGGTCTTTCATCAGCTCGTTTTCAATCTTCCCGGGGAGCGAGGCGGCAAAGCTCGGTGTGGCCGCGCTGCCGATGAGGCTCATGAGGTTGAGCCCGTAATTTTGCTCCTCCTCGCCCCCAATGAGCGTGCCGCGAGTGGTCGTCAGGCGCCGGTAGTACGCTTGCGCGACGAGCTCCACACCCGAGACGAAGCGGCCCGACTTCATGCCGCGGGTGCAGGAGATGTCGTAGCCAAAATAGGTGCTCATTCGCACTTCACCAGGCTCGAGGCCTCAATGGCGATGCCCATCAGCGCCGTGCCGGGAGTCCCCGGCGGGGGCGGAACGGTCGGCGTCGCGGGGTTCGTGGCCGTGCACCACTGCACGTCAGCCACCGCGGTCACCTTCCACCATGGCAGATACACGGTGAGCAGCGGCCCGAGCTCGGGGGGCGACCGGTAGATCGTGTTCGTCGTCGTGTCCGCGCAGAAGTACCCAAGGCAGACGTCGTCGCCGTCCCGAACCACCCCCTTCGTCGCGTCCGCCCCGAGCTTGATGCTCGAGCTCGCGTCGAGCACGAGCGTCGTGGGGACGAAGCCCGAGCCGTCCGCGTCCTCGTACCCGCACACGTACGGACGCGCCGGCGAAGAGTCCGCGAACGCCACGAGCACGCGCGACCCGATCGCCGCGCCGCCCTTGCACCCGGGGAGGCCCGGACGCGCCACGACTCGCGAGAGGTCCGGCATCCCCGTCGAAACGCGCACGGGCTCGAGGCCGACGCGGTCCCCCGAGCGGCTCGTCACGCGGTATTCGCTCTGCCCGCGGAAGGGCCGGTCCGGGTCGAGCCCCTCGAAGATGGCCCGAAACGCGTCGAGCGCACGGGAGCTTCCGCCGCGAGCGCCGTGCACCGTCGAGCGGAGCCCGTCCGAGCTCACTTCGTGGAGCACGTCCACCGCCGTGAGGCCGTCGACCACTATCCCCGGGAGGATGGCCGCGATCGACTCCGAGGCGAGCTCCACACAGCCCCGCGCAAGGTCCACCGGGCCGTGGGTCACGTTCGCCGGGAGCGTCCCGGGCGTCCGAGCCCCGATCCGCGTGACGCCGTCCTCGCCCACGTACCACCCGCGGGGCGCGATGTGGTCCAGCGTGGCCCGCGCGCGCCCCTCTGGGCGCACCCAGGCGGGGCCGGGGCGCGTCGTGGGGAGGGTGCTCGCGAGGATGGTCTCGCCGCACGCGTCGGCCGCGTCGAGGAGCACCGTGGAGGCCTTCACCCCGGCGTCGTTCGCGTAGCTCTTCGCGGGGATCGTCTTGCCCCATCCGCCCTTGCCCGCGACGACGCGATAGTGCGAGCGCCCGTTCTCCGGGCCGCCCGAGAGGACCGTGCCAACGAGCGTGAGGTCGGCCACGACGAGCGTCACGGCGCCGGCGAGCGTGTGCTCGCCGTCGAGGTCGACCTCGGCGTACCAAACGCCCCACGCGGGCAGGTACACGCGCGCAGAGGTCGCCAGGATGCTGTTCAGGGTCGCGCTCATTTCGGCTTCCCCCATGGCGTCTGCTGGTAGGCCGCCGTGAGCTTCGCGATCTCGTCCAGCGCCGCCTGGTTCGGGTCGGGCGCCTTCGCGCTCGACTTGCTGCCCTTCGGGCCCCCGCCCGCAGGCTTCGGGGGCTTGTACTCGAGGAACTTTACGACGCGCGTCTGTCCGCCTTTGCCGTCGTGCACGGTCCCCATGACGGTCGCCTTCACGACGGACGTGATGCCGTTCTCGGCAAGGTCCGGGTGGTAGATGTCGACCGCCTTGGAGCTCTTCGTGGCGACGGTCGCGTTGACCACTTCGAGGAACGCGGGCCAGTCGTTGAAGTCGTCCTCGTCAGCGAGGTAGAAGCTCGCGGTGAACTCCACCGGGTCGTCGCACGATCGGACCGTGGTCGCGCCCTTCTGCGCGTTGCCGCTGTTGATCTTCCACCCGATCTTGCGGTCGTGGCCCGAGAGCGTGACGACGCCGGGCGACTCCACGTCGCCTAGCTCGATGTGGTCGTAAAGCTCGGGATCGTCGATGGGATTAGGCACTTGGCACCATCCCCCCGCCTTGCTGCGCGGCTCCCTCGACCAAGTCCAGGAACGCCTTGCGGCACGCCTCGGCGATCGCCTTGGGGTCGCCTCCCTCGCCGCCGATCTGGATTACCAGCGAGCCGATCGTCACGGTCGTTCCGGATCCCGCAGGCGCGGCTGCGCCGCCCGCAGGCGCGCCCGTGGCCGGCGGGGCCACCATCGCCTCGAGCGAGCCCTGTACCGCGTCTGCGCCCGCGTCGACGCCTTGGGCCATGCCCTCCGAGGTGTAGCCGCCGATCTCCGCAAAGACCTTCGACGGGCTCTTGATGCCAAGGGACTTCTTCGCCGCCGCGATGGCGCTCCCGGCGACGCCGGTGATCGCCGCCAACACCGCGGCGCCGCCGCCGGTGATGCCGTTGGCCAGGCCCTGCACCATCGCCATACCGACGTCGGCGAGCGACAGGCCCTGCAGGAACGCACGCACCTCGAGCGCCTTGTCAGAGAGCCAGCCGAGCGCCGCCGCGCCGCCTTCGCCGATGGCCACGAGGCCGCCCAGCGCGAACACGGCGCCGTCGTAGATCAGCCCGAACGACTGCCCGATTCCGGTGAGCCACGCCATGACCACGGTCCCAACCACGTCGAAAACAGGCTGGTACCTCTGGATCGAGATGAGGCCTTTGAGCGCCCAGATCTCGAACTGCAAGAAGCCCGCGACGAGCTTCGGCACCGCGCCGGCCATGCCGTCCACGAGCGGCTGAAACATCGACTCGAACACGACCTTGATCGCCTTCGCCGCCGCGCTGTTCTCGTCAAAGAGCGCCGCGCCCTTCTGCAGCGCGCCGAGGAAGCCCTCGATCTTGAGCCCGCCGAAGATCTTGCCGACGTCCGCCTTGAGCTTCTGGCTCTGGTAGTCCGCCGACAGCATCTGCTTGGCGAAGTCCGGGCCAAACTTCAGCTTCGCGGCCTTCACCGCGGCCGTCTCGAGCGCCGCCGAGAGCGCGTCGCCCTTCAGTCCGCTCTTCGCCAGGTCGGCCGCCATGCTGCGGAGCTCGTCCGCCGCGATGGGCACCTTTGAGCCGAGCCCGGAGATCGTCTTGTCCAGCGCGAGACCGCCCTCGACGGAGCCCGCGATCCCCTGCGAGAGGAGCGCGCTCGTGCGCGCCGCGTCCGCCTGCGCGAGACCGAACTTGAGGAGCCCGAACGCCGCCATCCCGATGCCGGCGACGACGGCCACCGCCGCCACGCCGATCGCGACGAGCACACCCGCCGGCCCCATCGCCGCGAGCTTCGAGAACGCGTTCGCGAAGCCGGTGATCTTCTGCCCGGCCATGCCCGCAGGCCCGCCGAGCTTGCCCAGCGCGCGCGACATCCCACCGAGCGAGCTCCCGCCGCTCTCCGCAGCCGCCCCCAGGTCCTTCGCCCCCGCTCCGGCCTCCTCGGCCGCCGCGGCATTCTCTCGCGCTGCCTGCGCGACGCCCTCGAGCCGGCTCGTGAGCATCGCCTCTTCCTCGGCTGCTGCCGACGCGGCCGAGCGGAGTCCGTCGAGACTCGCAGCTTGCTCCGAGAGAGCCGCCGATGCCGCGGAGCTCTTCGCCTCCGCCTCGCCCTGGCGCTCGACGAGGGCCGCGAGCTTCTCCTCCGCAGCCGAGATAGCCGACGTGTCGCCCGTCTCCAGCGCCGCGGCGAGCTTGCCTTGCTGCGCGGCCACCGAGACGCCCATGCGCTCGGCCGCCTGCGCCGCCTTGTTCGCCGCCATCTCCGACGAGGCATAGGCCGCCGACGCTGCCGACACGGCCTGCGCCGCCGCCGAGCTCGCACCACGCGCGCGGTCGATGGCGTCCGCAAGACCCTCGACAGCCGAGGCCGCGGCGATCGCTTGCGCGCCGTCTGCCGGGATGTCGATCTCGTAGGTCGTGCCGTCCGCCACCGCTCTACCTCCGCCGTCGTTTCGTCGTCGTCGCCCCTCCGCTGGTCAGGGATTGGCGGTGCAGGAGCGCGATGTCCGCG
>OFRO01000612.1_pt1 | contig 12002 bp, 5 predicted proteins | sample 1543091 | NCBI WGS metagenome assembly OFRO01 (sample SAMN07774217, study PRJEB24372) | wastewater metagenome | isolation source: Exp Tend NO 10WW | collected 2016-02
CCGATGGACCTCTTCTTTCTAGTCTTATCATCGGAGTTGCCCCAGATATTCTTAGCTGAACTGGAGTGCTAAATACTGTCATTGCAGAGCTTGCATGACCGCTATTATTTAATCCATATCCTCTTTCTGGATAAGAATTACCATATCTAAACCAGAATCTAGAATGATTCAACCCAGATAATATGTCATACACAAACTCATACCAAATATGAGGATATGCTGCCACTCTACCAAATAGTTTATATCTAGCATAGTAGTCACATGGTCCACCACCCTCTATCCTGACAGCATTATTCAAATCTAAAGTAGTAGTTTGATTATTGAATATGAGTTGGACAGTAAGATTATTTAATGTGCTAGTCTGTAGTGGATTATATGTATTTTCTACAGTCGTTGCATCTTCAGAGTTTATTCTTATCTGTGTCTCAAGAGACTGCTGAGATGTAAGTGTTATAGGATAGGTTACCTTAGCATACTTGATAGAACCATCGCTCCAGCGGGCTGGTAGTGCTTCCCATTGTGCTCTTCTCTGTCCTTGCCCATCAAACCAAGCTACTAATTCTTGTCCAGTGCTATAGAGTTTACCCTTTGGGAATGGGACTCCCATGGTAACTAGGTCACTTCTATCATATGATGTTTGATTTACTGCTATGCATTTCCCATGATCTACATTTGTAGTAGTGATTCTCCAATCACCTGTAGCCACATTCCTGAATACACCTTTGTTTGTTCTTCTAAAGTTAGAAGAACCTGTCCAATTAATAGTTGAAGAAGATCTGTATGCTAGAGAGCTTCTGATTACCTTAGCATTACCTTTGAGTCCGACATCATACTCTGACTTCCAATTTCCTTGAGTGCCATAATTTTGACCTATAGCTTCTACTATAGAAAGAGGAACACTATTAGAGAAGTGATTGTTAGCTACAAAGAATGGAATATTTGATAGGTTTACATTGTTTAGACTGAAATTTTCAAAGATACAGTCTATAATTTCACTCGACGTGGCTGTTGTAACACTACCATCATACATGAAATTACCAGCAAATGTACAGTTTCTTATGATACCGTGAGTCCAGTTACCATAAAGATAGCTATTCATTGGAGATAGACCATTAGGTCTACCATCAAACACATTAACAATAGCAAAAGAGCCATTTGGATTACCATTATTTGATAATCCCTGTGCTTGGTATGAATTTACTCCTCTGATATTGGTAAGCATCCAGTTATTAGCTTGCGCGCCATAGTTAACTTGGTGTAAGTCGCTATGGATAACTGTCGTAAACGGGTTAGATGTTGCAAGCTCTACAGGTTCTATAGTTCCAACTGAATTTGTAGTTACTTGACTTCCATTTGGGTTAGTTATATCTACATAACTTAGACCATTCTCATATCCGGCTCCAACTACTGTAAAGTTGCCATTATTATTTGAAGCAAAATTACTTAACTTAACTCCCCATTTAGTAGCTATTTCAAGGATATATCTGCAAGAATCCCCGAAATCAGCTGTAGCAGATGTTTTAGCTCTTACTCTAAATCTTCCGGCGGTTCCGGTGCTTACTATGTCAATATTGTTTATAGCTGGGAAATAACCTTTTACATTGTTCTGGCTGAGATTTTCTACAACTGCGTTGCAGTGTTGCTGGTCAGCCCCACCTATCTGGAAAGCTACTCCGATAATATCATAAAGATAATTACCTCTTGATAGCTTTACATTACTAAAACCACCGCGATAGTGGTGTATAGTATTTCCAGTGCAGAATATTTCTGTAGTTACATTTGGTCCTACATTAAAACCAACGAATGTTCCACTACCACCAGTTCTAGAAGACACTCCTATTGGGATAGTTCCTTTCTCGTAGTCTACTGTATCCGTAGCAATACAACCATCCGCCCATATAGCTGCATAAGTTATTGTTGTTCCATTTATGCTTATGGGACAATTAAGTCCCTTGAAAGTTATATTCTTTAGTCTTACTCTAGAGTAGTATCCAGTTCCAGTTTTACCAGTAGCCGCGAAGTTAGGCCAGTTAGAAGGATCATTGTCTCTCTGAACTATTACTTGATTTCTAGAAACTCCTGGAGCAGTAGTTATAGTCAACCAATGATGCCCTGATGTGTAGGCATAGGACATGTCATACCCTGATCCTGGATTTCTACCCAACACATGGGTTCCTTCCATTAGATAGATTGTAGCTCCACCACAATCCCCGCCCTGCCATGCTTTTGTTATACCAGCAACAATGGTCTTTACTGGGCTCGTGGATGTTAGTCCATCATTAGCATTATTACCACTAGGAGACACATATATAGTTTTTGTCGATGGTCTTCTATCTGTTCCATCTTTATCATTATATATTCTAATAGTCTCTAGGATTCTATTAGTTCCTATAACTGGGACTACTATAGCATATACATCTATGTATCCAGCATCATAAGAACTCATCGTGAGAGTCTTACCATAACATGCTGGTATAACCGCTGGCCCAGATGCTACTCCTGGTAGCGGGTCAGTAGTATCTGTATCATCTGGTATCCAATCCGCTCTAGTCGTTACAGAATGTGTAACGGACGCCGCGCCATTGCTAGAGACATAAAAATCAACTCTTGCGATATCACCATCTAAAATATGATGATATCCTTCTACAATTAAATTAACAGTGTCAGTAGAAGATGTTCTTCTAGTTCCTGTTATAGTTCTCCAGCCAGCTACGGGTTGTACCATTGATGCTACCTCTATGTATTTGTGCTACATATTTCTATGTATAAAAAATTAAGGACTACCCACCAGGGTAGTCCCTAATTTATTACGTTAGTATAACACTAGGTTATACTACGCTGACGTTACTCGCATCACCAGTTAGAGCATCAGTGAGGGAGCTGAGCGTAAGCTCAATCTTATCCGCAAAGTCGAAGGACTTGGCGATCTTTATGCTCTTAAGCAAGCCGATACCCTTACCGTCATTGACCATGGCCATGCCGTATCTTTCGCGCATCTTGATCTTCTTGATGTCACGAGCTGGGTCAGTCCATTCATCCGTGGTGAGTTCTTCATCAACGATGAGTAGACCAAGTTCTGAGGCCGTGCAGAGCACGATATCAGTTCTGCCAGTTGACGCAGTGTATGGCATGTATGGAGAAACAACTATTCTGAATGGGAGTGGGAATGGTGATGGGACGTTTGTGAACGTACCAGCAACGTTACCAACATTCGTTACATAGGTGTTCTGGTTTAGGCCACCAGCTCTCCACTGAGGAGCATTACCTAGCGGTCCCTGAGCAGTTCTCCAGATGAGATCTGCCATACCATTATGCCAGCCGAAGGCGCGAGCGAAGCCTTCCTGGGCGAAGATCTGCCATGCAAATGGGTGCATGATTAGTGTATCGGGCATGAAGCCACGATCAACCATCACCGCATAAGCATAGAAAAGATCGTCTAGAGCTAAGGTACCATTTCTAGCACCTGCAGCATCACGACCAGTTGAAGACTTGTAACTCGTGCTTGAGTTGTCTATGATTGTAGTACCATAATCAGCAGTGATTAGGTTTACAGCCTTCTGCTCTCTTAGGCGAGCCATTGCCTTACCAGCGGATCTTGAGAGTATGCCAATGACATCAAAGAGGCTGTAACGGATTACTTCCTCAGTGACCTTGAATGCAATACCCTGCTTTCCGATCGTAGCTTCCGTCTGTCCAGCAAGCTCGAACGTACCCTCTGGATATTCCTCTCCCTCACCCATCTCAGCAGCTTGCATAGCAGTTGAGATAGCTGGGAAACGAATTACCGTTCCATGGGTGTAGTTCATTCGCTGTAACAGCGGTGATATCGTTAGAGCTGGCTCTATAGCTTCTCTAGCGAGATTAGCTATTACTCTTGGGATAAGAAGTGGGTGATCTGTTGAGGTATTGTCCTTCATCTGCTTCTGCAGAAGAAGATCCTTCTCAAAGAGCTGCTCAAAAGTGACTTTGCCCTTTACACCATCAACATAACCACTGTTCTTCCAAAGCTTAGTCATCTGCTCAAGATTCTTGGCATCTTTCTTGTAAGCTCTAGAAACCTTATCGTCGGTAGGAAGAATGTCTTCTCCCTTTATAGCATCAATTTTTTCCTTGTACTTGGCTTCAAGCTTGTCCTCAAGCTGCTTATACAGCGTGATGGCAATCTTCTTCTGCTCTTCGTCAAGGCCTTCAAATTCTAGTTCCATGTTAATAAGCTCCTTAGACTCTGATTAGTAGAGTTAATGCCCAGTAATTCTTGTTGGAGTCTGCACGAGCACCAAGCAAGAACGCAGGAACACCCTTGGTCGCAGCTCCTGAGAGCCCGAGTCCGGGGACAGTTTCTACTTTATCTAGACCAGCAAATTCAGCTAATAGCTGAGTGCCAGCAGTGAAATCAGCTAGTGGCGTGGTATCCGCTAGAAGATCACCAGTCGTGGTGCTTGAACCACCAGTTCCAAGGTGTAGCTTCTTTAAGCAGCGTCCAACGATACGCTCTGCAGCGAAGTCCGCTGTTGAGCTGTACTTAGCATATCTACCAGCCATAAGGTGGGTAGAGTATGGTGAGGACCAACCAATACCATAGTGTCTTCCTGTACCTAACATTACTAGGTCACCAGCTTCGATTAGAACTTCTTCTGAGTTCGTGGCAGGAATCTGGATTACGTAGTGAGTAAGGAATGAGACAGAGTGCTGTCTCTTGTAATTTGAGAATGCAGTTTCGAGAATTGCGCTGTATACTGGAGCAAACACAACACCTAGTGGCTTGACGTTACCCATGGTAATGTCACCAGAAGAAGTAGTTGGTAGGGTCCAGGTAGACGCTTCTGCGCTTCCTGCGATCTTAAGTGCTAGAGCACCAGTGCTGATATAAGCTGGAACGAAAGTTCCTGAGCCTACATAACCACCTGTTGGGACACCTATAATGGTGCCGGGATCAATAACGATTGGGTCATGCGCAACTTCGTCCACTCTAACGTGTGGGAGTCCAGTATAAGGAAGCTTTGCAGCCGCCTGAATGTTTGGACGATTTCCTTCACAGACTTCACGGAAGTATGGACGATTACGGGCATAACCACGGGGGGTACGAATAGCCATATTTTATATGTCCTTAATCGAATAGTTTATCAAAAGTGTTTTTTGTTTCTGTAGTCTTGGAAGGTATTTCACTGCCCGCTACTAGAGTCTTTTTTGTCTTACTATCGTTTTCTGAAGGATTTGCAACCTTTTTACCCGATATGAGACTTTCTTTGGAATTATCGCCATTTGATGGGTTATAATTCTTTAGTTCCTGTACAATGTCAGCTATTGAGTCCTTTAGGGACTCTGCTGATCTTTCAGAGAGTTTCTTTACATACTCTGAGAACTTAGCTGAATCATTCAGCTCTTCAGTTCCTGGCTTCTGTAGCTTCATTCTAAATGAAGTTAATGCAGTCGCTAGGGCTGAGGATAGTTCTATTTGAGTATCTGTTACTGTCTTAGTAAGTCTTTCTATTTCACTTACTTTAGAGGCTAAGGTAGCTTCAACTTCACCAAGTTTCTTATCTACAGCCGCCTTATCCTTTTCTATTTTGTCTTTAGCTTCAGTTACAGCCTGTAGAGATGCTTGTAATGTCTTAACATCCAGGCCGCCTTCGTCTTTCTTATTTTCGTTGTCCATAGTCTTATTACCTTTATTAGAGGTTTTATTAGCTACTTTGGCGTTGCCTGATATGTCCTCCTGATTTTTGAGAGGGACATCTTCTGTCTCCTTCTCTTCAGGTGAACTCTTAATGGCTTGCGGTTTCATAGCAATCACAGTCTTATCTCCGGACTTTACATATATACCTTTGATAAGATTGTATTCTCCGTCTTCATCCGTTAGAGTAAGATCTCGAACCATAGATTTCTTTCCTCTAGTCATGGATTGAATTAAGAGAGAATTCTCTTTTTCGAAACTGTCCTTCTTAAAGTCTTCCCACTTGAAGTTTAACAGTTTTGCAGGGGGTTGCGCTGGCATATTAACAAAGGATATTTCATTATAGGTCATATTTCCTGTAATGTAATAGCATAGGAATCCATTTTCAGCGTCAGACTCTTCCCCTTCTATATCATAATATTTACCTGGCCAGTGGTTACACTTCATGATAGACTTACCGCAGGTAGAGCATGTCATTGAGTCAGTCTCATGACCAGCGGATACTGATAGATATCTACCGTCAATAATTTTCTGTATTGACTCTGGATCTGTTATATCAGCAGTAATGGTCACTACCCCGGATCCCTTTCCACCTACCGGGTCTGGACTAAGGAAGTCTTCCTCGAACTGGCTTCCTTGCTTTAGCTTAGTAAAGGTAGAAGCGGTTACTCTTCCTATAGCATCGTCATATGAAGTGTGATGCTTTAATACTGGCTTATCATACTCAGATGTTCCACCATTAGCCTTGCTAGTGAAACTTTTATACCCAGACTGAACATACTTACCGGGGTAAACTCTTCGATTAGTAAGAACTCCAGAGTGAGTAGCATCTATAGTAACTTTTAATTTAGGATTCTTTTCCTTTAATACAGAGTCTATGGCCTGTTGGACTACTTCATCAGCAACTGGGCGGTCTATTAATATAGAATCTATTGATTTATACTTAATCATTGATTTTGTCTATTGGTAAGGATAGTATGCAGTCTCTGTTTTTCTCTGAAGGTATGAGATCTTTGTATATTATCTCTGATATATTTATTTGCTCTACACACTCTTCATTTATATCCATAAGATCAATATTTTGATATCCTGCTCTCTTTGCAAATTTTGAGAATCCAAATCTTTTAGCAGTTTCTACTTGATCTTCACAAAGATCAGAAATTGCCTTACCTATTGCCTCAAAGGATTTGATCATTTGGTAAGAACTTGTATTTCCGTCTTCATCAGGTGTTAAGTGTGTAACAAACAAGGATTTATACGGGCTCAATACTTTGCTAAAAGATTTTGATACAAAGTTAAGCATAAATCTGTTAATAGCTCTTGAGCCTATTTCTTCAAATTCATCTTCTGATGAATCAAACATATCAAAGTATTGTTCTTCTGCTGAAAGGAATCCAGCGGTGATGAAGTCTGAGATAGTTTCTTTTGAAGCTTCTGTTGCTTTGTTACAGAAGTCTAGTATAAGTTGATTTAGTTTATCTTCTGTTGGCTCTGTTAGAGTTATTATACTATTTTTTAGACTATCTAGGAGACTAGCGCAGGCTATGACATTATCTCTCTTCTTGAATCTTGATTTATTTACACTACCATGTTGATTAGTAGGTCTAGCCTTATTACTAGCAGTATTCTTTGCAGAAGATGTTCCTTTCTTAGAAGAAGCTGATGCTGGCCTTGGAGTGTTCTTAGCAACAGTAATATCAGCTTGCATTTGCTTATGCATCAGAGTATCTTCTTCATCTATATCCTTGTTGTTATTAAGATACTTAGCTCTATATTCACTTCTAGAGATAGCATTGTTGTTAAACAATGTAAGGCCGTGATTTTGTTGGGCTCTAACTTCTTCAGTATTAGCTAATGGGAACTTAAACTCAACCATATTCTCTGGAGTAATATCAAAACCACCTTCCAATAGAAGTGGTATAACTAAAAATTGAGTTAAGTGTGCGGATACTATCTGTTGGTAGTCTTTAGACGAGTCTTCTAAGTTCTTAGATATGGTTGTAGCAGTGCTTCTGCTAGAACTATCACCTCTACCAAGGTCTACATCTGATAAGGATAGTCCACCGAGAACTCTTTTCTCGAAGTAATCTAGTAATGGAGTTAAATCAAAGGCTGACTTATCGCGGCTTATTAGATTTATCTCGTGTCTCTCGGATGTTACAACATAACCATTAGTAGGTGTTCCAGACAACTGAGACAGAACTAAGCTAATCTCATCTGTCCCATCATCATATATAGTAGCTGGTTTAGTTTCGGTTCCAACTTTATAGTGATATAAAGGATAAGCTTCCTTCTCAGCAATTACTAGAACTAACTCTTCTAATTTTCTTAATGCTCTAATATCATCAAGAACAGAAACTAGATAAGGTGTTCCAAAGAACATACCAGTTTTTCTATCCAATGGGATGTGTATCACATCTTCAGGATCTATGACTAGATCTGGATTAGTCCCATCTGAAGAATTTACATTCTGTTTCCATCTTATAGGAGTACTATACTTATCTATCTCTACACCTAAAGATAGTGGATCACCAATGAAGATGCCCGCGATTGGTGCTAACTGCTTATTATAAATCTTTATAGGTTTACCAGATGATCTTTCCCTATCCCTTCTAAGGATAAGATATCCATTGTGGTAAACTATCACATTAGTAACTAGCTCTCTCAGCCAGTGGAAGGTTGGTATACCAGTTACCATGGCTATTTCTAGTAATCTTTGTCTTACATAGGCTACAGCTTCTTCATCTGTTCCTTCTAAGCTATAACCTTCCTTTAATACATATATTCGGTGCTTTCTTATGGATTGACCTATATAAGGTTCAACATCCATCGCACGAGATATTTCTTCTAATTGATAGGGAGAAGCTACAAAGTTTGCATTTCTTCCATTTCTTCCAGGTGAAGTACTTGATTCATAGCTTCTAACTCGACCAAGTATCTTTGATCTCTTTTGAAGAGCAGCATTGATATCACGAACCCGCTGTTCGGATAATACCAACTTAATATCAGTAGTATTTTCAGTCATTATTCGAATGATTCACGGATAATCGAATTCACACTTTCAATCATAGCTTGGATATCAGCGTCGGATATAGGTTGGTCACAATGGCTCTCGCCATCTGGAGTCTCAAGATTTTGCAATCTTTTTATTCCGACTGAATATTTTAGCTTTTTACTTATAGTGGGAGTTAGATTTGGGAAATATCTGTCAATTTCTTTCCTACTCATTTGAAGAGTCGGAGGACTCTCACCTAGTATTTTATGAACTATCTCATAATCTACTTGGTCTACGGGCTCAGGTGCTATTACTGAGGGGGTGTTGGACTTAATTTTTTGACTACATCCATTGGCGATGGATATCTTAGCAGACATTACCTCTAGAATCCTAGCCATTCCTAGCAGGTGTTTTCTATCTGCAGCAATAATCCAGGCCCCAGGTCTTTGTAGACCAAAGGCATTAACCGCGCTGGATATCTCCTTTAAGAGATCCTTTATCTTATTTGATAGTAGATTTAGAGACTCCATAAAGGCATATCCAATACTTAGTAATCCTACACACTTCTCTGTTCCAGCAATGGAGGCTGTGAATATTTTTGATATCTTTAATAAGAGCTTCTCGGTTATCTTTTCTATATTTGAGCATAACTCAAATATCATACTGTTAAAATAATTTGCTAATAGTCCTCTAGCTATATTATCTATTCTAGTTAGTTCTCCACCAAGATCTACCGCTAGTATTCTTAGTATTGATGCTATAGTATTAAGTATATCAGTATTACCCATACTTCCAAATATGGATACTAAACAGCATAATGCATCATCACTAAGCTGATAAACTAGCGAATTTACGATGTCATCATATACATCATTGGTCTGTTCCCTCATAGATCTAAATACACTTGCTAGATGTATAGACATCTTAGTCTTCTCAGTCTTAGGTATTAGATCTGTAGCTGGAGTGATCTCTTCCTTTCCTAGAAGGTCATTAAAATCATCAGAGTAGTTAGGCGCTATTGCGAGACCATTTCTTAAGATCTCTTGACTTTGGCTTACATGTAGATAAGCTATCCAATGGTCTATAGTTAGATGACTTCCTGGACTGACCAATCCACCATATCTACTATAATAATCGCTTACATAGCCAATTATGGCTTCACAATCATATATCTCTAGGTCTTTCTTCATAGAAGAGTAGTCTATCCCAAAATCATTAAGGACTTGGGCGCGATACTCTGGATTCTCAAGTCTAACTAACTGATCATCTATAAGTGGTATATCAATCTTACTAGTCTTAAATAACTTAGAGATTCTCTCTGCCTTTATACCTAGTTCTAGTAATAAAACTAAGCCTACAGGTATTTGTATACTTTGAGCAGTTCTGGTAGTGGTTTCTACTGGTGATAAAGACTGAAACAGTATCCCCTGGAATGGGGACAAGATTAACATAGAAATTATAGTTCCAGCTATACCATTGTGGTCTAGGAACTGTTTAATTATACTATCTCCAGAACCATTACTTTTTATGTCAGAAGATGTGGATGTGAAGCTCTCCTTTGATATAACTGGAGACTGTATTCTAAACTTTGCTTTTGAATTTCTTTTTTTAGAATTTATCTTCTCTATGCATGATTGATACATGCTGAATGTTACTATACTAGCATCCTCTGATTCTTTCTTGAAGAGCCGCTGGCAGGCGGCTATAACAGTTTCAGCTTTCTCATCAACTGGTATAAACTGTGCTGGCTCCATCTTAGAGATAGCTCTTTTCAGAGCTTCTCCTTTTATAAAGGTTTCAGCTACTTTATACAACTCATTCTCGATTATAAGCTCTCTGTCCTCTTTGACGGGAGGCTTTTGATCAGATAAGTAATCTCTAGGTAGGTCGAAGTTAGTTTCTTCTAGCTTCCTAGGTCTTATGTATTCTGGAATACCATTGAATTCTATATCTGACATTAGAATGTCTTTCTCTTTATATCAGATTTACCACCGATACCTCTTCCAGGATTATTCCTGTTAGGACCGCCTAAGGATCTCATTGATCTATCAAGATCTCTTACAGATGGTGGTTTTTTATTAGGATTTACTTTTCCAGTAGATCTAATAAGTTTATGATTCTTCATAGTCTCTTGCATTTCTTTTTCTGTAAGAGTTAATTCAACTTCCTTAGAGGTTGCTGTTGGTAAGCTTAGTATTCTGTTAGAATATTTCAGTTCCTTTAATGGTCCTTCTTTATTTACCCACATTGCGCATGCTAACATATAAGCAGTTAATGTATGATCATTTCCTTGTGAGTAACTAGGGAGATTATGGACTGAGTATCTTTCAATCCTAAAGTTTCTCATTTGCTCTACAAGACCAACATCAGAATTCTTTTCTGATATATTACCATAATCTTCATTGATAGGTAATATTAGACAACCATCTTCTAGAAGTTTAACTGTTTGGTCCACTAAATAAGGTTTAGCTCTTCTTCTTACTATATTTCCATCTTTAGGATCTTTAACTTCTAGATCTTGATTCATATAAACAGAATTAAGTGCTTGTAGCATACCACTAGCTGGGTTCTCATTTCCCCACTTCTTCAGTAATTCCACATTGGTATGTCCATATCCAGCATCCACAAATATATACTTGAATCTCCATGCTAATTGAAGATTTATAATATCTTCAACTGATTTTGTATGCATGAATTCAGATTGTGGGGTTACTACCTTTTTGATAAACTTTATAGTTCTACCATCTACTTGTAGAATAGTCATATGATTGCCAGCAGACTTATTCCAGTCTACTCCTAGTATGTAGGTTCCCCCAGGTTCTGGGCCTACATTATCTGTATCATAGTTTCTTAAAGAAGCTTCTATTAAATGCTTTCTAAAAGCACCATCCTCAAGATCTCCGAAATCTGCATAGAACTCTGCAGTGAAGGCAGCTTCTGAATATTCATCTCTTAATTGAGCCTCAATTTGAGTAGTCCAGTCTGGTTTCTCTGCTGAGATCCACCAGAACTCCTTGTAACCATAATCTTTGTTCGCGCAGGTTTTATAGAAGGTCTTTCTCCAGCCCTTAGGAGTAGAAGACACCATTACTCTTGTAGAATCAGAAGAAACTAACAAAGCCATAATAGCTTCCATATCTGTCTGCTTAAACATTTCTGACTCGTCTATGACGAACAAGTCAGCATCGAAACCTCTTACCTTGTCACCAGCATTTGGATCTTTTGGTGAAACAGATATACCAGTTAACTTAGAGCCATTCTTTAATTGAAGAATGTGTGGATTCTTTGTTTTTCTCTTGGTAGAATATTTTAGAGTTCTGCTATTAGCTAAAA
>OFRO01000613.1_pt1 | contig 11990 bp, 13 predicted proteins | sample 1543091 | NCBI WGS metagenome assembly OFRO01 (sample SAMN07774217, study PRJEB24372) | wastewater metagenome | isolation source: Exp Tend NO 10WW | collected 2016-02
CAAAGGGCTCGGCGAAGTCCATATCCGCGAGATCACGATCGGGGAGATCGACGCGCAGATCGAGGACACGGCCGACAAAAAGAACAAGCGCGGCATCGCACGCGGCGCGTGTCGGCTGCTGGCCGATGAGAACGGCCAGCGGCTGCTCGATCCAGACAACGACGCCGACGTGTCCAAGATGGCGAAGATGCCGCTGCGCGTGCTGACCGCGATCAACAAGGCGTCCGAGCTCGACGAGGCACCAGCCGAGGGAAACTGACATGGCGCGAGGAATTCAAGCACGTCCTCGCGCTCGAGCTTGGCTGGAAGTCAGTCGCCGAGTTGTCGCGAGGAATGTCGGAACGCGAGTTCCGCGGATGGTTGCGCTATGCCGCAAAGCATCAACTGCCGTCGCGCCGACAAGAGGCGTATCTCGCGCAGGTGGCCTATGTGATCGCGCAGACGGCCGGGGCTGAAGATATGACGCTCAAGGATTTCATTCTCGACTTCGGCGGCAAGGCCAGGAAGCCGACGGCCGAGGAAGGCGCGCACATGATCGCCAATATCGCGCAAGGTCCGGGCGTTCGTAAGCTCGGCCAGGGCAGGAAGAAAAAGGCCGACTGATGGCGTCCCTCGGTTCCCTCGTCGTCTCGCTCGGGCTGAACGCGGCCGAGTTCACTACCGGCCTGACCAAGTCGGAGCGCGAGGCGCAGCGATTCGCGCGGTCGATCGACAAGGGCATCGCGACTGCGGTGAATTTGGCGACGATCGCGCTGGCCGGCATGACGACCGCTGCGATTGCCGGCTTCGCTGCGATTGACAATCTCGCCAAGCAGGCCGGCAACTTCAAGGATTTGGAGGAAATCACTGGTGCGAATGCGGAATCGCTGGCATCGTTCGCGGTCGCGGCGGCGACGGCTGGCACCGACATGAACACGATCGCCGATGCGTCGGTGAAGCTGACGAAGTCGCTGACCGGCGTCGACGACGAATCGAAGGCGGCCGGCGCAGCGCTCGCTGCGCTTGGGCTCAACATCAAGGAGTTCAAGGCGCTCGATCCGGCGACGCAGATGGAAACTGTCGCCAAGGCGCTCGCCGGTTTTGAGGATGGCGCGGGGAAGACGGCCGTCGCGGTGGCGCTGCTCGGCAAGTCAGGGGCGCAACTGCTGCCGTTCCTGAAGGAGTTGGCGGCAGAGGGTTGGCGGCAAGTCATCCTGACGCAACGGCAGATCGAACTCGCCGACGAGTACGCCGACAAGCAGGCGAAGGCGCGCGCGGAGTTGAACCTGTACGCGCAGGTTGCTGCGACGCAGGCACTCCCGGCGATCACCGGGCTGATAAAAGCGTCGAAGGAATTCATTGCTGAGTTGATCGGAATCGACGCGCAATCGAAATCGCTCCGCGACTCCAATGCGATTCGAGACTTCGCGGAAGGCGCCGCCAGCGCGCTCGCGTTCGTCGTCGATATGGGCGACGGCATAGCGCGAGTGTTCGAGGTTGCGGGCAGGTCCATTGCCGCAGGACTGGCCGCGACTGGAGAGGCTACTAGCGGAAATTTCGCGGGCGCGCGCGCGATCATCGCCGCGTATCAGCAGGATGTCGACAGGATCATCAATCGACAACTGTTCAGCGCGAGGCTGGCGAAACAATTCTCCGACCAGCGCACCAATGATTCGCTGCGCAACGTCGAAGACCGCGGATTCAAGCCGCCCGGCCGTCGGATCGCGTTCAGTGGCGCCGAGCCTGGCGGCAGGGCTGGCGCAGCAGCGAAGGAACGGCAAAGCGAGGCAGACCGCTATCTCGAATCGCTGAAGAACCAACTCGAACGCACCTACGAACTATCGAACGCGGAAAAGGTGCTCCGCGACCTGCAGCTCGGCCGGCTCGACGGACTGAAGCAAGGTCAACTTGACGTCATTCTTGGCATCGCGCAGGAACTCGACGCCTACGAGGCACTGAAGAAAGGCATCGAGGAAGCCAAGCGCGCGCAGGAAGACGCGAACCGGGCAGCGCAACAGGTCGTCAAGGATCGCGCGGACGCCACGAAGGCCGCGCTCGACGATGCCGATCAAGTGCTGAAATCCAACAACGCGCTGCGCGACGAAATCGCAATCATCGTCGGCGGCGAGGCGGCGCGTAAGGCGCTCGAAAAGGACTACGTTGCGCTGGCAATCGCGCGCAAGGAGGATGCGCTTGCTGCCGCACAGCAGACAGTCGGCATGGAGGGCGTTGCCGACGCATTGAAGATCGAGATCGAGGCGTTGCGCGAGCGTGCCGAACTGTTGACCGGCAAGGATGTTGCGGAACAGATGGCGAAAGACGCGCAGGCGCTGCAGGAAGTAAAGAACATGTTTAGCGACACGTTCGCCGACGCATTTGCCGACGTGATCACCGGCACGAAGTCCGTCAAGGATGCTTTTAAATCATTGGCTGACAGTCTGGTGCAGCAGATCAGCCGCATCGCCGCGCAGAATATCGCGAACGCATTGTTCGGCGGCACGAACAGCGGCGGGCCGGACATCTTCGGCATGATCGGCAAGCTGTTCGGCATGATGGGCGGCGGATCGACCGGCGGCTATACGGGCGGATTCTCCGGCGGCGGCTTCGGCGAGCACTTCGCGATGGGCGGCATCTCGCGCGGCGGCATGGCGCTGGTCGGCGAGCGCGGCCCGGAGATCGTGAATCTACCGCGCGGCGCACGAGTCACGCCGAATCATCGTCTGTCGGAAATTGGCGGTGGCGATACGTTCGTGCAAAACATCCACGTCCCCGCGCGCGCGCCGACGCAGACCATCCGCCAGACTGCCAAGCAAGGCTGGCGCGCCGCATCCGGCTCGATGCGTAGGGGATAGACATGACGTTCCGCAACCTACTCCTGCCGATCGCGGTTGATTTGGATTGGCAAACCGCGCCCGGATTCTCGACGACAGTTGTTCGCACTGACAGCGGAAAGGAAAGGCGAAACATTGATTGGGACGCCAGCCTAGCGCGCGGCGTCCTGCGCTACAACGCGCGCAAGCAAGCGATATGGGAACAGATCGACCAGATGTTCCAGGTCTGCCACGGCCGCGCGTATTCGTTCAAAGTGCGCGATCCGCGCCACAACGTCGCCACCGTCGCGCAGGGGAAGTTCTCGGGCGCGCAGGCGGTCCTGCGGATCACTGTCGGCGCGTACACGATCGACAAGGTGATCACGAAGCCAGACTCGACCGTCGTGCTCACCGGCGGCACCGCGCCGACGATCGACCCGCTGACCGGCATCGCGACCGGCAGTCCGACCGGTTGGTCCGGCCCGTTCTACTTGTGCATGCGGTTCGATACGGACGAGCTCGAGATCACCGGCGTCAACAAGAAAGGCGACGGCACCTACATCGCAGCGTATCAGGACGTGCCAGTCGTCGAGGTGCTAGGCGAATGAGAGCAATCCCGGTCGCCGTGCAGACGCACCTCGGACTGTCGACGCGGACGATGACGACGCTCGTCAAGGTCACGCGCACCGATGGCGTCGTGCTGTACGCCACGTCGCTCAATCGGCCGGTGACGTATGGCGGAAACGTCTACCAGGCGCTCGGCTTCCTGCGGCGCGACCTGACGGCCGAAGATGAAATGAGCGTGGGCACGACCGACGTGGAGGGCATCCTCGACAGCGCCACGATCACAGAGGACGACGTCCGCGCCGGGCGATGGGACGCGGCGGCATGGGAGATGCGGCGCATCAACTACGTCACGCCGGCCGATGGCGCGGTGTATCTGGGCAGCGGGCAGTTAGGCTCCTGCACGATCGGGCGCCTGCGCTGGACGGCGGAGTTGCTCGGCCTCATGCAGTCCGTGCAGAACAGTCTAGGCAATCTGAACTCGCCGCTGTGCATTCACAACTTCGGCAAGAGCGAAGGCGGGCCCGGCCTCGGGAACGGCTGCACCGTGGACGTCGCCGGCTCGCCGAGTTTCACGCAATCCGGCACCGTGGATTCGATGGATTCCGACTACTACGGCGTCCACGACGGCGCGCGGACCGAGGCGGACGGCTACTACAGCAACGGGATATTTCGCGTGACGACCGGCGTCATGGCGGGCATGGAGTTCGAGATTCGCGCCTACATCGTCGGCTTCTGGATTCTATTCACCGCGCTACCGTACGACGTGACCGGCGAAGACTACGAGATCGTGCGCGGGTGCGATAAGACGTTGCGCACCTGCATCGATGTGTTCGACAACCTGCTCGACCGATTGGCATCCGACTACACGCAAGGCGGCGACGCGGCTATGCAAGTGGCGAGGCATAGTTGATGAAACGCGACGAGGTCATTGCCGAGGCGCGCTCATGGATCGGCACCAGTTGGTCGCATCAAGCGTGCGCGAAGGGCGCCGGTGTGGACTGCCTGCACCTGATCGCTGGCATCGCGCGCGCGTTCGGCAGGCCAGAGGCAGAACGATTCTTCGCAACGCCGGAATATCACAGCTACGGTCGGCACCCTGATCCGGCGATGATGTTCGGCGGCTGCGATGCGCTGCTCGACCGCATTGCCATCGCGGACGCGCTGCCGGCCGACGTGCTGGTCTTTCGCTGCGGCCGTCATCCGATGCACTTCGGATTACTTTCCGCTGCCGATCGCATGATCCATGCGTGGCTCGGCGCCGGTCGCGTCATCGAGCAACGCGTCGACGCGAAGTGGTGCGCCCGAATCGTCCGAGCGTACCGCCTGCGGGGCATCGCGTAATGGGCCAGCTCGCACTAGCTGGTGTCGGCGCCGGCATCGGCTTCATGGTCGGTGGACCGACCGGCGCGTCGATCGGTTGGTCGCTCGGCGGGTTCGCGTGGAGCCTGCTCGACCCGACGAAGATTCAAGGCCCGCGCCTACAGGATACGAAGGTCAAGGGCGCCGACTATGGCGTGATGCGTCCCATCGTCTACGGCACCGTGCGCATCGGCGGCATCGGCATGGGACAGGGCAGCATATCGGAGGGTCCCAACAAGTTCACGGAGCACGAGGAATCGTCCGGCGGCAAGGGCGGCCCGGAAGTGGTGAACTTCCGTTACACGCTCTCATTCTTCGACGAATTGTGCGAAGGGCCGATCGAAGCCGTTTTACGGCGATGGGGCAACGGTCGACTGCTGAACGACATCGGCGGGCCAAGCGAGGATTACCCGGTCGTGGTCTATACGGGCATCGCGACGCAGATGCCGGACCCGACGATGGAAACGATCTACGGCGTCGACGAGGTGAACCCCATGCGCGGGGTTGCGTATGAGGCCGTCACGGAGTTAGATGTAAGCGAGTTCGGCAACGCGCGGCCGATAGTTGAGCGGGAAGTCAGCACGATGCCGCTGACGCCGAACCTGCGCATCATCAAGTCCAATTATGCGACCGGCGCCGTCGCGCTCAATCCCGGCCCCGGCCCGACTGGCGGCAACTATCCCGTCCTCATCGACTGGCCTCGCAGCGGGAAGATCGTCGTTTCCATACAGTCGAATACTCCCGACATGGTCGACGAGATGCTTGGCGGGATGACGTTCGACATCGACACCTTCGCGCTGGATGGCTCGGCCGTTAGCACCGATTCTGGTCTGTATCGCTTCCCGATTGGCGAGGGCACTCCGACCAACGGCGGATGGCAGGGCGTGGGGATGTATCAGTACACCGACCATCAATTGCCGCTCTGGCAATCAAGCAATCAGATGGGCGCAAAAATTGAGGACTTCCCGGTCGTGACGACCGAGACAGGCGGCGAGCCATCAGGTATCAACTTTTTAGAAGATGCCGGCGTCCCCGGTGCGCTGTACCTTTCTACCTGCGCGCTTTCCCAAGATGGATACACGTTCTGGGCATTCACGTCGGCGGTGTCGCGCACCAGCGCCTCGACGCACTGGTACAAGATCGTTGAGGGATTAGTCGTCGACGACGGCACGGTATCGCCTGCCGTGTCGATGACCGCATGGGGTAACAAGTGCGGCATCAGCGAACAAGACGGCGTCATGTCTGTCGAGAATAACGGCGAGTTTTTTTGGTACATCGACACGACGCTGGACACGGTTCACATTTTTCAGCTTGACGACACCGGGAACTTCGCGGAGTGGAGTGGCGGCACGATTGAAATTCCGTGGCCGACGCCGGCGTCCAGCGTCTATTCTCGCGGGACGATAAAGACGCTCGCCAAGCCGGGTTATGCCGGCGCATTCTTCGACGACTCGATCGTCCTTATGTCGCGGCTTGGCCCGCCTGAACCAGTGGTGCTCGGTTACATCGTCAAAGACCTATTGCAGCGCGCGGACCGGCGGCTGACCGACGATCAGATCGACGTAACTGACCTAACGCAACTGGTGAGCGGGTTCATCGTTGGTTCGCAGATGACAGCGAAGAATGCGATCGACATTCTGCGCAAAGCGTATTTTTTCGACGTCACCGAATGCGACGGCAAGATTCTGTGCGTCAATCGCGGGCACGATGCGACCGATACCATCCCCGACGAAGACTTGTGCGCGCACGTGCCGGGCACCGAGAAGCCGGACCCATTGGAAACGGTGCGCGTCCCTGAGGCGGAATTACCGCGCACGGTGTTCATCAACTTCTATGACGTTGACCACGATTATCAGCAGGGCTCGCAATACTGGCGGCGCACCGTCACCAGCAGTCAGAGCGACGTCACGCTCGACCTGCCGCTGTGCTTCACAGCGTCAGAGGCGTTGCTGCGCGCACAGTGGCACATGCACTTCGCGTGGCTCGAGCGCGACCGCTTCACGTTCTACGTCACGGACGAATGGTGCAAGCTGCGGCCGACGAATGTCGTCGTGGTGCGCGGCGTCAATATCCGCCTGACCAACGTTGTCGAAATGCCGGACGGCGTCATCCGTTGCGAGGGCGTGCGGGCGTTTGCCGGACCGTATGCAGCGCCGATCACCGACGCCGCGTCAAGCAGCGCGCCCGGCGGGGAAGTTCCGGGCGATGGCGGCGGCGGGCAAGATCCGCAAGAGCCGCCACTCGACAAGGTCGACACGACGGCGATCCTGTTGGACATTCCGTCGCTATCGCAGACCGACGCGCCGTTCGGATTCTACGCGGCAATGGGGCCGGCCAGCGATGGGCCGTGGGCAGGCGCCACGCTATACAAGTCGCTCGACGATGGCGTCACCTATGCGGCGGCTGCTACGACCATCTCTGCGGCAACGATGGGCGCCACTCTAAGCGCGCTGGACGACTACGTTGGAAATATCAACACCGACGACACGGCCAGTTCGGTCGACGTAAAACTGAACGACGCGGACGTGTCGCTGTCGAGCGTAGTCGCTGATGCATTCAACAATGGCGCGAATCTATGCGCGATCCGATCTGGCGCGACATGGGAATTGCTGCAATTCCGCGATGCAACGTTGATCGCAACCGATTCCGTCGGCAGGAAGACATACACGCTAGACGGCGCATTTAAGCGTGGCCGCCAGGGTACGGCTGCGGCGATACCGGGCCATGCGATCGGCGACAGTTTCGTTCTGCTCCCGGTGACGAACGTCAACGCGCCAGAACGTGATCTTAACGTCCCGCTGAAATACAAGGCGGTCACGTTCGGGAAGGCCATTGCAGACGCAGTGGCTATTGATTTCACCAACACCGGCGTCGGCGCTGACGACTACTACGACAGCGAAACAGAAAACCTAAATCCATTCGTCGGCGATGAGACCGGGATCACTTCGCCGGTCCCGCAGCCGAAGAAAGGGTTGGTCCCGGCGCCGGAAATCGGCGACGCAGCGCTCAATTATTTCCTGTCGGCCGATGGAACGTGGAAGCATCCGCCCCCGTCGACCATCGTCATTGCCGTTGCCTACAGCGCGACGACCACGATCGACCTGACGAACTACGTCAACTATGACTTCGTCGTCGTTGATATCACGCTGACCGGCAACATCACTTTGAACATCACGAACGGCACAGACGGACAAGCGATCCGCGTGCGCCTGATTCAGGACGCCGGCGGAAGCCGATTGTTTACAGCCGGCGCGAACCTTGCATTTTCGACCGACACGCCGAGTCCGACCCTGTCGACGACCGCCAATTTCACTGACCGCCTCGGCTTCGAGTGGAACGGAAACACCGGCAAGGCTGACATGGTTGCCGTCAACAAAGGATTCCCGCCGTGACAAACTTCGTCCAGCTCTACAAAAGCACGGACGCCAATGCGCCAGTGCTGACCGGGGAGAATAGCAAGCTCATTGACCTGCTCGATGCGATCCTGGTCAATGGGTACACGACCGCCAGCGTGACGTCGATTGTCGAGTCGGGGACGAATTACACGGTCACGCTGGCCGTCGCCAATTCGACGCTGGTTGTGGGCAACTATCTGTTGTTTGCCGGCGGCTCGCCGGGTGGCGTCAATATCGCCATGATGATCAACGCCGTCACCGATTCAACGCACGTAGTCTGTACCGGCCCCGGTGGACTTGGCTCGATCACTGGCACGATCACCTACCGCAAGGCGCCGCTGGCGTGGACCAAGCCGTACACCGGCACGAACAAGGCCGTGTTTCGGTCGGCCGATACTGGCAGCAATCAGTTCTACTTGCGCGTACTGGACGATGGGTCAGTCACGTCCGCATTGCAGGCTATGATCCGCGGCTACGAGACGATGTCGGACGTGGACACCGGAACCGGGTTGTTCCCGACTGTTGCGCAATTAGCCAACGGGCTGTATTGCCGGAAGTCTGCGACGGCGAATTCTACGGCCCGCGCGTGGACGCTAATCGGGGACGACAGAACTTTCTATTTAATCGTGAACACTGGCGACAGTGACGCGGCCGCCTGGCATGAGATTGGCTTCGGTCATTTCATATCGTTTAAGTCCGGCGACGGCTTCAACACGTTCATCGGCGGCAACCCAACAACGAATAGTTCAAACAGTCCGAATGGGCTTACTGGGTCGCTGCCGCTCGGCAACATTTCCACCGCCAATCTGTACGTCGCGCGGTCATATTCGCAGGCCGGGACCGCGCTTGCCTGCGCGCTCGGCGGGTACTCGAACACGGCATCAATCAACCTAATCGGCATCGCGTCGGTAGCTGGTGGTTCGTTGCTAACCTATCCGAACGCGTCAGACAGCGGGCTGTATGTGCAGCCGTTCATGGTCAATGAGTCGGGGCTAGTGCGCGGGCGTATGCCCGGCATGTACGGCCCGCTGCACCAAGCCCCATTGACGTTTTACGACTTGTCCACAGGGATTGCAGGTTTGCCGGGAGCGACGCTGATTGCGTTGAGCATTACTTACAGTGGCGGCAAGGGCCAGATCATGCACGACGTGTTCGGGCCGTGGACCTGACATGGCCGGCGCGACAGTTGGCCGATTGTTGCCCGGCCAGCCGTTCGGGATTCTCGGCATCCCGGCGGCCACTCCCGGCGCGGTGTACGGACGCGGCGCCTACGCAGCAATGGGGCCGGGTGTGCGCGTGTCGTATGGACAATACAAGATCGAAGGCACAACGAAGCAGATCACCACGTTCGCGCCACTGTACCGCGCCGTGCTGCTGCTCACCATCGACGGCAAATACATGATGCGCGGCGCCATGTCGCTGACTGCCGATGGCAGCTTCGCCTTCACTAATCTGCCGGCCGGTGAATACACGGTGATTGGGCTCGACCAGAACAACGTGCAAAACGGCGTGGTCGCGGCGAACGTCACTGCGGTAGCGATGTGAATGTATACGCCGCCGCTTGGGGATGATGTTGAGCTACTGTTTTCGGACGGCTACACGCCGCCATTGGGGAACGATGTTGAACTGCTCTTTGGTGAAGCGCCACCGCCGCCGGGCGGCGGCTCTGCGCAGTCGATGTATTTTCTTGTGATGTGATAGACAGCAAAACGAAAGGACGGCCGCCATGAAAATCGGCACCATTCTACTAATCATCCTGATACTGATCCTCGTCGGCGCACTGCCGACTTGGCCGCACGCTGCGACATGGGGATACGGCCCGAGCGGGATTCTCGGCGTCGTGGTGATCGTGATCCTGATCCTGCTGCTGGTCGGCAAGCTCTGACGCGATGTCCGACGTCGACGCGATGACGAGTGTCGAAGCACGGTTGATGGCCGCCGCGCTGGCCGACCTACGCTCGGATATGTCCGAAATGCGGCAGTCGCTGAACGGAGTGCAGAAAGCGTTGGAATCTTTGGTGAGGATGGACGAGCAGCAAAACAACCAGCGGCAGGCGATCAGCCGCGCGTTCGACGAGATTTCCAAAGAGCGCGACCGCCGGGAAACGATGGAATCGCGCGTGCATCTCTTGGAAGTCGACGCGCCGAGCTACAAGGAATTGCGGCGCTGGGTGATCGGCGGCGTGCTGACCGGCTTGACGCTCATGGGCGCGGCCGTGTTCAAGCTGCTCATATCGGACCCGCTTGATCGCGGCTACACGCGACCGCAAGCGCAAGTGATTCAGCAGCAGCAACAGCAGCCGCAGCAGGGGCAGCAGCGCGAATGACGCCATCGCCTGACCTGTTGGCGTTCGTCGAAGGCTGGGAGGGACTGCGCACGAAAGCCTACCGCGACGGCGGCGGCGTGTGGACGATCGGCATCGGGCGCACGAAGGGCGTCCGCCCCGGCGACACCTGCACCGAGGCGCTCGCGCGGATTTGGTTCGCTGACGAGATGGCGCAGTATGCGGCCGAGCTGCTCGGCTACATGAAGCGCACGCCGGCGCAGCGACAGTTCGACGCACTCTTGAGCCTCGGCTACAACGCCGGGATCGCGCCGCCGCGCGGCATCGGACGCGCCGGAATCATGGCGTTATTCAACGCCGGCCAGGATGCCGATTGCGCGGATCGGTTCCTCGCGTGGAACAAGGACGGCGGCGTCGAGGTGGAAGGGCTGACCAAGCGCCGGCGCGCCGAGCGCGATATTTACTTGTACGCCGACTACTCGGGGCGTCCGTGAGGCAACCCATTTTCCGCAGCGCGATCACCGACGAAAACGGCGACGTCGACGTTGGCTATCTGTCGCTCATGTGGGGGCTTGTCGGCTGGGGCGTCGCGCTGTCCGTCGTGCTGTGCATCGGCGTCCGGTCGGCGTGGACGCAACCGGAGTCATCGGCCGATGTCGTCAAAGCGATCGGCGATTCGATCATCGGGATCAGCGCCGGATTCGCCGCCATGCTCGGCGCCGTCGGACTGTTCCGCGCCGGCGACAAGCAACGCGAGCCGGTGGCCAGCAAGGTGACGACGACAGAGACGAAAACCGAGACGGTCACGCCGGCGCCAGTTGCTGCCGAGCCGATTGAGATCGCCGTCGTCAAGATGCCGGCCGCGAAACCGGCGCGGAGGAAGCGATGAGCGACGAACCGACCGGCCGCGATCTGCATGTCATGTGGCGCACCGTGACCGTCGTTGCGGTCGTCGTGGCGGCCTGCATCGGCGGGATCGTCTACGGCGTCACGGAATGGGTGCGCCTGGTCACGCGGCTGGAAGCGGTCGAGAAGTGGCAGGCGCAAAAGGAGCGGGAAGCGTCGCGCGAGCTGTGGCGCCGGGAGCGCGAGCGGCCGTCTATCTCACCGGGGATCAAATGAACCGACAACGCGGCATTGCCGTCACGCTGATCCTGTACGCCGTGGCGGCGATCGCCGCGGTGGGCATCGTCGCGGGCATCGCGTCGAGCTTCGCGGGCATCGGGTTCAGCGCGGCGAGCGCCGTGGTGCAGATCGCCGCGTTCCGCGAGTCGTCGATCGCGTCCCTCGAGGCCGTGACGGGCTCGTCGGAGCAGGCATCGCGGATGTTCCGCAACGCGATGACGGTGGCGAATCAGACGCCGCTCGATACGCGTGACGTGGTCGCGATGCAGAGCCGCTTCGCCGTCGCGGGCTTCAACGAGCGCGAGACCGGGGTGTTGACCGCCGCGTCGACAGACCTCTCGGCCGCGTTCGGCCAGGCGCGCGCGGACTCGTTCGCGCTCGTCGCTGCGCAGCTCCGCGCATCGGGGCGCGCGAACCGCGGCGACCTCACGCAGCTCCTGAACGCTGGCGTGAACACAGGCGACACGCTC
>OFRO01000614.1_pt1 | contig 11978 bp, 27 predicted proteins | sample 1543091 | NCBI WGS metagenome assembly OFRO01 (sample SAMN07774217, study PRJEB24372) | wastewater metagenome | isolation source: Exp Tend NO 10WW | collected 2016-02
AGTGTTGCCTTTATTACTTGAACAGCAGGAGCAGCCAATTCTTTTTCTAGAAGAGTTTCTTTTAGTGTCCAATTCTCTGTTTCACCTTCTATTTTCCCGACAGGGTTTTTTACCTGCGAGACATCTTCCGAGATGTCTCGCTCCGCTTCAACAAATTCTGATTTGTTGAACTCTTCATCGACACTTTCCGAAGTGTCGATGTCTTCAGTTTGTACAGAAAAAGAAGTTGAAAAATTTTGGTCTTCAGAATTTGAAGTTTGAACTTTTTCTTTTTGTGGGGTGTTAACAGTAATATTTCTTCTCTCTTCAATATTACTGTTAACATTCCCTTTTTCTTTTTTAACCGTACTGCTCCTACTATCGTAGATAGTAGTATTTGTAGTGCATATCTTACGCCCGCGTGTGCGAGGGTTGGAAAAATGATAAGAAAAATGCTCTAAGTCGTTATTTGTGTCTGTAAGTCGTTTAGAATATAGAATCGGTTCATCAGTAGGGCTTGCTGAATTTTCATTCTGGTTGTACAGGAAATGAACAACCCGAATTAAATGATGACGATTTATGCTTAAAAATGTCAACTCATTTATCGTCTTAACTGTTTCCAAGCCAACAACATAGTAGAATGTTCTATTGTTGTTTTTGAAGCTATTTCCGTCGTTCGCCTCCTGTACAACCGTAGTACGTGTGGCGAACGACGGAATTTTTTTGAGGTTTTTGTACTTGTACTTTCCTATCAATCCGAGCTCTTCTAATTTCTTGCAAGATTGAAAAAAAGTCGTCCTGGATATCCCTAAAAATCCTGCAACAGAATCAGAGGAAAACGTAAACGGATTGCTCGCATTGAGAGAGAAGACACAGTGCAAAAAGAAACTGTATACGTGTGTTTCGTATGCAGAAATGTTTTCAGTTCTGCTGAGTTCCCAAAGATTATTTATGAGTTCTGCTTGTGTCATATTAGTACGAGTCGTTTGTTAGAGCTTTGATTATGTTTTCAGGCAATCCTATGAGATAAATATCTTCAACAAGCATATTCCCTCCTATTATTAAATAACTAACATTGCAGCATCCCGGGCATGCTGACTACTACTTCCCTTCCAACCGGTCATTGCCTTAAACATCGGCACTGTAATTTTACCCTTATATGCGCTTTTCTTCGACGGTGTGATCTCTTTTACCTCATACCCTAACCTACGTATGCCTTCTATCAATAAAACGCTCTCACGTTGATTCATACCCACATTCCTGCTGATTTTCTGTCTTGTGAGTTCTTTACCGTCACCGGCTTTTGCGAAAGTCGGTTTATTGAGAGAGGAGTTTTCGATAACGAAGGACAGTTTGCCTTGATGATCAATGTTACTATGAATGAAAGAAAGTTCCTTTATTAAGTCAAAAACTTCCCAAAAATCTAGTGTGTCAAGCATTATTATTACTTTTTGACTTTTATCGTACAAACAAAAACCAGTACTCTTTCCAGGGTCTAATCCTATTGTATAATCGTGGAATTGATTGCTGCCCCAGTTTAGTAATTTAACTTGTTCATCAGAGAGTAGTTTTTTTTTCATTTACTTCGTATTTAATATTGCAAAAGACCAATCACCATTTCCGTTTGTATATGCTACTGTATTGTCCGGAACAGCGTCATCGATTATCACTCTTGGCAGCCGATTACTATTCTGCTGTTGAATCCCCTGAAAATCAGGATTATTATACGATGCTGCAATACCGCCATTGCCTGTTTTCCCTTGCGCAGCACGAACAATAGTTTCTCTTGTTGCCTTACCGAGCATATCAAAGGTGCTCCTCCCAAGATTCAACTTCGCACACTCGTAGAACGTCTTGTAAAAGTTATCCTGGCGCAAACTTTCCTTCCTCTCTACAGCACCGATCTCTTTCGACAGGTTCTCCAGTTCACTCTTATGACATTTGAGTGCTTTAGTCAACCTGATGAACCACTCTGGAGCAACTTCATACGGTGGATGCTTACCTTTTGCCATATCGTATTTGCGCTGCATCTCAAGTACCTTGACTTTGAGTTCGTCAAGGTACTTGATTGCTGAATGTAGATTTGAGAAATCTTTGTATGTTTTATGATTTGGTTTCATTGGTAGGATGATTGATAGCATGTAATCTAAAAGAAACTACAGAAGAGTTGTCCCTATCTATCATACTTCTGAAAATTTTCCAATGATCAGGCAAAGTAAAGTTTTCGGGAAATTCGAAACCTGCTTTGTCTTCAGTGTCTTTCCCCTGGGAAATCAAAATAACAAAACCGTCGTTATTATACCGTTTAGGATTGCAGTTAAGTTCCATTAAACTAACGGCACAAAAAGTAGCGCACTCCAAAATACAATCCTTGTCGTTTTGCGTTAACGTATACATAAAAACTCCTATAAAAAATAAAAAATTAATTAAAATGGAACATCATCAACTTCACCGTCATCGTTAACATGTGGATAGAGAGAATCCTTTTGCGCTGCCTTTGCAGTTCTTGCATCGTATCCTTTAGGAGGTTCATCATCCATACCAGGCATATCGCGCTGAATTCTTTTTGCTTTCACTGGTATTTCAGGCTGTTCCTGGTCCATATCGTCTCCTGCTTCTGAATAGTCTTCTACGTATTCAGTAAGAGCCGGTGCTACTTTTCCGGAAGATAACTGTGCTGCAGGATATTTGCTGTTGTGAATCTTTTCTACTATACCCGGTATAAGGTTCTCAAAGAATTTAAGTTTTGCACTGTAATCCTTCTTTGTATAACCGTTCTCATTTACAATCGGTTCGTGCTGTGCATCGAGGCAAATCTTGAATTCAGGAATTTCATCCTTTTTGAATTTGTGATATATCTGAACCGGTCTGTCATTAACATAATTAACAACGTTGATATGAGTAAAATGGATAACGTCTTTACCGTTCGGAGCAAACTCAGTTTCAGCAGATGTTAGTTTAAGTAAGCCGAACTGTTCGATACTGAGCAAAGAATTCACAAAACCAAAGAATGTACTGCTGCTTTTGTTAGCACCAACAAAGAATTTCATTTCGTAGTAATAACCGTCTTCGTCATGCATGTCAAATGTCCAGATTCTTGTCTCAACCTTACGTACTCTGTCAGTGCCCTTTATCTGTTCTTCCTTGATGGTAGAGAATAAAGAAATGTCATCAAGGTAGACATCGAAACCATTCGAAGCGTCATATCTTGTAGTTTCATTCTTGTTATTCGTGATAGCAAACTCCCCTTTTTCATTCTTAGTTAAAAAATGACCTTTATTGCAGAAAAGCTCAGTCTTAACGATGCGATGTACGTGTCCCATAATAAGCTCCAATTGTATAAAATGTAAAAACTGTAAAAATTTAAAAATGCGTTTATGATTTGTCTTTTTTGATAACTATTGATACTTTACCGACACCTTCTTTTTGAATTCTGTCACGTTCTTTCTGACCTTCTTCTTCACGGATGTCTGTAATTAGTTTCCTTGATCTTCTTATAGCTAATGCCTGGTCTTGTGCAGCATTAACAAGTTGCTCACTCAAGCCTCTTTCTATTACTTCTCTAAAATGTGGATTTGGCGGATCGTTGAGTGCTGTCTTCTTTTGCTGCTTATCTATTTCTCTGAATAATTCTTCTACCACCTCATGCTTACCATCATCCAAACGAAGTTCAAGAACTGCACCTCCTTCTCCGATGAATTTGAAACTATGTATCATTGTTGGTCCCAATTTAATGTGTCAGGTTCAATCTTCTTCACTTCTTTCATTTCTTTCTTGCTGATATACAGCACTCTATTCTTTAAACAACTGCTGAGCTTCCATTTTGCTTCTTTAATCTTCGTAGTATAGTAAGCAAGTTCCTTCTCTCCGTAGTTGTTTTTCTGAGCCAAGGCATAAGCAGTTTCAGTCTCTTCAATCTCAGTCTCGTACCTGTTGATTGCTGCTTCATTCTCTTTCTTGAATTCCGGTGTTACTGTCATCATAACAAACCTCCACCGATGAATTGCTCAATGTACTTATCACCGCGTTCTTCGCGTTTTACTGGAGGGAGATAACGTTCGGGACATACGCCTTTCGATAATTCTATTTCTCCATTCAGCCAGCGTTCTCTGAACTCAGCAAATTTATCTCTCTGAAATTCATCTTTCAATTGCATCGCATTGATATATCTTTCTTTGCCATTCTCTCCTTCGGGTTTTACGCCTATAGCCTTCACTATCTCAAACTCCTTCTGCAAATACTCAAGATTCTCAATCTCAGAATCAATGCTCTTTCTATAAAAGAGTATCATTGATTTGCTATTCTCGTCCTGATAGTTTTGCAAAAACTGTATCGCACTGTTCAAGCTCAGTATCAAGCACTGCGTTTCACTAATCTTTCGCGATAAGAACCTATATCTTTCTGTAGAACTCATATTCACCATCCTTCATTGTAAATAGTAGTGTGCTCTAATCTATAATGCTAAATTACGAACTATTTTTTGTTTGAACAACAAAAACTTTTTAGAAACGTAAGTAATGCAAAGTTTATGTTTGTTTGTTAGTTAAGAACCTCGTATGTTTGTATTGTCAGTAAAAATTATACACTTTTTGAAAGAAAATATGACGAATATAGAGTGGTTGGTCGAAATGACGCAAAACGGCACTGTAACTGATGAGGATATGTTTATTTTGATTTCAAATCTTTACCATTCAATGGAGAAAAAGGAATCTAATAAATTGGAAGCTAATAAATTTATCATATCTGAACTCGCTGTTGCAACAAAACGCATATCAGAATTAGAAGAACAAGTTAAACTTTTGTTAAACAAGAAGGAGGGATAAAATGGGAAGTTTTGGTAAGAAGCCCAAATTCAGTAATGAGCGGACACTGACACCCGAAGAAGCTGAGGCGTATAAGAATTCTGAGGGGATAAAGTACGTTACAAGTTTATCAGAAGCTGCGATGGTTGAACTCAAAGAGGTCAATCCGAATGCAGACAGAGCTGAATTCATGATGTTTATGTCTTCATATCTTTCAGTTGAGATGGCTAAACTATATGAAGAATTGATTGTACTACGAAAATTCAAAGCAGACATAGAAAGCAAAGGTGGATAATATGGGTAACTCAATCACTTATATCTCAGGCAATCGTCAAACAGGTAAAACGACAGCACTTATCAAGATTGCAGCAGAAAAAGATTTGCGTATAATATCGCTGAACCTGGTGATGGTAAACTATACAATGAAGAGAGCGAAGGAACTGGGATTAGCTATCAGAACTCCGATCACTCATGAGCGTTTTGTTGACGGCACGCAGCTTCTCGGTATAAAAGAGAACGGTTATGCTCTTGACGATTTTAACGTAGGTAAACATTTTATAGATACAAATATGAACAAGTACAAACGCAGAGATACTCCGATCCTTGCAATTGTCAAGCAGTGTACTGAGGATACCGGGACTGCTTGCAGAGTGGAGGTGAGAGATGAAGGTTGATGTATACAGCACATTTAATTACAACAAATATGCAATTCAATTCAAGAAGCAGTTTGAATTTGCCTTCCCACCGTTCTATGATATGGTGCTGCGAGACTACGAAGCTACTGGTCCTGAAACCATGAAGATAGTATTCTCCAATGCAGGCAGGAGTCATACTGAAATCATATACAACGCATACGGAACTGTTACCTATACGGTAATCACTTTACTGACGTGGGACATGCCTGTTGAAGATGTTGTTCTTGATGCTCTAATGGAAAAGTACGAGAAGTTTGGTTGGGTTCGCGGTGACATTCACGACATAGATGAAATAAAGAAAACTATGAGAGAACAAACTGCAATGACTGAAGCATACAATGCACCTGTAGGGAGGAAAGCGTAATGAACGATAAAGACAAATACAACATACAGTGGATTGCAGGTATACTCGTAATAGCAGCAGTTTGTTCTTTTATTCTTGCAAGATGTGGCTCTGAACCGGCTATCGTATACAAACCCGGAAAGACTACGCGCGATACTCTAACAGTACACGACACTCTAATAGTCAAATTTCCGCAAATAAAGTACCTACAGCAAGCGAAAACGATTTTAACTATAAAAGATACTGCTACTGGCAGAATCGACACGCTACGCTTAACAGACAGCGTTTTTCGCAATGTTTCGATAGTCTCAAAGACAGATACAACGATTATATCTGAAATTCAGACGAAATACGGACCAATTTCAGATACGACTCATATCAGCAGCATCTTCCGTTTACCTGACAACACTGCTGAATTCTTAATTAAACGTTCAGATCTCAATATTGAGAAAGTAATTCAAACAATAATCAACAGTACTACTGTAACACCGGTCCAGAAATCCTCCTTCCTTGAAGATGCAGGATTAGTTGCCTTGGGTGTTGGTGGTGGGTATCTGTTAGGGAGGATAGTGAGATGAGGAAGTTTTCAACAATTGAAGAATTGGAAGCGTTTGATGTTAAATCACTTTTCAGGATTGTTAAGTGCTCAACTGCTTCTAATGAAGTCTATTTTAAGATCCAAGAACAATCAGAAGAAGAAGGTATTTGGAAAGACATTGATCTGTCGGAAGATGGAATTAAAAATAAGTTTGAAAGCGTAGAATATTGCAAACAGGTTCTTGAAGGTGTTGTAGAGGCTTTCTTACTACTAATTGCAGAGATCAAAAAAAATATAGTTGTTAATGAAGAGGTGGTAGAATGAAACCAATTCCACTTAAATCAAGACAACCACTCCCGTGGTGGGTAAAGATGCTAATCGGCTGGTTCATTGGAACATGGATTCTCTTTGCTTGTTTGCTGCTGGGGTAACATGGCGAAAAACTACGAAAGACACATACATCTCACAGTAGCTCAGCGTGATATACTCATTTCAAACATGAGTTTCTCTAGAGCATCAGAGATGAGATATACAAACATCCTTCTTGACCTCGATGACGGCTTATCGTTCAATCAAGTCAAGATAAAGCGCAATACATCTTTTGAAACGATAACAAAAGTCATTGGACTTTACAAAGAGTTCGGTGTTGAAGGTATGAAGAAAAAACGTGTACATGCTGCTGTGATTCTCACAAAAGAGATTGTAGACAAGATAGTAGAGATTTCAAACTCACAGCATCCTGGTGGTAAGAAGAGATGGTCGGATAAGGATATTGCTGAGTATATGGTGAAGAACAACATCTGCAAACGTATCAGTGAGAAGAGTGTTTGCGTTGCGCTATACAGCAAGAGAAACTGGCGAAAAGACAAGGAACAATTTAGTGATGACTATATTCGCAGATATAATAATAGAGGAGGAAAAAAATGAAGCGTATATGTAATGTATTATCGAACGACGACGGAAGTTTGCAATTTCCACCGGCTATGGGGCAGTCTGCTAATCCAGATTTAGCTAATGTAAATAGAGGTGGTATCATGAGAATAGATGGACCACACGCTGATGCCTGGAAGAATAAGCAGGTAGCAAAGCAAGCAAGAGAACACGCAGAAAGCCAGCACAACAGAATGTACGAATTAATGGTACGTGTCATCGATCAAGCAGCAAAAGTAAGGACTCTTCAAAAGCAGTGGTATAAGAGCATCAAGGATGAAAAACGGGATTATGATGTCCTTGCTGAATCTAAAGCTGCTGAGAAGGAACTTGATGCTTTGTTGGAGGAATATAATAGTCCGCAGGAGAGGATGTTATGAAAACAAGACCGTACCTTAACTGTACATCAGTTAAATCTCAGTTGCAAAAGCTCTTCCTTATCAGAGGAAGGTTAATTGATACCTTTGGAGTTGTTGTGTATGATGACGATATACCTGTAGCTGTTGAACTGCCAAGTGACATAGAAGAAATTATTTCTTTGATGGATGCTGCTGAGAAACGGAGGATTCTATGAAAACAGCAGCAGAAATAGCAATGGAGAAAGATACAGGGTATGTACCGCACGGTTTATCCAGGGAACAGGTACTGCGTCACATCTTGCAGTTTTATCCGGATTGGGCAACAGAAGGTATAGAGTTCAACTACATAATGAGAAGTCCTCATACAATGACTGATGCTGAACTTGAGATTTTGTATTGGAGGTTGCAGTGAAAACAGAGGAACAAATACGACATGAGATTGAACGCTTGAAGCTTGTAGAATTAAAAGGTATTGATACTAAACCGGGTATAAATAAAGATGCTGCTACTCAGTACTATTGGAATACTATTGCTGAACGTAAAAAATTAGAGTGGGTTTTGAAAAATGAACCGGTTATAGCTATGTATGATATTAATTCAATCAAACCTGATAAATATGAAAGGAAAGGGATATAATGTTCCACGTACCAAACAAATATAGAAACAGTAAACACGCAGCACTCGCTACAGACGACACTGCAGGTAACAACGGTTACTTTCAAATACCGCATCCGAAAAGAGGGTTCTCTACCACTATCAACTGTATAGCAAGTGACGGTGGCGGATGGGAGCACGTAAGTGTCTCAGTGTTAGTAACAGGTATGGAACCTCAGCGCGTACCTGATTGGTCAGAGATGTGCTTTATCAAAGATACCTTCTGGGATGAAGAAGATACAGTAGTGCAGTTTCATCCACCGAAGTCAGAGTACATCAACATGCACAATTTTGTGCTGCATTTGTGGAGAAGATCAGGTGAAAACTTTGATACTCCTCCGAAGATTATGGTGGGGGTGTAGGATGATAAGAAAATATAAAATTTACGGCTACACAGAAATGTTTGTTTTCTTTATACTGTTCATTGTTGCTGCGTGGTGGATTTCAGCAGACAGGTATGAACTTATTGGAGAGAAGATAGTCGTCAATGGTGATACATTAATTGTCACTGGATACAACACTAGATTTAATCAAATGACTCTTTCAAATGGTGCAATGATGGATTTCTTCTATGCAAAGAAGCTTATTGAGGAACAGGGAGGTGGGAGATGAAAACTAAAAAATTACAAAGAAAGTTGAACAGCATATTAGAAGATCCTGCTGCTGAACCCTTTCAACCAAGCACATGGGCAATTCAATATGCTGAGCATTTAGAATGGCTGAAATCTTTGCCACGGATAACCAGGCAAAAGTATGTTGATTTGTTCAATGAGTTTGCTCCGGAGAAAGAAGTAGAGAGCGAAGTCCCTGCATTCTACGTGGTTGGTGGGGAAGAAGACTTAATATTGTTCAGGGAGAAACCAGAACTGATCTCTGGTGGATGGCAAATTGACAAGATGGGTACACGATATGGAAGAACTTGGTATAATAGTTCTCAATTTATGCCAGGCTTAAAAACAAATGAATGCAAAAAGTACAAATTCGTTGAGGTACCGGAATGATTGACATTAAAGACTTGATGATTGGTAACTATCTTTACAACTATGGAAAATACGGACATAAATTTTGTATGCGAGTAGAAGCAGTTGATTTAAGAAAGAACAAGGTTCTGCTTGATGGCGATACTAAATGGTATACGGTGGATAAAGTTCTTCCTGTAGAGATAATAGGAGGTTGGCTTAATACCTTCCTTGAAAAGCATGAATGCAAGAATGGTGGTATTGAATATCAAAAATGGTTTGACGGGACTACGTGGCTGAGGGTATGGGAATCCGTTACATACAAAGGTTTTTGGCATGTGAGCTTGCAAGTTTATGGTGTCTTATCAGATTTAAGAAGTCAGTCTCTTGCTGTTGTAGCATCCAGACATGAACTACAGAACTTCTTTCGAATACTTACAGGAAAGGATTTGATATGAGAGCATATATACCGTTCAAACCGTTTGCACTATGGATCATCTTGAATCTTTGCTATAATATCTATGTTGTTTTTACAGGTGATGCTATAGCAGGGATGATTTGTTTCGATGTCAACTTTATATGTTTGATGATACTATTTGCAAAGGAGTATAGAGATGGATATAGTAATTGATTTCGATGGCACAGTAGTAACACATATCTTCCCGAACATCGATCCGGAAGACATAGGTTCTGAGATAGTGCTCAAAGAATTGGTAAATCACGGTCACAGATTAATCCTCTTCACGATGCGTTCAGATAATGAGAAAGGTAAGTTTCTTACAGAAGCTGTAGAATGGTTTGCTGCTAAAGAAATACCTTTGTATGGTCTTCAAAGGAACCCTACACAAGATGAATGGACCAGCAGTCCGAAAGCATACGGTCAATTGATTATAGACGATGCTGCACTCGGTGCACCGTTGATGTTTAATGCTGCAATCAGCAATCGACCGTTTGTGAACTGGGATCAAGTTTATTGCAGGTTGGTAGCAACAGAAGTGATAAAGTATAACGAAGAAGTTTACAGATTATCAGTGCTGAATAATTATAGACTAAAGGAGATTACTCAATGAGCACTGAGGCAGATAATTTCTTCGCTAATCAATGGTGGGGCTACAGACATACCAATGGCAGCCTCCAGGTCAAACGCTACTTCGATGACAGGGATATACAAGAAGCAAGGGAATCAGACTTCGTAGTGCGTACAGCAGGTCCGTTCTATGCGAATAACAGAGAAGAAGCTCTTTATGTTTTACAAACGTCTTTTACGAGAGGATGATATGAAATTTTCATTCGGTTGGAATCAAGCATTTATAGATATAGGAAGCGTTAATACAACAGGGTGGAAGGACAAGCATGGGTATTGGGAATTACCGGAGTTTGGTTATAGGACAAGGTCAGTCCTTGTGCCTGTGAAAGTGAGTTTGCATATATGATAAACATGACTATAGAGGTTAAAGATATTGAATTGCTGCTGGATAACGAACATTTTTTAATCTATTTTTTTTGATAATATGGAATTTGCACAAATCGAGATAACGAAGTTTGGAGAACAGACTCCAGTAGAGGTGCTGTCAAATTATCCTTATGCAGTTGGGACTGAGGGTACGCTACTAGTACAGGAGGGAGAATACAAATTTGGTACGCATAGAGATTGCGTAATAAACAAATGCTCTTTCTTTCTCCTGAAAGATAAAGACATTCAATTTACAGGTGAATACTTAGGAAGTCAAGTGATAGTTACGCTTTATAGTTTACAAACTAAAAATTAAGGAGTAAGATAATGAAGATAAAAACTGCTGGTGGCAATAATCTTATAGTACAGCGATTAACTCCGCTTGGTACAATTTGTTTTGATGTGTGTAAGGATGGGTATGAAGATTCCTTTCATTTAGACATAGAAGGAGTTGTATTGCTGAGTAAGCATCTAACTGAGATAATTGCTGCAGCTACTCAGGTAGAAGTAAGTAAGTTTCCTAAGTATAGTATATCAGCTTTGATTGACTCTTTGCAAACAATGGAAAAGAATTGCAACATGCAGGAATACGACTCTATTCATAAAGACGAAGTGTTTGACTTGCTTTTCTATATTCAGACTCTATCTCGTGATAATCAAGCACTAAGGTTATCTGATTTTGATTTGAACAACCCTGTCGAGTTAAATTCAGAAGATCATATAGATTTAAGAGAAGAAAATGACAGTCTTAAAGAAGACAATTCGAGACTTATGGATACTGCTGATAAGTTACAGGAAGAAAACGATAAACTTCGTAGTGATTATGGTAGAGCAATCAAGATAGAGCAAGACCTAAACAGCATTCTGCAGTTGATACCTATGGAAGATAAAGTAAGTTCCGATGTACCTAATGCAATAGCGTTCATTAAAGATACAATCATTGCGAATAGAGATGCAGGAGTATATGAGGTGCGATTCCCAGGGGCAAATATGAGCGTGTATGGTCGGTGGTGCAAATCTGATAGGGTGTTTTACCTTTTTGGCGATACCAAAGGATACGAGCCCGGGTATTTTGTATTTATAAGTCACAAGCCTACTTTAGGGTACTACCCACCGCAATCAAACTTTTAGAAAGATTACGGTATAATCTGCCTTGTTACTTGCTGCTGCATAGAAGAGATTTTATGCAGCTTTTTTGTGTCTGAAATGTAGAGATAATTAGAAGATAACTTTCTGCTGAAAAAACTTTTCTAAAAAGTCAAGAAA
>OFRO01000615.1_pt1 | contig 11960 bp, 14 predicted proteins | sample 1543091 | NCBI WGS metagenome assembly OFRO01 (sample SAMN07774217, study PRJEB24372) | wastewater metagenome | isolation source: Exp Tend NO 10WW | collected 2016-02
CGCGGCGAGCAGGGTCTCGATCGCCTTGACCGCGCCCAGAATCCCGATGTCCACCCACTTCGTGAGCGCTGGCGCGTTGTCCTCGATGGCCTTCGAGAGTCGCCCGAAGCCGAGCCCCAACTGATCGAGGATCGCCGCGAGTGCCGGACTCTCCGCGACCACTCCAGCGACGCGCATCAGGAACGCATCGAAAGCCATCTTCGTCAGGTCGAGCTGATCGCCCAAGGCCTCGGACGCCCGCAGCGTCTTGTCTTGCATCACGATGCCGAACGCCTCAGCCTGCTCGCGAGCCTCGGCCATCTTCGCGGTGAGCACAGGCAGCATTTCCGCGCCCGCCTTGCCGAAGATCGCGACCGCCGCCGCGGCCCGCTGCATCGGGTCCACAATCCCAGAAACAGCCGTCGCCACCTTCTCAAAGGCAGCATCGGGAGAGAGCGCCTTCATCTGAACGATATCCAGCCCGAGCTTTTTGAAGGCATCGCTGCCCTTGTTGATGGCAAGCTCCATCTTCACGACGGCGCCCGAAAGGAACTCAAGCCCCGTCCCGCCCGTCTTCGCCATGGCCCCGAGAACCTGAAGCACTGACGTTGTGAGCCCGGTCCGCTGGTTGAGGGTCACGATCTGATCCGAGTAGCCGAGGAGGAGCCCCATGCCCTTCTCGAACTGATCCGTCAGCGCACGCACGCCACCCGTGAGGACTCCAAACGACGCGAACAGAGCGTCCGCTGCCTTCTGCCCTACCGCGAATCCCGCGCCAATACCGAGCCCACCGGCAATCGACGAAGTGAAGTCGGAGAAGACCTTCTGCAATCCACCGACCGCGGCGCTCGCCTTCGACGCAGCGGCGGGGGACTTCTCGACCTCAGAGTTGAAGGTCTTGATCGCAGTGACAGCGCCCGAGCTGTCTACGGAGATCGCGAGACGGAGGTCGGCCAATTTACCGCTCCGCCTTCGGATTCAAGAGCGCCGAGACCTTCGGATTCGCGATGGTCGCCGCCACCCGGCTCAGCGTCTTGTTCAATTCCTCATTCGTCATCGCGTACTCATCAGCGACAAGCTCCGCCCGCAAAGACAGGACGTGCTTCATCCGCTCGTTCAGGGCGAACTCCAGAATGGCGACGTCGGGAGCCAGGGCGAAGGACAACTCCGTCGCGGGTCGCGGGCAGACCTTCCCGGTGTTCGCCCGTCTGTGCGCTTCTTCCCATTCCTTGCTGACGCATTTCTTTTCCGACCCTCCCTTCACCACGCACGCCGCGCATCTCGCCTCGACCGACTCGTACTCGATCCCGCTATCAGCCGCCGGTGGCTCCGGTGTGCTTAGCTGGAAGACAACGTGCTCGGCGAGGCTTCGTCTTTTCCCTCTTCTTCGGCCTTCTCCGCTTCCGCCCCCAGTGTCGCCAGCCGCTTGTAGGCATCAAGGAAGATCGCGACCACTTGCGGGTGATGCTGGAGGAAGAGATCCTTGAACTTCGAGTCCGCCCAGTGACCATCCAGCGAAACCGCCGCGCCTGCCTTCATTGTGGGAATGAACGGCGCGAAGAGATCGACCATCCCCTTGTCGAGGAATGACCACTCCACGCCCACCGTGTCGACGAGAGACAGCCCGATGTGCTGCCGGAAGAACAGCTCCACCGATTCATCCGTCTCGTCGTCGTCGGCCTTCCGCGCCTTTCGCTTCACCGGCCGCGTGAGCTTTTCAGTGATCGCCTTCGGGAGAAGGCGCATCGAGGCAAACATGCCCTTCAGCACCTTCCCGTCAGACATCAATTCGATTTTCTCGGCTGGTGAGTCGTCGAGGTTGAGAGCGGATTTTCCAAGCAAAGGCACGGCGTGTCCTCCTTCGGACGTGGTGGTTTATGTCGCGGCGATGGCGCTCGTCGCCAGTTGGTTGAAGGTTTCCCAGACGATGCCGTCGTTGTAGCCGGAGGTGAAGCCGGTCGGCGCAGCGGTGGACTGGGCGATGTCGAACGTCATCGAGAACGTGATGCCGTCGGGACCGTCCACGGGGATGATGTCCATCGGGACGATCCGCAGATTCGGCAGATGGATCGCGTGCTTGTAGTACACCGTCGCGGCGCCCGCGAGGTTGGTGGAGGTGATGTTCAGCCGCGCCTTCTTCGCCGTCGATGCCAGGTGGTCGATGATGAGTTGGACGTTGCCGCCCGTGCCGTCTTGCAGGATGTTGAAGTCCACCTTGAGCGTGCCCTTCACGAATCCGCCGGGGATGAAGAGCGAACTCTTGTTCCCGCGCTCCGTCATCACGTTGGACTTGATGGGACGCTCGAGGCTGATCTCGACCCCACCGACGTAGATCGGCGCGGATGCGAGGTCGCCGGCCGTCTGATCGTTCATCAGGAAAGCCGCCTGAGCGAACGGAACCTTCTCGTAGGCCGCAACGGTCACGGTGTCGATCGTGGTTGTGGTGTTGACGGCAGAATCGAGCTTGACGTCATCCGCCATTCCCTCAGCCTGGAGCGCGAAAACGCCGTTCTGCTTGCCAGAGAGCACGAGCTTGTTGAACTGGACCGAAGGCCCCTCAACGATCTTCGTGTCCTTGAGGCCTTCGTAGGCCATCGTCCCGAAGACGGCGTCACGATCCGCGAACTTGAAGACGTGGGAGTAAGCCGAAGTGTCGGTCACCCCTGAAGTGTCCGACCCGAAGAAGTTCGCAATGACGCGATCCTGCCCCTGATAGGTCAGGTCGCACTCGATCATCGCCTTTCCGTCGAAAGGCCCTGGCGTCGCGATCTTCTGGACGTAGGCGCCAGTGATCTGCTCGTCGGGGATGTTCCCCGGTCCCCCGCTCAGGTTGAACTTGCGAGCGTAGAACCCGTGTCCCGCTCCGCAGGCGACGGCGGTCCCCCACGTTGCGCCCCCGGCCCTGAATGCGACGATGCTCTGATGACCTTTTCCGCGTGCCATGGTTACTCCCCTTTCGCGGTTTCACCCGCAACTTCGGCATATCCGCATTCGAGGAGCGCTCTCCCCTGCCATGCTTCAGCCTCGAAAATCTGACCCTTTGCAGGGATGTACATGCTCAAACCGGGACAATCCCCGCCACCTTCAAGCAGGCTCTTCAGCCGAACGGTCCTTCCGAGCCCGGGCGCGGTCTCGCTCGTCTTCGTCGACACCGAGCCTTCGCTCCCACTCGTCGGCAAGGTCGGCGACTCGTCGCTCGGCTGCGGTGATGGCTTCTTCATGTCCTGTCTCCTGTTTCACTGGGCATCACGCCGCGGAAACCTTGTAGTGGTACTTCACCGAGAAAGTGAGTTCCGCGCTGAGGCAGGCCCCGCTGATCCTGAAATCAGGGTCAATCTCGATCTGCCCGTCCGCTACGTTCCAAGCGAGACCGCCGAGCGTCACCTCTGAAAGCAAAGCCTTCACCACGTCACGGATGCACCTCGAGATAACCGTGGGAGCCAGGTCTTCACTCCGCTGTTCCTCGTCCTCCGCGTTATTGGAGGACCGCTCATAGAGCTTCACGATGAGGATGGAGAAGGAAGCCCGCTCTTCCGCGAAGCCGCCGTTCGCATCACCTGACGTGCCCTCGGTTGAGGTGTAAGGGTTGGCCTTCAGATAGATGGTGAGTTCGCGCTCAGCGACCGCCGCGGACGGCCAATCGCGACACCGCAACACCTTCGGGGAATCGGTCGTGATCGTCTCCAGGCGCGTCTTAAGCGCCTGGGCGATCTGTTCGTGAGTTGACTCAGCCACGGTTCACGATCTCCGTGATCCGGTCGGGAATCTTCGCGATCTCAACCCGAAAGGCGCCTGCCGTCTTGGCCACTGCGCGGCTTGGGAAGTCGTCACGCTTCAGCGACGAGCCGGGATGATTCACGCGTCCCTTCGCGAAGAACCCAGCCGCGGGATTCGCGAGAGCCTTTCCGGCCGATCCGATGCCGTGCGCCTGGGTCCGGCCGCCCTTCGCCACAATCGCGGCGATGCCCTTCACGCGCACGCCCACCTCGTAGACTTCGCCTGTCTTTTTCACCCGCTCGCGGGCGATGACGGTTTTGATCCCGCCGCCCTTCGTGAAGATGCCACCGCCTTGCTTCGCGAAGATCGCCTGCCCGATACCGCGAGAGCGGAACTCGTCGAACAGCGCAGTGCGTAGCCGGTTCTGACCGCGGCGAATCGCTGCCTTGGTCTCGCCTTCCATGATCTGCGGGATGGTGCGGAGCCTCTTCGCCCGCCCACTCATGTAGAAGGTGACGCTCAAGAGTCACGCTCCCCGGTCTCAAAGATCCGAGAGCGCCGCTCGCTGCGCAGATCCGCCTTCATGTCGGACGACAAGGTCGCCGCCGAGAACCGCGTGAACGTTCCGCCCTGATCCGACACAGAGGAGACCCCGCGCCAATCGCGCTTGTACTCCTCCCACATGACACCAGCCAGCCGACGCGCCACAGACTTGATCGTCTGCGGGACCACCGACGTCGTGGCATATCCGGCCTTGTAGACCGCCTTGATGGCGCGGAAACCGGTGGCCCACTGGTAGCGGGCGCCCGGAGACGTCAGCCGATGCACACGGCCGGTCGGAGGGTTCGCCTGAAAGTCGGTCCCTGAGACCAAGTTTGTCGCGTAGGTGCGCGGCCAGGCCGTGTCCTCGGAGATCGAAGTCAGGGTGATGATCGGCCACTCGAGAAGCGAAAGAACGGTGGCGCAGAGCCGGTCCCCGCCGGCCTCCATGGTGTGGTACTCGGTCAGGAATCCCCGGGTGACGATCTGCCGGCCGAGGTAAGCCTCGATCACCTCGGAGACCGTGTTCGCCAGAACTGTCAAGGCAAGGTTCTTCCCGTCGTCGGACACGCGCAGCTCTTCCTTGAGTTCTTCAAGGGAGAGGAGCGAGTACGTCGAGAGGGAAGTGCTCAAACTAGCGCCCCTTTCCCTTGCGGGAAACTGCCACTTCTGGCGCCTTGGGAGCGGTCGCTTCCTCTACGCCATCGACGACGCGCACGGCGTGGCCCGCCGCGATGAAGCCCGCGGCCAGTTCCTCGGGAAAGTCGCGGACATGCCCAACGGAGATCGGGCCGTCCTCCGTAATGACTGAGTCCAAAAACCGGATTCGCATCGCTCAAACACCTCTTGGGTAAGGAGAGAAAGGGCCGGGGGCCGAAACCCCCGGCACGGCTCACGCTTTAGGCGAGCTGCAGGCGCTTGATCGCGGTGTTGTCGATGACCTTCGCGTCGCTGAACTGGTACGCGAGGAACCCGACCTGCTGGGTCGCCCAGTACAGATGGTCCTCACGGGCGAACACGGGACCCCCGACGTCACGGATGAGGTAGCCGACTCCGAGGTTGCCGAACAGGAAGAGCTGCTTCCCGGTCGTGAGAGCGGAGTCCATGTCGTTGTTCGTGAACACGGCGTAGCCGTTGAACACGTCCGGCGCCCCGACCTTGACCGACGGCTCCCACAGATAGCGGTTCTCGCTGTCCTTGACGAGCCGCAGGTTCTTGATCGTGGTGTCGTGCGCCATCAGGACAGCGCCGTCCCGGTAGGCCTTGTCCACGGCGTAGGTCAGACCCATGACCTCATCCATGGTGTAGGCGTTCGTGGCCGCGGCGGTGGTCGCCGTCGCACCGTACACGACACCCTGAACCTTGCTCGACCCGTCGGCGGACGTGAAATCCGCCTGCTGCTTGCGACCGAGACGAGTTCCGAGCATCCTCGACAGGAACGAAGGAAGGTCGAAGGACGCATCGCGCAGGAGTTCGATCGAGACCTTGACGATGGGAGAGACGTACTTGTAGCTCGACAGCGTCGCCTGTCCGAAGGTCGGATCGGTGGACGAAGAGATGGTCGAGGACTCCGTCGTGGTCGAAGCGCTGTTCGCGGTGTCGGTCACGGTCGGAATCGGCAGGGTTGCCCCGGTTTCGGTCCTGATGACCTGGGCGAGAGAACGGACGCTCCCGAACCACTTCATGTACTCGTAGAGCGGACCCATCGGCTCGTTCGGGACGGAATACCCGCCGCCCGAGGTGTTCGCCGCTTCGAGGGCGCGGGTGTCGAACTGCGCACCGTCGAGCCTGATCCCCGCGTGTTCGGCCGCGGAGCGCATCTCGTCGGTGATGTACTCCTTCCCTCGGCCGGCCAGCGCCCAAGCCTTCGCGGCAAGTTTGCGCTGCTCAATGCTGCCCTTCGCGGGGGTGTCGTTCTCGAGGACCTTGCGGCCCAGAGAGGCGGAGATCGCCCGGGACTCCTCTTCGTTGGTCTCGGCCCGCTCGATGTCGGCCTTCAGCGTGTCGATGCGGGCGTGGATCTTGTCGATGTTCTCGCGCTCGGAGGGGATCAGTTCCCGCTTTTCCTTCTCCGCCACTTCGAGGATGGTTCGCGCGTCCTCGACCGCCTTCTTGACCTGTTCGCGCTGCTCACGAATCATGTATTCCATGTGCTGCCCCTTTCACCGCCAGGGGAAGCGCACAAAGAAAAAGGGCGCGGCCCACAGGCGAAAGTGATGTGTTCTTTCGCTGTGGTCGCGCCCGCGAAGGCGTGCTTACGACTCACGTTGGACCAGTCAACCGTCGCGCGAAGGCGCGCCCGATGGACCGGAACTTCTACGTCTACGTGCGCATATTACACCATGCGCATACTGTGTCAAGCGAATCCTTTATAGCCGGGCGATGTCGCCCTGCTCGCCTGGGAGCTGACGTGATCAGGCTTTATCGACCTCTTCGTCCACGTACCACTTGTGCGTTTCGGTCATCCCGTCGAACTTGATACCGAGCGCCTCGGTCGAGATCTCCTTGATGGTGCCGGTTTTGTCCTTGGACATCGAGTCGTGGTTCTTGCCAGATTTGATCTTCACGCGATCTCCAACCTTGTATTTCGTTGCCATTGCATTCCTCGTGTTTTTGGTCGGTTCGATGAGCCGGTCGAGGTGTTCCCTCTCCCGCTTCAGCCGCTCCACCGGAGCCTCGGCGACGGGGGGCTCGGGCGGCGCGACGATGGCCTCCGCCTTTGCCCGCTCGAGCGCCCTCAGAGACACCTGCGTCGCCGGATAGGCCGGGTAGGTCACGGGCGACACGTCGAGCAGTTCGAGGTCGAGCACCTCCCGGGTGACCACCCCCTCGATCTTCGGCCAGGCGTCGGCGATGGTCCGGAACCCGAAGGATGAACCGCTGATATCCCCCCGCTTGATGCTCTCGGCCACGTCCCGCGCCGCGGTGGTGTCGGGCATGTCGATCTCGTATTTGAGCCCCCGCGCGTCCGTGCTGAGGCGCAGCGTCCCGCTGGCCGTCCGCCCCAGGAGCAGGCTGTTGTCGTGGTTCACGAGCGCGCGGACGTCGTGCTTGTCCTTGAGCGCCCGGTCGAAGGCCCCCGGCTTGATGATCTCCCGAAAGCCGCCCAGGTCCTCGCTGAGAGAATCGAAGACCGCGGCGTATCCGGTCAGGGTCTTGCCTCCGCCCTCTTTCGCCCGCAGTTCAAGCCCTTCGTTGAGTTGACGTCGTTCGATGTCGGCCATATTCACTTCCCTCCCAAGTCTGAGATTTCCACGGGGAGATGAACTTCCCACCCCGAAACGAGTCTTTCCACTTCCTGCTCCTGCCTCGATGACGCTGGCAGGGTCAGAATCGCCTCCGCGTGGCGCCTGGAGATGGCCCCCAAGACAGCCCCTAGGTCCGGTTCAGCAACTCCCGAGGACTGGCACAGAGCCCGCAGAGACGGTCCCACGGCCTCCGAGAGCTGGTCAACGTGGTCGGAATAGAACCTCTCGGCCCATGCCTGGAGCTTCTCTGGGCTCTTCGACGCGCGGCGGGCCTCGTTCGCCTCCTTGCGAGCCATCCTCGCCGCGGCCTCGATCACGATGGCGCGGATAGACGCCCGCACCCCGGCACTCGCTGCGGGTGGATCTGCCACCGGAGCAGCGGTGGCAGGGTCAGGCTCTTCGCCCAGCTTCTCGGCGGGCGTCATGTTGCCGGGGGCGAGGTACTGGTCCCCGATCTCCTTCGGCAACCGATTCAGGTTCTCCTTCTCCCGGATCTCGTTGACGCTCAAGAATCCCCACTGCCGGCCGGTGGCATAGGAGGCGTACCGGGTGGCGATGTCGCCGCGGAGAAGTCCCTCGGGAACGAACTCGATGCAGATTTCGCCCCTCTGCGCCTTCGAGACGAGCTTCCGGTTGAACTCCTGCTCAAGACGCACGTACCAAGGCCGCAGGCAGTCCACCACAAACTCGACGTTCATCTGCTCCGCGTTGCCCCACGTCGCGCGGCCCATGTCCTTGATCTTGTGCGGGGGAACGTTGAACCATCGCGCCACCTCGACCACCGAGAAGCTCCGCGTCTCGAGGAACTGCGCGTCGTCGGGAGGGATGCCGACCTTTTCGATCTTGACACCCTCTTCGAGGACGAGGGTTGAGTGCGCCCGATCGGGACCGCGGTGCTTCTCGTCGATCGACTCCTGAAGGTTCTTCTTTGCCTGCTGGGAAAGCTCGCCAGGATGGACCGCCACGAGCCCAGGCCACGCGCCATTCCCGAAGAACGCCCCGCCGAACCGCTCGGTGGCCAAAGCGAGTCCGAACGAATGCCGCGCCATGGTGATGACCGAGTAGCCCTTGACCCCATCTAACCCGAGGCCCGGGACGTGGATCAGGTCGGAAGGGTTCAGCCGCTTCCCATTGTTGCGGTAGACCGGCTCCCCGTTCTCGATGGTGATCTGAATCGCCGTCGGGGAAATAGGCCACAGGCCGATGGGGCGTCCGGCGCGGTCCCACTCGATCTCCGCGAAGGCATTCCCCCACAGGAGGACGTGATGCATCAGCGTTTCTCGGAAGCTGAACGACGTCATGTAGCGGTTCGGCTCCTCGTGGACCAGCCGATAGAGGTAGTGCGCCTTCGCCTCTTCTCGTCCCTCTCCAGACTCCTTGAAGACCTTAAGCGGAATCGATGCGACTCCGCTTCCGGCAATCAGGCTGATCGCGTTCCACACCGCGGAGATAGTCATCGCGGTCGTCCCGTTGACCTCGACCCCTGCGGGCGTGGGAACCAATCCCCCGGGCTGGAAAGCCCCGAAGACGTTCTCAGTCGTCAGGGAGCGCTGCTCGAGCTTGCTTCCCAAGAGTTCACGGATTGAATCAAACAGCTTCATCAAACACCTCCACCAGCGCCGTGCTCTTGTAGTGACGCAGCTTCAAACCCCGCAGAAGCCACGTCTGAATCCCCATCTCTCGCGCTCGCTCGCAGAAGAGCAGGTCTTCCCCGCCTTCGATGCTCTTCACGGACCCGTCGTCCTCGGTGCCCTGGATGTACTGGTGATCGAACCACACCGGGCCGAGCTTCGCCTTCATCTCTTCGAGGACGCTCCGGTGGATCATGATGCACGCCGTAGCCGCCGCATCGACCGGAACGAGAGGCCCCATCGGCATCTCTTCCATGGGCGCCCACACGTCCCCGAGCCTCCGATAGCCCGCGTGCCTGTGCGCACCCAGACGGATGTTTGCCGCGATGATGCGCAGCTTCGGATCCTGAAGCGCAACGAAAAGGAACTTCTCGATGAGATCAGACCCGAACTCGATATCCGTGTCGATCTGCATCAGCCATTCCTCGTTCCCGTTCTTCAGGAAGTCCTTCACGATGGCGTTCCGATTCTGGGAAACGTAGAGCCCCTGCACCTCGAAGATGCGCGTGACGGTGCGCTCGCGCTCCTTCTTCATCGCGAGAGACGCCGCGAGACGGACCAAAGACCGGGCGAAAGGAACGGTGACAGAGCCTCCGCAGGGATATCCCACCACCACGCGAGGAAGCCGGAAGCCACCGGGGACAAGTTGCGACAGGCTTGGCATCTGCCCAGCGACGAGCTCCTTGCAGAACTCGACAGGAACCGTTTCCTTCTCACCATTAATCAGGCCCACAATGCGCCCATCTCTTCGTAGACAGACGTCTTCTTCGCGCCGATGCCTTCAGACATCGCGTCGTTTCGCGCGTGATTCCCCATGACCCCACACACCGCAAAGTCGATCTTCAGCGGCGAGTTTTTGTCGGCCTTCGTGATGACCCACATACGCTCTTTCTTGTCATCGAGGACCGAGACCGGCATCTTGTAGGCGTTGCCGACGTGGCGCACATAGGCCTTGTTTCCGTCGTGGGAAAGCTGCCGATTCTTGATCGCATTAGAGAACGCTCGGCACGCGTGCGCCATCTTTGACCAGTTGTTCGTGTACCACTTCACGACCTTGGTCTCGCCGTACTTCAGCGCCCACTTCGCCACCGTGTCCTCCCAGTAGGGAGGGTCCGCGTAGAGCCTCCAAACCTTCCAAGTCTCGAAGGCCACGGCCACTGCTGAGTTCACCTCTTCGACCGGGACTTCCCAATCGTCCGCAGCGTTCTCGGGCCGCTCCCATTCCCCGATCAAAACTTGCAGGCCGGTCGGGATGCTCGCCGCCATCAACCCGGTAGAGTCACGGTTCCGCGATCCGTCGAAGGAGAGCACCACCGGATCGCCCGGGGGAATCACCCCTTTCGGATCCGCGAGCGATGCGAACAGATCAGCATCGAAGGCCCTGTCTGTCGCCTGGACGAGTTGGTTCAGCCACACGCGGCGCAGATAGGCGCGGTCCGCTGTCGGGTCTTGGAACTGCGAGACGATGGCCTCGACGTCGCCGATCGGAGAAGGCCCCGAAGCCTCTGCTATTGCCTTCCGCAGATTGGCCTCGATGATGTTGCCCTGCTCGTCCTCGATCTTGATGTCTTCCGACGCCTGGATGTGGAAAAAGAAGAGTTTCGAGTCGCTGATCTTCCCGTCCCGCACTTCCCGCGCGTACTTCATGGTGTCCTCGGCCACCGACTGCTCGCCAGGGGCGTACATGGTCGTGAGCTCGAGCGTCCACGCATCCGCGGCGAACCGCTTCGGGATGTTCCCGAGCATCGTCTGATGCGCCTTGCGGAGCTTCGGCGTAATCATCCGGTGCGTCTCGTCGAAGAGCTGAAACGTGGTGCGAGCGCCGTCGTTTCCGCCCGGGGAACTTGCCAGGCTGACCATCTTGCCGTCCCCGTTCACGCGCATGATCCGCTCAAGGCCCAGGTCGAAGACCCGCTGCAAGTCCTTCATCTCCTCGACCATCACGTAAGCGCATCGAAACGCAAGCTCGTCACTCTGCTCTTCGGTGTAGGCCACGAGGGGGATGAATGGATCCGTGCCCGGCCCACAGATCGGGTTGCCTTGCTTATCCCATCCGACGGTTCTCACCGGACTCTCGGGGTGAAGTTCAGCCAGGGCGATAGCGGCGCCCTTTTCGGTCTTCGCCCACCCCTTGCGGACGCTGGTCGCGCAGCGCTTGAAGCGACGACGGCCGGCGAACTCGTGCTCCCGCGGATAGACCTCGTACATCCTTGCGAGAATCGCCTTCTTCTCATCGCTGAGCCGGTAACGGCGGCCGCGCAAATCGCCGGGGCCGTGGCAAAGGTTCCCCTCCATCCACGCCGCAACCGCAAGGCCGAGAGTGGGCCATCGCCGGATCTTCGGATCGCGAGGGATGATTAGACTGGTCAATGAACGCCGTCCAAAATGTCGCGCGGATCGATCGCGGGCTTTGATCTCCCCGGTTCTGTCGCGCCCGGCTTCGGAGCCTCGGGTTTCTTGAAGGCCCAGCCCAGCCGACGACGGTCGAGCGGCGAAAGCCCGAACGGCTGGAAGATTCCCATGATGACCTTCGCGTTCTTGACCGAAGGCTTCTCGTAATACTGCTGAAGCGCCTCGATCGCCGCCGTCAGGAGGATGATGTCCTCCTCGCAGAACTCGCTCGCCATCGGAGACTTCCATATCCGAGACCACGCATCCTTGACCTGGGGCAGCCAGTCTTTCCGATGCGTCGGCAGCGGCGTCCCTTTGACAAGCGGGGCCACGTTTTTCAGATCAGCCCTCGTCGACTCCTTGTTCGTGCGTTGACGCACCTTCGGGTGCTTTAGGTGAGCGGGCATGGCTCAGATTCCCCCCGAGGTTGAAGCGTAGAAACCCCTAGATGGGA